>Ga0210406_10005812_pt1 | contig 12857 bp, 9 predicted proteins | sample IncBWC30MmetaG_FD_155454 | JGI IMG/M metagenome (GOLD analysis project Ga0210406, IMG submission 155454) | Forest soil microbial communities from Barre Woods Harvard Forest LTER site, Petersham, Massachusetts, United States - Inc-BW-C-30-M | ecosystem: Environmental > Terrestrial > Soil >...
CGGGAGCGCGATGCGCTGCGCGCGGCCGGCCAATGCGCCGGCATCGGCATTGCAGCCTGCCTCGAGCCGAGCGGCGGCAACTCGTCGTTCGAGCCGTTGCTCAATGAGAAGAATACCACCACGACCTGGATGGACTCCTGCCGCATCAATGTCGATGGCCTCGGCTGTGTGACGGCGACCATCCACACGACCTCGTCGGGGCAGGGCCATGAGACGCTCGCCGCAACTGTGATCGGCGAGGTGCTGCAGATCGATCCGGATCTGATCCGGATCGTGCGTCCGGACACGCTGAGCAGCCTGCCGTCGAACTCGCCGGTCGGCAGCCGCATGGCGATCATGCTGGGAGGCGCCGCCTTCCATGCAGCCGACAAGCTGAAAGCCAAGATCGTGCGCCTGGCCGCGCATCAATTCGGCTGCGCCGAAAGGGATGTCCAATATGAGAACGGCGTTGTTTCGCACGCAGTTTCAAGACAGAAGCTGACCTGGGCCGAGCACGTCACGATCGCGCACCGCAACTTTCACCTCTTGCCCGAGGGCATGGAGCCCGGGCTTGAAGTCACGCATGTGATGCAGGTGCCGACCGGCACCAGGCTGCCGGAGAATGGCCGGGTCCAGATGTATCCCTGCCATTCCTTCGAGTTTCATCTGGTGCTGATCGCGTTCGACCCGGATATCGGCAAGCCGCATATCCGCCGCTACGTGATCGGGCATGACTGCGGCACCGTCATCAATCCGCACATCGTGAAGGGCATGACGCTCGGCGGCATCGCCCATGGCATCGGCGCCTCGCTGCTGGAAGAGTTCGTCTATGACGGCGAAGGCCAGATGCTGACGCAGAGCTTCATGGACTATCTGCTGCCGTCGTCGCACGAGGTGCCGCATGTCGAGATCGTGCATCATTGCACCCCGTCGCCGTTCACGGTGTTCGGCCAGAAGGGATCGGGTGAGAGCGGCTATCTCGGTTCACCTGCTGCCATCTCCGGCGCGATCAATGATGCGGTCTCGCCGTTTGGAATTGCGTTCTCGAAGCTGCCCATCCGCATTGCGGCGATCAGCGATGCCATCGCCGCCGCGAAGGGTCCAGAAGCAAGGGTGGAAAAATGATCATCGACTGTCACGCCCATCTCGTCCCACAGTCGCTGTTCGATGCGATCCAGGCCGCGAAAGCGAACTTTCCATCGGTGAAGCTGATCGAGGAGGGCGGCAGTCTCGGCTTCGCGTTCGCCGGCAACAAGCCGACCCGGCCGGTGTCGAAGCCGCTGAGCGACATGGCCGCGCGCCTGCAATGGCTCGACACCAACAAGATCGAGCGCCAGGTCGTCGGCGGCTGGCTCGATATGTTCGCCTACCAAATTCCGGCGGAGGAGGGCCCTCGCTGGTCGCGGCTGATCAACAGGCATCTTGCCAAGGCCGCAAAGGACGAGCCGCGCTTCATTCCGTTGGCGACGGTCCCGCTGCAGGATGGTGCGCGTGCCGCCGAGGTGCTGAAGGAAGCGCATGCCGAGGGTTTCAAAGGCGCCATGATCGGTACCCAGCCGAAGGGCAGAGGCGGCGTGCTGGATGATCCGTCGCTGCTGCCGTTCTGGGAGGCCGCCAACAGCCTCGGCTCGATCATCTTCATCCATCCTGTGTTCGACAGCGGCGATGACCGCGTTCATGACTATGGCATGGCCAACGCGGTCGGACGCATTACCGACACGCTGATTGCGATGTCGCGGCTGATCTATGCCGGCCATGTCACGCGCTTCAGCAATATCAAGATCGTCGCCGGCATCGGTGGCGCCGCGCCGCCCTATGTGATTGGCCGACTACGCCGGAATTATTCGCTCGACAAGAACAAGCTCGGCGATCCCGATGCGTCGCTGGCTGCGATGTATTACGACACGATCGTGCAGGACACCCGCGCGCTGCGCTATCTCGCCGACATCGTTGGCGCGGAGCGGATCATGATGGGCTCCGACATGCCGTTCCCGATCGGCGATCTGGCGCCGCTCGGCATCGTGCAGGCGACGCCGTTCACCGAAGCCGAGCGCGCCAGCATCAATGGCGGGCTGGCGCAGAAACTGTTCGGACTGTGAGGCGCCCGTGAAGCTCGACATCGGTGGCAATGAAACCATTCCAGCCTCGGTCGAGGCGCTTTGGGCGGCGCTCAATGATCCAAAGGTGCTGACGCGCTGCGTTCCCGGTTGCAAGAGCATGACCGAGATCGGGCCCGACGCCTACAAGGTTGATATGCAGCTTCGTGTGGCTGCCGTCGGCGGATCGTTCGAGGGCGAGATATCGCTGTCCGACAAGCAGGCGCCGAGAACTTGCAGCATCAAGGTCTCGGGCGCCGGCACGCTCGGCCATGGCAATGGCGCGGCGCGGTTCGAGATCGAGCCCGGGGAGAACGGCGTGCAGCTTATCTATAAGGGAAGCGGCGAAATCGGAGGTCTCGTGGCCGGCGTGGGCCAGCGGATTCTTGCGAGCGTCTCCAAGCATCTGATCGGCCGCTTCTTCGTCGCACTCAGGAAGGAATTCGAACAGCCGATCAGCGGCGCAGCAGGATGACATGACACATCGCCTTGTTCAGTGCCGCGGGAAACAAGACAGGCACGACAAGAGCGATGATCGACATACGGGAGGATGTGTGATGAAGCGGGTCTTGATCTGCCTGGGCGCGTTGATGGCGGCGACGTCCTCGCCGGCGTCCGCGCAGGGGCTGCAAAAATTGTCGATCGTGGTATTCGGCTCGCCGTCGCTTGGTGCATTCCTGCCGCCGATCATCAAGGCACAGAAGCTGGACGAAAGGAACGGCCTGTCGATCTCTTTCGAGGAGCGCACGCCGGACGCCTATACCGCGCAGTTCAATTCCGGCGAATTCCAGCTTGGCGGCAGCGCCGCGGTGCTGACTGTGGGTCTTGCGGACGTCCGCGGCGTCAAGGTCACTTATCTCTTCAACTTGTTCGATTATTGGGGGACGGTTGTCACCTCGCGGCCGGAGGTGAACTCGCTCAGGGATATCGAGGGCAAGGACCTGGCCGCCGCCAAGGGCACGACCAACTATGTGATGTTCGACTGGTTCGCGCGGCAGCTCGGTGCTGATCCAGCCAAGTTCTCCGTCGTCAACACCGCGACACCCGGTCTCGTCGGCTATGCGCTGGCCGACCGCGCCACTGCTATTCAGCTTTGGGAGCCGGCTTACACGACACTGCACACCAAGAAGCCCGGCATCAAGATGCTCGACCTCAGGATCGAGGAGAGCTGGCGGAAGGCAACCGGCAGCAAGAACATCCCCTATCTCGGCGTCGCCGCGCATGTCGATTGGGCCGAGAAGAACAAGGATCTGATCCCGAAGCTCTATGCTGCCTACAAGGAAGCCGGCGAATGGACCGCGGCACATCCCGACGAGGCTGCCAAGCTGATCATGCCTAAGGGCACCGACGATGATCGCAAGGCGGTCGCGGAGCTCATCCGTGCCAACGACCGGCTTGGCATGAACATCCGCACCGCGGCCGAGGTCGGCAGGGAGATCAAATCGGTCTACGACGCCGGCAAGTCGATCGCTTTTCTGCCGTCCGATCCTTCTGCCGCGACGATCTATGACGGGCCGATGAAGTGACGATGCCGCAGGCCGGATCACCATCGGGTATCGCGGGTTGGAGCGCGAGCAGCCTTGGGCGCCGCGGGCTTTCTTGTGTCCTGCCATTCGCGGTGGTCGCGGGCCTCTGGCAAGTCGCTTCGCTATTCTTTCCGCCGTTCCTGTTTCCGTCGCTGATCGACGTGCTCAAACGCTGCGTCGACATTCTCCTGACCTGGAACCAGTTCAGCGACGTGCTCGCGACTGTTGGGCGAATCCTGGCCGGGCTTGCTGGCGCCTTTCTTGTGGGCGCGGCGCTCGCGGTGATGATGGCACGCTCGCGCGCGGTGAACGATTTTCTGTCTCCGATCCTGACGCTGTTTCAGGGCATTCCGGCGCTGTCCTGGGTGGTATTCGCGATCATCTGGTTCCACGGGATCGAGCCGCGGATCTTCTTCATCATGGTGATGACGACGCTGCCGGCCTTCACGTTCCAGGTGTTAAGTGCGCTGCAGGGCATGTCGCGCGATCTCATGGAGATGGTGATGAGCTTCCGCCCGACCCGGGCAAAGCTGTTTCGCGCCATGATCATTCCGGCGATCCTGCCGGACATCCTGACAGCATGGAAGGTCAATCTGGGCAACGCATCCCGCGTCGTCGTCGTTGCCGAGCTGGTCGGCGCCACTGGCGGCGTCGGCTACGAATTGCTGCAGCAGCAGCAGGTGTTCGACATGGCCGGCGCGCTCGCCTGGACGCTGCAGCTCGTTTTCTTTGTGCTGATCGCACAAGCCGCGATCACGTTTATCGAGAGCGTCGCGTTTCGCTATCGCGCGGTCTCGGAGCGAACGCTATGACAGCGGCCACCGCGATCATCAGCCTCAAGCAGGTCTCCAAGTCCTTCAACAAGAGCGGAACGGCGCCGGCCTATGTCGCTGTGGACCGGCTGGACCTTCAGGTCGGGCAGGGGCAATTGCTGGCGCTGCTGGGCAAGACCGGCTGCGGCAAATCGACGATCTTCAACATGATTGCGGGCTTGACCGAACCAAGCTCGGGCACCGTGACGGTCGATGGCCGAAATCCCTTCCGCGAGTTCGATGCCTTCCGTGGCAAGATCGCGATCGTGTTCCAGGGCGACCGGCTGTTGCCGTGGCGCACGGCCGTGCAGAACGTCGAGCTTGGCCTGGAAATGCTCGATGTGCCGGCCAAGCGGCGGAAGGAGACGGCCATGCATTGGCTGGCCAGGCTTGGCCTGCGCGGTCATGAGAACGACTATCCGCATGCGCTTTCCGGCGGCATGCGGCAGCGCGTGTCGATCGCGCGGGCGTTTGCGACCGACGCCAATATTCTGCTCTGCGACGAGCCGTTCTCGGCGCTGGACGAGATGACAGGGCGAACCCTGCGCGCCGAGTTCGTCAGGCTGGTGAAGGAAAACGGCAAGACCGCTGTTTTCGTGACCCATTCGATCAACGAGGCACTGGAGACCGGCGACCGGATCGTGGTGCTGAAGCGGCCCGCCACTATCGCGATTGACTTGCCGCTCACGGCGGCAACAAAGCCTGCCGAGAAGGAAGCGATCCGGAACCAAATTCAGGGTGTTCTTGCGGCATGAGCCGCCATCGGGCGGCAGGCGCGGAAGCCGTGCGACCAAGTGGGGCGTTCAGGCCAAAGCTTCAGGCGGCGCTGATCTCGTCGCAGGATAGGCCGGGTGGCGCAGCTGCGGCCGTTTCGGCTTCAGCCCTGCTATCTTTCGCGCGCTTCTTGATCGACAGGCTGACGATGCGCGAGCGCTGAGCCAGGCGTTCGGTCGAGGCGCAGACCGGGCATCGGTAGGTGCCGATCTCGTAGCGATGCGGGGCTGGCGAAACCGCAATCAATTCACGCCGCACGCCGCATTGGAGGCAGTTCGGTGCCATCTTTGATCCCCAGAATCAAATGATTCGTCCCCTCAGCTTAAGGCGGCGAACAATCCAAATGGTTAATGCCGCGTAGACTAAGACTAGAGCCTTTTTCGTTCCGATTGAATCGGAACGGAGGCTCTAGCTTTTCGTTCTTGCGCGTTTTCTTCAGGCGAACCGCCACTTCGCTCGAAAACGCTCTAGTTGCGGAACCTGCCCGTCCCTTCGGCGTTGCCGCATTGGAACAGGGGCGGGGTTTCGTATGGATAGATTGTCTCCGGCAGCAGATGCTCTGACGAAGGCCGCGCTCGGGTTGCGCCGCTCGAACGTCATGGAGGGCAAGCCGTTCCCGCTGGGGGCCACTTGGGACGGATTGGGCGTGAACTTTGCGCTGTTTTCGGCGCATGCCAGCAAGGTCGAACTATGTCTGTTCGATGACAGGGGTGAAACCGAACTCGAACGCATCGAGCTTCCCGAATATACCGACGAAGTCTGGCACGGCTATCTGCCGACCGCGCGGCCGGGCACGGTCTATGGTTATCGTGTGCATGGGCCCTACGAACCGGATGCTGGACACCGTTTCAATCCCCATAAGCTCCTGATCGACCCCTATGCCAAGCAGTTGGTCGGCCAGTTGCGCTGGGGGCCGGAGTTGTTCGGCTACCGCCTCGACCATCCCGACAAGGACAAATCCTTTGACGAGCGCGACAGCGCCCCCTTGATGCAGAAATGCCGGGTGATCGACCCCGCCTTCACCTGGGGAAGCGCGCGCAAGTCCGAGACGCCCTGGGAGCGCACCATCATCTATGAAATGCACGTGAGGGGCTTCACGAAGCTGCATCCGCTGGTGCCAGAGGCCGATCGCGGCACTTTCGCCGGCCTCGCCAACCCGAGCATCCCGGCCTATCTGCGCTCGCTTGGCATCACCAGTGCCGAGCTTCTGCCGATCCATGCCTTCGTCGACGACAGCTATCTGGTCGAGAAGAGCCTGCGCAACTATTGGGGCTATAACTCAATCGGCTTCTTCGCACCCGAGCCGCGCTACCTTCGTTCGCCGCTTGCCACCGAATTCAAGGCCATGGTCAACCAGTTCCACGCTCATGGCATCGAGGTCATTCTCGACGTGGTCTACAACCACACCGCCGAGGGCAACGAACTTGGGCCAACGCTGTCCTTCAAGGGCATCGACAATGCGAGCTACTACCGGCTGCTGCCCGATCAAAAGCGCTACTACAGCAACGACACCGGCACCGGCAACACGGTGAACCTCTCGCACCAGCGGGTGCTGCAGATGGTCGCCGACTCCTTGCGCTATTGGGCGACGGAGATGCGGGTCGACGGCTTCCGCTTCGATCTCGCCACCATCCTGGCACGCGAGCCCTACGGATTCGACGAGGGCGGGAGCTTCCTCGACGCCTGCCGGCAGGACCCCGTGCTGTCGAGCGTCAAGCTGATTGCCGAGCCCTGGGACATCGGTCCCGGCGGCTACCAGGTTGGACAGTTTGCGCCCGGCTGGGCGGAGTGGAACGACAAATTCCGCGACACCGTCCGCAGCTTCTGGAAAGGCGATGCCGGCGTGATGGCGGATTTCGCCAAGCGGATTACCGGTTCAGGCGATCTCTTCAACAAGCGCGGACGAAAGCCCTGGGCCAGCGTCAATTTCGTCACGGCTCATGACGGATTCAACCTCACCGACCTCGTTTCCTATAACGACAAGCACAATGAGGCCAATGGCGAGGGCAATCGCGACGGCCATTCCAACAACCACTCCTGGAACCACGGCGTGGAAGGGCCGAGCGACGATGGCGAGATCACAGCGCTCCGCGAGCGGCAGAAGCGCAACATGCTCGCGACCATGATGCTCTCCCATGGCACGCCGATGCTGCTTGCGGGCGACGAGTTCGGCCATACCCAAGGGGAAACAATAACGCTTACGCGCAGGACAACGAGATCACCTGGCTCAACTGGCTCGGGATTACGGCACATGGCCGAGCCATGCGCGAGTTCACCCGCAAGCTGATCGCCACCCGGAAGGCCTTTCCAATCCTACACCGCAGCCGCTTCCTGGTCGGCTCCCATAACGAAGAGCTCGATGTGAAGGATGTGACATGGCTGTCGCCATCCGGTGAAGAGATGGCTGTCGAGCAATGGCAGGATGCCAATGCGCGCTGCTTTGGCATGCTGCTTGACGGCCGTGCTCAGGAGAGCGGCATCAGGCGCCGCGGATCGGACGCGACCTTGCTGCTTGTCTATAATGCACATTACGATGTGGTGAATTTCACCCTGCCTGCGGTGCCCGAAGGCAGGACCTGGCTCGGATTGATCGATACCAACCAGCCCGAGGCGCAGCTCGGCGTTCTTCCGTTCGGCCATGTCTATGCGGTGACAGGCCGCTCGCTGCTGGCCTTCGGCCTATCGACGGAAGAGAACACCGCGCGCCGCCTGCGCCACAGCGTCGATACCATCCTTGACGTGACGGAAGCGCCGCTCGCCTGGGGTGCGGGCGGCTCAACTCTTGTATACTCAACTCTTGTATCAATGGCCAATCAAAGCTCTTCATTCAGCCGCGCGTGGCTATTCGGGCCGGAGCCATTTTGAAATGGTGTTTCGCGTAGGCGACGATTTCGCGGTCGGTGGGATGATCCGCCGATTCGACGGCAACGACGCGCTTGTCGACGGCTGGATGCTGCTCGCGCAGATATTTGGCAAGCTCGGTCTTCGCACTTGCCGGTCCGATGATAAGGATTTCACCGGCGTCGCTGAGTGTCTTCGTCACCTCTGCAAGGAAATTTTCGTCAGGTGCCGCGTGGCCGCTGCCGATCGAGTTCGCCTTGTGATGCAGATGCAGCGTCGGCAAATGCGGGTGCAGCGTCACCTCGTCCGTGCCGGTTAGGCCGATGTGGAAAATTTTGGCCTGGCCGTGATCGATCCAGACGACCGCGTGGAAGTGGCTTGTCATGTTTGCTGTCCTTGTTCGTGAGCCGGCGCCATCGATCTCGTTCATCCGAAACATGGAAACGCTAACGCTTCCGCGAAACGCGCAATTGATAAAGGTCAACGGATCGCTAGAGCATGATTCAGAAAAGTGGAAACCGGTCTTCCGAAAAAATCATGCTCAAACAAAAAGCTAGAGCGTGATGGCGATTCCACCTAATCACATCATGCTCTAGCGCCTGAGACGCCGAAGTATCGGCCGGAGACGTATCAGCCGGCAACATCCGTCGCCCGGCCGCGACCAAGGGCGAACTGGCCGACCGGGCCCTCGACGTGAAATTCGACCCCTGTCATCTTTGCGAACAGGTCGATATTGCTGGTTCCGACAGCGCAACCGCCGAGGCCCATGTCGGTTGCCGTCAAATACAGCGTCTGCAGCAGCACGCCGACGTCCCGCAGAATCAGCGAATAGGCGATCGCGCTGTATTTCCAGGAGAGCCGGTTGAAGCGAGCGGCAATCGTGATCAAGATCTGGGGCAGATCGGGCGCATCCATGGCGTAGGTGGCCGCGCCGACCATGGCGTCCAACTCCCGTCCGTGCGCTTCGATCAGGACCAGCGCGTGACGCTCCGCGTCATAATGATAGAAGCCAGGCTCGAGTCCCTCGCAATGGGTAACTGCCAGATAGAGTTCGAGCTCATATGCGCTGCCTGCGGAGGGATAGGGCCGCGTCGTGTAATCGATGTCGGGACCAAAGCTTCCGTCGCCAAAGTCGAGCGGGCTGGTCCATTTCGATCGCACTCGCGCGGCGCAGTCAAGGAACCGCGCGAGTTCGGCGAGCGCGATCGGGTTCTGGTGGTCGAATTCGCGTATCGACTGGCGTTTGCGCAACAGCCTCGCAAACGGCGACATCGAATCCGTCGACCCGGCCGAGAAGGGATGCAGATCGACCGCAGTGCCGGGCCAGGACGGCCGCACGCCCGGAGGCGGCGCCAAGACGTCAACATAGGGGTAGCGACCTCCGAGCGGATTGGCCTGTCGGCCTTCGGTGCTGCGGACATGAAACAGCAGGTCGTGAAAATCCCACACCACGAGGTGCTCGTCGCCTTCGGTCGGCCGGAGGCCCTTGTCGCCGGCTGTCCCGACCTTGAAAAGGATCTGGCTGTCGAGCAGCAGCGCGATCAACGCGTCTCCAAGAACGCCGCTGAGAAAGCCATCCTGCCGCCGCAGCCTGCTGACCTTATGCGGAGACGACAGCGCGGCGAGCGCGGCCGCTATCCTCGGATCGGCGATGCGGAACAGCGCACGGGCGCGTGGCGATTCCATCACCATCTCGCTGCCGCGCCGGCGCAAATAGGCGAACCGCGACAAGACGACGGTGTCGGTCGCGCCGAGCTTCGCCACTTGCGGCCAGTAGTCGGCGGTTTGCGGTTCGATGACGACGATATCCTGATCGCCGCGGACGCGGGCGAGGCGATATTCGAGGAGACCTTGCCGGGCGAGCCGCCGCACCAAAAGGTCAATCTCACGGTCGACGGAACTGCCTTCGGGCGAAATCGAATGAAGCGGCAGCCCGGCGCGGAGATCTCGCGCGCGCTTGAGTGCACTCGGGCTGAATTTACCCAACTCGACCGTATAGCCATCGAAAACGGCAGCAAGACTCCCGTCGGTGCGCGCCTGAAGTGCGAATCGCTCGTTCAATCGGGCGGAAAGGACAGGCGGAGCGATCTTTCGCCGTTTCTTTGGTTTGAGCGCACGCACGCCGGCGGTCCCGCTCAGGTATGGGGGAGGAACGGCGTCAATTCTTCTTCCGGCAACGGTCGTTCCAACAGTCCGAGCTTGACCGGGACGTCGTAGAGACGACCGGGGCCGAAGCGCTTGTAGAAATGCCGCATTCCCGGAACGAGCACCCTCACGACCGGCACCTCGACGTCGGGCCGCGTCTGATCGAGAACGAGAAAATCCATGCCCGCGCGCGTTGCGATCTCCACGCAAGCATTGACCTGGTCCCGCGTATTGTCGTGCAGCGTCAGCCCTGCTGCCGGCGGCAAAATCGGGTTCGCACTCGGCAGCAGGAACGGATAGTTTTCGAGCCGTAGCGGCGTCACGCCATCGAGGCTCGGCTTCTCGCCGCTCGCGCCGCCCATCATGCCGATGGACAGGAACTGGCTGAGCTCGGTGAGCGCGCGCAAAAGCGCGATGCGCCGGTCGAAATGCGCGCCCGAGCCGAACTCTATGTTCTCATGGCCGTCCTGCATCCAATGCATGATCGCTACATAGGTGGGAATGCCGAGATCGCTGGTGATGTCGAGCACCCAGATCTTCCGGCCGGCATCGGCAAATTGCGCCTGCATGTCGCGCACATAGGAGTCTTCAAAATGGCCGAGGTCGAGTTCGGCGCGCTGGAGGCGGTTGTACCACCAGATCGCATAGGCGTCGCGCTCGACCAGTTCGAGGAATCCCTGAACGATCGCCTCTTCGCGGGTATTGCCCGCCGCGCAACCATTCGAGTCGGTGTGAAAGCCGCGATAGAAAAAATAGAGCAGACCTGTTGGGAAATATTTGAAGCGCTGGTCGCGCAGCGACCAGGCCGGCGACCACTCGATCTTGTCGGAGGGATCGATCGGCTCGGGGGTTTGATGCGAACCATCCGGCTGAGGTTCGTGTCGTCTGTCGAATTGCGCCTGGCTGAAGAGCTGGACGTCGTTGGGAAGCATCGCCTCGCCGGGTGCGAAGTCCGTGAAGCGACGCGTCGTCCGGATCTCGTCGCCCTGAAAGATTCCTGAATAGCGTTCGATCGCTTCCATCAGCGCACTGGCTTCAGCCTGTTCGGCGGTCGAGCCCTTGCCGAAGCTGCCCCCGCTCAAGCCCGAACGAAGCTGATCGAGGCTGTGGGCTGGCGCGGAGAAATTGTGCTGGGCGAAAAAGTTGGTGTTCATCGGCAGCTCGGCCTCGATCCGCTCGAGCCGCGTGACCACGCCGGAGAGGGGGCTCACATGCTTTCGAAAGCGAGCAACCGTCGTTCGCGATGACACGGTGCGATAGCCGCCGCTGGTCATGATGAGCTTGGTGCCTTCGGTGAGCTCGATCGGCTGCGGCGCGCGGCGCGGATTGCTCAGCTTCTTGCTGCCGCAGGTAGGGCATTGCGGACGCTGCGCGACATAGTGCTTGGCAATCGTCGCGCCCAGCATGTCGAAACTTGCGATGTGGTTGCGCAGGTCGGTGCGAAAGCCGGAGGCGATCGCTTTGGCGATTTCAACGGCCGCAAACTGGATACCGCCTTGTCCGAGCGTGTTGCGCGCGAGCGGCGATATGGCGACGGGTTGCGCGGGGCCGCGATCAAGAAATCCCTTGATCTCGCGATTCCTGATCATCCGGTCGAATAGGCAGGTCCAGCATGCCGTTTCGCCTGGTATGAATACCGGCCCCACCAGCGGAAACACGCCCGATGGCTGTACGAGCAGCCATGCCATCTTGTTCGATACGCGCTGCTGATTCAGTTCGGCAAGTTGTCGCTCGAGATAGTCATTGACCAATGTGATGGTCAGATCCGCCGATCGCTGCACGATTTGAACGCCGAGTTCGCCCAAGGCTGTTGTGAGCTCCTTGGCGCCGGCCACGTCGATTGATTCGACGCGCACCTTACAATCGTTGAGGTTTTTCTCGGCAACGTCAGGCGGCAGCCCGAGGCTCGCCCAATAACCTGCCACCGTGCCGTCCGACCCGTATGCAGCTTGCGTGACGTAGCGCCGCTCGACCAGGCGTTTCAGCGCCTCCTCGATCTTGTCGGTCGGGAATTGCGACTGCAATTCTCGCACAAGGTCTTCTGCCCTTTTGCCGCCCTTCGCGATTGCGGATGCCAGCGTGCAATAGAGTTCGCCGTGCAAAAAGAATTTCCGGTCTTCTGAATAAAGACACACGACATCTGGCGGCAACACATAAGCGGTGAAATTCGGCGCGAATTGCAGAGCATCTTTGCTGGCCTGCCGCTTGGCGTTACTCCTGGTGTTGCGCTTGGCCTCACCCTTCGCGTGCCCGGTGGCGATACCCTTCACGATAGCTTTGGCGCTCCCCTTGGGTTTGGGGCTGGTCTTGCGATGAACCTTCATCGTCTTCGCACGCACGTTTCACCTGTTGTTTTGCGGATCGGCGGCGGATGGCAGGTTGTCGGGCCGCTGGAATGAAATCCAGTCCGCGCGCTAGCATTTTTCAGTTGATCTGGAAACCCTGCATCCTTTGCGACACTGGCAGTGGCGTCATAAAGAAGACATGAATTGGCCGGGTCGACCTAGTCGAACCCGGCCATGACGTCCGTGTTTTCAATGTTCAAGCGACGCGCTGACTCAGCACCAGCGACACCGTCCCCACGTGGCACAACAGCCACCGCAACCTCCGCAACCTCCGCAACCGCAGCCGCGCCAGCCACCGCACCCACGGCAGCCACGGCAGCCGCAGCCTCGGCAGCCGCC
>Ga0210406_10005813_pt1 | contig 12856 bp, 9 predicted proteins | sample IncBWC30MmetaG_FD_155454 | JGI IMG/M metagenome (GOLD analysis project Ga0210406, IMG submission 155454) | Forest soil microbial communities from Barre Woods Harvard Forest LTER site, Petersham, Massachusetts, United States - Inc-BW-C-30-M | ecosystem: Environmental > Terrestrial > Soil >...
AAATGTTCGAACGCAGCCTGACTGAACACCAAGTCGATGCTCTCGGCGCCGAACGAGGAGACGAGGTCAAAGTCGCTGCGCACCACCACGCGAAGGTTCGACGCCGATCGCCGGCGGACGCCTTCGATCTGCGACTCGAGGTATTCGCGATTTGCCCCGGGCTGGACGGCGGTGATTCGGTCGATCAGGGCGGAATAAAAGCTCTTGGGCGCATGCTGGGTCAGGTCATTGACGTCGCAGGCATTATAAGCCGCAGCGCCTTTGGCGAGCAGGTAGAGTCCAATGCCGAGGTCGGAGCCGGGTCCCAGTTCCAGCACCGCTCTGCCGCTTAACGCAGCGCTGCCGGTATAGTCGGCCAAGTATAGCAACCACTCGTCGACTACCTTCAAGTCATACGCTACGCATCGATCGGTCTCGGCGAGTTCAAAAGGTTTCGGCGAAGAATATCCGCGCAGAATGTTCTTGGCCTTCGCCAGAGTCAGAAACACCAGGCCCGCCATGTACATGAAGGAGCCGCGCGCAGCGAGCGCGAATTTATTGCGTTGAGACATGCGGCGTACGTGCCCGCCATCGAGACCCGATGGGCGATCCGGTTAGTTTACCGCGGTGGGCGGCGGCAGACTACTGTGGGCGCGCGCCGGTGTCGTATCACGCCAGGCGAGTTGGGCCGGCAGTCCCGCCGCCCGTTCCATGACCTCGAGGGTCGATTTGGCGATGACATCCCAGTCATAGCGTGCACACGATTCGATGAGCCGTTTGCCTATCAGGGCGCGTTCTTCCGCGGTAATTGCCGCAAGTTCGTGCAACCGCCGCGCCAAGGCCTGTGTGTCGCCGACCTGGAAATAGCTGGCTTCGTCCAAGCACATTTCGCGATTTGCGGGAATGTCGCTCGCCACCACCGGGGTACCCATTTTCATCGCTTCGAGCAGTGAAATGGGCAAGCCCTCATGGGAGGAGGGCAGTGCGAAAATGCCGGCATGCATCAGCAGTTCCTGCACTTCCTGCGGCTGCAGAAAGCCGGTGCTGACGATGGAGTCATCACCCGCGATTTGCTCCCTTACCAGGTCGGCGTAGCGCTGCGACCCTTGCGCGCCGCCCACCAACAGCAACTTCCATCCGGGCAGCCCTGCCGCTTTGAATGCCTTGATCAAATCGAGTTGGCGCTTCTCCGGGACCAGGCGGCTCACCTGAATGACATAGCGCTGCGGGTCAAGGCTGTGTTTTTCCAAAAGCACCCGAGTGGTGAGCCCCTTGGGCTCGCTGACGCCATTGGGGATCAAGGTGGCTTCACGGCCGTACTTGTGCCGCGCCAACTCGAGCAGCCCGCGGGAGATGACGATGAGTTCGTCGGCGAAGCTCATCCCTAAGCGTTCGCCAAGCCGCAACACGGCGCGGGCAGGGCCATTCCACTTTTCGCGCAAGTAGTCCTGGCCGTGATGCGTCACCACCACTTTGAGAGCCAAGAGTTTGGCCAGCGGTACCATCAGACAGGGACCGACCGCGTGAATATGCAGTATGTCGGGGCGCCGCGCCGCCGCGTAAAGCACGCCGAGAAACGTGTGCACCACCGCCTCGACTCCCTGCAGCTGCGGCGAGGTTATCCAGCGAACGGTGACTCCCCGCCATTGTTCCGGCGAGCCGGCAGGACGATAGGGAGTGCGGCCCATGACGATGACGTGCGCACCGAGCGCCTGTAGCCGTGGGTAGAGTTCGGATGCATGTACTTCGATACCGCCGGGTACATTGGGCATACCGCGCAAGCCAAGCGCTATGACAGTGACGCCCCCGTCTCGATTTTTCTTCATTTTATGCCACTCCCCTACGTATTATTCACCGCGCGGCGCTGATTTGCACGTCGATTTGCCCATACAGTGCCAGCATGCGATCGCGGTACGCCGTCGGGCTGAATTCCGCACGCATCCACTCGCGCCCCGCCGATCCCATGCGTTGCGTCGCCGACACCGGGAGCCGCTGTACGCTCGTCAGGACGTCGACCAGCGAATCGACGCTGCCGCTGGTAAATATGAATCCGGTCTCGCCGGGACGGATCAATTCCGGAATCCCGCCGATATTGGCGCCGATGACCGGCCGGCCGAGCGCGCTGGCTTCCATCACGCTGATGGGCGCGTTCTCATACCATTCGGACGGTATGACGACGGCGCGAGCCGAGGAAATGGCGGCGCGCAGCGCCGATCCCGTCAAATAACCGGTGAATTCAACGTCGCCGCCCAGCTCGGCGGCCAGTTGCCGTAAGGCCTGTTCTTCGGATCCCGTACCGATGATCCGTAATCGAACGCGCGCCAGTGCGGCGGCCCGGATCAGTGTTGCCACGCCTTTTTCCGGTACGAGGCGGCCCAAGTAGACGAAGGCGTCGCCGGGCGTACCCTCGGCCGCCATCGCCTCTACGTCGATGGAGTTGGGGATATGGACGAAACGGTCGGTGTCGACCCCCCATTCGGCGAATTTTTGCAGGAAAAACCGGCTGGGCACCACAAATCGAGTCACGGTGCTCATATACAGATCGAGCGCCTTGTGCACCGTCGATTCCAACCACACCAGTGCGCTCATCGCGGCCGAGTTTTTTATGCAGCGATTCTTGACGACGTTGCGCAACGCGCCGCCCCGGCAGCGTTCGCAGATGGCGCCCTGCGTATGCATCTTGTAAGCAGGGCAGACCAGTTTCAAATCATGCAGCGTCAGCACCACGGGAATGGCGTGGCGGTGCAATTCGACCAGTACGGACGGCGACAGGTGATGATATATGTTGTGCGCATGCGCAACGTTGGGCCGGGTCAAGGCGATAAGCCCGCGAATCCGCCGTGCCGCTTCGGTGGAATAAATGGCGCCCACGGCGCGCGACAGCTTGGCCATCGGCGAACGGCCGGCACCATCGGTTTGGTCGATAAAATGTTCGGACCATTCCGAAGGTTGATTCCGTGCGTTGCGCATCGAGAAAGGTACCACCTCCCAGCCGGCGTCCTCGAACAAACGATTGTGTTCGAAGTAGACCGCCTCTGATCCCCCGCGCAGATAATAGTAGTTATTTATCGACAGCAACTGCGGCATAGTTAACTTAAGCTGGGTTCAAGTTTGAAGCGGAAGCTCGAGCCACGGGAGCACAAAGTACAATCAACCGGAAGGGCGTGCGTCACAGAATAGAGTTGTCATAAGCCAGCGAACCTGTGACGGGTGCGTGCTTTTCAACATTTTTCCGGACCCAGCGCGCCCCGTCGGTGGTGAGGATAGTCGCCGTGGCATATAGTGGTCGGATGGATTTGACCGTTATTCCCACGTTCCGCTGCAACTCGCGCTGCCAGATGTGCTACATCTGGAAGAATCCAACGGAGCCGAAATTGGAAGTGACGGCCGAGACTCTGGCGAAACTTCCGGGGGGCTTCGACAACCTCAATCTCTCGGGCGGCGAGCCCACCCTGCGACGCGATCTTGCGACGCTGGTCGACGTGCTGTACCCCAAGGCACGCATCATGGAGATCAGTTCCAATGGCCTGCATCCGGAGAAACTGGTCCCGATCATCAAGAAATATCCGGACATCAAAGTGCGCTTCAGCTTGGAAGGCAATGAAGCCACCAATAACCGTATTCGGGGTGAAGAGGACGGCCATGCGACCAAGGTGAAGGGGTTGCGCATGCTGCAGGAGGCGGGGGGCACCGATTTGGGGTTCGCCTTCGTGATTCAGGATGAAAACGTCGATCAGCTGGTTCGTACCTACGAGTTTGCCCGCTCTCAAGGCTTCGAATTGGCCACATCGACATTGCACAATGCCTGGCAATTCTACAAGAACGACAACTACTTCTACGATCGGGTGAAAGTCGCGCGTCAAGTCGAAGGCCTGATCACAATTATGCTCAAGAGCGGCAGGATCAAGAACTGGTTTCGAGCCTACTTGAACCTCGGATTGGTCGAAAAGATCCTCGGCCATCCGCGTCTGATTCCTTGTGTCGCCGGCACGGGATTCGCCTTTATCGATCCCTGGTCGGATGTCTGGGCCTGCAACGTGCGCAGCGATCTGCCGATCGGAAACCTCGCCAGAGAGAGCTGGGAAACCATCATGGCGAGCGAGACGGCGAAAAGCTCGATCGCCAAGGTTCGCGTCTGCGAGCAGAACTGCTGGATGGTCACCACTGCCCGCACCGCGATGCGATCGAATCTAATTCCCAGCGCCCCCAAAGCCGGACCGCTGCTTTGGGTATTGAAAAATAAGCTGAAGGTGGCGTTGGGCCAGAAGATCGATTTCGACAGTTATATCGACTACAGCAACGTCAAACCCTCGCCTCAAGTGCCGCGCGTCTCGTACCTGGAGCAACACGACAAAGTGAAATTGGTCAAAGGGCGCGATACCACGGATAAACACTACCCCTTGAAGGTGTTCGAGAACACCTGAAGGCGTGGCGGTTGGAACCCCAAGCCGTGAGTGACCAGCCACCGAAGCAACTGAGCCGGCGGCGCCTGTTGCTTTCCGCCGGTTTTGGCGTGCTGACCTGTGGAGCCGCCGGCTGGGGCATGCGGGCTCGACACGATCTGGTGCTGAAGCCCGCCGGCGATGCCGGGGCCGTCAGGCGAACCCTGGTGGCGTTCATCGGCGCACTTTTCGGCAGAACTCTGCCGGCGCAGGACGCCGATGACTTATCGGCTCGGCTGGGCGACCTGCAGACCTTCGACACCGCCCTGAATCACGACTGCACGGTGCTGGCGCAATATCTGGAAGCGATGGCCCAGAACCTAAGCGCCAAGGGCTTCGAAGAGTGCAGTGCATCGCAGCAGGAGTCGATCGTCGATGACATCATGCGTATCGATGTGAAATCGTACACCGCCCGGTTGTTGTCGCGCCTGTCTCCAGGTCATCGGGATTATTACCGCATGAGGTGGTCGGCCGTGGCGCAGTTGGCCTGGATCTATCGCCATTCGCCGGCCGCCTGGCAGGCGAGAGGCTACGGGCGATGGCCCGGAGTCCAGGGTGATTGGCACGATGTACTGGCGCCCGGTGCGAGCTACCCATGAGTTCGGCGCGGCGTTACGACCTGGTCATCATCGGGGCTGGACTGACGGGGGGGCTGATCGCGGCCGAGGCGACCCGCCGCGGCCGCACGGTCGCGCTCATCGAAGCCGGCCGGCGGTTTGCATTCGCGAATCGGCCGGCGCAATTGCGGCATCATCAGATCTTCGGCGGCTTGCTGTGGCCTCATGTACATGCCGAACGCGATCGCTATACGGACTCCTCGCATCGGTCAATCGGCGTCGCCTACGCGTTGGAATCACACCGGCTCAAGGGTGTCGGCGGCTCGACCATGCATTGGGGCGGGCGCATCAGCCGTTTCATGCCCACCGACTTTCGGACCGCATCCCTGTACGGGACGGGAATGGACTGGCCCATATCTTATGACGAGCTCGAGCCGTACTACTCCCGTGCCGATTGGGAACTCGGCGTTTCGGGCAGCCATCACCAAGCGCTTCCGCCTCGCAGCCGCGATTACCCCAGCCCTGGATTTCCGCTGTCGGTCGATGATGCGATGTGGTTGCCCGTGGCCGAACGGCTCGGCATCGCGGTCTACCCCAGCGCTTTCGCGATCAATTCAGCGGCCTTTGCCGGCCGGCCGCAGTGTCAGGCGTATGCCGCCTGTGCGGCCTGTCCGAGCGGCGCGCGCTACAGCGCGGATGTCCACGTCGCGGCAGCAGAGCGTTCCGGACTGTGCGATCTGTTCGACAATACCGTGGCTCGACGGATCGACTTGAATGCGTCCGGAGCGGTGAGGGCCGTGCAGGTGTCGTCGCTGGAGAATCAGGAACGGGAAATACAGGGAACGAACTACGTGATTGCGGCGCATGCCGTGGAATCGGCCCGTCTGTTGTTGCTGTCGAAGTGCGGCAATCATTCCGATCAGGTCGGCCGAAATTTCATGGAACACATCTACGTTGAAGCGGGCGGCCACATTGCCGATAAACGGTTCTACCCGCGGCGCAGCGGCTACGAAGTGCTCGAGAGTCTTGCCTATTATTACGGCGACGATCGCCGCGAGCGGGGCGGCGTGAAAATCGAGTTCACTTTCGAGCAGGATCCGCTCAACGATATGGAGTCTCACCATATCTGGGGCCGGTCGATGGCCCGTTACGATCGCGAAAATTTCGGACGCTGGGCCGGTATTGCCGCCGAGACCGAGCATCAGCCGAACCCGGACAGCCGCGTTTCGCTCGACCCTGAAGTGGCGGATTGTTTCGGCGATCCGGTGCCGCACATGCATCTGGCGTTCAGCGACATCGACCGCCGAACCCAGCGCCAGGCCCGCGACATCATGCAGCAACTGCTCGGGCAAGCCGGCGCGAGGAACATCGTTCAAGATCCGCTGACGTCGAATTCCTTCGGCGCCCATCATCTGGGAACCTGCCGCATGTCCGACGATCCCGACAAGGGCGTCGTAGACCGGGATTGCAAGGTTCACGGCACCACGAATTTGTTCGTGGCGGGAGGCAGCGTCTTCCCCACCGGCGGCGCCGTGCAGCCAAGCCTCACGATTGCTGCGATCGCGTTGCGCCTTGCCGATCATTTGTACGCCGCCTAGTTATGCAACCCATGGCGCTTCCGATGAACCGTGATCTCACCGCGTTGGCCGCACGACAGTTCGATGTGTTGATCATCGGCGGCGGGGCTTTCGGCGCCGCGGCTGCCTGGGACGCTACGCTGCGGGGATTGCAAGTTGCGGTGATCGATCAGAGCGACTTTGCAGCCGGCGCGTCGGCCGAGTGCTTCAAGATGGTGCATGGCGGCATCCGTTACCTGCAGCACGCCGATATACGGCGCCTGCGCGCATCCTGCGCCGAGCGCACGGCCATGCTGCGCGTCGCCCCCCACTTGGTGAATCCATTGCCCATCGTCATACCCACCTATGGCCATGGCCGGCAAGGCAAGGCATTCCTGGCGGCCGGCATGTTTGCCTACGATCTCTTGACCATGGGTAAGAACTCCGGAATTTCCGATCCTAAGCGACGCATCGCGGGCACCCGGCTGCTGTCGAAGAATCAGACGCTCGACCTGTTTCCTGAACTCGAGCAGCTCTCGCTGTCGGGCGGCGCGGTGTTCGAAGACGGCCAGATGTACAACACGGCGCGCCTGGTCCTGGCGTTCGTCAAATCGGCCGTGAACAGGGGGGCGATTGCCGCGAATTACACCGAGGCATTGAGCTTTCTGTGGGATGGCAAGCGCGTGCGCGGCGTACGCGCGCGCGACCGCGTGGACGGCAACGACTTCGACATTCGCGCCAAGCTGGTGCTCAACGCCGCAGGACCCTGGGCGGACTATCTGCTGCAGGATCCGGCGCATTTTGCCGGCCACCGGCGCGGACATTTTTCCCGCGACGCCTGTTTCCTGGTGAATCGCAGGCCGCGTTCTGCCTACGCGCTCGCGGTACCGGGTTGGAGCAAGGACAGGGACGCCGTGGTCAGCCGCGCCGCACGCCATTTGTTTGCGGTACCGTGGCGAAATTGCATGTTGATCGGGGTGTGGCATCGATTGTTCACCGAGCGGCCGGACACGGCCCAGGTCGAGGAAGCGGAGATGGCGTCGTGGATAGCAGAAATGAATGCGTCTTATCCGGCGCTGCGTCTGACGCGTGACGATGTCATCTATGCCAATTGCGGGCTGGTGCCGTTCGGCGACGGCCGCAACGCCGCCGGAGAGCTGAGCTTCGGCAAGGAATCGCGATATATCGATCATCGCGAACGGGGGATCGACGGATTGGTGACTTTGATCGGAATTCGCTACACGACCGCGCGGGGCGACTCGGCCAAGGCTTTGGACCTATTGCTGCAGCAAATGCCGCGGCCCCCGGACCGCGCGCCGACCGAGCGAGTGCCCCTGGCCGGCGGAGACATCGCCGATTTCACCCGCCTCGCGGCGACGGCTCGCCGCGAGGTTGCCGCCGAAGTCAGCTCGGCGACCCTGGACGGCTGGTTGCGCAATCATGGCACCGACTACCGAGTACTGGCGCAACTGGCACAGGCGCCGGCCCAAGCACAGCGGCTGGGCGACACGGATACCGTCATGGCGGAATTGACGCATGCCGTGCAGCAGGAAATGGCGGTCCACTTGCAGGATGTGATCCTGCGCAGAACCGATATGGGGTCCGGTGCTCACCCGGGGCAGCCTGCCATTGAGCAGGCGGCACTCGGTATGCAGAGCCTGTTGGGATGGAGCGACGAACGGCGGCATATCGAAATTACCGATACCGAGGGCGCGCTGCGGCATCATCGCGCGTCGGTTCCGGGATGAAAATGCTGGTGACGGGCGGTACCGGATTCATTGGCTCAAGGCTGGCACTGGCGGCGCGCGCCTTGGGGCATACAGTCGTGGTCGCCGGTCAATTGAATTCCGATGCAGAGCGGGCTCGTGCAGAGGAACTGGCGCGCGGCGGCGTCGCCATCGAGCAAGGTCCCTTGCAGGATGCGGACTATGCGCGCCGGGTGGTGCAGGGCTGTGAAAAAGTGATTCATCTGGCCGCGGCGCAGCACGAAGCCAATGTCCCCGACGATTATTTCTTCGATGTCAACGTCAACGGCACGCGGACGCTGCTCGAGGCCTGCAAAACGGCGGGCGTGCAGCGCTTCGTCTATGGCAGCACCATCGGCATCTACGGTGAATCCAGCGGCGAGGCATTGGATGAGAGTACGCCGCCGCGGCCGGTCAATGTCTACGGCCGCAGTAAGTTGAGCGCGGAGGCGTTGGTGAATTCCTATCGCGAGGCGCTGCCTATCAGCATCGTCAGGATTTCGGAGACCTATGGCCCGGGTGATTTCCGCTTGCTCAAGCTATTCCGCGCGGTGAACCGCGGCCGATTTCTGATCATCGGTTCGGGTTTGAACCGGCGTCAGCCCATACATGTCTCTGACTTGGCGCGCGGGCTGCTGTTGGCGGCGCAAAGCGATGCCGCGATCGGTGAGACTTTCGTCATGGCGGGCGAAGAGAGATTGACCACGCGCGACATGGTGCGGGAGGTGGCCGTTGCGCTGGGCCGCGCGCCGCCGCGCCGGCGTGTGCCCATGTGGCCGTTTCTGGCCGCGGCCGTCGTGATGGAGCGCACGCTGCCGCCCTTCGGCATTCAGCCGCCTCTGCACCGCCGGCGATTGGATTTCTTCCGCAAATCCTTTGTGTTTTCCACGGCGAAGGCGAGGACGGTGCTCAAATTCTCACCGACCGTATCCTTCAGATCGGGTGCGCTGGACACCGCCAACTGGTATCGCGACGGCGGATACCTGTAGGCGCCGGCCATGAGAATACTGTTTTGCAACTACGAGTATCCACCGTTGGGCGGCGGTGGGGGCGTCGTCATGGCGGCGCTGGCGCGCGAATTGGCGCGCCGCCATACGGTGACCGTGCTGACTTCCGGCGCCCTTGGGTTGCCCGCCGAAAACACGGAGGGCGGAGTGCGCGTGCTGCGCGTGCCGGTATTCTTCCGCAAGGAACTTGCGGTGGCCAATTTTGCGTCGATGATGGCTTATTTGCCGATGGCCGGCCTGCGCGGGCTGTGGCTGCGACGCTCGGGTGGCTTCGATGTCATCAACACGCATTTCGTGGTGCCCACCGGTCCGGTGGGACATGTGCTCAGCCGGCTTTATCGAGTGCCGAATGTATTATCCGTGCACGGGGGCGATCTGTATGATCCGAGCAAGGGTAGCTCGCCGCACCGGCATGCGTGGCTGCGGATGCCGATCCGCAGGCTGCTGCAGCGGGCGGATGCCTTGGTGGGCCAGTCGCGCAACACGCTGCAGCACGTTGGGGACATCTATCAGGTACGGCGTGAGACGCAATTGATCCCGCTCGGCATCGAGCGTCCGCCGGCAACCACACAGGCCGCGCGCAGCGACTTTGGCCTTCCCAAGGATGCCTTTGTCATGGTGACGGTGGGTCGTGTGGTGGCGCGCAAGGCAACGGTGCAACTGGTGCGGGCGTTGCACGCGTCGGCCCGGCCGAATGCGCACCTGCTCATCGTCGGGGACGGCCCCGACGCCCCGGCGGTGCGCAAGGCGGCGGCGGACGCGGGCCTTGCCGAGCGAGTCCATCTTTTGGGGCAGGTGTCCGAAGAGCGCAAGTACCAGGCCCTGAGCGTCGCCGATATTTTCGTGTCGGCCAGTCAACACGAGGGCTTCGGTTTGGTATTTTTGGAGGCCATGGCGCACGGTCTGCCCATCATCTGTTACGACCACGGCGGCCAGACGGATTTCCTGGCGGACGGCGAGACGGGGTTCGTGGCGCCGTTGAATGACCTGGATCGGTTCACCCGAGGCATTGTGGATCTACATGATCGAAGCGCAAATCGCCGGGCAATGGCAGAAGAAAACCGCCGGCGGGTCGAGGGGTACTTCATAGACAGCTGCGCCCGCCGTTACGAGGCCGAGTTCGACACGGTGGTGCGCAATTTCGCGGCGACGAGCCGGGGAGAACACTGATGTGCGGCATTGCCGGCATTGTCGGAACGCTGGATCCCCAAGGATCGGACATCGCGGCGATGTTGCAGGTGCTGGTGCATCGCGGGCCGGACGGGGAGGGCATCTTCAGCGATGGTTTGGCGGCGCTGGGTCACCGCCGGCTGTCCATCATCGACCTGGAGGGAGGGCGCCAGCCGCTGCGCAATGCCGAGGGCACGATCTGGCTGGTGTGCAACGGCGAAATCTACAACTACGTGGAGCTGCGCGGCCAACTCGAGGCCCGCGGGCACCGATTCGTTACGCACAGCGATTGCGAGGTGATCATCGGATTGTACGAGGCATACGGCGACCGATTGCTCGAGCATTTGCGCGGCATGTTCTCGTTTGCCCTGTGGGATTCGCGCAAGCAGCGGCTGCTGGCAGCCCGCGACCATCTCGGCCAGAAGCCGTTCTTCTACATAGCGCAACCCAACCGCTTCGCGTTCGGCTCGGAGATCAAGGCACTGCTGGCGCTGGATCCGACCTTGAGGCAACTCAATCTGGCGGCGCTGGACCAATATCTGGCGCTGCGAATCATTGCACCTCCGCTGACGATGTTCCGCGGCGTACACAAGTTGCCGCCGGGGAATTTTCTGGTGCTGGAACGTGGCGCGCAGCCCATCGTGCGACCTTACTGGGATCTGCAATTTACGCCGAAGATCGAGACCGGTGAGGAACGGCTCATCGACGAACTCGACGAACGGATCGTCGAGTCATTGCGGCTGCACATGGTCAGCGATGTGCCGGTCGGCGCCTTTCTGAGCGGCGGTTTGGATTCGAGTCTATTGGTTGCCATGCTGGTCAAACGGCTGGGGGTCAAGGATCTGCCGACTTTTACGATCGGATTGCCCTACAAACAATTCGATGAGGCGCCGCATGCGCTCAATGTGGCGACGCGCTACCACACTCAGCACCATGAGTTGACCATTCGGCCCAGCCTCAAAGAGATACTTCCCGACCTTGTTTGGCATTTGGACGAGCCGTCCGATCCGCTGTCGCTATGCGCATATCATGTGGCCCGATTCGCCAGGAAGAGCGTCAAAGTGGTGATCGGCGGCGACGGCGGCGATGAGTTGTTCGGCGGTTACGACCGCTACTACGGCAATCTTTACGCCGGCTACTACAGCAAGGTGCCGCAGATTCTGCGGCGTCAAGTATTGGGCCCCGCCCTGACGTTGATCCCAGGGGCAGGCTGGTACAAGAGCGTGGGTCATCAACTGCGATGGCTGCACCGCCTGTCCTTCCTCGAGGGCAGCGAACGTTATGCGGCGAGTCTTGCGTATTTTTATTTCGATACGGAGCGGCGCAAGACGATTTTTACCGAGGCAAGCCATGCGGCGCTGGCGGGCGCGGATGCCGAAGGAGCGCTGAGGGCGCCTTACGAGGCGTTGGCGGGCGATGCGGTGGACCGCATGCTGTACGCGGACAGCAAGATCCGACTGCCGGACCATCCGGTCATGATCAGCGACCGCATGACGATGGCCCACGGCCTCGAAGCACGCAGTCCCTTCATGGACCACCGGCTCGCGGAGTTCGCCGCGCACCTGCCCTCGTCGCTCAAGGTACGCGGCCGCAGCCTACGCTACATTCAGCGCAAGCTGGCCGCGCGCTATCTGCCGCCGGAGATTCTGTCCCGCTCCAAGCAGGGGTTTTCATCTGCGTTGCCTTACATCCTCAAGGATGAGTACAGAGAGTTCCACGCGCGGTATCTGCAAGACTCGGAGCTGGTGCGCGCCGGCATCTTGGCGCGCGCACCCATTCAAACACTGTTGCAGGAACATGCGAGCGGACAAATCGATCACGGCAATCGGCTCTGGCTGCTGATCAATTCGGAAATCTGGTATCGCATGATGATATTGGGCCAATCCCGCGAGGATTTTCGGCAGGGATCGAGCGACCTTGAGATCGCGGCGGCCTGAGGCGGCAGTCGGCGTCGCGCGCAGCGTAGGGCTGGCGATGACGCTGCTTGTCTCGGCATGCGCCCCAGGGGCGCTTCGAACAACGCCGCAGTCGGGACAGGGAGCTCCATACCCCCACAGCCGGTTCATTTCCGCCGTAACCTGGGATTTCGCAGCGATCGTTGCGCAAAGAAAGGCGCGAGGCAGCGATCTGTGGCCCTGCGCGTGGGCGAATGACGGCGACCTGTATTGCGCCTGGGGTGACGGGGGTGGCTTCGACGGCGACGACGACAACATCGGACGAGCCAGTCTCGGTTTCGCGCGCATCAAAGGGATACCGAGCTTGGACGACGCCCGTGCCATCGTGGGGAAGAACATCTGGGGATCGCCGCCCTATGCCGAATTCGCCGCCCGTTTTGGCGGCAAGGTGGGGAGCATGATTTCGGTCAATGGCGTTCTCTATGCGGTCGGCGGCTTTTGGACG
>Ga0210406_10005815_pt1 | contig 12853 bp, 14 predicted proteins | sample IncBWC30MmetaG_FD_155454 | JGI IMG/M metagenome (GOLD analysis project Ga0210406, IMG submission 155454) | Forest soil microbial communities from Barre Woods Harvard Forest LTER site, Petersham, Massachusetts, United States - Inc-BW-C-30-M | ecosystem: Environmental > Terrestrial > Soil >...
CGAGTGTCCGAGTACCCAAACGAGGAGTTTGCCTTCGTGCGATCTGCTTCGCCCGTTCGAAGGCGCTCGCGGGCAATGCGTTGACCATTAGAACGCCATCTTCCAGGTCCTTTCGGATCAGCGCGTGCGCGGCCTTCACTTGAGAAGCAGAAAGCTCTTTCCGGAAATGCCGCAGAGCGACCGCATTGGTGAGCTCGAGTTCGCCAAACGGGGTAATCAACAGGGGAAGTTTGGCGCGCTTCATCCGGCCAGCCGCCAGGGCCGAGTTGGCGTCCAGAACGTACAGCGACGCCAGAAAACTCGTATCCGCATACGCGCTCAATATCGGCCTCGCTCCGCAGACAAGAGCTCGGCGGCAGTCACTTTCAGCAGCTTTCCACGGTACAGCTTTTTCAGCCGCGCCAGAAAATCAGGCCGCCTTGGCGGCGCTGAAGGTTGAACGGGCAGCAAACGCGCGATGATGCGCTTGCGTTTGGTGATTTGCACCTCTTCGCCTTCGCCCAATAGGTCTTCCACCACGGAAAACCGGTAGCGCAGGTCGCGCACTGTTGCTTTTCTCATGTGATGCATTTTAGCATCACTCTAGAAAAGACGCAATACTAACATTTCCGTGGCGAAGAATTGCCCACCATTTTTGGGAAATGAAAATTCGCTTCGAGTGCGCCCCAAACGCCCTTACCCTTATCTGACTCCAGGCGCTCAATTTTCGACGAACGACTTTAGCCTGGATAGCGCCTGATCCCACTGCTCGGAAACGAAATCGAGGTATTCCTTGATTTCTTCCATCGGCTCCGGATCGAATTCGAATCGGCTCTCGCGGCCCGTGCGGACGCTGCGCACAATTCCTGCGCTCTCCAGCACTCGAAGATGCTTGGTGATCGCCTGGCGGGTCAGCTTGGAGCCCTCCGTTAACTGAGAGATCGAATGAGGCTGCCCGCCACAGAGCTTGGCAACCAGCGATAGCCGCGTCTCGTCGCCGAGCGCGGCAAATACGGGTGCACGAGCCCGCCGTTTGGCCGTCCAGCGGCTATGGCTTTTTCGCGACATAGCTCTCAATATTCTTCATTTGTTCGGTCCAGCCGCCGTCGTTCCTGCGGAAGGCCTCGAGTCGGAGGTTCTCGGGGAGGTTTTCAAAGCCCGATTCGCTGAGAGTTAAGAGTGTGCCGGCTTCGATCTTCTCCAGCCTGAACTCTAAAAGGGTGGTTGGCTCTTTGGAGATGTCTGCATTGGGATCAAGCGAGTGGTGCCAGGTGAAGGAAAAGAGCCGTTCGGGCTCCATTTTCTGCACGACGGCCTGCCATTTGACGTGCTCGTAGCCAGGATAGGTCATCTGGCCACGCGAGATCTGGCCGGCTACGAACGGGCCATCCAATTTCACGCGAAACCACTCGCCAAACTCCCGGTAATCCGTCAGCGCGCGCCAGACGCGCGAAACGGGCGCCTTCAGTTCAATGCGCTTCTCAATGCGGTTGTCCATCTTAAGCAACCTCCGGGTTGCATATATTGCATATTAGCCTAGCCCGCCGCAAAAAGCAACCTTTTGGTTGCTCTTTCTGGTAGTGCCGGCTGGCGGCATAATTATTCGCTTTACAGCTAAAAGTACTTTTCATAGAATAGCCCAATGCCTCAGCCGCCCCCTCTCTCCGCCGCCCCAAATCCCGGCCGAAAGGTTCCCGCCCTTGCCAGGCGCCTCATCAAGGGCCTCGCGGCACTGGCCATATTCGCTGTCGTGGGACTGACGATGCTCCTCGCTTTACTTTGGTGGGAGCACAAAACAGAAATCACGCTGCCGGCGCCCACTGGCCACTTTGCCGTTGGCCGGACGACGTACGCATGGGTCAACAACGCCCAGACGGACGAATTGGCGCCCTCTTCAGGAGCGAAGCGGGAGGTAGTCGCTTGGATGTGGTACCCGTCGACGGCTACGAAATCTGCCACACCGGTCGAGTATCTGCCCGCGCCATGGCGGTTGGCCGAGGCGCAGCACTCAGGCGTCCTGATGAGTCAATTCCTTACGCGCGATCTGTCGCTGGTCCGGGCCCATAGCACATCTGATCCGGAAGTCTCGCCGGAGCAGCGCTCCTATCCAGTCGTGATCATGCGAGCTGGTGCCGGAGCCTTGACCATAGACTTCACGACGCTCGCTGAGGATCTGGCAAGTCACGGCTACATCGTCGTGGGCTTCGACGCGCCTTACAGAACCTTCGTCGTCGTCCTTCCGGACAACCGCGTCGTCATCAGACCTCCAACGAACGATCCCGAGGATCTTCCAGCCGACCAGGCGAATCGCCTGGTCAACAGCCTTCTTCCCATGTGGACCAGCGATACGAACTTTGTGGTGAGCCAATTGCAAGGCCTGAACGCCGGGGATCCATCCGGCAAGTTTACGGGCCGCCTGGATATGCAGCGGCTCGGCATGTTTGGGCATTCATTCGGCGGGGCGCAGGCGTTGCAATTCTGCCATGACGATCCCCGGTGCAAGGCGGGGATCGATATTGATGGCGCTCCTTACGGCAACGTCGTTCAGGAGGGCCTCAAGCAGCCTTTCATGTTTATTCTCAGCGACCACAGTCACGACCTGCCTGATTCTGCCAGCGGTCAAATCCACGCCAACTTCCGATCCATTTACGATCGGCTTCCGAACGGGCGCTTATTCATAACCATTCGCGGGGCAAATCATTTTAGTTTCAGTGACCAGATGCTGCTGAAGAGCCATTTCATCGTCAGGTTGCTGCGCCTGTTTGGATACGGCCGCCTGGAGGGACGCCGCGGGCTCGCCATTACTGCCGACTATGTGCACACGTTCTTCGACGTCTATCTAAAGGACGCACCTACCGCCTTGCTGAACAAGCCGTCTCAACTCTATCCCGAAGTTGAATTTGACCTTAAGTAGGAGTCCGCACCGACTCTCCAGAAACTTGTTGATAAGTTCTTTCGAATCAACAAATCATTCTAGACAAGTTTCTGGCAGCAGTGATGCGTCAAGACGCAATCGGGGCTTATCGGGAGTTGACCGTCGCTACGTGACAAGGTCCATGATTCTCCCGCTCGGAGTCTTGACTTTCATTTGAGCTGACGGGATCTTTCGCAACTCCGCCTCGATGGCCTTCTGAGACCTATCGAAATGTTCTCTCAGAATTTGCGTGTCTTCAGTTTCCCACCACTCACCTTCGTCTTCGACCTTCAAACTCCGAAAGAACGGCTGAATAGCCTTGAGCAATTTCAGCAGGGCGATATGAATCTGAACGCCTGCGAATTGTGTTTTGGTAAATTCTTGGAGGTACAAGTCGCGGTCAAATTCTAGACGCACCGGGTCGCAATCCTTATGCAGGTAAACAACAATGCCCTTCGCGGGACCTGTATAGTCCGAGTCTTTTTCGTCACGAACCCGCGGCAGAGTCACTTCGCTAGATGCAATTGGTTCGGTCGGCCAACCTTCGGCCCCGGCAATTGAGGAAACCACGCCGACCAAGTCTTGATAGGCTGCTTCGCTGGTAAGTTGTCCCTCGTAGTGAATCGTAACGCCCATGCATGACAACATACCATTTAGGTGCAGTCACCCTCAATGGATGCTCGCGAATGCCTGAGTAACGCTTTTGTCAGGAGTCACTTCCCTCCGGATGGCATTGGCGTTCCCGAAAGCCGTCAATCCCGTACAATGAAGGAATGAAGCCAAAGCGACAAAGAATTCGCCAATTCTAGCCGTCTGGTCCGACGAACACCTTTTGAAGAAGTGTTGATAGACCGGCGCGGAGTGCTTAGCTCCAGCAAGCCGAATTACCCGGTTGTCGTGATGGGAAAAGTGAAGCTCATCCTCGCATTGGCGGTTCTTGCGTTGGCCGGAGTCGCGGGCTGGCGGATCGGTTCGTGCGAGCTGGCCAACATCGAGCTGCGCGAGGATATGCGGGACCTCGCGGCGCAAGTCGGAAGCCGAATCGGGTTGACTCCTCAGAGCACGGATGAGGATTTCCGCAGGGCGGTCATCCGCAAAGCCGAAGAGCATGAGATTCAGCTTGAACCTGAGCAAGTGACAGTGCAACGCACCGGCACCGACGAAGCGCCAATCATCTACCTTGCGGCGGACTATAAAGCGCGCGTAAAGTTGCTCGGATTTTCGTTTACTTTCCGCTTCACTCCATCGAGCGCGAAGTGAGCCACTATCTGGCCTCTCGACTAACTCCTTTGTAGTCGGGTTACTGGCCCTCTGCGCAAGAGATTTTGGGGTGGATTCCATTCTCCGATTACCGCCTTATGCGTCTAAGTGAATCTGGCAGTTGCCGGGTGCCTCACGCGTCGACCTTACGCCTGGGATCCGCGCTTCGACTCGATTTCGGCCCTTTCGCACCCAAACAACGCTCCTTACGAATTCCTGACAAACCTCTCAGGACTTTTTAGCCTTTGCGCTCCTATTCTTTCCTTGTCCGGACTACATATTCTCGCCAGTCCGGGTGAGGTCCCTATGTCGCTCACGGTGTTTCTGGCGTTTTGCATTCTTGGATGTGACTTCCTTCTCTATGCCCTGTTTCAGTGGATATACGGCGAGAAGCACAGAGATCACGCCCGCCGCTCGGCCGCACGCCGCGAGAGACGCCGCACCCTCTCCGCCAAGGAAGCCGGAGAGCCAAGCGTTCTCTCGTTTCCTCAGCGCCCCATACATCACCGAACCGGCTACTTCTGATCGCCCGTCGGGTCCCCCACCCCGTCATTTCGGAGGAGGACCGGCGCGCGGTGAGCGCTGTCTACGTCCTCCGCCCTAAGGCCGACCAGGACCTCGACGACCAGGCATATTACCTTGCAACTCGATCAGGCCCAGAGCTCGGTCACCGCTTCCTCTTGGCTGCCCATGGTTGGCCACGCAGCCCCAAATAGGATGGCATTCCCGGCTTAAACACCCTAGTTTGGATTCCTTGCGAGTTTTCCAGGTGTCGGGTTTCGAAAAAATGCTCGTGTTCTATCGTCCTCTTCCTGACGGAGTTGAGATTCTACGAGTAGTGCATGGCTCAAGAAATCTGCGAACCTTATTGCGCCATGAAACAGTTGAGTAGGCGGCGTGGCTTGATGGATCGGTGCCGGGCGAGAATTCAGTGCTCCTGTACGGGTAGTTCATTTGCCAGTTGCTGCGGGTGGCGGTTTTGCGCCTGGGGCTTTTCACTCTTCGTCCTTTCCCTTGTCCCACTCTCACGTATTTCCCGGGCAATCCAAACAGCCACCCATTGCGCAACATCCAAACTACTTACAAGTAATCACTGACTTAAGGTACCAATATGCTATAATGGTTTGGTTAAGTTGGCACGATTCCTCCGTGCCCTGCGAACCATGCTCGCTCGCCATGTGGTCCTTCTAACCTTCTCTAATGATGGCCATCGTCCTCTCTGGTCGTACCCCTATACCGGTACGTTGCCCCAACTTATCTCCTTATTTGCCATTCTTACGAAGACTGTCGGGTGTTGTACCCAAAATTCCCAATCTGGAACTCTCTGCGGTGCGTTCACCAACCTTATCCCCCACCGCTACTCCTCACCCCGTAAGTCCTTTAGATGCAACACTTATAGGTCCCTCGCAAGTGTTGCAAACAAAAGACTTACGGTAAGACTAAATCCTTTAGATGCACTTACAAAAAGCAGGGGGGTGGGGGTGTTATTGTTAACCAGAAATCCCAACAAGGATTTCTATCCCGAAGGAGCTTCGCGACCTGGGGATCTCGCCAGTCTATCCGGTGAGGATAGCCGTCAGAGCGGCCACCGGCGACCGAAGGACCTCTCCTCCACCAGTCACCAACCACGAGTCCCCAGTCACGTCCCTTGCTACACTGTTCCACCCATGGCACGCCAACGCCTCGGCCAACACTTCCTCGCCGATCTCCATTGGCGCGAGGAGATCGCGCGCGCCATTCGCGTTTCGCCGCATTCCACAGTGCCCCTCCCCCGGGACGACCAACATTGCTGGATCGAAATTGGTTCGGGACACGGGGAGATGACCCAGCACCTCCTCGCTGCCGGCGCTCCCGTCCACGCCATTGAAATCGACCCGGCGTTCCTGCCGGGCCTCCACCACCTCGCAAAGCAATTCCCCAATCTCACGGTCGTTCCCGGCGACATTCTGAAAGCCGACCTCCCTGCTATCGCTTCCGGCCGCCGCATCCGCATCTACGGCAATCTTCCCTACTACATCACCTCGCCGATCCTTCATCATCTGTTCACGTTTGCCGACTTCATCGACGAAATCCACGTCGTCATTCAGACCGAAGTCGCGCGTCGCCTCGCGGCCCAGGCGGGCACGCGCGATTACGGTTATCTTTCCGTCGTCACCCAGTTCTACACGCGCCCCGAATTCGTCTTCGAGATCCCTGGCGACGCATTCGAGCCGCCGCCGGAAGTCGCCTCCGCGCTCGTCACGCTCCGCCTGCCCGGCGAACGCGCAAAGCTCTCACTCGGCGACGCATGTCGTTTCCTGGATTTTGTGAAATTGTGTTTCTCGCAGAAGCGTAAAACCCTGGTCAATAATCTGCGGTCTCTCGCCAAACCCGATCAGGTCCGTGAAGCACTCGCCACTTTGAAACTGCGTCCCGACTCCCGCGCCGAGCAACTCCCGGTCGCTCAACTCGCCGCTCTCCAGGACCAGCTGGCTGGTTCGTGATGGACGCCCGGCCGCTCTCCATTTTTGAAATGGAACTTCGCACCTGGGTTTCTCGCTTTTAGGAGACGCTCTCGGCCTCTTTTTTCACCGCCGCCACCAGCCGGTCCGGATAATCGCTCATGATTCCGTCTACACCCGCAGCGGCGAGCATGCGCATGTGCGCCGGATGGTTCACCGTCCAGCACACCACTTGCAGATCTTTCCTCCGGACTTCGGCAATCAGCGCTGGTGTCACCAGATCTCCGCGTACCACCAATTGCCGCGCGCCGATGGCGACGGCCTTCTCCAGCGGATTTTCGATTTGCCCGTCGTATAGGAGCCCGGTCATCAACGTTGGCTCGATTTTCCGCACGCTCAGCACGACCGCCGGGTCAAAAGAAATCACCACCGTTCGCGGGATCTCTCCCGATTCGCGCAGCGCTGCCACCAGCGCATGCTCCCCGCCCCACGATCCGACCGGCTTTATCTCCAGGTAGAACACCACATCATATTTTTTGGAGAACTCCAGAATTTCTTCCAGCGTGGGGATCCGTTCTCCGGCGAACTCGCTCCCGAACCACGACCCCGCATCCAAGCGCCGTAATTCCGCCAGCTTCATGTCGTGCACGGCTCCCTGCCCGTTGGTGGTTCGATTCACCGTCGCGTCGTGAATGGCCACGAAATGCGCATCGCGCGAAAGCTGCAAATCCGTTTCGATGAACGGCGCTCCCAACGCAACAGCTTTCTTGAACGCCGCCAGCGTATTCTCCGGCGCGTTCCCCGATGCCCCGCGATGTGCAATAACAAGCATTACGCCACACTCTCCGTGTTCATCAGCGTTCGTGCAACAAGACTGATCTCACAAAATTTCTCGCTTCGAGACAGTTTCATATTCCTTGCTATCTATATGGAAATTATGCTAACACCTCCCCTCTGCACGGAAGCGGGCAGCCGCCTGCCCTGCGTCTTGAATCTAACTGGTGGGAACCCTGCAGGAAGTCTTTCAAGGAGGAAGCCATGAGAAAGGAATTCCGGACTCTGTTTGTAGCGGTGCTGCTCGCCGCGCCCATTATGGCGATGCCATACTCCGCAGCTGCTCGGCCGCAGGATGAGAAAAAACAGCGCAGCGAGGCAAAGTATCGGGAAAAACTCTACAAGGAAGTGCGGCATCAGCTCGTCATGTTGCCGTGGTATTCCGTGTTCGACAATCTCGCTTATCAAGTAGAGGGCGACAAGGTGATTCTCTCCGGCCAAGTGACTCGGCCAGTTTTGAAATCCGACGCCGAGGCCGCCGTGAAGAGCCTCGAGGGAGTCTCTTCGGTCGTAAACAACATCGAGGTTCTTCCACCCTCGCCGATGGATGACCAGCTCCGCCATGCCCTGTACCGCGCCATTTATGGGGACCCCGGCCTCTCGCGCTACTCCATTCAGGCCGTGCCTTCCATTCACATCATCGTGAAGAATGGCAACGTCACGCTGGAGGGCGTTGTCGACAGCGAGACGGACAAGAATCTCGCCAACTTGCGGGCCAATCAAGTTCCCAACGTTTTCTCGGTAAAGAATAATTTGGTCGTCGCGGGCTAGGCTAAGTAATCCTTCACACACACGGGCCGCTCGCTACGCGGCCCCTGTCGCTCCACTTTTTTGCAGTTGTCGCGATATCCGCCGCGCTGTTTCCTTCAGTGCTTCGATGATCCGCGGCATATTGGCCTCATCCGTTTGCGTCAGCGTCCCACTGGCGCCGAGCGCAGCCGTTACATTCCCCATGGTGTCGAAGATGGGCGCGCCCAGGCATCGTGCGCCCAAACTGTTTTCCTCGTCATCGAGCGCGTATCCCGACTGTTTAACGTGCTCCAGATCCGCGAGCAGCTTTGGCATGCTGGTGATGGTCTCGGGCGTTCTTTTCTTCAGACCCTGCTGCTTCGCAATTGTTTCCACCTCATGCTTCGGCAGCCAGGCCAGCAGGCACTTCCCGACGCTCGTGGAATGCAAAAACATCCGCCGCCCCACCCACGTATTTACTTTGAAAAATCCGGGCGCCTCCACCTTCTCGATATAAACCGCTTCGCCCTGGTCCAAGACCGCCAGGTGCACCGTCAGATGAATCCTCTCCACCAACGACCTCATAAACGGCAGTGCCACGTCGGCGATCTCCAAGTTCGCTTGCGCGTCGCCGCCGAGACTTAAAATCTTCAGCCCCAGTCGATATCGTCCCGTTTGCGCTTCACGGCGCAAGTAGCTGCGTTTTTCCAGAGTCCTCAAAATGTAACTCGCGGAGCTTTTCGGTATCCCGAGCTTGCGGCTGATCTCCGCGTTGGTGAGTCCCTCGCGGCGTTGCGCGGCGGCTTCGAGAATATTCAGCGCGCGTTTCACCGCAGTTGCCGGACTGGTATCCGTGGCAGCCATGGCCGTCTCCCATAAGAAATAGTTATCGCCCAAGTATAGAATAATTGTTCAGGATATTGAACATCATCTTGCGGCCATGGGGCCGCTCCGGTAGAAGAGGGAAAGAGAGCTGAACATATGTTCAATATACTGAACAAAGAGATTCGGGAAGTAAAGAACTCCCCGATGGTGCACAAAATTCTCCACTCTTTGTCCGCGTTTTCCCACGGAATCCGGGGCGCTCTCGCGAGTTCCTCCTATCTGCTTGAGCCAATGGACCTTAGAGATTGCGCGTCGCAGCCGGTTGGCCTTCGAATTGCCTTTCTAGTTCACCGGCCGGCTTCCGTTCGAATTCGTACCGGAAAGGACTGACCTCGACCATGGCATCCGCTACCACCAAGCCGAATCCGGCACTCGCTCCCCTGCCCTTTTCGAATCGCATCGTGGCGGTCAATTCCGCTCCTCCTGATTTCGATCCGGCTCGCGATCTCCCCGCGGGCTTTCTCGAATTCCTTGTGCCGCTGCACGCCGCGCTCACGCTGCGGCAACGCGCGTTGATCGCGCGCCGCGATTATGCCCTGGCCGAAGCCCACGCGGGCAAGGTTCCCGATTACCTGCCGCCCTCGGTAGCCACCACAAATTCCTGGCGCATTGAGCTTCCTGCCTGGTGCGCGGATCAGCGGAATCAGATGACCGGCCCTGCCGATGACGCCGACCTTGTCGTGAAAATGCTGAATTCCGGCGCTCCCGGCGTCATGCTCGACTTGGAAGACTCCACTGCCAACGCCTGGGAGCACAATTCGCAAGGGATTAAAAATATTCTGGAAGCGCTCGCCGGCCGGCTCACGTATTTCGATCGCAAGCGCAACAAAACGGTGGGCATCATTCCCAGTGCCACGGTTATTTTCACGCGGCCGCGCGGCTTGCACATTCATCAGGCCGGCGTTCTGCCCGGGGAATTGCTTCCGGCTTCGCTCTTTGATGTCGCGATGGTGGCTTATCAGGTGGACTTGAGCGCTCTGAAGCACCCTCTCTGCATTTACATCCCTAAATCTGAATCCGCCGATGAGGCGCTCTGGTGGCGCGATCTTTTCCAGATGATTGCGCGCCTCAAGGGCTTGCCAACGAACGCCATCAAGTGCATGGCGCTGGTCGAATCGCATCCGCTCGCTTTTCAGATGGAAGAGTTTGCCTGGAATCTTCGCGAACACATCGTGGGCCTGAATCTGGGCCGCTGGGACTACATGGCCAGCTTGATTCATTTCAATCTCGAGAATCCGGAGTGGGTGCTTCCCGATCGCAACACCATTCCGCACAACGTGGCGTTCTTCCAGAATTTGCGCAACCTCATCCCCGAGATTTGCCATAAACACGGCATGCTCGCTATTGGCGGCATGACCGCTCTTTTTCCCAGCCGCGAGGATGCGGAGCTGAACGCGCGCGCGTTGAAAGCCCTCGCCGAAGACAAGAAGAACGAAGCTAATTCGCTGATGGACGGCGCGTGGACAGGGCATCCCGATCAAAACGAAATCGCCGTGAGCCAGTTCCCTGCCCCGAATCAACTTCAAGCACGTCCGGCGAACGCCGGTACGCATCCCGATCTCCGCCCGCTTCCAGCGGGAGTCGGCAGACGCACGCTGGCGGGAACCCGCGCCGCGGTTCGAACGGTCATTCGCTATCGCAACGGCGTGCTCAACGGCAAGGGCGCGAGTCTCCTCGATGGCTACATGGAAGATCTCGCCACGGATCGCATTTACAGGTTGATGATCGCCCAGCGCATGAAGCACTCGGACAAGGTCGAAGTTCTTGATGAGGGAGGCGTGCCGGTTCTTCACACGCCGGAACTCATCCACGATCTCTTCGACGAAGAGCTCGACCGCCTATTGCGTGAGAGCGCGAAGAGCAATGACGCCCAGCTGGAGGCTACGCTCCGCCAGGCGCGCGGCATCAGCGAGGAAATGATTCGGCGTGAGGAGTTCAATCCGGCGTGAAATGAGTTTTCAGTTGTCAGTGATCCGTTGCCAGTTTTTAGTTTGTAGGTGCAGGTTCTTGGTTTGAAGTTTTTGGTTTGAATGGGAGCGGGACTTGTCCCATCCGTGATTTGGAAAGATTTTTTGGTTTTCCCTTGGCAGTCACAAGCGAAGAGAAAGGTAAGGAACATTAAATGTCATCCGACGGAACTAACGGCGCCAACGGGAACGGCAATGGCAACGGCCACAAGCACCAAACATGGAATCAGTGGACTAGTGATCCCCGCTGGTCCGGCATCACGCGTCCTTATTCTTACTCAGATGTCGTGCGGCTACGCGGCTCCATCCAGATTGAATATACGCTGGCACGCCTCGGTGCGGAGCGCCTCTGGAATCTCATGCACACCGATGCTTACGTTCCAGCCCTCGGAGCCATCACCGGCAATCAGGCCATCGAAATGGTGCAGGCCGGGCTGAAGGCGATTTACGGGAGCGGCTGGCAGGTCGCCGCTGACGGCAACACCGCGGGCGACGTCTATCCCGACCAGAGTCTCTATCCTTGCGATTCCGCGCCGAACCTCGTGAAGCGCGTCAATCGCGCGCTGCTTCGTGCGGACCAGATCGAATCCGCGGAGGGCAAGAAGTCCGGCACATATTGGTTTGCGCCGATCGTCGCGGACGCCGAGGCAGGGTTTGGCGGCTCGCTGAACGCTTACGAGCTGATGAAAGCGATGATTGAAGCGGGCGCCGCGGGCGTTCACTTCGAAGACCAGCTTTCTTCCGCAAAGAAATGCGGGCATCTCGGCGGTAAAGTCGTGGTGCCCACGCGTGAGTTCATCGAAAAACTCGTGGCAGCACGTCTTGCGGCCGACGTCTGCGGCGTGCCCACGATTCTCATCGCGCGCACCGACGCCAATTCCGCCGGGCTATTGCTTTCCGACGCGGACCCTCGCGACCGGGAATTCATCCACGGCGAACGCACTCCGGAAGGCTTCTACCAGTTCCGCGGAGGCATTGACGCCGCCATTGCGCGCGGCCTTGCATACTCGCCCTACGCCGACATGCTTTGGTGCGAAACGTCCACTCCCGATCTCGCCGAAGCGAGGAAATTCGCCGACGCCATTCATGCGAAATTCCCCGGCAAACTCCTGGCCTACAATTGCTCGCCGTCGTTCAACTGGAAGAAGAAGCTCGACGACGTCACCATCGCCAACTTCCAACAGGAACTCGGCAAGATGGGCTACAAATTCCAGTTCGTAACTCTGGCCGGATTCCACGCGCTGAACATGTCGATGTTCCATCTTGCGCGCGGGTATTCGCAGGCGGGCATGACCGCCTATTCGAAACTCCAACAGGAAGAATTTGCCGCGCAGGAACTCGGCTACCGCGCCGTCACGCACCAGCGCTTCGTTGGCACCGGCTACTTCGACGAAATCGCTCAGGTCGTTTCGAGCGGCAATTCTTCCACGACGGCGTTAGCAGGCTCGACGGAAGCTGAACAGTTCCACTCCGCCGTACCCGTAGCACCCGCGCCATCGAATGGGCAGGCGCCGGAAGCACGCCTGTGACTGCCAACCGGGCCACGAACCCAAGGGTTGCAGCAAAAAGGCTCATGCACTACAATGTAGTGCATGAGGACCCATGTCTATAGCTGGCGTTTGTCCAGCGAACTGAAATCAGACCTTGAGCGCCAAGCGCGCCTCCGAAAGGTCCCAATCTCCGCGATTCTGGACATGGCAGTTCGCGAATGGTTGAAGAAAAGCGCCACCGAAGTGTCAGGAGACGAGGAACAGCGCAAGCTGCACGCGGCGGCGGAGAAATATATTGGCGCGCTCCAGGGACCTACCAAGTACGGGGCGGCGACGGTTCGCGGGACCATCCGC
>Ga0210406_10005817_pt1 | contig 12849 bp, 10 predicted proteins | sample IncBWC30MmetaG_FD_155454 | JGI IMG/M metagenome (GOLD analysis project Ga0210406, IMG submission 155454) | Forest soil microbial communities from Barre Woods Harvard Forest LTER site, Petersham, Massachusetts, United States - Inc-BW-C-30-M | ecosystem: Environmental > Terrestrial > Soil >...
GCGCGTCGATCGCGAACAGGTTCAGACCGGCCGCCTTGCCGGAGAGGATGCGCGCGGGTCCTCCGAACAGATCGCTGTAAGCGTGCGCGGGCTGCGCGCCGGCGAGCTTGGCCATTACCGCCGGATAGCCGGGGACGAGCGTTCTGATCTCGACGTCTTCGCGAGCGAGCGCGGCCGGCAAAGCGCCCGCGACGTCGGCGAGACCCCCGGTCTTGATAAGCGGGAAGACCTCCGAGGCGATCGAGAGAACTTTCAGTCCGCTCATTGCGCCAGTTTGTCGATCATGGGCTTGGTGATCAGCGTGACGCCGCTTTCGGTGCGACGGAACCGCTTGGCGTCGAGCTCGGGGTCCTCGCCGACAACGAGGCCGTCGGGAATGCGTACTTCGCTGTCAATGATGGTCTTGGACAACCGAACGTTGCGTCCGATCGTTACGTACGGAAGCACGACCGTCTCATGCACCGTGGTGTATGAATGGACGCGGACCCCGGTAAAGATCAGCGAGCGGCTGAGCGACGCGCCTGAGATGATGCAGCCGCCAGACAACAGGGAAGAAACCGCGAGACCCCGGCGGCCGTCTACATCATGGACGAATTTCGCCGGCGGCGTGATTTCCCCATAGGTCCAAATCGGCCAGCCGCGATCGTAGAGGTCGAGATCGGGAACGACATCGGTTAAGTCGATGTTTGCGGCCCAATAGGCGTCGACGGTTCCAACGTCGCGCCAGTAGGGCTTGGCCTCCTCGCTCGAGGTCACGCAGGATTGCGAGAAGTGATGCGCCACCGCTTTGCCGTTCTTGACGAGGTAGGGAATAATGTCCTTGCCGAAATCATGGCTCGAATTCTGATCCGCAGCGTCGCGCTTTAGCATATCGATCAGGAATGATGTCTCGAAGACATAGATGCCCATGCTGGCGAGCGCGACGTCAGGCTTGCCGGGCATGTGCGGCGGATTCTTGGGCTTCTCGAGGAAGGCAATGATGTTGTTCTTCTCGTCGATATGCATGACGCCGAAAGCGGTGGCTTCCTCAAGCGACGCCTCGAGACAGCCGACTGTCACGTCGGCTCCCGAATCGACGTGCTGCTGGAGCATTTTCTCATAGTCCATCTTGTAGATGTGATCGCCGGCCAGCAGCACGATGAAGTGGGGGCCGTAGCCCTCGATGATGTCTATGTTCTGGTAGACTGCATCGGCTGTGCCGAGATACCACATCGTTTCGGATACGCGCTGGGACGCCGGCAGGACGTCGAAGCTCTCGTTGCGCTCTGGCCGGAGGAAGTTCCAGCCGCGCTGCAGATGGCGAATGAGGCTGTGGGCCTTGTATTGCGTGGCGACGGCGATGCGTCGAATCCCGGAGTTGAGCGCGTTCGACAAAGCGAAGTCGATGATGCGCGACTTGCCGCCGAAATAGACCGCGGGCTTCGCGCGTCGGTCGGTGAGCTCGAGCAGGCGGCTGCCCCGGCCGCCAGCGAGCACGTAGGCCATGGCGTGGCGCGAATAGGGGGCCGAAACGCCCAGTTCCTTCGCCGTTTTCATTTTGGGCATCGCGAGCTCCGTCGGGCTGCCGCCTCAGGCCGAGGGCGGACTGAAAACGAGGAACAAGGTTGCAAGCGGCGGCAACGTCAGGGTCGCCGATGCAGGGAAGCCGTGGGCGGGTTGCGCCTCCGCTGTGACGCCGCCGAAATTGCCCGTATTGGAGCCGCCGTAGGAGCCGGCGTCGGTGTTGAGCGCCTCGCGCCAGACGCCCTGGTAGGGCAGGCCAAGACGGTAACCCACGCGCGGCTCGGGGGTGAAATTGCAGACGACCGCAACCGGTGGATCGCTCTGCACGCCCTGCCGAAGAAAGGCCAGCACCGACTGGGTGTCGTCGCTCACCACGATCCAGCGGAAACCGTCAGGCTCGCAATCGCGAGCGTAAAGCGCAGGCGTTTCGCGATAGAGCCGGTTGAGATCGCGTATCAGCGCCTGGACGCCCTGGTGCGGCCAATAGTCGAGCAGCCACCACGGAAGCGACTCCGAGGCGTTCCACTCGTTTGTTTGCCCGAACTCCTGACCCATGAACAGGAGCTTCTTGCCGGGATGACCCCACATGAAGCCATAGAAGGCGCGCGCATTGGCGAAGCGCTGCCATTCGTCGCCCGGCATCCTGCCAATGACCGAGCGTTTGCCGTGTACGACTTCGTCGTGCGAGATCGGCAGCACGAAGTTCTCGCTGAAGGCGTAAAGGAGGCCGAAGGTCATCTTGTTGTGATGCCAGCGCCGATAGATGGGATCTTCCGACATGTAGTCGAGCGTGTCGTGCATCCAGCCCATGTTCCACTTGAAGCCGAAGCCGAGCCCGCCCTGGTCGGTCGGCCGCGAAACTCCAGGGAAGGCGGTCGATTCTTCGGCGATGGTGACCGCCCCCGGAAAGCCGCCGTAGACAAGCTCGTTAGCGCGGCGCAGAAAGGCGATCGCTTCGCGGTTTTCCTTGCTGCCGTCCGGGTTGGGCAGCCATTCGCCCGCTTTGCGGGAGTAATCGAGGTAAAGCATCGAGGCGACGGCGTCGACGCGCAGCCCGTCGATGTGGAAGCGATCGACCCAGTAAAGTGCGTTGCAATAGAGAAAATTGGCGACCTCGGTGCGGCCAAAATTGTAGATCGCCGTGTTCCAGTCCGGTTGGAAGCCCTTGCGGGGATCGGCATGCTCGTAGAGCGCGGTGCCGTCGAAGTGCGCTAACCCTTGTTGATCGGTCGGGAAATGCGCCGGGACCCAGTCGAGGATGACACCGAGGCCCGCGGCGTGTGCTCGATCCACAAAGCGCGCGAAGGCGGCCGGGTCGCCGAAGCGCCGCGTCGGGGCAAATAGGCCGATCGGCTGGTAACCCCAGGATTCGTCGAGCGGATGCTCGCTGATTGGTAGAAGCTCGAGATGGGTGTAACCCAGGTCGGCGACGTAGGGGATGAGTTGGTCGGCCAGTTCGTCGTAGGTCAGGAACCGTCCGCCATCGCCGCGTCTCCAGGAGCCGAGATGCACTTCGTAGATCGACATCGGCTTCCGCCGAGGTTCGCCCTCGCCACGCTTCGCCATGTAGTTGGAGTCGGTCCAGGAGAAGTCAGCGCTGTCGGCGACGACTGAAGCGGTCGAGGGCCGAAGCTCAGCCTCGAAGCCGAATGGGTCCGCTTTGAGCGGCAACAGCGCCCCGTTCGGGTCCAAAAGCTCGAACTTATAAACCGCTCCGACTGTCAGTTCCGGAACGAAGATCTCCCACAGGCCGCTGTCGAAGCGCCGACGCATCTGACAGCGCCGCCCGTCCCATCGATTGAAGTCGCCGACGATGGAAACACGTGTCGCATTCGGCGCCCAAACCGCAAATAGCACGCCGTCGACGCCCTCGTGACGGATCAACTGGGCGCCGAGCCGACGATAGAGCTGGCGATGCGTGCCCTCCCGCACCAGATAGTCGTCGAGCGGACCTAACGCCGGGCCAAACGCATAAGAGTCCATGTACGAATAGGACCCATGCGCTGTCGTGACCTCGACCCGATATGTCGGACGCTCCTTGAGTGACGGGATGAGCGCTTCGAAAACGTCGTCCTTCCGCCGCGGCAGCTCGGCGATGAGTTCGCCCCCGCGGGTCAGTGCGCGCACGGAAATCGCTTCAGGCGCAAAAACCCGAATAACCCATCCCGCGGCGGTCTGGTGCGGGCCGAGAACCGCGAAAGGATCGAAACTGCGCGCAGAGGCGATCGCATCGACGTCTTGGTCCCGCGCTTTCCAGTCCTCCCCCATGACTGTCTCCATAACTTGGGCTCAGCTTATCGGCACAAAGGGAGCACTCCAGATTTCCTTTGCATATTCGGCAATCGTTCGATCGGAAGAGAACCAGCCAACATTGGCAGTATTGATAACGCTCGAGCGCATCCATCGGTTCCGGTCGCGCCAGGCTTCGTCGATCTTCACCTGTGTCTTCCAATAGGCGTCGAAGTCAGCGCAGATCATGAAATAATCGTGATGGGTGAGCGTATCGACGAGGCCGCGATAACGCCCGGGGTCGTCGGTCGAGAATACGCCGGAAGCGATTTCGTCGAGCGCTTCGTGCAAAATCGGGGAGGCGGCGATGTGTCCGGTCGAATCAATGCCACGGGCGCGCGCGCTCTCGACCTCCGCCGCGGTCAGGCCAAAGATGAAGATGTTGTCGTCGCCGACCAGATCGCGCATCTCGACATTGGCGCCGTCGAGCGTGCCGATGGTCAGGGCGCCGTTGAGCGCCATCTTCATGTTGCCGGTGCCGGAGGCTTCCATACCCGCGGTCGAGATCTGCTCCGATAGGTCGGCGGCGGGCATGATAATCTCGGCCAACGAAACGTTGTAGTTGGGCAGAAACACGACTTTCAAAAGGCCACGCACGGTCGGGTCCGAATTGACGACCTTCGCGATGTCGATCGCGAGCTTGATGATCAGCTTGGCCTGAGTGTAGCTCGCGGCAGCCTTCCCGGAGAAGATCTTGACGCGAGGAGCGAAATCGATTGTCGGGTTCGCACGGATGGCGTTATAGCGCGCGACCGTTTCGAGCAGGTTCAGCAGCTGACGTTTGTATTCGTGGATGCGCTTGACCTGCACGTCGAACATCGCCTCCGGGTCGACGCGCAGGTTGAGCTGATCGGTGATGACGCGTGCAAGCGCGGCCTTGCGTTTGCGACGCGCTTGAGCCACGCGCTCCTGCAGCGAAGAATCATCCGCGTGTGCGGCGAGGGCTTTCAGCGCATGGTAGTCGTCGAGCGCGCGCTCGCCGAGAGTCGAGCGAATGATGTCGGCCAGGTCCGGATTGCACTCGATGAGCCACCGGCGAAACGTGATGCCGTTGGTCTTGTTGGTGATGCGGCCGGGGTAGACCGAATTAAGCGCATGGAACACGGTCTTGCGCATCAAGTCGGTGTGCAGCGCCGAAACGCCATTGATCTTGTGCGAACCGATAAAGGCGAGGTTCCCCATTCTCACCCGGCGTCCCGCGTGTTCGTCGATGAGCGAGATGCCGACGAGCATGGCCGTATCGACGAACCCGCGTCGTCGCGCGCTGTCGAGATGCGCTGCATTAATGAGGTAGATGATCTGCATGTGACGCGGCAGCACGCGCTCCATCAGCGGCACCGGCCAAGTTTCGAGCGCTTCCGGCAACAGGGTGTGGTTGGTGTAGGAGAATGTCGCCTGGGTGATCGACCAGGCCTCGTCCCATTCGACCTTGTTCAGGTCGACGAGGATGCGCATGAGTTCCGCGATGCCGATCGCCGGGTGGGTGTCGTTAAGCTGGACGGCGCTGTGCTCGCTAAGGGTTCGCACATCGCCCCACTGCTTCATATGGCGGCGAATAAGATCGAGCAGCGAAGCTGAAGTGAAGAAATATTCCTGCCGGAGCCGCAATTCCTGGCCGGCGGGAGTTGCGTCGCTAGGGTAGAGAACCTTGGAGATCGCTTCAGCCCGGACGGCCTCGGAAAACGCGCCGACGTAGTCGCCGGCGTTGAAAGCCTCGAGCTTCAACGGGTCCGTCGCCCGCGCCGACCACAGACGCAGCGTGTTCACATGCCGGCCGCGCCAACCGACGATTGGCGTATCGTAGGCGACCGCTTCCACCGTTTCAGCCGGATGCCACACGTGGCTGGTGCGCTCGTCGTTCTCGACCATTTCGACCCAACCGCCGAACCCAATCGCGTAATTGTATTCGGGACGGACGAACTCCCACGGATTGCCGTTGACGAGCCAGTCCTCCGGCGTTTCCTGCTGCCACCCGCCGCGAATAATCTGCCGAAAGAGGCCGTTGTCGTAGCGAATGCCGTAGCCGTGCGCAGCGATCGACAACGTCGCCATGCTATCCATGAAACACGCGGCGAGGCGGCCGAGGCCGCCATTGCCGAGCGCTGCATCAGGTTCGATCCGGCGCAAGTCCGTCAGATTAACGCCGAGTTCGTCGAGCGCTGCCGCCATTGGTTGCGCGACGCCGAGATTGGTCAGGGCGTCGAACAACAGGCGCCCGATCAGAAATTCGAGCGAGAGATAATAGACGCGTTTGCGTCCATCGATGTAGACACCGTCTAGCGATTCCAGCCAACGGCCGACGATGATGTCGCGGGTGGCGAACGTGACCGCCAGAAACCAATCGCGCGGCGTGGCGAGTCCCGGCGTCTTACCGACGGCGTAAGTCAGTTTCGCCAGGACCGCTGTCTTGAGCTCCGCCGCGGAGTAGGGCCGCATCTCGGCTTGCTGCTGCTCGGGTTTGTCCGTGGTGACCAGCTGGTCCATGAAGCCTTCCGCTTGCGTCAGTTTCCGGCGCGGCCCTGAAACTGCCGATCGGTTCTCTGTTTAAACACGCGGCGCCGAGCTGCACAATCTCCCCTGAGCCTCGTTAACCTCTTGGTTGAACCGTCTCGTCACGGATTCGGGCTCGAGCCCGTTGCTGGCTTCGCCGCGCGAATTTGCTCTTGAAGGGAGTTGAGCTCGGTGGTCGCCGCGTTGATCTGGCTTTGTAAGGCCTCGAACTCCTTCTGCGCGGATGCGGTCTGCGTCTGAGCATCCGCGAGCGCCTTGCGGCCAGCGTCGGCGTCACCTTGCAACCGCGTCAGCTCAGCCGAAAGGGATTGGTCCTGGCTCTGCAGAGCCGCCACGTGGTCGCTTTCGTCCTTGAAACGCGCGTCGACAGCTTGCAAATCGCGCGTCCTGGCGCTCGCTTCTTCCTGGGCTCCGGAAATGGCGAGCCTGGCGTCGCCGATCTGCTTGGTCAGGTCGGCGAGTTCGTTCTGCGCTGACGCCCTCGCGGTCGAGGCGTCCGACAGCGCCTTCTCGGCGTTGGCCGCCTGCTTTTTCAGGTCAGCAGCGGCGCCGGCCGTCTTTTCGAGGTTCTGCAAGTCCGAGGACAGGGATTGGCGCGCCCGTTCGGCGGCCGCCAACTGCTCATTCAAAGACGACTGTGTTTGCCCGCCTTGCCACCACATGAAGCCGGCGGCCAGCCAGCCCACGGCGGCCAAAGCGGCCAACGCCAGCAAGATTGGTCGCCACGACTGTTCGTCGCTCTGATCCGCCATGGGGCAATGTCCTTAAGGCGTCGCGTCGAGCGCGATGCCTCGGGTGAGGAGGCAGATGGCATATTGCGGGCGCCGAAGCGGTCCGCCAAGCACAAAATGTCGCGATCGCCGACCGCGTATGGGTCGATGGGCCTCGGTAAAAGCAAAAAGAGGAAATCAAGAAACGCCGCATGTCGCGCTCGGATTTTTGCGGCGAAGCGGACGAAAAGAATTTTTCATTTGTCAACGAGTCGCCGCGCCGTCTATTGTCGCGCCGCGCTGGAATCGAGGGGCGTGGCGCATTGCGGTCGTTTGCGCTAACGACGCACGTGAGAGTGAAGGAGACGGGTCGTAATGCGCGTACGCTCAAACGCGATCGGGGCGGGTCTTCTACCGCTATTGGTCGCGCTCGCCGCGCCAATGGCGCAGGCGCAAATCTTTGGTGGTCCAAAACCCGGTGAAATCGGCTTTCTCCCCCCGAATACGGAGAACGCCGACGACATTTTCTGGTTCCACAACTGGATCCTGCTTCCGGTGATCATCGGCATCTCACTGCTCGTGCTGGCGCTCATCGTTTATATCGTGTGGCGTTTCAACGAGACCACGAACCCAGTTCCCTCGCGGCGGACCCATAACGGCGCCCTAGAGATCACTTGGACGGTCCTGCCGGCGCTCGTTCTGGTCGTCATTGCGGTGCCCTCGTTCCGGCTGCTCGCCGATCAGCTCATCATTCCCGCGCCGGACCTCACGCTGAAGGTGACCGCCTCGCAATGGCATTGGAACTACGGCTATCCGAAGTCGGAGGGCGGCTTTTCGTTCGATTCGCTTTATGTTGAGGAAAAGGACCTCAAGCCCGGCCAGCCAGGCATCATCACGGCGGATCATGAGATGGTCGTGCCGGTCGGCAAGGTCGTGGAACTTGATGTGGTTTCGCAGGACGTCATTCACTCGTTTTCGATCCCGTCGTTTGGTGTTAAGGTCGACGCAGTCCCCGGCCGGTTGAACAAATCCTGGTTCAAGGCGGAGCACGAGGGCATGTTCTACGGGCAATGCTCGAACATCTGCGGCATCGACCACGCCTTCATGCCGATCAACGTCCGTGTCCTGAGCCAGCCGGATTATGAGGCTTGGCTTGCCCAAGCGAAGAAACAATTCGCGGTTTCGGACCAAGTCGACGTCGCGGCTGCGCCGCGGGTCCAACCCTAGTCGGCGCGGTCAATGACGCTGCCGATCATGCATCACCGGAGTCGTTAAAACATGGCGTCCGTCACCGACTTCTCTCATCATGACGTCGATGCTCATCACGAGCACGAGCACCACATCCCGACCGGGTGGCGAAGGTATCTCTATTCCACCAATCATAAGGACATTGGAACGCTCTATCTCATCTTCGCCATCCTCGCCGGCCTTATCGGGACGACGCTTTCGATCTTGATCCGCGCCGAACTGATGTCGCCGGGTGTCCAGCTTTTTCCTTGGATCTCCGCGATCATGACCGGGGACGGCTCAGCCGACGCCGCCAAAAACATGTACAATGTGTTCTTCAGCAGCCACGCGATCATCATGATCTTCTTCATGGTGATGCCGGCGATGATGGGCGGGTTCGGCAATTGGATGGTGCCGCTCATGATCGGCGCGCCGGATATGGCGTTTCCCAGGCTGAACAATATGTCGTTTTGGCTTCTGGTGGCGTCGTTCTTGCTCCTCTTGTGCTCATTATTCGCGGAAGGCTCGCCCGGTATGAGGGGGTTCGGCGGCGGCTGGGTGCTCTATCCGCCAATGTCCAGTCAGGTGGGAACGCCGGGTCCGGCTGCCGACTTCGTCATCTTGTCGATGCATCTGGCAGGCGCGTCTTCGATCCTAGGCTCGATCAACTTCATCGCCACGATCTTGAACATGCGGGCGCCGGGCATGACCATGTTTCGCATGCCGTTGTTCCCCTGGTCGGTGCTGATAACCGCCTTCTTGCTCCTGCTGGCGCTGCCGGTCCTCGCCGGCGCTCTGACCATGCTGCTGACGGACCGCAACTTCCACACGACCTTCTTCGATCCGGCTGGCGGCGGCGACCCAATCCTCTTCCAGCACCTGTTCTGGTTCTTTGGACATCCTGAGGTTTACATCCTCATCATTCCGGGCTTCGGCATGATCAGCCAGATCGTGGCGACCTTCTCGAAAAAGCCGGTTTTCGGTTATGTCGGCATGGTCTACGCCATGCTTGCGATCGCCTTTCTCGGCTTCGCCGTCTGGGCGCATCACATGTTCACGACGGGCCTGTCCCTGAATACCCAACGCTATTTCGTCTTCGCCACGATGGTGATCGCGGTGCCGACTGGCGTGAAGGTCTTCTCGTGGCTGGCGACGATGTGGGGTGGCTCGATTTCGCTTAGGCCTCCGATGCTGTTCGCGATCGGCTTCATCTTCGTCTTCACGGTCGGGGGCGTGACCGGCGTCGTTCTCGCCAACGCGGCGATCACGCGGTATCTGCACGACACCTATTACGTCGTCGCGCATTTTCACTACACGATGTCGCTCGGCGCGGTGTTTTCGATCTTCGCTGGTTTCTACTACTGGTTCCCGAAGATGACGGGCTACATGTACGACGACCGGCTCGCCAAGTGGCACTTCTGGACCATGTTCGCCGGCATCAACCTGACGTTCTTCCCCCAACATTTCCTTGGTTTCCAGGGAATGCCACGGCGCATCGTCGACTACACAGAGGCGTACGCCGCGTGGAATATGGTGTCGTCGCTCGGCGCGTTTATTTCGGGCGCGAGCACAGTCGTATTTGTCTACCTCATCTACGAGGCGTTCAAGGCCAAGCGCCTCGCCGGGGCCAATCCATGGGGACCCGGGGCCACGACGCTCGAGTGGCAGCTGCCTTCCCCGCCGCCGTTCCACACATGGGAAGAGCCGCCGCACATTCTTGGCGATGAACATGATCATGCACCGGCCATTGTGGGGCACGGGAGCGTGGCGTGACCGCTTTCGGCGGCGATCACGACGGCCGCACGGTGTCTGTCGGCGGTCGTACGGGACGCAACAATCGCCTGATTGGCGTGGGGGGCATCGCGTTGGCGGTGGGCATGATCGGCCTCACCTACGCCGCGGCGCCCTTCTATTCCGCCTTCTGCCGGGCGACTGGTTACGAAGGCACGCCGCAACAGGTGAAAGCCAATACGGACGCCGAGGGCCACCGAATCTTGCGCGTTGGCTTCGACGCGAATATCGCGCCGGGGCTGGCCTGGAGTCTCGAGCCGGAGGACGAGTCGATACAGGTCCGCACGGGGAAAACCGTTACGGTCTATTTCCGCGTGAAAAACCTCAGTGACAGCCCCACGGAAGGTCACGCCACATTCAATGTAACGCCGGAAGTTTCCGGAGGATATTTCAACAAGATCTCGTGCTTCTGCTTCACGACGCAGCATCTGGGACCGCACGAGAGCGCGGAATGGCCCGTGGTGTTCTTCCTCGATCCGGCGCTCGAGAAGGACCCGTCGATGGCGAGGGTCGATTCGATTACGCTGTCCTATACGATGTTCGCACCGCCAGCCGAAAAGCCGACGGCCGATCGCGGGGGGCCCGCGGGATGATGATAAACGGGAGAAGACAATGACCGACGCGGCGGTTCCGGACCGGCCGGGATTTCATCTCGTCGAGCCAAGCCCTTGGCCGCTCGTTGGCGCGACATTCGCGTTTCTCACGGCCTTTGGTCTCATATTGTTCATGCACGGGTCGAGTTTCGGCCCAGGGCTTCTGACAATCGGCGTCGCGGGCATCCTGTTCACCATGGCTGGCTGGTGGCGTGATGTCGTCTCCGAGGCTCAGGGCGGCTACCACAATATTATCGTGCGCCATGGCCTGACCCTTGGCATGATCCTCTTCATCGCCTCGGAGGTCATGTTCTTCGTCGCCTGGTTCTGGGCTTTTTTCTGGAATGCGGCCAATCCCGCCGATCCCCAGACCTACGGGCTCCTCGATTTCAGCGGTGGGATCTGGCCGCCGAAGGGCACGGAGGTGATCAATCCACTCGCGTTGCCGCTCATGAATACGTTCGTGCTGCTCACGTCGAGCGCCGCGGTCAACGTCGCCCACGATGAATTGCGCGAGGGACACCGCCGCCAATTCAAGATCTTCCTTGCGCTCGGCATCGCCCTTGGCGTGCTGTTCGTGTTCACCCAAGCCTACGAGTACATCCACGCGCCGTTCAGCTTCAAGAATTCCATCTATGGCGCGACATTCTTCATGGCGACGGGCTTCCACGGCGCGCACGTCATTATCGGCGTGATTTTCCTCTTTGTCTGTTTCGTGCGCGCCTGGATAGGCCAATTCACTCCAAAGCATCACGTCGGGTTCCAGTTCGCCGCCTGGTACTGGCATTTCGTCGACGTGGTCTGGCTGTTCCTGTTCACCTGCATCTACATCTGGGGATCCTGGGGCGCGACGTTCGAATAGGCGGCGCGAAGGGGTAAGCCTCGAGACGAGATGGCGGAGCCGCTCGACAACGTTCGGGCCGGCATGACCGGCCGGCACGAGGTCGTCGTTACGCGTGAGCTCACGGTTGGCGCCCATGTGGACGGCATGCCGTTCGTCTTCGGCACCCCCATGATGATCCTGGCGATGGAGATGGCTTCTGCGGCGGCTGCGGCGCCGCATTTGCCCGCCCGCTGGGTGACCGTCGGCAGCGAGGTCAATGTGCGCCATCTCGCGCCGACTCCGGTCGGACGTACGGTCGTCGCCACCGCACAGGTCCTGGAAGTCTCCGGCCGTTCGATGCTGCTCGCGGTCGAAGCGCATGACGGCGTCCACAAGATCGGCGAGGGGACGCACCGCCGCGGCGCGGTCAACCTGGAGACCTTCGCCAAGCGCCTCGCCGCCGGGTAGCCTGACTGCACGGCGGCGCGGCGAGGTGACGTTGGTCGCGTCTAGATCATCTTTGCTCGCGACAATTGCCGGCAATCTGTTAAGGGGGCTTCAGGGGAAATCTGATCGCTGGAAGAGCGGCGAGAAGAGTGAGCAGCCGATGTTGGAGCGAGTGCAGGACGGGCCAGCGCAGACTGTGGCGTTACGCGCGAGCGGAGCGGTCGAGGCTCAGGACGTCGAAGCGGCGATCAACGCGGCCGTCGGAGAAGCCGCAACCGGCCTCGTCGTGATTATCGCTGCGGATTTTGGCGATTTTGCGGGATTGGCGCGTGGGCTTGCGACCTCCGCGCTCGCCCACAAGTCGTTGGTTAAGCTCGCTGTCGTCGTCGACCCTGAACAGATGGACGGAGCCACGCTCAACAGCTTTGAGGCCTCGCCCGTGCACATTCGCCAGTTCGCTCGCGCCGACGAGAGCGCTGCGCTCGAATGGGCGGCCGCGGCCCGGCGAGGGGAATAGCAGCGGCCTGGGCCTGCTGCGCGTCAAGTTGGACGGCCTAGGCCGCTTTGCCTTGGACGGAGTTGGTTTGGCTCCTTCTCGGCAGCGAGCCCGCGACATCGGTCCGGTCGATCCGTTTGGGTTTTCTTAGCGCGTGGCCGTTTCGCTGCTAAGACCCCCGCTCATGAGGGTTGGATTTCCTTGGATTTCCTTGGATTCTCTCGTCCGAATCGAGACTTTTCAATGGGTTACGCGGCTTGAAGCGGGGAAACTTTTTTCTCAGCCCTTTTCCCTGGCGTTGAGAGGCGCCGGGAAGGGGAACCCTCGGTCGAACCCATGCGGAAGCGCCGGATTGTTCATGGGGCAAGCTTACCCTAGTTTCTGATTTTCTGCAAGAGATTCGTCCGAACTTGTCGGTAGCAGACGATATGTCCGGTTTAGGTAGCGCACGATCTGTCC
>Ga0210406_10005818_pt1 | contig 12848 bp, 14 predicted proteins | sample IncBWC30MmetaG_FD_155454 | JGI IMG/M metagenome (GOLD analysis project Ga0210406, IMG submission 155454) | Forest soil microbial communities from Barre Woods Harvard Forest LTER site, Petersham, Massachusetts, United States - Inc-BW-C-30-M | ecosystem: Environmental > Terrestrial > Soil >...
GTAAAGCGTCGATGCGACCGTCCACGGGAAGATGGCACTGAGCAATGTGCCGAGAGTCCAAGAAGCAGGCGGATAAAACACAAATCTCGGTTCGCCGTAAGCGAAGTGCGCGAGAGGCGCCCAGCGTGCATAGAAAATGCCTTGTTTCCATTGCGAGAGAACCTCGAGCCACGAATAAAGGTGGAACTCAACGTCGTGCCCCGACGGAACTCCAAAGAAGAAGAACGGGATCTCTACCGCAAGAGCCACCGCACCGATGGCGAGCAGCGGTGTCCATAACCACGACGAGTGGCGCCCAGCCGTGCCGCCTGCTCTCCTGGACGAAGCGTCGGTCGTACCTGGCTTTCGCAGACGGTTCCCCTTGCCCTTAAGTTTTCACTGTCACCGAACAAAACTCCACACAGTCTACATTTAACTAAGACTCGGGATCTGGAAATCAAGGCCACACGAGAAACCGTCGACGGAAGCACGAGACAACAACCGGTGGGGAAGACGATGGAGGATGGAATTTGGAGTAAGGAATTCAGGTTAAGAAGATTAGACTGAGGCGACGTCTTCAGGATTGCGCTGCTGCTTAAGCTCGGACAGGAAATCGTCCTGCTGCAACGAAGCGCCGCGTCGCAGAAGCTCGAGCAACGGATCTTCCAATTCCTCAGCGGACTGGTCGGCGGATTCAAACTGGTTTAGGTCGGCGACGAGCGCCCGCGGAGAAATCAGCAATTCCGGCGTGGTCGACGAGCCTTGATGCAGAAAGCTGATCAGGTTCGCCACTTGGGCGCGCTGCTCCGCGGTGCGGGAAGGGAACTCCACGCCCATGCCGTGGCCAGGGTGTGCGACTCGAACCATGCCTTCGGTATGAACTTCAAGGTCTTCGGTTTTCAGGCAAAGATCGATTAAAGCACGTTCCGGGAAGGGCGCCTCGGTTTCAACGTAGCAACCGCCCAGGCTCAAGTCAGTGAGTGTGCAGTGTGGCACGATTTCGTCAGGGCTGGCAGCAGCGATGCCGGCGGCGGCTTGCAACCAGGCTTTCAGATTTGCGGAAACGGATTCAGGAATATCAAGGAATCGAACTCCGGTTTGTCCGTTAGGATTCGCCCAGGCTACTTCGCCGCGTGCCTCGATCGCCAAAGTACCATCCGGCAGCTGAAAATGAAAAGCCAAGACCGCTCCGCGGACTTGCGGTTCTGCCGTGAGCACGTCCATCCCGGTTTCAGACAGATCCAGGAGAATCCCATCTGCATTGCGATTGCCGGGCAATGTGATCTCGACCGGTGCCTGTACGGGAATTCGGAATGCCCGTCGCCGCTCGCGGCTCAATAGAGCTGCGGCTGCGCGTAAGCCGGCTCTCGCGGCTTCCTCGGAAAGGGGTTTGTAAAGCACGAAGTGCGCGCCACTGGTGAGGATGTCGCGAACCCGTGTCGGATCTGCCACCAAAGCAATACTCAAGGGCTCGGTGCCCAGCTTCTTCGCATCACGCAGAACGTCGGTCGCCGCCTCAGGATTGTCAAAATCGACAATGAGAGCGTCGAACTTCTGCTGCTGGATTCGAGCCGTTGTGGTCTCCGGATCACTGCTGCGGTCCATGGCAATGCCGAAAGGGGGCAAGACTCTGCCCAAAATTTCAGCCGCCAAGTCGTCGGTGGAAACCAGTAGTGCCTGAAGAGTCATAACCTTTCGGGTCGTCCTACGCCCGTGGGATTAGGGCCAGCGAGGAGCTGTGGGCCGCGCTGCCTTCGAAGAAGCCGGACTGCCGGCACTTGCGCTTGCTTTAGCCGCCATCGCGTCCCCCGAGTTTGAAGCATCGTCTACTTCAGCGAGCACGACATTATCTTCGTCATCGTTCTCCGCCAGCAGCGGCGCTACTTCGCGTAACTTCTCCGCGGCTTGCTGGAGCATCTCGATCTGCTTGCCAAGTTGGGCGTATTTTGCCTGCTTCTGCCGCAGGACCTCATGGATATCTTTCATACTACCCCCTGTTGCCAATGTAAGGACGGCATAGCAGATGGGTCAACGGTAATCCCCGCCAGCAGATTACCGGGGTAATGGGAGTGCGCGACGAAAAGTCATTCCGGAGTGCAAGAAAAAGCCCTCCCGGTCGGCGGCTTTCGTCAGGAGGTTAAAACCTGCTGAACGATCACCCTTTGAGTTCGCGTCGAAGGGCGCGGCCAGAACGAGCAACCGGTTGCAAGTAGAAGAGCGAGCCTTGCCTGGCTCAGGAACTGCGACGCTGGTATCGCCATTGCCGTCGGGCGTCGAGGCGGTGAAAGCTCCTTGCGAGTTAATTCACTGTACTTCGAATTTTCGATCGCCGACTATTCCAGAGCATTCTGGTGAAAGGCTTTTCATGGACCTAGAAAGAGTCCCCAGAGTAAGACTTGAGATAGTCGCTTCAGCCCGTCAACGAAGGAAGTTTGGCAGCCGAACCCAGCAAGAAGATCGTTCCCACAACGATACTGTAGGCAGAAGTTGCAAGAGTCAATGCGCGCAGAGCATTCGGCTTGGCCAGGGTCGCCGAAAACAAGCCGGCAGCCGAGGCGCACATTAGAGTGTTCATCAACAGCAGACCCAGGATGAACATCAGCAACCCTAGTAACCCAGCGCCCGTTCCACCCAGATTGGCGGCCATCAGAAACAGCAGAATTTGCGTCGGAGTTTCGGCCCCCAGCCCGTGAATCACGCCAACCAGAAAGGTCGAGGTCGTACCGTATCCGTCCCGAAAGACCTGGGGCGCTTCAACTCGGGTTCCGCCAAAGATACGGCTCATCCGCCAGTAGATCCATAAGGCTCCGTTGATTAACAAGGTAATGCGCGTGCGCGGTCGGTGGCTGTGGGTTGAAGGGCGAAAGAATGTGCCCAGGACATAAAGTCCCAATACCACTAAAGTGATGCCGACAAGCCGTTCGGCCCAGCGGTCGCTGGCCGCAGGCAGAGAAAGTCGGAAGACTACGGCGAGTGAACCCAACAGGGCCACGGTCGTGGCGTGACCCGCGACATAAAGCAGGCCGTAGCGCATCGCATCACTCGCCTTGCTTTGAACGCTGCTGATATCCGTAATCGCCGCGATGTGGTCATAGTCAAGGCCGTGCCGGAATCCGAGCACCGCAGCCGACAACAAGGCCAGTCGTAGATTGACGGGATCGACCAAAAGGAAAATTCCGCGGAGGCAACCGCCGGCACAATTCCGCTGGCAATTCTGCGCATGTAGGCTAGCACAGTCTGCGCACCGGTGCCCTCCCGAGTGGTCTTCTTTAAGGATATGACGGCGTTAAGGAGTTAAGGACGCTCTAGGCCGACGGGAGCCGCCGGGCCAATCAGTTCGCGCAATCGTCGCGACAGTATGGCAGCCAGTGAATGGTAGAAGCGGGAACCAAGATGGGGGAAGAGCTCGAACAGAGACTGCAAAGTCGGACGATCCAGGTAGTATGCCTCGACGGGTTCTTTGGCGACGACATTCGCCGTAGCGGGGAGCTCGTCTAGGAATGAAATTTCTCCGCAGATCTCGCCCGCACCCACCCCGAAGGATCCACCGTGCGTGGGAATCTGTACCAACGCATTTCCCGTCAAAACCAAATACAAGCCGTGAGATCGTCGGCCTTTTTGAACCAGGGCTTCGCCAGATTTGAAATGCATCCGAACCGCCTTGTCCACGACAAGGGCCCAGTCATTTGGGGTCAGGTAGACCAACCCATTCTTGGCGCTCGACAGAAGCGACACATCTTGCTGCTGAGTTGCCTTGGGCATGGCGCGCTAACTCACTATCCGAAAGGATCCTTTTCGCGATTTGACTGAACAGATTTGTTCGAGCAAAGACAAAAACAACAGGGCTAAGACTAAAGATTACCAGAAAGCTACGCTCGCGCACGGGAAGACAGAACCTGAAAAGGCACGAAGGTAGCAGAGGTGGTACGCGCCAAGATGTAGAAACTGCCCTTGTTTGCTCGCACTTCTTAGATTGGCGCGCGCTCAGGCCCAGAAGGCTCACCAGCGCAAAGATAAGTGCATAACTTCTGGGGGATCTTTTGTAAGCTCCGTTTTGTACTTGTTTCTCCTTTGGACGGGGAGACCTTTGCGGTCGTAGAGTCAAGAATCCGGCGCAACCGTCGATTGCTCCGGTGAGATTCGATTGCGGTGAGGAGAATCACACGTGCCGGTAATTTGGCTCGTTTTCAAAGTGGGATCTTCTCCGTGGTTGAATCGCCGTAGGGGGACGAACGTCGAAAAACCGTTGCGAGGAAAGGAACTACTAATCGCGGCTAGGCAGGTTGTTTTCAACATCCGCAACTTCTTTAGGCACGCGCTCATTCGTGTCGCAGCGCCTCAATCGGATTCAGGCGAGAGGCACGGAAGGCCGGCACCATGCCGCTGATCAGCCCCACGGCGGCGAGAATGAGAGTGGACGCGATCAGCGTTCCAGGGGCGATGATCAGACGGATGTCGCCCGCTTCTCCGTTCTTGGCAAAAGCGCTATATAAGGTGAGCCTTCCCACGGAAAGCGCGACCGCGTAGGCCAGTATTACTCCCAACACGCCGCCGATAAAGGTAATGGTGAGAGCTTCGGCGAGGAACTGCATCAAGATGTAGCGGCGTCGCGCGCCGAGGGCTTTCTGCACACCAATTTCGCGTGTCCGCTGGGTCACTGAAACCAACATGATGTTCATCAGACCGACCCCTCCGATTCCGAGCGTCAGCGTCCCGATGAAGCCCATCAGGACCTTTAACCCGAGAGTAATGATTTCGAACTGATGGACTTGCGTCATGATATTGAAAACCATGACGGCTTGGCGGTCCGTCTGGTTGAACTTATGTTCCGTCGCCAGGATGGAGCGGACCGTTTGCTCCAGGCTCTCGTACTCAGGAGTCTGGTAGGTGAACCAGATGGTGTCAAGGTAATGGGTACTCTTCAGATCGCTCATGGTGTTGAAGGGGACGTAGACGACGCGGTTGATGTCGTCATTTCCTTCCTGCATTTTGGGACTCAGGACACCGATGACTTCGAAGCTGAGTCCGTCAAGCCGGATGTGCTCGCCCAGTGCGTTGCGTCCGGAGAATAATTTTTCCTTGGCTTCCGAACCGATCACCGCTACGCGAGCGCGCTGGACCTGGTCTTCCATGTTGTAGAAACGACCCTGACCAAGTTTGAGGGAGCGGACTTCTATTACGTTGGGATCGTTGCCGCTGACGGGAAAAGTGAAAACCCTGGTGTCATACTGAACGCTCGACTGCTTGCTGACTTCGGGCGTAATGTGGGTAATTTGGGGCAGGTTGGTGGTGAGCGTGTCAACATCATCCTGCGTAAAGCGGACGAGGACTCCCGCCTTCTGGCCGCCCGCCTGCATGGAAGTGCGGTTCGGAACGACGATGACAAGCTTGGATCCGAAATTGGCAAAGATGTTGGCGCAGGCCTGCCCAAAACCATTTCCATAGGCAAGCAGCATAACTACCGTAGCGATGCCCCAGGCCATGCCAAGCATAGTCAGCGCCGTGCGGCGTCGATTGTGCCGCATGGCGCCGTAGGCTTCCTGGAGCAGATCACGGAACATATTGCATTACCGAGCCATCACTCCTGCCGGAGGGCTTCGACCGGCTGCAGCATCGCGGCCTTACGGGCGGGATAAAGGCCCGCGACCACTCCCGCCAGAGTCAGGCTGCCAATTGCCAGCAAGGCAGACATCGGCACCAATTTTGGCGGATCAAATCCCTGCGGCCCTTGCACTCCTCCCATCAATGCCATCAAACCGCCCGCCAGCACCAGGCCGATCAACCCGCTGCCCAGGGTGAGAAGTAAGCCTTCCAGAAAAAAGTGAAAGAGTATGCTGCGGTTGGTGGCACCCAAGGCCTTCCGCAGTCCGATCTCTCGGGTGCGTTCGGATACCGCGACCAGCATGATATTGATGACCCCGATGGCTCCGAGAGCGAGCGTGACGATTCCGACTGCGCCCAGAAACATGTTCATGACATCGAAAATAGTCCCCACCATTTTTGATTCCTGGATCGAATCCCATTCGTCATAGGCGTTCTCATCGCTGGCATCGAAGCCGTGATTGCGGGCAACGATCTTGTGGACATCCCCCTTCGCCAGCAGATGCTCGGCGGTGGTAGTCGGTTGGTACTCGATAAAGGAAATGGAGTTCTGATGGTTCTCCCCCTTGAGCGGGAAGTTCGTGGCCATCACCGTGAAAGGGATGTAGCCGCGCATATTCAGCCAGGTGTTGTCGCCGCGACCGAGATGCGGCATGCTGCCAATCACTTCGAACCGGACACCGTTCAGCAGGACGAATGCGCCAAGCGCCGGTCGCCCGGGGAACAGCGTCTTCAGTAGTTCGTTCCCCAGCACGATCACATTTCGCCGCTGCACTTCGTCCATTTCATTGAGCCAGCGGCCTTCCTTGAGAGGAAGAAAACTTATCTCATTGAGCTGGGGTTCTACACCCAGGATCTCGACGCCCGCACTCGCGAATTCGCTCACCTGGTGAAGGTCGGTGCGAGAAAGCATCGGGGAAGCGTTGCGGACATGAGGTGCTTGCGTGCGGACATCCAGGTAATCCTGGTAAGTGAGCAGATAGGGACGGGAGGAGTTCATGCTGCCCTTTACTGCCGGAGCGCGCCCGGGAAAAAGAAACATGATGTCTTTGCCGAACTCGGCCAATTCGCGCTTGTTGCCGGAGCGGAAGCCTTCGCCCACACCGACCAGCAGCAGTAAGGATCCCACGCCCCAGGCGATCCCGAACATGGTAAGAAACGAGCGAAGCTTATGCGCCCAAAGATTGCGGAAGATCTGCGCGAAGATGTCCACGACTGTCCGCATATAGGGACAATTGTACCTTTCTCTGGGGCCCCGTGGAGTTGCAGAAAACAGAGCATTGATGCCAAGGCAAATTCGATCCGAGTGAGGCCAGCGATCTCTTACGTCTTGGGAAGTATCAACGAAGGAGAAAACGAGGTCTCCCGGCGCTACCTCCCGCATGAATTCATAAAACGGGTTTTCGGCAATTGAAATTCGTCCGGGCGCTTTTCAGGCGATCCGGCCTAAAGCGACTCCTTTGACGTACCCATTCAACTGTATGGCACAGCGGTCCGGGAAAAGGAGTACTCTGTCTTGGGACGGCAATTCTCAGTAAGGCCATCGCCATAATCGCGTTATAACGCATTGTGGTAGGGCTGTAATTGTGGTTTGCGAGTCCGATCTGGCGCATCACGGGCCGTCGGAGTCCCCCGTTTTCCCGTTGGCGCTCGTCGCACCCATTCACCAAGAAATAAACCGGAGTTCCTAATGAATGCACCCATTCTTCGTGTGCTCGTCGTGGATGATAGTGAGGTCATCCGTCGCGGTATTTGCAAAGTGCTCCATTTGGAACCTGACATCGAGGTCGTTTGCGAAGCCGTGGACGGAGTTGATGGCGTTCGTAAGGCAAAAGAGCACAAACCTGATTTCGTGCTGATGGATGTTACTATGCCCGGCATGAATGGGCTGGAAGCCGCTCGACTCATCAATCAAGAATCGCCGTCGATCCGTATAGTCATGGTCAGTCAACACAATTTCCCGGCATATCGAAGAGAAGCATTAGCGTCAGGTGCAAGCGGGTACGTCGTGAAGGCTGCTGCTTTCCAAGACTTGATTCCAGAGCTACGAAGGATTCAGAGTGATACGTCCGCAAGACGATTGCGAGATTCAGAATAGCCAGCGACGTTCAGCCGTAACGCGCTATGCCGCCGCAGATTCCATGAAGCAAAAGCGTTGCCTGTCTCAACTGAGAATCCACTTCGTCCGCGATAGTGATTACGTCTAGCAACACTCTGGTGAATCGAGTGCGGCGAGACCGCGGTTCAGGATGGTAAAGCGGCTCACTTGCATGATTCGCGACTCCCCGGTCAGCATTGGAAAAAGTCTAGCGTTGCTTCCTTCGAAGCACTCCATGCTCCCGCGCAGAAGACGAGGTCGCGGCTATTTGGGTATTGTGAGCGGAGACGATCAACGAGATCACGGATGAGTCGAGGAAGATGATTTGTGCGGGCGTCCACGCTCAGCGGGACACCAAGTCAGTTCCTTCTCGTTAAGCACCAGTGCGAGCCAGTGCTCGATTGTCAAGTCGACAAGATCGCGCCTCAAGTATTGAGGTTGCGGTCTCGTTTTTCTTGAGGGAGGGGGATTTTTGGTTTAATCATCCCCACCGGTTCTTACGCTTGTAGATTCGAGAAACTGTACTGAATTGGCCACTCACCCGAATGGAACCGGCCTATCAGATCGCAGTTGTGGAGTTGGCAGGAGTTTGCTCGGCTACGCGCCATCCTTCTAGCAGAGGGCTGGTCTTTCCTAGCAGAGGGGTGGTCTTTCGCGATCTCCCGGCGGTCACGATGCGGAGTTGTGCGAGGCTGACCAGTGATAAGTTGACAAGGTGTTTTGGGAGGAGCACCGCAGGTCGGACAACGCACGGCCAGTGCATCTCTGGAAGCGGATTTCTTCTGCATGTCGGAGACTATGATGCCCCAAACCCAAAGAGCACGTATGTTCAATTTTGCACAATAAAAGTCTCCGCTCCCCATTTCGAAACCCGAATCCCAAAAGACTTAGCATACAGACCACCGTTTTTCTGGCCAGGCTGCAAATTTAAAGATTTAAAGAGCTTGCGATACCTCGCCGTCGATCCGCCAACAGTCGCAGTCTCATGCGGACGCAGCAGGGTTCAAAGATTTGGCACTGGGGAATGTGTATTCATCATGCGCGGCTCGGGGCTGCCGCGAACGCTAGTCGTGAAGAACGATGTCGAGAAGTGAACTGTGAACTTGCAGGCTTCCGCCGCCGTAGTCAACGAAGCCCAGCTTTCTGAACCTGTTCATGAAAAAGCTTACGCGTGCGCGAGTGGTGCCCACCATTTCCGCTAGCGTTTCCTGACTGATTTTGGGAATAACAGCTTCAGATATGCCTTCTTTACCAAAACGAGCAAGCATCAGAAGCACACGGGCCAATCTCTTTTCGCTGGAATTGAAAAGCTGGTCAACCAAATCCTCTTCGTAACGGATATTCCGCCCAAGCAAGTACGCCACGAACACATCAGAGAGCGCGTGTTCTCGATGGAGCGATAGCATCATGGCCTTCTTCTCAATGCGTAGAATCGCACAATCCGTCATCGCGGTTGCGCTACCCATGCGGAGGGCTTGTCCAGCCAGCGAACCTTCGCCAAAGAAACTTCCATCACTCATTATGCCGATAGTTGCTTCCTTGCCAGTTTTGGAAACAACCGTAAGTCTGACCTTGCCTGTTTGGAGATAAAAAATCGCGTCTGCGGAATCGCCTTGCGAGAAGATGGGCTGCTTCTTACGAAACACCATAGCTTTCCGACCCTCGCCGATGGTAGCGAGGAACACAGCGGGGTCGAAGTCCCCTTTGCTCCGAGTGGAGGAGGTTAGAGGCATTCCTCATTGTAAATACCGTTCGCTAACGTACATGACGTTGTACGGTACCTGTTACAAATCCCGAACAAAGAAAGCGCGACATGGCGCGGCTCTTGCTAGTGGAAGACCCCCAACAGGTAGGCTACGAGGAGGATCAGCAATATTTGGGCCGCTCTCCACTCCAGCGGAAGTCTGGTGAAATGGTCGGAAAGGGTGCCAACCTCAGTCAGAAATTCAGTTTGGTGAGTGAGTGACTGTTCACCCGGATTTCCAGTTTTGGAATTCCGGACGTAAAGAATAAACAGTTTCCTGCGGAACGCCTGATCACAATTGCTCACCGAGTTATCCGCTCGCGGTTGAGACCGACAAATTGCAAAGATCGCCGGTTCAAATTAGTTTTGGCACAGCAAACAATGTTCGATACCGAACGGTACGCGTACACTGTGCTGCAACGTTAGGGGAGGGCCGTTGACCCCCGTCTATGGCTCCGCTAAATGAAGTTCCAGTCCGAATCGAGCGCGCATCAGGCAGGATAAAAAAACTCTCTCCGAATTGAAGAGACTTCTCGAGCTTAAGAGCAAGGCGCGACATGACCGGATTTTCGGAGGGTTTTCGACTGCGGAGCAGATTGAATACGATATAGGAAAAACTCGTATTCACGATCTGGAAACCGAACTTCAAAAGCGCAGGGGCCTCAACAGGTGGGAATGACCGAAACGGAAGACCAACGACGCGAGTGGAACAAGACCTCCGAATCCGATATCCCTCGGGCGGAGGCTAAGCAACCATATCGCAAACGCGAAAACGATTCGGCGAGCGGACCTATCGACTTATCGACTTGTCGAAAAGTGGACACGAAAGTAAACCAAGAAGCGAACCCAAAACCGACCGCGAAATGAGCTATCCGTCCCTCTAAGGTCAGCCTTCAAGGCGTTTCAGGATTTCAAACCGCTCCGTTCGTATCCGGCTCGCCCATTAGCTCAGCACACTTATTACAGTTGCAATGATAATTAGGGTCATCTGGCACCGTGCTGTGGCTACAACGGGAGCACAGAAACGATCCATCGCGTCTTCCCGTCATGGCCTTGAAGGTGGTGCCTTCAATGCAGTACGGGCATCGGATAACGGTGGGCATTTTGAAGCGTCTAGGATTCGGGCGACTGGCTGCCCTTCTCAAGTGCAAGCTTGGCAGCGTAGCACTCGTCGTGCACGGCGTGTCCCTCTTCATCAATCTTGCAATCTTCCAGTTGGCAGGGCTGGCTACAAATCCAGCACTGCGGTTGGGAAGTGGAAGGCATCATCTTGCGAACCTCCACGGCAAACGCGACGGAGACTACCACAGACGGCAGCGGCTTACCGTTCGACGCCCTACCAAGTCACCGGGAGAAAAGCTAGAGCGACATCGAGACAGGGAAAGTCTCATCGTTATTAGGTATTTTTGGCTACTTTCCGAGCGGCCCGCAAGGCTGCTGTCGACCTGCACGTTACGACCGGAAGGGACGTTGGTTTGTTATCAAGGGGTTCCGGTCAATTAGTGCAAAAGTCGTTGTACCAATTGACCGGATTATTGTACTTATCGAGTTTCTGGCTCAGGTTTGGTGCACCCTCCGGCGAGTCTCGATAATCAAGACTGAAGGGCTAAGAAGTTGTCGTACAAGGAATTGCTTTCGAATCTGAAAGGTTTGAAGGTGCGCAACGTGGTACCAGTAGAGCTGGGTTGGGTCGTCGAAGCGGAGGGATCAAGTAGAGCGCTCTGCCCTGATTGCGGAGTTAGTTCCCATTCCCGGCATAGTCGCTACTGGCGTAAGCTTCGAGACCTCCCGATGCAGGGAGCATCGGTTACGCTCAAGTTCCAGCTGGGTCGTTGGCGTTGCCCAAGTCGCCAGTGCTTACGTCAGATTTTCACCGAGCCCGTCGACGGCATCCCCTGCTCCCGCATCCCCAGCAGACAAATCGTTTGAGGGAAGTCCATCGCTTATTAAGTACAATTTCGTCCGGTCGTTAAGCGCACCTCGACAACAACTACAACAACGAGGAGGACCCACGTATGCCCGTGATCCTTCAACCCGACGACTGCGACTATTGGTTGACCCGTGACGAAATCAACCAACCCCGCACAGACCTATTGGTTCCCTACGATGTGCATCGAACGTCCGCCTGGCCAGCCAATCCCAAGGTAGGCAATATCAAAAACCAGGGACCCGATGTCCTCCACCCCTGACAACCTTCTCGCAGCGCTTCCCGCACATAAACGCTTCTAGCTTAAGAACTACTTCCGGCTTGCCCGTGACACGCCGAGAATTCATTGCGCAGGGACGGCTTTCGCTTCCGTGTGCATCCCGGAACCGGATTGTGGTTGCGATCGTAATAGCAAGGAACGCGGGATCCGGAACTGTGGTTACTCGTACCGCAGGGCCACTATGGGATCGACCTTAGCGGCGCGGCGCGCGGGTATGTAACCAGCCAAAGCAGCCAGGGCAATCAGCACAATCGAGACAGTAGCAAAGGTCAGCGGGTCCTGCGATCCAACTCCGTAAAGCAGGTGCGAAAAGCTTCTGAGAGTTCGCGTGAGCATCAGCGCGCCTATGGAGCCAATCGCGATGCCACCGAACACCAATTTCAACTCCTGGCTAATAAACAGGCGAAGAAGTTTTGCTTTATCCGCCCCGAGCGCCATGCGAATGCCGACTTCCTGCACGCGCTGGGTGACAGAATAGGAAATCATGCCGTAGATTCCCACCGACGCCAGCAGCAACGCCAGCCCCGCAAACGCACCAAGCAGAATCATTGGGAAACGCTGCTCAGACATGGAGTACGAAATGATCTGCTGCATCGTTTGCACGTTGTATATCGGCTGGTCACTGCTGTCTTGGTAGACCGCCGCCTTGATCGCAGGGATTAGCGTCGCGGCGTCGAGCGGCGTGCGAACGATTATGCTGGCGTCCGGATAATTGATGGGCACCCACTGGTCCGGATCTTGATAAAGCGAATAGTACGCCTGATATTGATTGGCCGGACCGCTATCTTGCAGGCCCGCATATGTCACGTGATTTACGATGCCGACAATTGCGCAGGGGCCAAAGGCCGCGAATCCAGCAGTGATGGTATGCCCGATGGGTTTTCCATCGGGGAAAAACGCGCGCGCAAAATTGCTGTCGATAACTGCTACGCATGGCGATTTTGTGTCGTCGTGCTCGGTCAGAAAACGCCCTTGAAGCAGTCGCATTCCCATGGTGCGAAGATAATCTGGTCCGGTGAGAAACCAGCCCATTCGTGGTGCTGCCTGCAGCGATTCTGGTTTCTGGGAGTCGAGCCAAAATGGCAGGTAGCCACCCTCTCCGGTCAACGGAACGGCGGTCGTAAAGTCTGCCGCCTGCACGCCAGGGATCTCACGAATTCGTTCGATCAACTGTTTGTAAGTGACGCGAGTGCCCGAAGGCGTTTTTGTGAGCGAGTGT
>Ga0210406_10005819_pt1 | contig 12848 bp, 12 predicted proteins | sample IncBWC30MmetaG_FD_155454 | JGI IMG/M metagenome (GOLD analysis project Ga0210406, IMG submission 155454) | Forest soil microbial communities from Barre Woods Harvard Forest LTER site, Petersham, Massachusetts, United States - Inc-BW-C-30-M | ecosystem: Environmental > Terrestrial > Soil >...
GCAATCTCATCACCATCAACATGTCTGAATTCCAGGAAGCCCACACCGTCTCCAGCCTCAAAGGCGCGCCTCCAGGCTATGTCGGTTACGGCGAAGGCGGCGTTCTCACAGAAGCCGTCCGCCGCCGCCCGTATTCCGTCGTTCTCCTCGACGAATGCGAAAAGGCCCATCCCGATGTTCTCGAACTCTTCTACCAGGTCTTCGACAAGGGCAACATGGAAGACGGCGAAGGCCGGGAGATCGATTTCAAAAACACCATCATCATTCTCACCTCCAATGCCTGCACCGATCTTTTAATGAAGTTGACCGCAGATCCCGAAACCACCCCCAGCGCCGATGGTCTGGCCAAAGCCTTAAAGCCGGAACTCAACAAAATCTTCAAGCCTGCCTTTATGGGGCGCCTTGTGACTGTCCCGTATTTCCCGCTGCGCGATGAGGCCATGAAGCAAATCGTCACGCTAAAGCTTGGCAAGATCCAGCGCCGCATCCGCGAAAACCACAAAATCGAGCTGACCTATGATCCGGCAGTCGTGGCACAAGTCGCCAAGCGCTGCACGGAGGTAGAATCCGGCGCTCGAAACGTAGATAATATTCTGACCAATACAATGCTGCCTGACGTTTCTCGCTATCTCCTCAGCCGCATGGCGGAGCGCCAGAAGCCGTCGGCCATCCACGTTTCTGTCGACGAAAACGGCGCTTTTGCTTACCAATGAGCTGCAAGGTTAGCTCCTAGAATCATTCCCGTAGTGTATCGCTCGGAAGGAGTCGCAATGCCCGGGATGCCCGTAGGGCCGGCTGGAAAGAGGGAAGAATTAGGCGCCATTAAGGGCAGGACTGCTCCTTTGACTGCCACTCCGGCTCCGGGAACCACGGGAATCGAGTATTTCCAAGGAGACGGAATTTCCTTTGAATTGCGGGATGCGCCCGCTGTCTGCGTACCCACCTCTTTGTCCAAGATCTCCTACGAGGAGATGCAAGTTCTCGGGTGGCTCCGCACCTATCGCTCTCAAATCATCGCTGCAGAAACCGAGTTCAATGTCGATCGCCGCGCCATTGCGGCGGCGATAGCCTGGGAGGCTCTCAAAAATGTTTGGAGTTTCAGTGTCCATGCTGTCGGGCCAGGGAAGCCGCATACGTGGCGGTCGGATTCGTTTCTCTGGTTGCCCATCGCCCCGGAGGCATGGCTCGACAGTGTCACCGATGAAGGCACCTGGGTGAAACAGGTGGAAGATGCACATATCCTTCCGAACCGGTCCTTCGCCGATCGCAACAAACTGCTGCGAACTCCGTCGGGAGCCATCCAGTATATCGGCGCGATTATGGATTTGATCGCTACGATCTATGAGGAAAACGGCTCGCCGGGCGTCTGTGACCTGCCCATCAGAAAGAACCCCGTGATTTTGACAAACGAATACCAAGGCTCCGACGCGAACAAGTGGAAAGCCAGGATGAAAACCATCAAGCCGGATGAACCACTCACCGGTCCAAAGCAAGACCCGGATACCAAGAGTATGGCCGTCTGGATCAGCAAACCTCGAAACCTGCAATACATCGAAGACGCGGTCGGTCCGACCGAAGTCCGGGATTCCCCGAGCAAGGGTCAGGATGCCGGCGCTTGTACATCCGATTATCGCGATGCTACCTCCCCGGAGTCGGCAAGAATCCTCGAAAAAGCAAAGGCCTACGAGGGCACTCCCTACAAATATGGCGGAGCTTCCAAAGATGGCATCGATTGCAGCCATCATGTCTGGAAGTCCATCAACGACGCCCTTCCGAATGCTCACTACGAGTACATGGCCACGGATGGCCTTGACTCTGTACCATGGCTGCGAAAACTCAAGACGGATGAATCTCCAGTTTCTGGCGACGTCGTCTTGTTCGACCACCACGTAGGTTTCTACGATCAAAACCCCGATAAACCGGGTTACACGCTCTACAGCGCTCGCGGCGATCAAACCCGCTCAACGCCTGGGGTCACCTCCGGCATGCCGGCATGGTTCGGCGCAAAATCCACCCTGCTTCGAGTGAGAGTGCCATGCAAGTAGCTCTTCGTGCCGTGTCGCGCTCGTTTGTATTCGTGATTGCCGCGGCTCTTCTTTCGCCTTTTTCGTTGCCGTCGCGATCTGCGAAGCCGAAGCCGCCGGGTCCGGCGCAGACGGTTGACAAGTTTTGCCGGTTGGATTTTGACGGTGTGCGGCTCAGCAGCACGCATCCGAGCACTGCCGAGTTTGCTCGTCTAATTGGGGGCGAAGGAGATTGGCCGGATGAGCCAGTGAAAATCGTCGCTGCGTTTCGTCTTCTTTCGGTCCGGGAAAACCAGGACGCAGCAGCTGTCAAAGTTGAGTACAAACTCAGCGGGCAGCTCAGGGGTGCGCTGGAAGCCGATAGAATGAGCCTAGAACGCCGCTCTGAAAATGTCGAATTTCTCTTGTTCCGGACCGAAGGCTTGTGGAAAGTCAAAGTGTTCGATCTTCCGCCACATGTCTCCACGCCAGCCCTTCGTGATCACATTCGAGACGTGATGAAGGACGATGAAAAGCAGGGCGATAGTCACCGGCGGGATCTTCTCCGAAGATTGCTTTTGAGACTAGGATCTACCGGGCCGTAGAATCTTTCAGACCGTGTTTCTTACCCTTTCGGACGAAATTCTTTCGGGCGACAACGCGGCTTGCTTTTGAGGAAAGAAACCAGAGGAAACGGAAAATGCCATACACGCAGGCGAACAGACTCCTGGCGATAGACACGCCGCTCGGACAGGATGTGTTGTTGCTGCGGAATTTCTCGGGGCACGAGGGGATTTCGCGCCTGTTCAATTTCAGCGCCGACTTTCTTTCAGAGAATCATTCCGTTTCCTTCAAGGACATTGTTGGAAAGCGAGTGACCGTTACCGTCCAACTTCCCAATAACGCCAAACGCTATTGGAATGGCTTCATCAGCCGTTTTTCCTGTTTGGGCCGTGACGAGACCTTCAGTTACTACCGCGCGGAAATCGTTCCTTGGCTGTGGTTCCTCACGCGCACGGCGGACTGCAAGATTTTCCAGCAGAAAACAATTCCAGACATCATTAAGCAGGTTTTCAGTTTTTTCGGATTTCAGGACTTTCAGGACCGCACCCAGGCCAGCTATCCTTCGCGCGAATACGTCGTGCAATACCGCGAGACGGCCTTTAATTTTGTGTCACGCCTTATGGAGGAATGCGGGATTTTCTATTTTTTTGAGCACGTTCAGGGCACACACACGCTGGTCTTTGCCGACAGACCGCAGGTGCATAAAAACTGCCCGGTTCAATACAAGGCACGCTTCAATTACTCACCAGGAACTGTATTTATGGATGAGGATGCCGTGCTGAGCTGGGGCGCCGAGGAGGAGCTTCGCCCCGGGAAATACGCCCTCACCGATTACAATTTCCAAACTCCCAATACGTCGCTCATGGCCAATATACAGACGGTTGACGAAATTGGAGGCAACACCAGCTACGAGATCTATGACTATCCCGGAATTCACATCAACAAAAGCGAGGGCGACACGGTAACCAAGACGCGCATGGAAGAGGAAGAGGCCATTCATCATCTAGTGTCCGGTTCGAGTAACTGTCGTTCCTTTGCTCCCGGTTACAAGTTCACGTTTGAGGGACACGCTCGCCAGGACATGAATGGTGAATACCTCTTGACCGAAGCGACTCATTCGGCCTCTATCAGTGGAAGCTATTCCGAGAGCGGAGAAGCTGGCGGAAGGGAGGTCTACAGCAATCAGTTCAGATGTATCCCTTTCTCTGTGCCATTTCGGCCGCAACGCGTGACGCCGAAGCCATTTGTCCAGGGACCCCAGACGGCCGTCGTGGTTGGACCTTCCGGCGAAGAAATCTATCCTGACAAATACGGTCGCGTGAAAGTCCAATTCTACTGGGATCGCGTGGGTAAAAAAGATGAGAACAGTTCCTGCTGGGTGCGCGTCTCCCAGCCCTGGGCTGGCAAAAACTGGGGCGCTATCAATATTCCGCGCATCGGCCAGGAAGTGATTGTGGAGTTTCTGGAAGGCGATCCCGATCGTCCCATCATCACTGGGCGTGTTTATAACGCCGACCAGATGCCCCCTTACGCGCTGCCCGATAACATGACACGCACGACGTTTCTGACGCGCAGCTCGAAAAATGGTACCTCCAGCAACTACAACGAGCTGCGCTTTGAAGACAAAAAGGACGACGAGCAAATTTTCATGAACGCCGAAAAGGACATGGACTGGCGTGTAGAAAAAGAATCTCGCGAATTCGTCGGTGCCAATCGCCACATGATCGTCAAGTCCAGCCAGTTCGAAGAGGTCGACGGCGACAAGCAAACCCAGGTGAAAGGTAAACACATCGAAAAGATTACCGGTGACACGTCGATCCACATCGGCGCGAAGCAGATGGAAAAAATCGACTCCGATCAGTCCATCACCATTGGCGGCAATCGCAAAGAGCAGGTCACCAACAACGAATCGATCACCATTGGCCAGAACCGAAAGGAAAGCGTCGGCAGCAACGAGTCCATCACCATCGGCCAGAGCCGAAATACACAGATCGGCGCGAACGACGTTCTCTCCGCAACCCAGGCCGTTTATATTACCGGGGGCATGAACGTCGTCATTCAAGCCGGCATGCAACTTTCTCTGGTCGGCCCTGGTGGCTTCATCGACATCGGTCCCGCAGGCGTTTCGATCCAGGGCACCATGGTGCTCATCAACAGCGGCGGTGCCCCCGGCAGCGCGCAAAGCGCCAGCCCAGCTTCGCCCGACAGCCCGGATTCTCCCGAGGATCCCAAGGATCCAGACACCGCCGACGACGGTACGAAAGGTGGAAAACTTAACCAGTAGTCACAAGGATCACTATGCCTCCTGCCGCGCGCATAACCGACCCAACAACCCACGGCATGCCACTTGCCCCCGGTCCCGGAAGTGTCAACGTTCTCATCGGTGGTCTTCCCGCCTGGCGCGCCATGATCGACCAGCACGCCTGCCCGGCCGTCAGCATCACTGGCGCGGACGGCGTCGGCATGGTCATGCTCGGCAGCCCTACCGTACTCATTAATTTCATGATGGCCTGTCGCCTGGGCGATATCGTCATGGAAATCCCCGGCCTGGCCCTCGGCCCCGTAAATCCCATCATCATGGGATGCCCTACGGTGATGATCGGCGAAGTCGGCATGGGCTCGCCCACCGTCGTGCCTCCCGTTCCACCCTTGGTTTTGTTAGCTCAAGCCATGAGCGGCAGCGGCACCACCGGTCCCTCGTCGTCCTCGGGCAGCCCGGGCACCTCAACAGCTGGCCAGTCTCTTGCAGAAGCCGCGCAATCCGGTCTTCCGTTTATTCATCCTTGTCCCGGCTGAGAGGCCTTATCCAAGGCGGCAGGTTCTGCCGCTTCCCAAACAGGCCACTGGGTTGAAATCGAATTGCTCGATAAAGCCGGCAAGCCGGTCCCCGGCGAGCCCTACGAGATCGAGCTTCCGGACGGTTCGACAAAGGAGGGTAATCTTGATTCGCAAGGCCAGGCAAGAGTCGATGGCATCGACCCCGGCAACTGCAAAATCACGTTTCCAAATATCGACAAAAAATCCTGGCGCAAAAAATAATCTCCATTCCATGCGTTTGGACTCATCTAGCATCAGCGAATTCCGTCGAGGTAGCAACCATGGCTGACTACTACAACGTCGAGCAAGGCGATCACCTTTCGAAAATCGCCAAAGACAACGGTTTCACCGACTATACCGTCATCTGGGATCATCCAAACAACTCTGACCTGAAAAAAAAGCGCCAGAATCCCAACATCTTGTTTCCCGGTGATCAAATCTTCCTTCCCGACATGGAGCAAAAACAGGAATCCGGCGCCACCGACAAGCGCCATACGTTCACCGTCGACAAAAAACCGCTCAAGCTCCGCCTAGTTCTGGAAGACATCTACGAAAAGCCCATCGCTGGAGCTCAATGCGCGCTCCGCATCAATGATCAGATTACTCAGCCGACGACGACAGCAGAGGGAAAGATCGAGCAGGAGATCCCCCTGGACGCTCACGAAGCCTTTCTCGTCATACGTGGAGACCAAACCCCTTTCGAGGACGCCCTAATCACGCTCAAGATAGGCGACCTAGACCCCGTCGAAGAGCCTTCCGGGCAGATAGCTCGTTTGAACAATCTCGGATATTTTGCCGGCGACACCGTAGAGCCAGACCTGGCTGCATTCGAATCTGCCGTCGAAGAATTCCAGTGCGACCATGGCTTGTTGGTGGATGGTGACTGTGGCCCCAAAACCCAAGCCAAACTCAAACAAACGCATGGTTGTTAACTTCGCCAGCAGCTTTTGCGTTATTCCGACGCGCAGCGGGTTGTCATGAGCGACGATTCGCAAGGCGCCGCCAAGGCTCCGTCTGCTGGCGGGATTTCGGGCGACCATACTCCTTCGGGGCCGCTCGAGTACTTGGTTGCTCCCACCACTTCGAACGAGCTCAACACCGCGCGCCTCCGCTTGATCCCCATAGCTTGCTGGCGCGTCGATGATGTGCGCTTTCGCTTCGATTCTTCCTTCCCCTTGTTTGATTCCTCCTCCGACGCGAGCAATCCCAACGATCTCCGCGCCGAATTCAAGGCGCTGTCTGATCTCGTGAAAGCGCACCCTGGTTCCCCCCTTTCCGTCTTCGGCCATGCCGATCCCGTGGGAAACGACGACTACAACAAAACTCTCAGCGGACGTCGCGCGATCGCCATCTATGCCATGCTGATTCGCGACACCTCTCTTTGGGACAATCTTTTCAACAAACCATTCGGCGGCGACAACTGGCACACCGACATCCTCGAGTCCATGCAGAAAGCTACCAGCCTACCCAAGGGCACTCAAAATAGTGTCCTCTTCAAGAGCTACATGGATTTGCTCTGCGGCGCCGGCTTTCAGCTCAAAAAGACGGACTTCTTGGCGCAAGGCGCGGATTCCGGCGGTAAGGGGGACTACCAGGGATGCGGTGAATTCAATCCCTTGCTCGTTTTCTCCAAGGAGACCCAGTCGACCTTCGACGCTGCGGCTCAGAAGAATGACAAGGATGGTCTTCAGGAACGTAATGCTGCTAACGCCCCAAACCGCCGCGTGATGGTCCTCATGTTCAGGAAGGGCAGCAAGGTCGACCCTGCGAAGTGGCCCTGTCCTCGGGCTACCGAGGGCGTTGCAGCCTGCAAGAAGAGGTTTTTCTCGGATGGGGAGAAGCGACGAAGCCGGCACGACTCCGGCGCCGACCGAACCTTCGAGCAGTCTGAGGATACGTTCGCCTGCCGCTTTTATCAGCGCATTTCCAGCGGCTCGCCATGCCATGCTCTCCTCGACGCTGCGGTCGTTACCGAGATCCGAGCCACGCTTCCCGGCACTGAGGGGCTTCGTGACCCGAAAAACAACAAGCGGCCCGACAAAATCTTCCACAGCGTTTTGGATGATGAAGCCCTGGACGTGAATAAGCCTGCGATACTAGTGCGGGGATGCCTGGACGTTAAGCTGCAGGCCATCACCACACCACCCAACATGCCGGTTTCGTGGCTTGTCAAGCCGAACGAGAATGACCAGCCTGCGCCAACGATCACTCCCACTGACGGCGGCAAAACGGCAACCCTAAGAACCGATAAGGCCGGTTCCTTCTCCGTTGTGGCCCTTTTGGGCGTATCCAAGATCGTGTGGAATGTCGTCTTTGCCTGGGTTAAGGTGGACCCGTCCTCATCGATCATCGTGGGAAATAACTCATTTTTTAAGGATGGCGGCTCTGACGCGAGCGACACGAGTTTTGATTCGGGGGACGATTCGGCGGGAAAGCATTTGTGGCAGGCCAAAGTCAAGCTGCAGGTATTCGGGGGAGGGAGCGAGAAAAAGATCGGAGTCAGAAAAGTCAACATCCACACATTGCAGAACGGCACCAGCGACACCCTGACTGGACACTACAAGGGTGGTGGCACGGCTCGAGAGATTCCCAAGGGTCCTAAGGATCCTAAGGGTGAGGCCATATTTCCGGTACTTGACGCGACCAGTGGTTCATCGCCTTTCGGCACCTCGCCTGACAAGGTGCAGCCACCGAATAACTTACTCAAAGACACGGACCGAGACCGGGATTTCTTCACCGCCGATAGCCCAGCGGGAGGTTTTCCGGGTAAGCATCCGAAGACGCACAAACGCCTTGTATCCATCTCCGGAGTGAACGCCTTCGTTACTGCCGTGGCATCCACCACCGATGACGCCCCTGACGAAATTGTCGTCCATGCCAAGGCCTTATGGACGGCAGACTTCAACGGTAAGGTAGACTCAAGTGGAACCTATACTCCCGACGGCGCCAAAGTAAGAGACTTTGACGTCTCCTTCAAACTAATCTCTGAGGCTACCGGAGGGCAGGATGCCAAAGTCGCAGGTTTCGACACCTTTGAACCTCGCTTTAATGCTGGCACCGACACGGTGTTCGACCCTAAACCATAAAGTGGGTGTTAAATACTTCTGTGTGTTAGCGGCGATATTGCTCATCGGGTGCAACATGGTTTCCAACGCGCGAGTTAGGAGTATTCATATGGTGCCAAGCAATCAGGCCGAAACCCTATCCGGTAATTTAGTGCCCTTTGTGTCGCAACCGGACATCAGCATGATGATTGCTCAGCTCCAAGACACCCACTGGGCTCACAAAACGGAACAGGGTTTGGAAATGGAAGTTGGCTCGGTCCACTTCCGTATAACCGACGTGTTGCACGGCTCTAGTCCTCGTCCTGGCGATCTCATCGAAGTTCCCGCAAAGCGCGTGGCTTCACCCACCATTCGTGTACGGAATCGTTCCAACTATTGGAATGCCCTGCGGTTGAACCTTAACGACAATTTGATCCTGGCTTGCCGGCCAACCGACGATCCTCGCGTCTGGAACGCCGCGGCCGCCAGGCAGATCTCGTCTCCGGCCGAAGGTGACGTTGCCGCTGTTCGACAAGCCTACGAAATCGAACAGTTCTCGGGGACTGGTCCTCAAAGGCTAAAAATGTTGGCGGCTGCTTTGCAAGGCGATCTGGACTTGCTCAGTCGCTATGCTTTGGATTACTTGGAGCGACAAGCGTCCACGCAACGGGACTCCGCCGTCCAGCTGTTGCACGACGCCATCCTTTCGTCTAAGACTCCCGCAGATCGCAAGGTCAACTTCGCCCTTGCTCTGGTTGGACAGGCGTACCTCATCAGAGATCGTAAAGCCGACGCAGTCAACCAAATGATCGTAGGGACGATTGCCACTGGATTGGTGAATGAGGACGATTCTGCGAGGCGCAGTACTTGGGCGCGCATCTTGGCCAGTTCAGTTTTGATGGAGTTCTCGCCCGACCCTCAGGAAGCTAGCCAGATCCGGTCGTCGTTGACGCGTTCCCCGCAAAATCCGCCGGCCGCACGCGTCAACTCGGTTCTGTCCGACGTCATGGCCCACGCAACCGGCGATGAAAAGGAGATGGTGTCACAGCTACTCAAGGCATGGCATTCGTCCGGCCATTGAACTACCATCAATCGGTTTAAACGACTCGAATGAATCAAAAGTCGTCATCCTTTACTACATCGGGATACAAAGCATGAATCTCTTGTTGGAGATCGCTTCTGGATCGGCTTCAGGAACAAGGCTCACCCTCACTCCTGGCAAACCTCTGCGCATCGGCCGCAACGCCAAGGCCGACCATGTTTTCCCGGACGACAAGCTCATGTCCAGCCTCCACTTCGCCATCGATTGCGGCGAAAAAAGCTGCCGCATCGTCGACTTGCAAAGCAGCAACGGCACTTTCTTAAACGGCGCCCGCGTGAAAGAAGCCGCTCTCGCCAACGGCGACGAGATTCGCGCTGGCAACACTGTTTTCGTCATTCGCATGCTCCCCGACGCAGCGCTTTCTGGCGAATTCCCGAAACCGGAACCCCTGACAGCCGCCAAACCAGAACCACAACCAGCGCAAATCCCCTCCGCGCTCGCGGCATCTCCCCGCTCGTACGGCGCTCTGCCTTCTTTCCCGGCCCGCGCCCATAAGTTCGAGCTTCCGCCAGTCGCCCCGCAGCAATCAGGTCCCAATCTTCCGCCTCCCGCCCCACGTCAACCACGTCTCCGGGAACTGCTCGCCAAGGATTTCCAACCCCTCTACGCTCTCCTCGACGCCTCTCGCGAGCCCAGCGTCCTGAAAGTCATACTCGAATCCAAAGAGGAGCATCAATCTCTCTATGAAGGCCCGCAAGGCGCCCAACTCGCCCACTTCGCTCCCTATCTCATTCGCGTCCCGCAAGAATCCGCTCTTCTCGACACTCTCGTCCACCAAGCCTGGTCCAAGAGCTGGGGCGTTTTCCTCACCTCCAACACGCCCCTCAAAGAGCTTCGCACCCACTTCCGCCATTTCCTAAACGTCAAGCTCCCCGACGGCTCCCAAGTCTACTTCCGCTACTACGACCCTCGCGTCCTCCGCCTCTTTCTCCCCACCTGCCTCCCCGAAGAAACCACCCAATTCTTCGGCCCGGTAAGACATTTCCTCATGGAAGCCGAGGATCCCAAGCTCGCTCTCCATTTCACCTGCGGCCCCAAAGGCCCCGACAAAAAGGAGCTCCACCTTGCTCCCGCGTAAACATCACAACGCGTCGATACGCTCGTCGCGGCTGGATGCGCCGCGCCCAGCACACGCTCCGTGCCGCATTTTTCTTCGCCGGGGACCGATCTAAATCCATGCTCACCATCCGCAAAGAACAACTCGCCGTCTTCGGCCCTCTCGGAAAAAAGGCCTTCGAAGACCGCATGGTTGCCCACCTAAAAAAAGTTTTCCCCGAACAATCCGAGACCCTCGGAGAACCCAAACTCCGCGAATCCATCCAGTACGGCACGCAGTCTGCCGCCGCCTACCGCATCATCTCCGAGATCGACGTGTGCAAATACATCGACCTTATGATTCTTTACGGCCGCGACTTCGACAAAAACCCCAGTCATCCGTGGGCCCAATCCGTCCTGCAGAATCAAGCCATAAGAAATCCAACCTCGAAAATCGAGCGTCTTTACAAAGCCGCAAAAAAACACGAAAATAAGCCTCGATCGAGGACACCATCGTGAGCAGTACCAGCAACTCCGCTCTCAACAGCGCCTCCGACGACGCCAATCAGAACATGAGCTCCGCCCCTGCCGGCTCGCCTTGCCAGTCCTGCGGGTCTGCTCCGGAATCCGCTTCCGATCGGACCATTTCACCAGACAAAAAACACTGGATTGCCATCCAACTAGTCGACGAGATCGGCAACCACGTCCCTGGCGAAGACTACCGAGTCACTCTACCGGACGGCAGCATAATCGAAGGCACCCTTGACAAGAGGGGCCGCGCCAAAATCAGCGGAATCGACTCGGGAAACTGCCAGGTAACGTTCCCAGACCTTGATCAAGCCGTGTGGAAGCGAAAGTAAATCACCCGTCGGGGCCACCAGACGAGGTAGGAGGGTCCTAATTGCACATTGTGCCCAAGATGTCCGACCATCGGATCGAAGATTCGCGTTCGGCCCGTGAATGGCTGACCCGTACTGCGCCGACGAAATTTTCAAGGTTTTGCCGGAATTTGATTCGCTTCGCGTCTGCGGCGGTGCGCGCGATTTGGGAGATTCCCCTTGACTTCACTACCGCAAATTGGCTGAAGGCTCGATAACTCAATTTGTCTGTTCCTGGAAAGAAGCGGAACAGACTTTGCCTTTTGGTGCCCCTTGCAGGCAGTCGCTTGGGCGCTGGTAAGTTTTCGAGATGACCTCTATGAGACCAGGATTCGATTATGTGGTGGAAGCTGGCGACTGTATTTCTAGCATCGCTCAAGACTGCGGGTTCTTTTGGCAGACGGTGTGGGATGCCAACCCGAGACTGAAATCGTTACGCAAGAATCCCAATGTTTTGTTTCCCGGGGACCTGGTCAAGATTCCGGCCCAAGTAGAAAAAAACGAGTCATGCGAAACGGATCGAACGCATACTTTCTTGAAGCGCGGTACGCCCGCCAAATTTCGGCTCCTTCTCGAACGGTACAACGTCCCGCTTTCGAACAGGCCGTATATACTTGAGATCGACGGCAAGACTTTCAGGGGCAAAACTGACGCTTCCGGCCTCCTCGAAGTACGAATCAGTCCTCTTGCTACCTCAGGACGATTGCGGATGCCTGATGATCATTTAGAGTGCCAGCTTGCGCTGGGTCATCTGGATCCTGCCACGGAGTTGGTAGGAATCCAGCAACGCCTCCAGAACCTGGGATTCCTGCAGGGTGAGCCGGACGGCGAAATGAACGACGAGACGTCGGCCGCGCTAGCCGAATTCCAGTCCTCAGTCGATCTCCCGGCTACTGGTGACCTCGACGAGGCGACGCGGGATAAGCTACTGCTCATGCACGACGAGATACATCCCCATCCTGCCCTTGAAAACGAAGCGGCAGGGGACGCCGCGAATTCCGAATCCGACCAACCGGAAGAAATTACCCCTGAAATCGATGCTGCCGAGGACGAAGCCGAAATGGCTCGCTTTACTAGTCTCGATGATGATGAGTGAGGCGCCGCGCGGAGATTGCACATGGCTCTAACGCCCGCACAACTCACGGAGATGGGTATTCGCCGGGTGCAGCGTGTATTTATCGAGTCTGCCTTCATCAACACACTCAATCTCGCCGATCGAATTGAACTCAACTTCGTCTGGTATCCGGGTGCAGACGACGTAAACGTAAGCCTGATCGACGTTATTCTGCCCTTGCCGACTCCAGCAGCCGCTCCCCGGGAGATCCCCTTTCGTTGGTCACGGTCGGGCATGGCGGATATTAAGCGCAGCATGGCGATCGGGCGCATCACTCTGCCACTCGCGCCA
>Ga0210406_10005821_pt1 | contig 12846 bp, 8 predicted proteins | sample IncBWC30MmetaG_FD_155454 | JGI IMG/M metagenome (GOLD analysis project Ga0210406, IMG submission 155454) | Forest soil microbial communities from Barre Woods Harvard Forest LTER site, Petersham, Massachusetts, United States - Inc-BW-C-30-M | ecosystem: Environmental > Terrestrial > Soil >...
AAGCGCCGGCGCGCGAAGGGGAGGAGTTGGTGCGAGTTTTTGAGTGGGTTACAGGGAAAGATTGGGCACGATCATTTGGCGTATACTTCCGGCCACTCGGGGTCTGAAATTAAAGACCCGGCGAAAGGAGCAGATTATGCGGATTTCTAGGAAAGTAGTCGCCTTACTGAGTCTTATGGTCGGACTCGCCACCGTAGTCGTGCCCTTCAGTGCGCTTGGCGATACCGTCGCCTTCATTGGGGAAGGAGAGCAAGCTGGCCTGAATGGGTTCACTGTAACGAATAACAACACATTTCCGGTAACGCTGACTGGACTGTCGGCTTCCGTCCTCAATGCCGGCTTTGGCGGACCCGACCCCTTCCCCAGTGACTATGTGACCTCTGTTGTTCTTGCCGGAGGAACGTGCATTCCTGTAGGGAAGGTATTGGTGCCAGGCGCTTCGTGCACGGTCAATCTTACTGTCTCTACGCCTCCCCCTGATCAAGGTGAGCCGAGTGACTTCGGCGTGAGTCAGCTCGGATTATCAGCGATCTTCGATAGTGGCCCCGTGACGACGCTAACATTTGAAGTTCAGGTAAATGATCCTGTGCCGGAACCCGAATCCGCGACGCTGGTGGGCCTGGGCGTTGCAGTCCTGCTTGGTGCGAGCTTCCTTCTAAGGAAGCGCGTTACTCGTCCAGCATGATTACTGGCCGATGAGGGGTTGCTGGGCTGGTGGGGCAGTCGGGTTGGGCGCGCGGAGGAGGAGCATGTTGGCGGGGTCATTGCCGAGTGGGATGCCTTCTTTTTCGAAGGCGAGAATGATGCGGCGGCGGAGTTCGCGGAGGACGCCGTCGCGCTGGTTGGCGCGGACCCGGATCTGGATGGGATAGGTGACGGCGCGACCGTCGATCTTGTCGACGCCTGGGACGATTGGGTCGGCGACAGCGATATCTTTGAAGGCGGGGTCGTTGCGGACATCGCGGGCGAGTTTTGTGAGCAGGGAGATGACTTTGTCGGGATTGGCGCTGGCGTCGACCGAGACATTGAGGGTGGCGACGGAGAAGTCGCGGGAGAGGTTGGAGACGGTGGCGATCTGGCTGTTGGGGATGATGTAGAGGGTGCCGTCTGGGTCGCGGATGCTGGTGCGGCGGAGGGAGAGGTCTTCGACGGTGCCTTTGAGGCCGGCGATGTTGACGACCTCGCCGACGTTGTACTGGTCTTCGACGAGGATCAGGACGCCGTTGATCATGTCCTTGAAGATGCTCTGGGCACCGAGGCCGATGGCGACGCCGAGGATGCCGGCGGAGGCGAGGATGGGCTGGTAAGGGATGCCGATGAGATTAAGGATCTGGAGGAAGACGATGAAGCCGAAGATGGCGTAAGAGGTGGCTCGAATGATCGCGGCCATGGTGCGGATCTGGGCGGCCCTATGGAAGTTGGCTACCTGATGGTCGGCGCGCCGGCGCAGGCGTTTAACAAAGAACAGTACCAGACGGTGGAGTATGAAGACGATGACGAGAACGACGACGAATTTAGGGAGCTTGTTCTGAATAATGGAGATGAAGTCGTTTTGCCAGTTACGCTCGATGCTCTTGACGGCGCTGATCGGTTGATCTTGCAGGGCCATGGCCAGAAGGTGCATGATTACGACGTCTCGCTTTCGGGATGCTGTAAAACAGAATGCGTCAGCTGTTTGTGAGATGCAATTCATGTTATGAAGCGAGATACTAGAGTCGCCGGTGAGCGGCGACGAGGGGACGATATGAGGATACTTCGAGTGGCGATGATCGGAGTGGTGTTAACGACGGCGTGCTCGGTGAGAGTGAGCGGGGGACAGATGTTCCCGACGCAGACGACGCCGCAGGGAGGGCGGCAGCAGCAGGTGCCGGGATTTCCTTCGCCGGGACGGAACGGTAATCCCGCTGAACCGGATCCGATGGATCCGCACCGGGCAGATCAGCAGGAGAAGCTGCGCAATAACGACCGGCAGAAGCGGTTGGTGGCGGACACGGAAAAGTTGCTGGTGCTTGCTACCGATTTGAAGGCGCAGGTCGACAAGTCAACTAAGGATACTTTGTCAGTGGATGTGATCAAGAAGGCGGACGAGATCGAGAAGCTTGCGCACAGTGTGAAAGAACGGATGAAAGGGTGAGAAGCAGGGCTTAGGGTTTAGGGTATAGAGTGCCCGTCCCGGGTGGGCGTGTTGGTGGTAATTTGAAGTTTCGGTCTAGGAAATTCTGGTAACGTACTCAGGGAATGTTGGTTAGGGTTGCTGCGGCGTTGATTTGGGGGATGGGCAAGCTAGGGGTGGAAATGGCCGAGTTGCGCATGGCTGTGACGATCGCGGTGGCGGTCCAGTCGGGGTGGGCGGCGCGGAGCAGGGCGGCGACACCGGCGGCCAGGGGGGCGGAGGCGCTGGTTCCCATGGCTTGAACGTAGGCGGTGTGGCCGAGGTTGAAGCAGCCGAAGCTGTGGGCGGAGTCGGCGGGGAGGCCGTCTGACGTGTTGGGTTTGCCGGTGCTGCAGGCTCCGCGGACCCAGCCGCTGATGCCGAGGTCGTCTCCGGCGGGATAGCTGCCGCCGGGTGCGGCGAGGGCGTTGAGGGGGGCGCCGTAGTTGCTGTAGTAGGCGAGGGTGACAGGGCCGGGGGTGCAGGCGGAGCCGGGGGTGGTGTTCTGGGCGCAGGCTGGGTTCGTGGAGGCGACCACGGCGACAACGCCGCGGGATTGGGCGGGGAGTTCGACATAACGCGGGTTGGAGAGGTCGAGGCCGTCGTTTCCGGCTGAGGCGACGAGGACGATGTTGGCCTGGGTGGCGGCGTAGGTGATGCGGTCGAAGGCGGCTTTGAGGCCGGCGCCGTCTCCGGTGGTCAGGTCGGCGGTGGCGCCGATGGAGAGGCTGATGACGTCGGCGCGGTTGGTGATGGCGTCTTCGATGCCTTGCATGACCCAGCTGAGGAGGCCGCTGGCTTCGCCGGCGGTGCACTGCTGCGTGGGAGTGCTGGTGCCGGCGATGGCGGCGGGCATGCGCTGAAGAACTTTGATGTTGAGGATGGTCGCGGCTGGGGCTACGCCGATGACCTGTCCGGTGCCGGGTCCGATGGCGGCGGCGGCGAGAGAGGCGGTCCAGGTGCCGTGGCCTTGCTGATCCTGCGGGGTGCCGTCGTCACAGGCGCTGGGGTAGGCGGTCTGATCTACTTCTGAGAGATTGAGGGCGAGATTGGGGGCGATGTCGGGGTGAGTCTGGTCGACGCCGCTGTCGATGATGGCGATACGGACGCCTTTGCCCATGGTGGTGTCCCAGGGTCCGTGCGCGGGGCCGCCGGGGACGTTGTTGCCGTAGCCGCCGACCTGCTGGACGGCCCATCCCTGCGGGGTGTTGGTGTAGTAGGTGTCGTAGGGTGGTGGGGGTGGCAGTGGCGGCGGAGGGATGGGAAGGGACGGAGGTGTGGCGGCGATAGGGCCGTGGGTGGGGAGTCTACCGATGGGGGTAGATGGGTTGGGAGATTGTCCGGTGATGCTGACAGCGACGGAGGCTGGTGCGATGGCCTGGAGGCGCAGGCGATGGGCGGAGACGATGCGATCGTGGAGGACGTAATCGACGTTGGGTTGGGCGGCGAGGCGGCGCAGGGTGCTGGCGTCGTCTTCCGGAAGGGCGGACTCGACGGCGGCGATGCCGAAGTGCTCGTTGCGCCCTGTGAGATGAGCGCCGGCGGAGGCTACGCGGGATTCAGCGTCGCCCGGAATGGTCGCGTTGCGATAGAGGACGAGGTAGCGGTGGGGAGCGATGCTGCTGGTGTCGATCTGGGCTCTGACAACCTGGGCGCCGGCGAGCCGGACCAGGAAGAGCGTGAGGACGAGGGCTCGGCGGAAGACGCGACGGCCGATCGCACGTGCAACCGGGGCGCGAAGGGTGGACGGAGGAGGAATTAAATTACGGTGGACGGACACGGCTGTACCTCGTTGTTGCGTTGAGGGAGGTATCGGCCAAGGAAGGAATTTTCGTGAGAGAGGGGAGCTGTGCTATTACTTTGGTTTGTCGATTTGGTAAAACTGGCTAACCCGCATTGCACGAAACCTCGCATCGAAACGTGTGTGAGTGGTGCACCAAGAGTTCCATTGTGGAACTCATTGACCCTCTTCGATTGCGCATGCTCTAATTGCCGCCTTTGTGAATCTACGAGAAGTTCTGTGTTCTAAGGAGATCTGTGCATGGATGTAGTAAGGTTTTTGGCTTTGGCCGTACAGGAGCAGGTAACGCCTGCCTATAGCGGGAATGACGACGGCCGGATGTATCTGTGGGTTGCACTTGTGGTCGGAGTCCTGGCGTTGGTGGCGGCGTTGATGCTGGCGCGTGCGGTAATCGCATCGGATACGGGAACAGCGGAGATGCGGGCGATCTCGGACGCGATTCGGGAGGGCGCCGAGGCGTTTCTGAGGCGGCAGTACACGACGATTGGAGAGATTGCGGCGGCGTTGGCGATCGTGGTGTTTGTGGGATACCACATGTCGCCGAGGACTTCGCCCTATGCTTTGAAGACGGTGATCAGCTTCCTGGTGGGGGCGGTGTGCTCGGGTATTGCGGGGTACACGGGAATGTACTGCTCGATCCGGGCGAATATCCGGACGGCGTCGGCGGCGCGGACGAGTTTGAATAAGGCGCTGCAGATGGCGCTGCGTGGGGGTGCGGTTACGGGACTGGTAGTGGTGGCGCTTTCGCTGCTGGGTGTGGGTTCGCTGTTTTTGTTCTTCGGCGGTTTGGAGCACCCGGAGACGGTGCCGTATCAGTTGGTCGGGTTCGGGTTTGGCGCTTCGCTGGTGGCGTTGTTTGCGCAGCTTGGCGGTGGGATTTATACGAAGGCCGCGGATGTGGGCGCGGACTTGGTGGGGAAGGTCGAGGCGGGTATTCCTGAAGACGATCCGCGGAATCCTGCGGTGATTGCGGACCTGGTGGGCGATAACGTCGGCGACTGCGCGGGACGTGGCGCGGATATCTTCGAGTCCACTGCGGCCGAGAATGTTGGCGCGATGATTCTGGGCGCTGCGCTGTATCCGGTGTTCGGGGTGAAGGGGATTCTGTTTCCGCTGATTGTGCTGGCGATCAATCTGATTGCGAGTATCGTGGGCGTCTTTGTGGTGCATACGACCGAAGATGAAGACCCGATGCATGCTTTGAACAAGGGATTTTATGTGACATCGGGGCTTGCGCTGCTGGGGTTTGCGGCTGCGGTGTACATGATGCTGAACGGTCCTCAGGTGCAATGGCTATGGCTTCTGGGATGCGGCGTGATTGGGTTGATCACGTCGTTCCTGTTTGTGTGGATTACGGAGTACTACACGGAGTCGATCTACCGGCCGGTGCAGTCGATTGCTAAGGCTTCGCTGACGGGGCCGGCGACGAATATTATCAGCGGACTTGCTGTGGGGATGGAGACGCCGGCGATGCCGGTGATTGCGATCTCGGCGGCGCTGCTGCTGAGCTACTACTTTGGCGTTCAGGGGCTGGCGGGGGTCGCGACCATCAGCGATTATGCGAAGGGGATCTACGGCACTGCTATCGCCACGATGGGGATGCTGAGTTGTGCGGCTTACATTCTGGCGATGGACACGTTTGGACCGATCACGGATAACGCGGGCGGAATTATCGAGATGTCGAACCAGCCGGATGCGATTCGCGAGCGGACGGACAAGCTGGATTCGGCGGGCAATACGACGAAGGCACTGACCAAGGGGTATGCGGTTGGTTCGGCTTCGCTGGCGGCGTTCCTGTTGTTCTCAGCTTATCTGGAAGAGATTAAGACGATTGTGACGGCGAAGGTCGCAGCAGCGGGTGGATATATGCCGGCGGGGTGGAGTTTTACGAATATCAATCTGGCGCAGGTTCCGGTGTTTGTCGGGGCGCTGCTGGGAGCGATGTTAACGTATTTGTTTAGCTCGATGGCGATCAAGGCGGTCGGGCGGACGGCGCAGATGGTGGTGCAGGATGTGCGGGATCAGTTCAAGGAAAATCCGGGAATTATGGCCGGGACCTCAAAGCCTGACTATGGACGATGTGTTCGCATTGTGACAGGGGCTGCACTGAAGGAGATGGTGTTGCCGGGCGCGCTGGTGGTCGCTATGCCGGTTGCGGTCGGGTTGATCTTCCGGCATTTCAGTTCGAGCTATCAGGCGAGTTCGGCGCTGTATGCGGCAGGTGCGATTCTGCCGGTGCCGGCGATTGGCGGAGTGCCGGTGAATCTGGCGGGAGCGGAGGCGGTTGCTGGGCTGCTGATGGTTGGGACGATCTCTGGCGTGCTGCTGGCGATGCTGATGAACAATGGCGGCGGCGCCTGGGACAATGCGAAGAAGTTTATCGAGACGGGACAGTATGGAGGGAAGAAGTCGGAGGCGCACAAGGCGGCGGTTGTCGGCGATACGGTCGGCGATCCGTTCAAGGACACGGCGGGGCCGAGTCTGCATGTGCTGATCAAGCTGCTTGCTACGATTACGCTGGTGCTGGCTCCTTTGTTTGTTTAGGTTGAACAGTGTTCTGAATGGGCGGCCTTGTGGTCGCCCATTTTCAGGAGGATTTGTAAAGTGAACGATGAGTCAAAAAAGGTGTTTCGAGGGAGTCAAGGGTGGCGGCTTCCCGGTACAATCTTGTCTGCGGCTTGAGAAAAGCTGTTGCCGCGATGTTTGATCGCGATGTTTGTTTTAGAGGGTAGGTGTGTATGGCAAGACAGTCTGGATCCGCCGTGCAGGAGAGCAAGAAGACAGCCGTCAGCACCGCAGAGAGAGCCAACGTGGCGGAGAACTCGCTGACGCGGGAACAACTGGTGGAGTTCTACCGGCTGATGTATCTGTCGCGCCGGACGGACGATCGTGAGATTGTTTTGAAGCGACAGCAGAAGATCTTTTTTCAGGTTTCGTGCGCGGGGCATGAGGCGCTGCTGGTGGCGGCCGGGATGGCGATGAAGCCGGGGTATGACTGGTTCTTTCCCTACTATCGGGATAGGGCAATCTGCCTTGCGCTGGGAAATACGGTTGAGGAGCAGTTGCTTCAGGCCGTTGGCGCGGCGGACGATATTGCGAGCGGCGGGCGGCAGATGCCTTCGCACTGGTCGAGTACTAAACTGAATATTGTTACGCCGAGTTCGTCGACGGCTACGCAGTGTCTGCATGCGGTGGGGTGTGCGGAGGCGGGGAGATACTTTACGCGGCGTCCTGAGGCGGCCGCGAAACATGACGGCGACTATCGCGAGTTTAAAGATGTGACATTTCATGGCGACGAGGTGGTTTATGTTTCGATCGGCGAGGGGTCGACGAGCCAGGGAGAGTTCTGGGAGGCGTTGAACTCGGCTTCGAATGGAAAGCTGCCAGTGCTGTTTGTGGTCGAGGATAACGGGTATGCGATTTCGACTCCGGTGGAGGTGAATACGCCGGGGGGAAATATCTCGAAGCTGGTCGCGAATTTTCCTAACTTTTATTTTGCCGAGATCGATGGCACCGACCCAATTGCCAGCTACAAGGCGATGACGCAGGCGGTGGCGTACTGCCGGGCTGGTAAGGGGCCGGCGCTGGTGCATGGGCACGTGATCCGGCCATACTCGCACTCGCTGAGCGATGATGAACGGCTGTACCGGTCGGCTGAGGAGCTGGCGGCGGATGCAGCGAGGGATCCGATCTCGCGGATGCAGATGTGGCTGCTGCGTGAGGGGATTCTTGATGCGGATGGAATCAACAGGCTAGAGAAGCAGGTGGATGAAGAGGTGCAGCGGGCGGCGGATCGCGCGGTGATGGCGACGCTGCCGACAGTGGCTTCGATTACAAAGCATGTGTACTCGGAGGACCTGACGCCGATGGATGCGCGCTTTGCGACCGAGCCGGCGGCGACTGCGGATCCGACGGAACGGACGATGGCGGATCTGATCAACTGCTGCCTGAAGGACGAGATGCGGCGCGATGAACGGATTGTGATGTTCGGTGAAGATGTTGCCGATGCGACGCGGGATGAGGCGCTGCGCGCCGGTAAGGTTAAGGGCAAGGGTGGAGTGTTCAAGCTGACGGCTGGACTGCAGACGGAGTTTGGCAGCGAGCGGTGCTTCAACTCGCCGCTGGCTGAGGCAAATATTGTGGGCCGCGCGATTGGCATGGCGGTGCGGGGGATGAAGCCGGTGGTGGAGATTCAGTTCTTCGACTACATCTGGCCGGCGATGCACCAGATGCGCAATGAGCTTCCGCTGGTGCGGTGGCGGTCGAATGGGGCGTTCAGTTGCCCGCTGGTGATAAGGGTCCCGATTGGCGGGTATCTGACGGGTGGTTCCATCTATCATTCGCAGTCGGGTGAGAGCATCTTTACGCACACACCGGGGGTGCGGATCGTGATGCCGTCGAATGCGCTGGATGCGATTGGGCTGCTAAGGACGGCGATTCGCTGCGATGATCCGGTGATTTTTCTTGAGCATAAGCGGCTATATCGCGAGACGTTTGGGCGGGCGGCTTATCCGGGGCCGGAGTATTGCATTCCTTTTGGGAAGGCGAGGATTGTGCGGCCGGGCAAGGATTTGACGGTGCTGACGTATGGCGCGGTGGTGCCAAGGGCGCTGCAGGCGGCGCAGAAGCTGCATCGCGAGACCGGCGTGGATGTGGAGCTGATCGATCTGCGGAGTTTGACTCCTTATGATTGGGAGGCGATTGCGGAGAGCGTGAAGAAGACGAATCGGGTGATCGTGGCGCATGAGGATATGTTGAGCTGGGGGTATGGCGCGGAGATCGCGGCGCGGATTGGGGATGAGCTGTTTCATGAGCTCGATGCACCGGTTCGTCGGGTGGCGGCGATGGATACGTTTGTGGCGTATCAGCCGGTGCTGGAGGATGCGATTCTGCCGCAGCCGGAGGATCTGTACCGGGCTATGAAGGAGCTGGCGGCGTTTTAGCCGACAGCTTCGATGCAAATTTATCCGCAACTGCTGGGCGGTTCGCGGGTCTGAGAGTTGCAGATGCAGTTCTCTCGCTGTTTGAGCTGAGCGGGTTGGCTGGAGCGCGATAGGGAGTGCTTATGCGATTGAGGCAGGGGCCTGCTGATGTGCTGTGGAACTTGACGCGAGCTTCGGTGACTGCGGTTTTGTGCGTATTGATGGCTGGGCAGCCGGTGATGGCGGCGGCTGCGGTCGGTAAGCCGGGGGCGGCATCGACGCAGCAGATTCAAGGAGAACAGCGGGTGCTGCATGCTTTGAACCGGTTTACGTTTGGGCCGCGGCCGGGAGATGTTGCGGCGGTCCAGGCGATGGGGTTGAAGCGGTGGTTTGAGCAGCAGTTGAATCCTGCGAGCATCGACGATTCGGCGCTGGAGGCGCGGCTGGAGATGTTTCCGGCGATGAAGATGACCCAGGCGGAGATGATTCGGCGGTACCCGAGTCCGCAGGTGTTGCGGCAGATGATTGACAAGAATATCCCGCTGCCGTCCGATCCGGTGGAGCATGCGATCTATGCCGACGAGATTGCCTTCTACAAGGCGGCGAGGGCAAAGCAGGAGGCGAAACAGGCGGCGGATGGTCGGGACACGAATAAGGGCGATGGGGAGATGATGTCGCCGGCGATGGCGAAGGATGATGAAGGGAAGGAGAAGACTGCGCTGCCCGGCGATGGCGTGGACCCTGCCGTGCCGGCGATGGCGACGCATGAGGAGCAGTTCTATTCGGGGCTTGAGGCGGTGAAGATTCTCAACCTGTCGCCGGATGAGAGGATGCGGCGGATTCTGGCGATGCCGCCGTCGGAGTTGATTGCATTTCGCAGGAGTTTGAGTCAGGCGGAGTTGGCTGAGACTGCGGAAGGATTGTCGCCGATGCAGCGGGAGACGCTGGCTGCGCTGCAGGGTTCGCCGAGGATGATTGGGGCGGAGTTGCTGCAGTCGCGGATGCTGCGTGATGTGTACAGCGAGCGGCAACTGGAAGCGGTGATGACGGACTTCTGGCTCAACCACTTCAATGTGTACATCAAGAAGAATCAGAACGAGCCGTACATGCTGCCGGTGTATGAGCGGGAGACGATCCGGCCGCATGCTCTGGGAAAATTTGAAGACCTGTTAGTGGCTACGGCGAAGAGTCCGGCGATGCTGATGTATCTGGACAACTGGCAGAGCATCGGGCCGGATTCGATCGCGGCGAAGAATGGCGGCCGGTTTGCTCAGTATGCGCAAAACCCGCAGGTGAAACAGGTGCTGAAGGACCGCGGGTTGAATGAGAACTACGCGCGCGAGTTGATGGAGTTGCACACGCTGGGGGTGCAGTGCGAAGTGAGCGCGGATCGTCCTGTGAGCATGCTGGATAAGGCTTGCGGGCAGGGGTACACGCAGCAGGATGTGACGCAGGTGGCGAAGGTGCTGACGGGGTGGACGATTGACCGTCCGTATTGCGGGGGATCGTTCGACTTTGAGGAGCGGCGCCACGAGCCGGGCAACAAGATGGTGATGGGCCAGGTCATCCGGGGGAGTAGTTATGAGGAGCCTAGTGGGAGGGCGTGGCTCGGGCGGCCTTTGGGTGGCGGGGTGGGTGGCTTTGGCGGCGGGAACCCATGTGGCGCCGCGACGTTTCACGGCGAACAAGCGGGCATGCAGGAAGGGTTGCAGGTGCTTCACATGTTGGCGACCAGTCCGGCTACGGCGAAGTTTATTTCGACCAAGCTGGCGGTGCGGTTTGTGAGCGATACGCCGCTACCCGCGCTGGTGGACCGGATGACGAAGGCTTTCACGGCAAGCAACGGCGACATCAAGACGGTGTTGCGAACGATGTTTGATTCGCCGGAGTTCTGGTCGCCGGAGGTGTACCGGGCGAAGATGAAGACGCCGGAGGAGTTTGTGATCTCGGCGGTGCGGGCGAGCGGGGCGGATGCGAAGAACGCGATTCCTCTGGTGCAGTCGCTGGAGAAACTGGGGATGCCGCTGTATGGGATGCAGACGCCGAACGGATATAGCTGGATGGCGGAGGCTTGGGTGAATACGGGGGACCTGGTTAGCCGGATGAACTTTGCCCTGGGGTTGAGCAGCGATCGTATTCCGGGGGTGCAGACGGATTGGACCCGGTTGCTCGGGGAGTCAAGCGCAGGGATGGCACCAGTGGCGTTGACGCAGGGTGACGCTGCTGCGGCGAAGGAAGCAAAGCTGGAGATGCTGCTGCTTGGGCAGGCGGCGAGCGAGCGGACGCGATCGACGGTTCTGCAGCAGTTTCAAAACCAGGGAATGCAGCAGCAGGCGGAGAGGGATTTTTCGATTCGAGCGAACGAGTTCGAGCCGATGGCTCAGGTGCTGAACCCTGCGGCGCTGCGGCAACAGAACAAGCCACCGCTGGATCGGGAGGCTGCGATGATGGCTGGATTGCTGCTTGGCTCTCCGGAGTTTCAGCGGCGGTAGCGAGGCGTTGGAGCTTGGATTAGCTAGAGGGTGGCGAACTCACAGAAGAAGGACCCGGGGCTAAAGCCCTTCGCAGATTAAGCGCTTTTCGTGGGGCTAAAGCCCCACGCTTAATCCCAAAAAGGACAAAAGAGTCAAGACGTTCCGCTCTCTGGTAGTGGGTACCCGCTCTCTTCAACGAATAACCCTTCGATTCCTCCAGTGACCGTTTTGCCGACGCGAATGAGGAATTGGACCAGGGTTGGCAACTTCCTTACCGTAATTGCGTTTGTACTTCCATGTGAAGTGCCCGTGAATCTTCGGGAGCGGCCCAAGCAAGGAGTTACCATGGCGAACATGAAGAATCTGACGGACTGCAGCGATTGGGGTTGCGATATTCACGGGCGTGATGCGGCGCAGCGTGTGGTGAGCCGGCGTGGGTTTATGAAGGGTGGGGCGCTGGCGCTGATCGGCACTTCGACGATTCCGGCGTTTCTGTCGCGGAGCGTTCTGGCGGAGGTGACGACGGCAGCGGCGAACAAAAAGAAGCTGGTGGTGTTGTTCCAGCGCGGTGCGGCGGATGGGTTGAACATCGTGGTGCCGTACAAGGAGAAGAACTACTATGCGATGCGGCCTTCGATTGCGATTCAGGAGAAAGATGTTCTGGATTTGAACGGATTTTTCGGATTGCATCCGTCGATGGCGGCGTTCAAGCCGCTGTATGACCAGGGGCATCTTGCGATTATTCATGCGGCGGGGTCGCCGGATACGACTCGGTCGCACTTCGACGCGCAGGATTATATGGAGAGCGGGACTCCGGGCGTGAAGTCCACGTCTGACGGTTGGCTGAACCGTGCGTTGCAGGAGGAGATGGTGACGGGAAAGCCTTCGGCGTTTCGCGCCGTGGCATTGGGGACGCAGGTTCCGCGGACGCTGCAGGGAAAGCTGCCTGCGATTGCTGTGAATAATCTTGCAGACTTCTCGGTTGGAGGAAAAGGACCGCAGACCTCGCCGATCAGCAATGCGTTTCAGGCGATGTATGACGAGAGCACCGATACCATGCTGCATGGGACGGGGCAGGAGACGTTTGAAGCCGTGAAGATGTTGAAGGCGGCTGATCCGGCGCACTATCAGCCGGGGCCTGGCGTGGTGTATCCGAACACGCCGTTTGGGAACAGTATGAAACAAGTTGCACAGTTGCTGAAGGCGAACCTTGGGGTGGAGGCGGCGTTCTCCGATATCGGCGGATGGGACACACATCAGAACCAGGGGAACATCAATGGTCAACTGGCGAACCGGTTGAATGAGTTCTCGGAGACGATTGCGGCGTTCTGGAAGGATATGGGAGACGACGCGGAGAACGTAACGCTGGTGACCATGTCTGAGTTCGGGCGTACGGCGCGGCAGAACGGTACCGGCGGGACGGATCACGGTCATGCGAATGTAATGTTTGTTCTGGGTGGGCGAGTGAAGGGCGGCAAGATCTACGGCCGGTGGCCG
>Ga0210406_10005822_pt1 | contig 12845 bp, 12 predicted proteins | sample IncBWC30MmetaG_FD_155454 | JGI IMG/M metagenome (GOLD analysis project Ga0210406, IMG submission 155454) | Forest soil microbial communities from Barre Woods Harvard Forest LTER site, Petersham, Massachusetts, United States - Inc-BW-C-30-M | ecosystem: Environmental > Terrestrial > Soil >...
GATGGCGCCGGACCTCTACCTACCGTTGCACACGAATCTGCTCACAGACGGCCCCAGAGCGGCTTCTATGTATGGCGACGGAAACTTCTACTGGATCGAAATGATGGGCCGACTGCGTCCCGGCGTAAGCATGGCCCAGGTGCAGGCCGTGCTGGCTCCTCGTTTCCATCAATGGGTTGCCGCTACCGCAACGACCGATGGTGAACGCGCCAAACTGCCCGCGCTGATGCTGAATCCCGGCGCCGCCGGTCTGGGCAGTTTGCGCCGCCAGTATTCCAAGCCTCTATACGTGCTCCTGACGATGGTGGGATTGATCCTGGCGATCGCGTGCGCGAACATCGCCAATCTGCTGCTGGCAAGGGCCGCCGCGCGACGCCGCGAAATGGCTGTCCGGCTCAGCCTGGGAGCGGGACGGTTCCGGGTCGTGCGGCAGTTGCTTACCGAGAGTGTGATGCTGGCGTCGCTCGGCGGAGCATTAGGGGTCCTGTTTGCAATCTGGGGCGTGCGATCGCTGACGCTTCTGCTCTCCAACGGGCAGCAGAACTTTACGCTGCACGCGGAACTGAACTGGAACGTGCTGGGCGTGACGGCGGCGCTCTCTGTGGTTTGCGGCCTGTTATTTGGCCTCACTCCAGCGATTCAGTCGACGCGTCCGGACGTCATGCCCGCGCTAAAGAATGGCCGCGGGGACGGACCGCGCCGCCGCGCGCAGCACGTTCTGGTGGTCGCCCAAATCGCGATCTCTTTTCTCATCCTGGTCGCCGCCGGTCTGTTTGTCCGGACACTCAACAACCTGCACTCCGTCCAACTGGGATACGCTCGCGAGAACATCCTTCTGTTCTCGCTGAATGCGCGCCAGGCCGGGCATCGCGACCCGGAGCTCGCCAATTTTTACGCGAACCTGCGCAAGCGCTTCGAATCGATCCCCGGCGTGAGCAGCGCGACGCTTTCGCGATCCTCGATCATCAACGCCGGCCGCGCCGGCCAGGCAATCAGGGGGCCAATGAAGATCGGCGCTGTTACCATCGAAGACGCGCGCGTCCTGGCCGCGGGACCGCGTTTCCTCACGACGATGCAGATTCCGATCCTGGCTGGGCGTGAGATTGACGACCGCGACCAGCCGGGCTCCCGGCCGGTTGCAGTGATCAGCGCGGAGTTGGCGCGAACTTACTTCGGGAACGAGGATCCGTTGGGCCGGAGCATCGCGCTCCCGGATGAGAAGCGCGATCTCGAAATCGTCGGCGTGTCGGGTAACCTGCGGTACGGTGGTCTGAAAAATGAAGAGGAGAGTGCAATGACCGTGTTCGTAGCGGTCAGCCAGTTTTCTCCGGACCGAATGACCTACGCGCTGCGCACCGCGGGTGATCCGCTGAGGTATGTCCGGAGTGTGCATGAGATCGTGCGGGAGGCAGATTCACGCATACCCGTCACAAACGTGGTCACACAGGCTACGGAAATCGATCGGACGATCAGCCGGGAAGTTACGTTCGCGAAACTATGCACGGGTTTCGCGGTTCTCGCTCTCCTGACGGCGAGCGTGGGACTCTACGGGACGATGTCCTACAGCGTCGCGCGGCAGGTCGGCGAGATTGGAATCCGTATGGCTCTGGGCGCGCAACGCGGCGCCGTGGTATGGATGATTCTACGCCGTGTTCTACTACTGGCGGCGGTGGGACTCGCTATCAGCGTGCCTGCCGCATTGAGCGCGTCCCAGCTTGTCAAATCGTTTCTGTTCGAGACCCAGCCCAATGATCCGGGAACCCTGGCGCTGGCCGGTGTCGTCCTCGTAAGCGCCGCGATTCTCGCTGGCTATGCGCCGGCAAGGCGAGCGTCGCGAATTGATCCGCTGGCGGCCCTGCGGCTCGAGTAAGACACATGGTCTTCGTACTGCAACGAAGGATGAAAATGTTCCGCGCCCACGCACATTGATCATGGCAGCTGCTCGCGATAGCAGCCGAGCTATGTTGGGATCGAGGACGCGGCCGCAGCGAAGTCCTGGATAATGCGCCATCCGGAGGGTGCGTAGAGATCAAGCTGACGAGAAACGCGCATCTTGTTCTTTAAATTTCCGCCGCGGCTCAAAGCGCACAAGTCCGATTCGGCGTCTCGTTCGAGTGGATTGCTCTTGGTCACTCGTTTCAGGAGCTAAAGCACTGCACAGTTATAACAGGGCCCGCACTCTTGCGCCCTCGCGCTCGGAAATAGCGGGATGCTGCTGCTGCCGGTCAATTCCAGCGCGCACAAACTCGGTCGTGAGCCTTTCCATCGGGCCAAGCGGTTCGATTCGCAAAGCTAATCTTCGTGAGATATGTGCAATCTGCGATTTCCTAAAAAGCGCCCTATGAAAGCTCCTAAGATCACTGTGGCGATGATCGCTGCTCCGTGCGCTCCCAATGCATGCCACGGGGTCGAAAACGGGCATGCAATGCGCCAACCGGCATTGATCGCGAGACCCGCGCCTGCGCCATACAGGGCGCCCGCTACAGTTGGCCGGGTCGCGAGCGAGTTTCGAAACACCCAACTGAAGAACAAAACTAGGATTCCCCCGGCTAGCGTGCTGCCGATCCCGCAGGCGAAGCCCATGATCCATGGCGAGTCACGCAGGGTTTCGTCGATCCGAGACGGGACACGCAGGGTTGCGGTCACAGGACTTGTCGCGAAGGTTAGTAAGGTGACAGATACGACAACCAAAGATGCCGCGACCGCCGCGGAGTAAACCATCTGCCTGGGCAGCCTGCCAGCCGGTCTGCTTTCGCGCGCGGCGATCCAGACGAACGCGATCGCCAACACGAATTGCGCGGCGGAGGCGCCCCACGTCAAGAGGGGTCCTAATATCCCTGAGTCCCGACGAGGTCCGATAGCCAGCAGAATCACCGACGAAACCAGGAGAGCGAGAGGGACCATTCGCAACGCCAGGTAGAGCGGTTGCGGCGATGGTCGGACGGGTTTGAGATCCTGGGCAATCGCCCGCATCAAAGCTTCTGGCGGGGCTTCCGGTGGCTTGGGTGACCGATCGATCATGCACGAGCCCTTTGTAGACTGTTGAGCGCCACGCGCAGGTCTGCCATTCCCCGGCTGGCGCGCGCGCGAGCCGCCGCGGCGCTAATGCCCAGCATCCCGGCGATCTCGTCGAAACTGAACCCCCACTCATGGTGCAGCAGCAGCGCTTCGGCCTGATCCGAGGCTAAATACGCGATACATCTGCGAATCTCGTCCTGAGAGCCGAGCCTGTCAGCTTCCGGAAGCACGGGGAATTCAGGCAAATCCTCGCGCGACTCATGAACCTTTGCCCATCGCCGGGCCGCACGCCGATTCATCAGAAAAACGTTTCGCGCCAAACCGAACACCCAAGGTCTAACCGCATATGTCGGGTTGTATGCGGCTCTCGACCGGTGCATTTGCAGAAACGTTTCCTGCAGTAGATCGTCGGCGATTTCGGAACCGCCTGCCAAATGCGACAGATACCGGCGCACTCCCGGTGCGAGCTGGGCGTAGATCTCCTGGAATGCTTCCAGTGATCCGCCCTGATAGAGGATCATCAGGGTGCGAAGTTCCTGATCTGCTTCGCTCACTCTCAAACTCTTTGCCGCGCGAGGCGGATTTGTGACCGGTTTCCTGCCAGAAATCGATCATTCGTAATCGTGTCACAGGCCGGGTGCCGCGGGCAAATATAAGACAGGCGAGCGAAACGCCGCCAGCGACAGAATCGAGGTTAAAATCCGTGAAACTACTACTGCCTTTCATTATGTCTGTGTTTTCAGGGGCATCTGTGGCGCAATCTCAGTCGCCCTCGCCCCAACCCCCTTCTGGTGGGCCATCGCCTAAGGCGACGGAAGTGATGGTCATCTTGACTTCCAAGCAGGGAGTGACCCGTCAGCAGATTATGCACATCATGCCGGACGAGATCCGGGCAACGGTGCAACTCTATCTCGACGGTAAGATTCGCCAGTGGTACTCGAGGGGTGACGGCCGAGGCGTGATTTTTTTTCTGGACGTGAAGACCATAGAGGAAGCCCACGCCATCATGGATACGCTGCCGTTGTCGAAAGAGAACCTGATGGACCACGAGTACATTCCGGTCGGTCCGCTCATGCCGCTGGGTGCCTTGATTGGCGGTGGGCCGGCTCGGCAATAAAGGATCGATCATGCCATTTCCAGCTTTGTTCGGAATCAGTGTAACGTTCGGGTTAGTCGTTTGGGGAGTAGTGGCGTGGCACTATATTTGGCCGGCGCTAAGAGAACACCCCAGCCCCGAGAACCTGAAGCCCATCCTACTGCTGCATGGGTTCAGGTTCCTCGGATTGGCATTTGTGGTGCCGGGTGTTGTGTCTCCAGAGTTACCTGCCGCATTTGCTCAACCAGTAGCTTACGGTGATCTCATAAGCGCCATTCTGGCTTTGCTCGCTCTGGCGATCCTGGGAACTCGTGCTGGGACACTGGTGGCTTGGGTTTTCAATACCTTCGGAACGGCGGACCTACTCTTTGCTTTTTACCAAGGAGGACGCATATCACTCCCAGATACGCAAGGCTTGTTAGGCGCTGGCTATTTTATCCTGACTGCCTTCGTGCCTCTTCTATTAATAACGCATGGCTTGGCGTTTGGAATACTGCTGCGAACGAAGGTTGTCGCCCCGTCCCACAGCAAACTGAGCACCGCTTGATTTGCATTCCCGACAGCTCGTCAATAACGCGCCATTCGGAAATTACGTAGCACCAGAAGTTGACCGAAAACGCGCGACTTGCGGAAGTGCGCCAGTCGATCCGAGCCACGAGTTCGGTTGGAGGAAACGAGACCGCGCTTCCGTAACACCGTTTGTCAGACATACGCAGACCTACGCGATTAAAAGGCTGGTTAGGGAGTAGACTGATTCTGGAGGAGGAACGAGCTTGCCACTTCCGACCGACGAGAAACTTATCGCACTGAGTCGAGATCTAATCCAGCAGTTCGACACCATCTTCGGGCTGCACCCCGGCTTTCGACCAGCACACGCCAAAGGCACGATGCTGACCGGAAGGTTCACGCCTGCACCGGCGGCTTCCCTCACACGGGCGCCTCACATGAATAAGGAGTCTACACCGGTAACTGTACGCTTCTCAAACTCCACCGGCATTCCGCTGGTACCCGATAACGACCCCAATGCGAATCCGCGCGGATTGGCGATTCGCTTCCACCTCGGGGAGCACGTTCACACCGATATTGTCAGTCATTCGACGGATGGATTTCCTACGCGGACAGGCCAGGAGTTTTTGGAGTTCTTGCGCGCACTCGCTGCCAGCGATCCGTCCAAGCCCTCACCCACTCCGATCGAGGCATTCTTAGGCACTCATCCGAAGGCGCTCGCATTTGTGCAGGCGGCCAAGCCCGCGCCATCCAGCTTTGCCCGAGAGTCATATTTCGGCATCACAGCCATGCGCTTCACGAATAAGGATGGCATCAGCCGCTACGGACGCTATCGGATAGTCCCGGAAGCTGGGGTCGATCATCTGCCGGATGCCATTGCGGCTGCCAAGAATACAAACTTCTTGTTCGATGAATTGGCGGAAAGAATTGCCAAGGGGCCGATTGTATTGCGTATCCTGGCTCAGCTGGCAAACGATGGAGATACCGTGGACGACGCCACGATCCACTGGCCGGAGGAAAGAACTTTGTTGGATCTTGGCGCCATTACTTTGACTGAACCAGTGGCAGACAACGCGCATGAACAGAAACAAATCATCTTTGACCCCATCCCGCGGGTCGAAGGGATCGATCCTTCCGGAGACCCTCTGCTGGAGCTGCGCGCCGCCATATATTTGTTAAGTGGACGTAGGCGCCGGGCAGGTACCGAAGAGCTATACCAGCGTCGGACGGTCTAGCTCGGCAATCTGGAGGAATCGAACCATCTACTTTTGACTCGGTCTCGGGGCACGGAGTAGGCTCGGCGAAAAACGCGTAAGCATTGCCATTCGCGCAACCGATGGGTCCGTTGGGGCGCGGCTATTGCAGAATCTCGTGGAGCCGCTCATCGAACGGACTGCCCAGCATGGGTTGCAGCTTCTCGCGGAAGCGCTTGGTATGTTCGGCCGCCGAATGCGCCTCGAAGGCTGGGCGCGTCTGCCAGACTTCGACCATCGTGTAGTGGTTGGCGCGCGAGTCCTGTTGGAGTACCTCAAAGCGCACTACGCCTGGGTCCTTCTTGCTTTCCGCGGCAAATTCGTGCAGCGCCTTGGTCGTATCGGCGGTGTAGTTAGGCGTGACGTCGACGTGCGTCACCACGTACACGCTCTTGCTACTTCGAGCGGGTTCTTGGGCAATGACGTTCCAGACGATCGCTGAGCCGGTCAAGATGAGTGCAGTCAAAGCAAGAGCCCGAAAGATTCCCATTCCTGGAGTATACGGCACCTTGGCGCCGCTCTTGTCTGGTCCGGATGTAAAATAAATTCCAGACTTCTTTGTAAATGCCTCAAGCCACTTACTGGGGTCCGCCGATGTCGGCGTCCCAATACGCCGTGTTCCGCTTCGACGTGAAAAGCATGGTCATGGCCGAGGGTGAGCCTTTGATCTTCAATACTCTTCCCGATGCCGAGCGCTACTGCCGGGAAAATATCGTCGCCACGGCATCGCTGGGGTGCCGCATTCTCGATCACATGGGAAAACCTGTTCGGACTTTCTCAGACCAACAGATCTACGACAAACACCATGGCCGGCCCGCCGCCAAGCGGAATGTCCGGCTAGGTTCGGCATTGCTTGTAGTGGGCGCAAGTTCGGTTGCGCTCGACTTCTGGTTGGGATGGCGGCTGGTCTTTGGCGTACTGCTCGGCGTGCGTTTATTGTGGGCCGGCTGCGTGAAGACGATCGATGGTGTTACGTTTCTGATGCGCGACCGCGATCAACCGTGAACTTTGAACCTACAACCGCCCGAAAACGTGGCTCAACCGAGAGCGACTGCAGCAGGATCCCGGCGCCGAGTGACTCTCCTAAGCCGAAGACACGCTGGCACCCTTCTGAAGAAACCAGCAGGTCCACCCATCTATGCACGTCGTCAGATTCCAAGACTCCGTACGTCACAATGTCTCCTCCACTATCTCCGTGGCCTCTGGAATCAGGCAGAAGGAAACGATCCAGGCGCTCAAATGGTTGCTGTCGCGTGCGACGATCTGAACAGCCGCACTCGAGACATTGCGCCGACATCCTGATTATGATGTCGCGGAATGCGAAGGGCACCCTCGCTGAGAATAACTCCGCCAGCAAGCAAGAGCATGGCGGAGAGCGCTACTAGCACTCCTAAGGTGATAAATGCTCGGCGCATCAACTAGGAACTGATCTTGTGCTTCTTCAGCCACTTGAAAATCTGCGGCCACAAGTTGTTCATCTCTTCCGGTGGGAACCCGTGCTGCCCGCCCTGCACCGTGATCAACTCCGCCTGATCGCCGGCCGCTTTCAATTCCTTCGTTAGCCGCACACTCTGATCGTACGGCACCACGGGGTCGGCATCGCCATGGATGCTCAACACCGGCGGCAGTCCCTTGCGGACGTAGGTGATCGGCGATAGCTTCTTGGCCAAGTCCACGCGATCCGGCTGCTCGGGAACCCAAGTCACCGCGTAGGACTGCAAGTGCGGGCCTTGCAGTTGATCCGGCACGTCCGAGATGCCATAGAAATTGACGATCGCCGCGATCTTAATGGATGGTCCGAGTCCAGCCGATTCGGGCGCCATTCCCACCATCATCGCCAGGTGCCCGCCCGCCGAAATCCCGGTCACGATGATCTGATTCGGATCGACTCTATAATCGGCGGCGCGGTCGCGGAACCATTTTGCGGCCTCCAGAACATCGTTCACCGCCGCGGGCGCCGTGGCCGCCTTGGCGAGCCGGTATTCCACGTTGGCCACTACGAAGCCATGCTCGACGAACGGCAGACAAAACCGCTCCAGCATGCTCTCTTTGTCGCCTTGGATCCAGCCGCCGCCATGAATCACAATTACGCCCGGCCGGTTCTTCAAAGCGGGCGCGCGCGCCTGTACGATATCGAGCACGGTCTCCGGGTGCAGGCTGTAGCGGATGTTGGCTTCAATCTGGTAGCCGGCGCCGCGAGCGAGCGCGGCTAGCCCGAGCAGCGATAAGAGGACTGTTACTTTGCAGGAGCCGCGCAACTATTTTGCAGGAACCGCGCAGCCGCCCTTGCCTTTGCAGGAGTTCTTGCCCGCGCAGCCATTGTCGCCGGTTTTGCAACCGCCCTGCCCCTTGCAGTCGTTCAAGCCTTTGCAATCGTGCTTGGCGGCTTTAGTCTTTTTCTTTGGATCATCTGCTCCATACAGCGCTGAGCCAGCCGCCAGGCCCGCGGTCGCCGCCCCGAGGGCCATGGAGAATTTTCTGCGATTCATTAACTGCCTCCCTCAATGTCTTTACTCCCACAGCTTAGCGGTATAAGGACCCCGCGTGCAAATGTGCAAGCAGCATGTGAGCAAGATGCCTTAAAAAATCGGTAAACTAGCGCAAATGGATCGGGTTGTAAATTATTGAACGTTGGTAGCGGGATCCCTAGGTGATGCCCGGTGATATCTGCGGGCCGAACCCGGACGAAATGGTCCTCATCGTCAAAGCAGGCTTCTGTCACCTGGCCCGAAGCGCCAACTGTTTTGACGTCGCCATATGGCGGTTGTTTCCCGTGTGCGGAGTGCGTTGCCGCTAGCCGCTTACCAGCTCATACGAAGCATCAGATTCATCAGCGGCTCGCCCGTTAGGCTGGCCGTGGCCACATCGGAAGTAATCTTTCCGAACAACTGCGGATTCTTGAAATCCACCGTGGAGTTCGGCGCGGAGAAACCGAAATTGTGGAATGGATTCTGGAAGTCGTAGCGGACCTGCAGAATGACGCGCTCTGTAATCCGGAAGTTCTTCTTCGCCGAGAACATCGAGTAGTAGGACGCCGGTCCGGTCAGGATATTGCGTCCCGCATTGCCCGGCGTGAACGGCGGAGGCGGAGCGAACGCGGAGATGTTGCAGGTCGGAAGAGCGCAACCTGCGTAAGTCGCGGGTGTTCCACCGGACGACCCGACCACGGCGTACTCGCCGCTCTGGTTAAAGCGATTCGGTCCGATGTCGTAGCCCAGCCCGAACTGCGACATGGTCGGCGTGGCGACCAAGTTCGGAACGCGGGTCCCGATGTTGACTCCACTCGACAAATTAGGGGTCGGGCCCGAGGTTGGATAGTAGTTGTAGGGGCTGTTGGTGAAGGTGAAGCCGAACGGATTACCGGTATCAACCGTCTGAATCCAGGAAAGATCGTAACCGCCGATGACGTAGTCCAGGATGCCTCCCTTGTTTTTGAAGCGTCGGCCTTTTCCCACCGGCAGCTCGTAGCTGAAGCTCGTGACGAAGCGATGACGCATGTCATAAGCGGCCCGTCCCTTACTCAAGTTGCGATTCGTCACCGGCTCGACACCATTGCAGACGTTGTAATCGGTGTCACAATCGTCCAGCGCTTTTGAGTACGTGTAGAACGAATCCAAGACCAGGCCTTGCGAGTAACGCTTCGAATACTGGACCGTGCCGGCGTGGTAGCTGGAGTGACCGGTGTTGGCCAGGTGGTTGATGGCGCCGAACTGTGGATACGGCAGATAGGCCTGCGTGTTGGCGAAGACCGCATTTTGCAGCGCGGGATTACCTGCGCCGAAGTCCGGCGGGAAGGCGTTGATGTTCCAACTTTCCACCAGATGCACACCGGCCGATCCGGCATAGAACACCTTGAACAGATTGTTCGCGCTGAGCTGGTATTCGATCGTGACGTTCCAGTTCGCGACGTAGCCGGGATGCAGTGAGGGGTCCAGCCAGGTAACATTTCGCGAACCGTAGTTCGTGCCCACGTACCCGGCGGTGCCGTTGGGTTGAATGTTGTACACCACCGGCGCCGGGCCCTGGCTCAGCTGAAACAGCGGCAGTGGGTTGTTGGACAGGCGTTGCTGGACAACCTGGGCCTGGTACTCGTCGAATTGCATGCCTTGATTCGGCCATCGGATATCGATAGTGTTGATTCCGAAGCCGCCGCGGAACACCCACTTCTCGCGGGGATGATAAGCCATCCCGATGCGGGGCTGGAAGTTCTTAAGATCCCGGCTATTCAAACCTCCGGTCGGGTGGATCACGGCGCCCATTCTCCCGGTCAAAGGATCGACCGAGGTGGGGCTGAACTCACTTTCCTGTCCGTGAGCGGTGTGATACGGGCTTTCGGTGGACCAGCGAAGGCCCAAGTTGAGAGTCAGGTTTCGGGAAAACTTCCAGTCATCCTGGAAATAGAGGCTGTTGATCGATGACCGCGGCTGCCACGTGTTCGTGTACGTGCTGAAATTCACTGAGGACACCGCGCCCAGTTCAAATCCGGCGAAAGTGTTGCCGGTGTTCGGAACGGGCTGCCCATTCGCTTGGAGCCCGGCCGTCGTGTTGGCGAAATTGAATTGCCCGCTGGGATAACCTTGCTGATAGAAGTTGTCCGTGAAGTACAGGATCTCGTAGCCTATCTTGAAGGCGTGGGCGCCGTGGACTTTCGTGTAGTCATCGCGCAATGACTCAGACTGGCGGATCTGTCTGGTGGCGCCCTGGACGGTCAGACCGTACAGTTGCGCATAATCGGGGGCGGTTGTGTACGTGCCTGGGCTAAGCGCGGTAGGGTTGAAAGACGGCATCAGCGCGGAGCTGATGTTAGGAATGCCCAAAATGGCGCCCCAGTTCTGGTTTTCCGATGGCACAAAGAAGTCGTTGCGGGGGCGGAAGAAGCTCACTCGAAATTCGTTCAGGTCCGTTGGACTGACAACATAGGTGGCGCCCACGGAAGTGTTCTGTTGGGTGGCTGGAGCGTTATAGCCGGTGGTGCCATCGAACGCGGCTACCTGAATACTCGTGGGCCGTTCCAGCCCGTTCTCATGGTTATAAGTCCAACTGGCGTACAGCCTGAACTTCGAGTTCACCTGATGATCGACGCGCTCGGAAAAGTCCTCGAAGAACGTGCGCGAAGGCGGATCGTATGTGAAATTGCTTACCGGACCGGTGCTGCTGAATGACCCGGGCATGTTTGGCGGGCGCCAGATGTTGTAGGACAGAATCTTCGCCGACGCTGGGTCGAACCGGCTGAGCGGGATAACCCGAGTCGGAAATGGGTCGCGCGCCCAGGTACCGTCCCCGTTCTGACGCGTGGTCGCCGGATCGTAGAGCGGTTGACCCAAGCCGCCGAAAGTGAAATCTCCTTTCAGTTCGTCCGGCGTCGGAGTGACGCTGGTATAGGCCTGGGTTTTCTTCTCGATCAATTTACTATAGCCGGAATACCAGAATGTCCTGTTGCGGCCGTTATAAACATGCGGGATCACCACCGGACCTCCGCCGTTTCCATCCGGCATCATGAACCAGGCCGGCACGCCGTTGGGGTTACCTGGCTGCGGCTGGGCGGTGGTGTATAAGTTGAAATACTGACGGTGCGTCATGATGCGAGTGCGACCGTAGTCGGAAGCTGCCCCGTGAAATTCATTCGTACCGCTCTTCTTGACGGTCGTGATAACGCCGCTGGCGGAATGGCCGTACTCGGCCGGAAGAGTTCCCGTGAGAACCTTGACCTCATCCACGGAGTTCATAATTGGTTTAATTACGAGGTTGTTGCTGGCCAGCGGGTCATTGGCAAACACACCGTCTTCGAACACTGCCGTTCCGGAAGTGCGCTGACCGTTCACGTTAAACGCCCCCAACCCGTTGGTGCCGCCGGTGGTTTGGTTTGACACTCCCGGCACGATGGACATGGTGTTGGTGATGTAACGCTGATACATATTCAACTTATAAAGTTGGTTACCCTCCGTGACCGTGCCAGTAGAAGACGTCTCAGTTTCGAGCAGCGTGCCCTGGGCCGTCACTTCAACGGACTCGGTGACGGCGCCGACTTGCATCGTCACATCTACGGGCAAGACGTCTCCCACCCTGAGGGTGATGGCCTCCCGGACTAAGCGCTTAAAGCCCTGCGCTTCAAAGGTAAGCCTGTACGGTCCGGGCTGCAGCGACTGAACGCGGTAGATACCGTCGTTGTTCGTGACGGATGTGAAGTGGAAACTGGTCTCGGTCTGCACGATCGAGATCTGAACATTCGGTACGGCCGCATCACTGGCATCAACGACTCTTCCAGTGATGACGCCGGTATCGGCTTGGGGAGAAGCGATGAAGACCAAGCCAAAGAGAAGGGCTGTTAAGACCACGCAACGCCGGAGTTGCATAATTCCTCCCTAAACCGGGATTTCCGTCTTGCACTCCCGGTGGGGTACAGTATACACCCGGCCGCCATCTCTTGATCAGGTCACCACAATGGCATACGTACAAGGCGTCAATCTATTACGCTAATGAGCGGCTCGCCGAGGGCAAAGCCCAGTGCAACCGGCGTGAGCGTAACTTTTCGACCTGCTGCGCGGATTATCTTAACGAGAGCAGTCCACAGAGGACGATGACACAGAGCACCGACGACCGGCTGCGGATTGAAGCCGCGCAACGCGACCCTTCGCGGTTTGGCGACCTCTACGAAGAGAATTTCTACCGCGTGTACGCGTATGTCGCGCGGCGAGTGGGCGATCGTCATGAGGCCGAAGACCTGACGGCAGACGTTTTCCGGGAGGCGCTGGCCGGCATTGGGAAGTTTGAGTGGAGGGGTGTGCCCTTCGCGGCATGGCTGCTGCGAATTGCGGCACGAGTCATTGCCGATTACTTTAAGCGCTCGGGCCGGGAGACGGGGAGTCTGGCGGCGAACCCGGAGCAGTCCTCTACGAACGAAGTCGAACGCAGCGCCATGCTGTTTCAGTTGGTGGAGCGGCTTCCGGAGGCGCAGATTAAAGTAATTCACA
>Ga0210406_10005823_pt1 | contig 12844 bp, 12 predicted proteins | sample IncBWC30MmetaG_FD_155454 | JGI IMG/M metagenome (GOLD analysis project Ga0210406, IMG submission 155454) | Forest soil microbial communities from Barre Woods Harvard Forest LTER site, Petersham, Massachusetts, United States - Inc-BW-C-30-M | ecosystem: Environmental > Terrestrial > Soil >...
TGACGAACTGGTGAGAAAGGCGAAGGATTAGCGAACGGTTTTCGCCTCCATTTCGTTTCGGTTTTTATCTTCTAAGGAAAGCGAGGAGGGGACTATTTAGCGAAATCACTCCTCAGCTGAGCGACTGGCCGGAGGTGCGGCCTTGATCTTACGCACCTCATCGACTTTCTCTAAAGCCGGGGCGACAACTTTATCCTCAAAAGCGGCCAACAGTGTGTCGGCATTGTTGTACTCCAGCAGTGGCAGTGCCCAGTGATATTTGCGCGGCAGGTCGTCGAACATCCCGAAGGCGGGCTGACCTCGCTGCAGGATTGTCACGAACGGAACCATGTAATCTGGCACGGTTGCTTGCAATTCCAAAGGGACCGAGCGCGGATTCGTAACATCTGCAATTACAAACCGCGACAGCCCAGCCAGAATCTTGACGGTTTCAGTCAGGTCTCGATCGGTTGGGCGGTCGAAATCGAGGATCATGGGAATATAGCCGAGCAATCGGAGCTTGTCAGCCATTCGATCAAGCAACTCTTTGCGCTCTGTGAACCGACCCAAGATCAAAACTGCCTTTTCGCCGATTGTCGTGATCACATCGCGTAGCTTTTGACGGCTCAGAAGCAGGTAAATGAATTGGGCGATTTCGAGATTATCGACTTGGATGACGGGCTGATCCTCTGGCGTGATGATTAGATTGGACTGGACTGTTCTATCGAGGTTCACGTCCCAAGCAGAGATGCCATATACAACGCAGCCTGACAGTGTTGCCCGCTCAAGATTGGTTCGCAGCAACAAGGTGCCGACCAGAGAGGCTCCTGCAAAGCTCGCTCCGCCAGCGTTCGCGTCGGAAAAGTCCGACCCGTCGAGCTTCGCCCTGCTCAGGTTTGCCCCGCGCAGGTCCGCCTCGCTAAAGTTGGACCCGAGCAGGCGCGCCTCGAAAAGGTTCGCCCCGCGCAGGTCCGACCTGCGGAAGTTCGTGTTCTGGACTACTGACCCGCTGAGGTCCGCCTTAGTCAAGTTCGCACCAGCCAGCTCTGCCTCGAACAACTCTGTATAGCGGAGGTCAGCCTCCTCGAGGTTGGCCCCAGTGAGGATCGACTGGTGGATAAACGTTCCGCGGAGGTCAGCCTTAGTCAAGTCCGCCTTAAATAAATACGCCCCGTTGAAGCCTGCCGAGCGGACGTCCGCGGCACGAAGCTTCGCTCCGTTGAGCCTCGTTGCGCTCAAGTTCGCCTGAATCAGGTATGCCTTGGACAACTCTGCCTCGCGGAGGTCCGCATTCTCGAGATTCGATTGGGTGAGGCTTGCCCCGCCCAAATTCGCCTGGCGGAGGTCAGCGGCGCGGAGGTTCGCCCCAGTCAGGTTCGCCTCGAAAAGGTTCGCCCCGTGCAGGTCCGCTCCGACGAGATCCGGCACTATAGTGCGGTTCTCTTTTCTCCATTCGTTCCAAGGTTTGACGCCTTCCCGGAGCTTCGCGAGATGTTCAGGATTCGCCAAGGCAGCCCTCCACGAGTACGAGGCTGTGGATGATGTTCAATAATACATTTATGCCTGGCGTTGCCCAGCCATAATACGACTAACTTGAAGAATCGAAGAGAGATTCGCGACTGGGCAACGGGGCAAGTTGGTTTCTACCGTTTCGACGAAGAAAAGCGCGAATCTATCCGGCGCATCATTTCCGCCGCTAAATCAATGCTGTCCCTGAATGCCATCTCTCGTGCTGGCGAGGGTTTGCCATCCAGCGCAGACAGTTTCCGGCACGCAAAGATTGCGGCAATGACGCCGAGGGTTCGTTTGCGGCCTTCATCCATTTCTTTCTCCATCGGGGTTCTCCGCAAGGGTTTGCGGCAAAGGAAGGGAACTACAGTCTACTACTTCTTCTCCCACATATCCCAAAACAACTTAACCGTCCCCGGCCCATGGCCAGCATAGTGGTTGTTGGCATAAGCGTAGACTTTCAGATTCCTCGATAGGAATTGCCGGAATAACGCAGCCCAGTTTTTCAAGTCATCTGTCCTGTCGATGACCGTTTTGTCCCACGTCGTCGTCAACGCCTCAATACCCTTGCGGTCGCCCAGCCATCGAACATAAACGAAATCAGCCGTCACCAAATCGAGTCCATCTTTCACTTCCCACGGTCGCGGCATGTTGGACAGGTCTGTCAGTGCTAGCGCGACATTGTATTCGCGCAGCAAATCCGTCAGCCGCTTATCCAGCCAAGCCTTGTTCCGAATTTCCACGACAAACCGAATGGTGGGTAAATCTTTCAGCCGCTGGAGAAAGAATCGCAGGCGAAGGAAGAACTCATCGGCTTGAATCTCATATTTGTTGAACCACCGAAATTGGAGCACCAGCGGTCCCAACTTCTCGCCGAGCGGGCCCATCCGGTCAATGAATTCATCGAACTCCGCTTCGCAATCTAATAACACCTTCTCATGCGTCACGACCTGCGGAATCTTCGCCGCAAAGATGAAGTCTGGCGGCGTGCGATCATACCAGTTGGTGACTGTCGATGCGCTCGGAGTTGTGTAATACGTGCTGTCGATTTCGACGGTGTTGAACTGCCTCGCGTAGTAAAAAAGAAAGTCGCGCGGTTTCATGCCGGGCGGGTAGAACGCCCCCGCCCACCCGTTTGCGGTAAATGCGCTTGTGCCTAGTAGCAGTCCCGGCTCGGAATACAGTTGCTCGACATTGAGTGAATTTACGAGCCGACCCGCCTGCTCCAATTTGTCCATCTCGAACAGGGGCGGGTTGCGGATTGGTTGGACTTTGGGATGCTTCGCCATTGCGGAAGTCTATCGCGGGACATTTGGTGAACTCAAACTACCAATCGAAGACGATTCACCATCAGGCACACCGATTGATGTAAACTCTCGTTAGTCGTTATCCAGGACTCCAGAAGCTGAACAGATAACCAGTCTCAGCGTCAGCAGGTCCAACCCACGCTGAGGAGGACGCCCATTATGCCAATGGAGAATAGGGCCATCGTTCGGCGCATCTACGAAGAGGTTTGGAATAAACGTAGGATCGAACTTTTGGACGAACTGTTATCCCCCACCCACGCTCTCCAAGCCCCTAACGTGTCGGGTTCCGAGGTTGGTCCCCAAGCGTATAGGCGTCAGGTGTTCGCACTTTTGAAAGGCTTCCCGGATTTGCAGATGACCATCGAGGACATCTTTGGCGAAGATGAAAAAATTGTAGTCGAGTGGACATTGTCCGGCACCCATGACGGCAAGTTCTTGGGCATTCCCGCAACGCACAAGAAAGTATCCGTCGACGGAGTGACAATCCATCACGTCGCCAACGGAAAGGTCATCGATTCATCCGCCAACTGGAACGCACTGTCTCTTATGAAACAACTCGGAACGCCAGTTTCGCACTATCACCTCGTCGAAAAGCTTGGTGGCGGTGGGATGGGCGTGGTCTATAAGGCCGAGGATACACGGCTTCACCGCGCAGTCGCTTTGAAATTCCTCCCGCGGGAGAGGTCCCACGACTCCAACGCTCTTGAACGATTTCGGCGGGAAGCGCAGGCAGCATCTGCGTTAAATCACCCGAACATCTGCACTGTATACGACATCGGCGAACATGACGGCCAGAAATTCATTGCCATGGAGTTTCTTGACGGCCAGACCTTGAAGCACCACATTTCCGACAGGCCGCTGCCGATAGAACAAGTGCTCGACTTGGGAATCGAGATTGCAGAGGCGCTCGAAGCCGCCCATGCGGAAGGCATCATTCATCGGGATATCAAACCAGCGAACATATTCGTTACCAAACGTGATCACGCGAAGATTCTTGATTTCGGTCTAGCGAAACTCGCCAGCGCTGCCGAACTTATCGATGTTTCTGATATCCCGGTCGCAACAGAGAAGGAACTACTTACCAACCCCGGCGCCCTGATAGGTACTGTGGCCTATATGTCACCTGAGCAGGCACGGGGCGAGGAACTGGATGCACGTTCGGATCTATTTTCGTTCGGTGCGGTGCTGTATGAGATGACGAGTGGTCGAATGGCGTTCCTCGGCAACACTGCCGCCATTATCTATGAGGCGATTCTGAACCGTGCACCGATTCCGCTGTCAAGACTGAAGCCTGAACTCCCCCCAAAATTGGAAGAAATTGTCAACATGGCTCTTGAGAAAGACCGCAAGGTGCGTTATCAGAATGCCACCGACATTCGGAGAGACTTACAACGTCTGAAGCGCGATAAGGGTTTGACGACGGTATCCGCGAGATAGGGTAACAAGGTCGGGTTGCGAATTGGTTCGACCTTTGGACGATTTCCGGGCGTTACGTGCTATATGGCCGCATCCATGCCCGAATATAAGGTCGGCGACCACGTGCTGGTGTGCTGGTGAAACTGTCGGGCGGCAGAATCATGGAAGCGACGATCAAGGCCATCCGCGAAACAACGGAGGGCGTGCGCTTGCAAGTGTCATTCGGGAACGAAACGGCGCTGATCTACACGTGGCAGATCGTCATAGAGGCTCGTTGACTTCGGAGAAAAGTGTTTCTAAGTTTTGGGATTTTACCGACTGCAGGCCATCTGCCGACCGTGCTGCGTCTGGTGACAAATGAGATCAGCAGGCTCCCGTCGACATCGACAAATAAATTACAACCTAACGCTTTACTGCAGCGTTGGCTACTCTGACTCAAAAAACCCCTCAACAAGCCAATATGCGGGTGGACCGTCGGCTGGTATTTTCATCGTCTTTCCACAATCTTTCTGAGGGCATCGGAAGTTCTCTACGTTTTCTTGGGCCTCGAATGTCTCAATGAACATTACGTTGTTGCTTTCGTGGCCACAAATAACCTGAGTTGAGTTCCTGATTACCCTGAGACTCGAAGAACGGGTGACGTTCCAATAGTCGAGATTCTTTTCGACAGTGAAGTAACCTAAGCTTGGCGAATAATTCTGTGGGCATCCATCTTTTGGACAAATCCAATGGTGGGCTTCGGTAATTTTCGAGGTATGCGCCCACGTTCCTTCGGGCTTTTCGGCGGTACAGACCATGACAACGTAATGCCTCGGACAAAGAGGCCTGACATCGTCACTTCGTTGGATGGCCACTGTTCAGCGATTCTAAGCTGTTTACCTTAGTGGTGTAAACAAATCCTGCTTCCGTCCGAGCATTTAGATTCTCACGTTATTGCAGCTTCGCGTACTCCGCTTTCGCAGCGATGAAAATCGGAATGTCAGGGTCGGCGTCTTTCCAAAGCGTGAGGAAATCCTGATAGGCCGCCTTAGCTTTGGCGGTGTCGCCTTGCAGGGCGTAGGCGCGCGCGATACCAAGATGGGCCAATGCTCCCCAGGGAAAATTCGCCACCAGTCCCCGGTGATCGAAGAACTTCTGGAACTCCGCTGCTGCCGCGTTGCCGTCGTGCAGCATGAGATAGGCTTCGCCACGCAAATACACCGGGCATAGGTACCCGTTAATGAATGTGGGTTGGCTGAGTTCGACGCCGTTCGCCGCCTTTAATAGTTCTATTCCCTTGTTCGGATCATTGCGTTCCAGAGCGACCGCCGCGCGGATCGTCGGCAACCAATACCTCTGGATCAGTGTGTCGATCGGGAACCGCTTGGCAACATCGGCAGCCAGTCTCTCTGCGCAATCGTTTCTGTAGGCTACATCGTGCGATTCGTTTGTGCATCTGCCAAGTTCCCATCCATTGAGTGTCTTCCAATCCTGACCGAACCTCGCCTCCGGCACCCAAGTCGCGGACGTGAGGACCGTGAAAACGAGATTGGCAAATGGTTTGGTTCTGGGATTTGTTCTAGCAGTTAGTTCAACATGGTCTGGGCCTGCCGATAGGCCAACTTCTCCTGGTGTTCAACTAACCCAAACGGTCGCCGCTGCGGCCCCCCAAACCGATACCGCTCAACACTTCATTTGCACCAGTGGCTACAACATGGACAAGTGCGCCACAGAAATGGCGATTCTGCGAAAGGTGCTCGCCAAATACCCTGTTTCGGAACTCGGAGAATGGACCTGGGTCCTCATACGATCCGAAGATTGGAAATCAGTTGTGCTGCCCAGGGGAATTAGCCCAGACTGCCCGGCCTTCACATCCATTGAAAAGCGCGAAACGTTTATCGAACAAGCGTTGGTAACGGAGGTACCCGGGAGACGCGGCGAACTGATGAAGACTTGGCGGATGAATATGGAGGATCTTCTCGATTTTGCCATTGCTCACGAGTTGGCGCACACACTCTGCAACGAGAAAGACGAAGGGGCCACAAATCATGCAGCGAGAATGCTGTTGGAAGGGAAGCCGATAGCCTGCAAATCCAAGCTCGCGTCAAAGGCTGGCTCGAAGAGAATGGGGCAAAAACAGTGAGTTGGCAAACCGCCAGTCAGTGATCTCGGGGTACGGTCCGCATCAATGCGCTCAGCAGCACGTTGGCTGCATTTCAGCTGAAACTGGGACTTCGCGCCCTGGTCCCACCAGGAATTGATAAAATATTATAGATCGACGAGCATATTTAACCGCATGCGCCAGGGCCGAATCAGCAGAATCAGCAATTGAATTTGGTGGGCGGGCTGCAACGGCGGTAGCCCAGGTAGCCCAACTGAGGGACTGAAAATCATCGTCTTTCCCGGTAAGCGACACCAAACAAGGCATTTAGATTTTGCATTCTTCGGCTGTTAACCAAAGGGTTGCGGGTTCGAGTGCTGCCCGAATATTCCGACGATTAGAAGCCACATGGCGCGGATGATGACTTTGCCTCGAAGAGTTTAGGCAAGGCTTTCGGTCCAACGTCAGTCCAATTCGAGAGGGTGGCTGCACCGCGCGTTTCTGTGTAAACGACACCAGAGGCAAATGACCACCTGCTCGCGAAGCAGGTGCTCTCTCAGCTGAGATATACGCCCGTGCGGTGTAACCTTTACACTCTCAAGCATTTACAGTCACTACCTCAACATCATCAACTTCGTCTTTCGGTCCATTCGGTCCAACAATAGCTCGAATCCCGCAATCACGGTAGCACTCCTGTCAGACAACAGATCTATATCTATATATAAAGGGGATGAGGACAGCGAGAAGATTGCGCTTCGCAGAATGGTAGCAGGACGGGGGAATTCTGAGGAATCATGGGCGAATTAACAATTCGCCAACCACAGCGCAAAAGCACCTCAGGGATCACTCAAAACCGGCCAGTCAGGGTCACTTCAAAACCGGACAACGGTGAAGGCTCGGGACTTTGACGTCGACAGAAGCCCTTATAGGCTCTGTCGGCATGAGCAATGCCTTGAGCGAAGAAAAGAAACAACAAGTCATCGCACTGGGAAAGCTCGGATGGTCTTTACGAAAGATCGAGCGAGAAACCGGTGTACGGCGTGAAACCGCAGGCGCTTACCTAAGGGCGGCCGGGATTGCGGTACGGATCCCACGTGCCTGGGGAAGGCGGGCGCCGGCAAAACCGGCCAACGAAGTGACCCCCGACCGATCAAAACCGGCCAATGAAGCGACCTCCGACTTTGTAGGCCTTTTATCGCAAATGCCAAGCTCCCCGGCGGGCCGGGTCAGTGCCTGCGAACCCTACCGGGACCTCATCGAGGAGCAACTGAGTCGTGGACGGAATGCCAAGGCCATCTGGCAGGACCTGGTTACGGACCACGGTTATGCAGGCAACTACCAAACCGTAAAGCGTTTCGTACGCAGGCTTGGTGGTTCCAAGCTGCCCCAGGCAGCGGGGATCATCCTCACCGAGCCAGGGGAAGAAGCCCAGGTCGATTACGGCAGCGGCCCTCTGGTCCGCGACCCGCAAACGGGCAAGTACCGGAGGACCAGGCTGTTTGTGTTGACCCTGGGATACAGCCGCAAATCGGTCCGCTTGCTGGCGTGGCGTTCGAGTGCGCGCATCTGGGCGGAACTCCAGGAGAAAGCCTTTCGCCGACTTGGTGGCTGTCCGAGAGTCGTCGTTCTCGACAACTTGAAAGAAGGCGTCCTGGTTCCGGACGTTTACGATCCCCTTCTCAATCCACTGTTTCGCGATGTCCTCGCACACTATGGTGTGGTGGCACTGCCGTGCCGGATTAAGGATCCCGATCGAAAAGGGAAAGTGGAGTCGGGGATCGGCCACACGCAGAAAACACCTCTCAAAGGGATGCGCTTCGAGAGCCTGGAGGAAGCGCAGGCGTATCTGGATCGCTGGGAAGAACGCTGGGCCGACACGCGCATCCATGGCACCACCAAACGGCAAGTGGCAACCATGTTCGCCGAGGAAAAACCGTCGTTGCTTCCTCTGCCTCTGGAACCGTTCCGCTATTACCAATACGGAGAACGCGTCGTTCATCTGGACGGTTGCGTGGAAGTCGAGGCTGCTTATTACGGCCTGCCGCCAGGATGGATCGGGCGAAGTGTCAAAGTGCAATGGGATGAACTGCATGTGCGCATCCTGCATCCTGGCACCAACCAACTTCTTCGCGAGCACCTGCGCCAGAAACGCGGCGGATATCGCATCCAGGAAGAAGACCACCCAAAGAAAATGCCGCTGAGCACGGCGCAACTGTTGCGGCGCGCCGAACACGCCGGAACTCAAATCGGCAAGTTTTGCCAGTTGCTCTATCAGCAACAAGCAGAGACCAGCATCCGCCGCATCCTGGGGATGCATTCCCTGATCAAGAAATACGGGGCGGCGGCGGTCGAAGACGCTTGCGCCACCGCTCTCGACATCGGCGTGCAGGAATATCGCTTCGTGCGCCGTTATCTGGAGCGCCGCCCGCACCCGCAGATGTTTCTACGCCAGATCGATCCCCTGATTCGCGAGCTCACCGAGTATCGCGATTTCATCAATCTCAAAATCAAGGAGCAACCAGAATGAATCTGATTGAGTTAAATCGTTTCTTACGGCAACTGCGTCTCGGCGGTATCGCTGCGGTGCTGGAGACGCGCCTGCAGCAAGCCCAAGCGGAACCGATGGCCCCCATCGACTTCCTTTCCTGTCTGGTATCCGATGAACTGACTCGTCGCGGCGACCGACTGCTGGAACGGCGCCGGAAACAAGCGCAATTTCGCGATCCGCAGGTGACCCTCGACAACTTCGATTTCAACTTCAACAAGAAGATGAATCGGAGCCTGGTTTTCGATCTGGCGACGGCCACGTTCATCGCGCGCCGCGAAGATGCACTTTTTCTTGGTCCACCCGGCACCGGCAAAAGCCATCTGGCCCAGGCCATCGGGCAGGCGGTCATCGGCCAGGGCTATCGGGTGATCTACCGTGAGGCGCACGTCCTGCTCGAGGAAATCGCCGAAGCGGCCCTGGACGGAAAACGCAAAGAACTCATGGAAGTGTTGGCCACCGTTCCGCTGCTGATCATCGATGACTTGGGGATGCGTAAATTAGGGCCCACAGCGGCAGAAGAGCTGCTGGAGATCGTCATGCGCCGTTACGAACGCACGAGCACGTTAGTGACCTCGAACCGCCCAATCGAGGACTGGGGAAAACTGCTCGGTGACAGCGCGGCCGTCACCGCCATGCTCGACCGCCTCCTGCACCACGGCCATATCCTCAAATGCGGGCCGCGGAGCTGGAGGACAAAGTTGCAGACCGACCCCTCGGCGCCAGAAAAGCCATGACTAGAACCATGGGCGACCTCGAGAAAACGCGGCTGCGGACTTCTGAATGCGTTTTTTTTTGAAGCTTTGAGGAAAAAGGCCGATTTACCTTGCTTGGAGACTTCACGATCGGGTACAACTGCTAACTAACAGTTCCGCGCCACTTCCGTTGGCCGGTTTTGAAATGACCCCAGTTGGCCGCTTTTGAACTGACCCCCGAGGCTTGCCTCGCGCCGCCAGCCACCGGACTGTCCCATCTGGTTTTACGATGCGAAACTCTGCCGCGTACAGCTTCCGGTGTTGTCTTGAATCCGCGATCGCTTCCGAGACTCTAGTTCGGTCATCCGGATGTACGTAACGAATGAAATCCTCGCTAGTTGTCACGTAAGGATCGAAAGCGATTCCGAAGATAGTTTGAAGGTCGCCGAACCAAACATTCCGTCCGCTCTTGACGTCAAAGTCCCACCCTGCCGATGCGCTCGCTTCCATTGCCAGATGTAGCCTGTCGTTGGCTAAACCAAAATGGAAATCCAGTTCACGTCTGGCGAGGTACTCCTTTATATAGGCGGCACTCGCCAGACACACAATCGCGGCGATTGCGACAAGCACACGGAGCGTGAGCAGACCACTGCTCTCATTCCGTTGGAACAGCTCCCAGACAATCGGGATTGAGATCATCACAACTACGAGCATTGCCCATATCGACCCTCGTGAGCTTTCACCGCTATCGAATCGCGTTGCTGTTGCTTCTGGTCCCAGCTCCTGCTGTGCGCGTAGCGGTACCCACACAAACCAGCAAACTTTGCCAATCATCCAGGCCAGCCACCCCACTGGGGAGTCAGTAAGGGCGTAGGCAAGAGTCTGCGGTTCACTGGCCTGGAGGAAAAAGAAGCTGCTCTCTTCCCGGTCAAAGTAGGAATACCGTTTCCGCTCAGCATCGCTCATTTTCGCAACGGCTTCCTGGTTCGGCGGTGGCACGTAAATCAGGTTCAGATGCAACCCGATCACGTGCGTGGGCGCCTGGTAAGCCATGTCTTGGGCTATTGCCGAACCCCAGTCACCACCCTGGATGCCGTACTTGGAATAACCCAAACGATCCATCAGAACAACTAAAGCCTTCGCCATACGCTGTGGGCCCCAGCCACGGGTTGTGGTGGGTCCGGAATATCCAAAGCCAGGAAGCGAAGGAATGATAACGTCAAATGCCGGGCTATTTTTGTCCTTGGGATGGGTGAGCGGCCCAATGAGCTTCTCAAACTCCAAAATCGAGCCGGGCCATCCGTGAATCAGCATCAACGGTATGGCGTCGGGGCGAGGAGAGCGCTGATGGATAAAATAAATCTGCTGTCCATCAATTTCCGTTGTGAACTGGTCAAACTGATTGATCTTCGCTTCTTGCGCACGCCAGTCGTAGCCGTTCTGCCAATAGTCCGCGAGTTCCCGAACCATCTTGATGTCGGCGCCGTACCCCCAGGTCGTGCCCGGAAGTTGATCGGGCCACTTGGCTTCCGCCAAACGGCGGCGAAGATCAATTAGAACACGGTCGGGAACATGCATTTTGAACGGCTGGATTGGGGCAGGTTCCGGCTTTGCCGGCGGTTGCGTTTGTCCCAGTGCAATTGCGGAGAGTAAAAACAACGCAGCCAGCAGAAGCCTCGGGCACTGCCCGACTATCCTTTTCGCTTTCTCGAATCCAGTTTTCATCATGCTCTTGCGTCACTCAATGATTCCGAGGCCCAACTCAGATGGCCCGCCTTACATCCGATCCGGAGTTCCATCCGACCACACGCCGGTGGGGACGACGAAATTATCCATCGGTTCCGGGTCACCTAGGAACTGTGGAGTTAGAAATATCGGAGAGTTCGGGAATTTAAACGAGACATGGTTTGAGTCGTCTATCGGATTTGCGCCCCATACTGCACCATCCATGAGCGGCGTGTAAAACATGAGATGGGCCATGTTGTGCCCGCCACCATCATTAAGATATGCATCTTTCGACATCATGTAGCACATCGCCCCGGCCTCGAGAGCGGGCAATTCTTTTTTTTCCATCGCGGTCTTAATACTTTCCTTGATCTCAGCTTTCGATTTTCCCGCCAAGACTAATTTTGTCCTGAAGTAGGTGTACGGCACGCCCGTTCGCGCGGCCGGGGGATTGAAGCACTCCGCGCCGCGAGTCTTAGGGCTCCAAAATTCTGGGCTGTTGAATGAATTCATCCAACCGCGCTCTACAATGCAGATAAAGCCGTTCTTGCTTTCGACCGCCGTTTCGTAGCCATTTTTCCCTAGGATTACAACCGTGGCATCGCGGGAAATGGAAGACGGCGCCGCGCTTCGCGCCAAGGCGATCTCGGCGTCTCGATCCATCAGATACTTTTCAATCGGAGCCATGCTCGGATACGAATTCTTGGCGTCCTGTGCCTGCGCGTTCCGGGCTGTACTCAGGAAAAGAGCCAGCGCCAAGGCCCACGATGCGATTATCTTAACTGCCTCTCGTTTCATCCGGTTCTCTCCTGGAATCCTTGTGATGCAGATTTTGTGATGCCGAACGAATCTCTAGCTCCAAATCCATGATTGCCGAGCACCCTTGATCGGCTCAACTTTCCCTTCCCTCCCTGCGACTGTACGTAAGTTCTTCGGTGTGCTCCCATAACATTCTGTAATCGTCGTTATAACGAGGCATGCCGTTCGATGAGTTGAGCTACAGCATCGGGCTGCTCATCCGCGACGTAATGAACGCTGTTCTCGATGACTTCGATCTCAACGTTTGCGCACCCATGCGCCCGCAACGCATCGGCGAAGCTTGGTATGAGCTTCTCGAAAGGCGAGTTTCCGCCCGGAGCTAGTACCAAGGGCACGCTGATGGCGCTCTGTTGCGCCGCATTGAATTTCTCATTCGCCGGAAAGGCCCGATAGATCTCCAACGCCGCACGCAGATGTTCGGGAGCGGCATATGCCCGGGCGTAGCGGGCGACATCCGCATCGCTGAAAGTGTCAGAATCGAGAAAATGATGCAAATAAATGGCTTCGCGACCGGCAAGGAGTTGCTCCGGCAGGCCCGGCGTCTGCTGAAAATTGATATGCCAACTGATGCGATTGGCTTTAACCGCATCCCACGACCCAAGGCCTGGCAGCGGTGCGTCAAGCATCATCACCCCGCGGCTCGTCTCCGGATAACGGCGGGCGAAGGCATACGCAACCATGCCACCGATGTCGTGCCCGACCACGTAAACGTGCTCCAAATGCAGATGTTCCGCCAGCTGGTGAACGTCTTCTGCCATATTCGCAGCAT
>Ga0210406_10005825_pt1 | contig 12841 bp, 12 predicted proteins | sample IncBWC30MmetaG_FD_155454 | JGI IMG/M metagenome (GOLD analysis project Ga0210406, IMG submission 155454) | Forest soil microbial communities from Barre Woods Harvard Forest LTER site, Petersham, Massachusetts, United States - Inc-BW-C-30-M | ecosystem: Environmental > Terrestrial > Soil >...
GTGACATTCCACTGCGCCGATTGCGGATCGCGGAAACGGGGATCGGTGGCCTGTTGAATCGTGCCGCCGCCGACCTGTACGAGTTGGCTCGCGGCGATCGTATTGGGGAATTGGAAAAGAGGCGCGCCGTTCGTGCCTATGGCGTTGACGTAAGTGTGAACCGAGGATTGTGGATTGCTCTCGTTGTTGTTCTGTAGCTGTCCCAAATCGGTCACCGTGAAGATACCAAACCCCGCACGGACCACGGTTTTGTTGTCGTTGAACGGCCGATACGCCAGGCTGACGCGGGGATCGAAGTTGCGAAGGTACGCTTGCCGGAGGCCAGCTGGCACGCCTGCCTGCCCATTGGACACCACGCGGGTGCACGGCAGCGAGGGCGAAACCACATACCCGGCATCTGCAGGCGCGAAGAATCCTGGAGGCGCTGCGTTACAGGCATTAAACGATTGCAAAAAAGCGAGCACCGGGCCGCCTAACGAGCGGTACAGAACGTTATTGACGATGACTGTGTTGTTGTTGGGATCGAAGTTGGCCTGAATTCCGTGCTTGTCCACGAAGGGAGGCAGCCATTCCCATCGAAGGCCGGCAGTGACGGTCAGCCTGCTGTTGACCTGCCATTCATCTTGTCCGTAGACACCCGCCTCAGGTCCCCCCGCGTTGTTTCTTGGACCCGTTACCGCAAAGTATGAGGTGTTCGGAAGTCCCTGCAGCAGGTCCCCAAACGCGGTGCCCGTGAATTTGTTTTGATTGAATGTGAAGAGCCCGTAGTCATCGGACGGCGTTTCAATTTCAGGCACGGCAAATCGTACCCATCGGACGTCGACCCCCGTGCGAATGGTGTGCTTGCCTTTGATATAGGTGAGGTTGTCGGCTATCTGGTTGGTGCTGGACAGCGTGGGGCCTACGTGATCTCTGCCTATCGGAGTAAAGCCCGTCCCATCGGAGAAGTTAATGCTCGGAAAACCGCCGTCGGTCGGGTGGTGTGAAACATCCACGTTTAGGAGTCCTAGCTGGGCGATCGCCGCCGCACCTTGGATGGGGAAATTCGGTGTCAGCAGCGTGTGTGTGAACCCAAACCGGAACTCGTTCAGCAGCGTTGGTCGGATCGAAATGTTGTGGGAGACCAAAAAGCTTCTATCCTGCTCATGGTCTAAGTCGTTGGGTAGGAGAGGGTTCACGACACTCGCCGTTACGTTCTTCCAGTTGAAGCGCGCGTATAGCTGCTGTTTAGTGCCGATAGCCTGATCGATTCTCACGTCCAAGCCATTCGTGCTGGAAGGAAGCGGCTGTAGCTTTTCATAGTTGAAACTGCAGCTCGGAGTCAATTGAGTCACACAATTCACGTTCGGCAGCGGATAGAAATTTTTCAGCAAGGCCAGAGAAGAGGTATTCAGATTCGTGACCGTGCCTCCCCCAAGATCGCTAAGGTTGCCGTTTCGCTCCGCCTGGGTGGGCACCAGGTATTGCTCAGCCTGGGAGGTCACTTTTCTGTTGCCTTCGTAATCGAAGAAGAAGAATGTCTTGTCCTTGCCGTTGTACAGCTTTGGAATCCGTACTGGTCCACCGACACTGCCTCCGAACGTATTGAAGCGCTTGGGCGCTTTCACGTTGAAGTTGAGAACGGTCGCATCAAGTGCGTCGTTCTGAAGATATTCGAATAGGCTTCCGTGAAAATTGTTCGTTCCCGCCTTGGTGGCGAATGTCACATCGCCCACTTGCGAGAATTCGGCATTGTTGTTGAATGCCGTGACCTTGAGTTCGGCAATGCCCTCTGAAGACGGGTAGGGATTCGCTCCTGCCGCACTCAAGAATATGTTCGCCGTGGAGATGCCATCCACCGAGTAGCCCACCATGTTTGCTGTTGCGCCGCCAAGGGCGATATTCCCCTGACTATCTTGTTGTACGTTCGGCGAACTTTGCAGAGCGGCCAACGGGCTCGTCGAGACGGCCCGGAAATTCATCGGCAATTGGGTGATTTCGGAACTTCTTTTTGAATCGCCGATAATTCCGTTCTCGGTGTTGATCACAGCAATCGTATCTGAAACTTCCACCCTTTGAACTTGTGTCTCGAGCGTCATGCTGACGTCGATACGCAACGTCTGCCGGGCATTTAGTTCCGCTGAGGGAACTTGAAACTCGGCAAACCCGACGGCCTGAGCCGAAAGCGCGTACTTGCCGGGCTTAAGGTTTACAAATTCAAAGGATCCATCCGTGCCCGCCGTCGTGGAACGAACACTGTTGTCTTCCAAACTTCGTATCTGGAGCGAAGCGCCTGCTATAAGCCCCTCAGACGCGTCGTGCACCACGCCGACAATACTGCCAAAGGTCGACTGGCCCTCAACAGGCCCATCCATGCACATCAAAGCAACTAGAATGGCTACCAACGCCCTACGCATGTTTCTTCCTCCGCAAGAGAGCGGTTCTTGAAGCTCTCTGGTGGAGAGACTCTATTGGCATCTATGTGTAGAAGTCCGGATCGATTTGTAAGAGGTCCGTAAGAATCGACGACGTTCGTATCGGCTTTCGAAGTGTCCTGCGGTGCGGGTATGCTCAGAGTATTGACACACTGACCCCTCCGCGACCGAGAAGGAGTTCGCCACCGCTTCCAGCAAAAAAGCTAACATCAGTAACGGAGCAGCTCGGGGCAGCCAGATCAGACCTTGCGGAGAGGCCGTTTTTCCACCTTGTCGGGTGGCAATTGAAACATATAACCGACCCAGGGTTCAGTCAGTAAGTAACGGGGATGCGCAGGGTCCTTCTCGATTTTCTTGCGCAGCTGCCTGATCACTACGCGAACAGGTTCGGTCTCTTCCCCGTACTCCGGTCCCCAGACTATCTGCAAAATCTTCCTGTGCGTAACCGGTCTTCCTTGCTGAGTGACGAGCAAACGCAATACATCAAACTCTTTCGGCGTCAGGCGGACACTGTTCCCGCGAACATTAACCATTCGCATCTCGAAATCGACTGTCAGATCCGAAGTCTCGATTTTTGGCAGTGGTTGTTCGGCACTGGAACGCCGCAGAGCAGCTCGAAGATGCGCCAGCAACTCTGCCATCGCAAACGGCTTTACGATGTAATCGTCTGCCCCGGCATCCAGAGCATCAATCTTGTCACGAGCCGAATTGCGGACGCTCAGCATGAGAATGGGCCCTGCAAAGGACAAACGAATCAACCTGCAGACGTCAAATCCGCTCATATCCGGCAAGTTTATGTCCAATAAAACCAGGTCGGGGTGCTCCCGAACAACCGTGACGATCCCCTCTTGTCCATTCTTCGCCAAGATGACGCCATAGCCCGCTTCGAAAAGCGTTGTTTGAAGCACCCGGCGTATCTGGGGTTCGTCGTCGATCAAAAGAAGCGTCGTGTCGTTCATAAACCCGTGGCCTTTCTACAGATCACAGAACCGAAGGAGCGTGGAGTAACGAAGGCGTCGGCGGACGTAGATAAGGTCGGAGCAACTGAGAGCCGCGCGCATAAGGAACCGGACAGGCTAACTTGGCTATCTTTGGCAAGCGGAAACTGTTCTAAGTTTCGCCTGTCATGATCAACAATCTCCCAGATCATGGCAATTCAGCAGTGTGAGTGTGTCAATACCGGCCGCCGCTGACCCGCACTCGGAGTTCAGAAACATCCCCCGTTTGAGTTCGCGTTCCGCTTGGAGCCAATCGTCCAGCTCACGGCCTGGTTGTTCGCCACGTTCGAGATAGATTTTGTACGCGCGACGTCTGATTTCCTCGTGACGCGTCGAGTTCACTAGGGAAACCTCTCCTGTCTTCGCCTGGGTAGAGGTTGTTTGGATCTCTGAAATTCGTTTTCTGTTTGGTTTAGATGACATACTCATTTCTTTCCCTCCTTGCCTCGTGCAGGCGAATCCGCAGCCTGTTCGAAAGGAACTGTATCGATCGTCGGACGGGTATTCACCAGGACGCAGAAGGCAAGAGCGCCCTCCTTATCAATTCACTGCGGCGGATTCCCACAAGAGCCGTAGCAGGTTGACGTTTTGAGAATCGCGATGAGCATTTCCCACAGGAGATTCGAAAAATCATCACGACCGCTAGGAATGTTTTGAGCGACACCTTCGGGCCCCAACAACAGACCTATATTGTAGGAAGAAGACCCGGAGCAAATCCGGAGCGTTTCGTTAGGAAAGCATAAGATGAAACGTCAGCGCCGCTGGATGAATAACGAAGTTGAGGCATCCGGCTTCTAGCCGGGTGGGCTCAACTAGAGCGACTAGAGCCGCGGCAAGCGACTCACTCTGGCCACGCCGCGCGCGGAAGAAAGTGAGATTTGTGACCAGTGACATGGAATTTCCTTCCCCGCTCACGCCGGTGATAGGCGAATGATGGGTTTGATTGTGTCCCCTCTTTCACTGTCTTGCGCAGCTTGATTGATTTGATCGAGGCTGTAAAACTTCTCCGACGATGCCGCAGGTGCCGAGAGATCCGAGTGCTTCTATCGCCTGATGCAACGCTCTGGGATCCCCGGAGGCCTCTAGCGAATAATCGACTCCGCCACCAGTAATATCTCGGATCGCCTCAACTGGGTGTAGTCGACGATGTCGGGCCCGACGATGGCAGGTTCGAAGATCCAGCCGTTGGCAAAGTGCCAGCTTAGTCGTGCGGCAAGGATGGTATTGAGCATGTGATTTAATCCTTTCTGAGATCCGACAGCGAGTACTGGTCGCCGTCATGCGTGTTTCTATGGCTTTGATGAATCTCGGCGCTTGTCAGCAATGACATCTTTCCCTTAAAATCTGCCAATGCGGGCATCCACCTCTCGTCGGATCGTTTTCACCGCCTACGACGGAGTCTCGTTGCTCGATCTCTCAGGTCCGCTGGAAGCTTTCCGCGTCGCTGCTGATTTCGCCCTCAAAGAACAGCGCACAACTTACGAATGCATTGTTTTGTCTGCGCGTGGCGGGCGCGTCAGAACTGCAAATAGCGTTGAACTAAATACAAAATCAGCGCGCAGCATCTCCGGCAAAGCGATCGATACTTTGGTCGTCCCTGGCGCACTTTGTGTGGACGATGTCACTCGCGACCGCGCTCTTATCCAGTGGCTCAGGAAGACTGCACCCACTTGCAGGCGGATCTGCTCGGTATGCGTTGGCAGTTTCTTGCTGGCCGCCGCAGGAATCCTCAATGGACACCGAGCGGCGACGCACTGGATGCATGCGCCACTGCTGGCCAGCCGGCACCCTAACGTGATCGTAGAACCCGATGCTATCTACGTTCGCGATCGCAAGGTGTGGAGTTCGGCGGGTTCAACTTCCGGCATTGATCTAGCGTTGGCTCTGATTGAGCAGGACGTGGGACGCGAGGTCGCGATCAAGGTAGCAAGGATTCTTGTGGTTTATCTCAAGCGTGCGGGAGGTCAGTCGCAATACTGTGCTCTGGTCAACGCTCAGGCGCACTCTGACTCAGACCCCTTCAACGAGCTTGAACAATGGATCGCAGAACACCTGAGAAGCGATCTTCGCGTTAAGGCGCCCGCCGATCACGTACACATGAGTCCGCGCAACTTCGCGCGAGTTTACGTGCAGACGCGTGGCCGAACGCCGGCGAAGGCCGTAGAAGCAATTCGCTTGGATACAGCACGTCGGCGGCTTGAGGAGACGACAGCCCGTATCGAAACAATTGCCGGAGATTGTGGCTTCAGCGGCGAAGAGCAAATGCGCTTGGCTTTCGTGAGAGGCTTAGGCATTCCTCCGCGCGAGTACCGGAAGCGATTCGCGTCCGCCTCCTGACAAATTGAAGCCGGTCTTCGGTTGTTGTCGATCTGAAACTGTCGTCGTTTTCCCTCCAGCAACTCGGTGATTGGGGAACCTAACGAGTCCTGATTCTTGGTTGCGTTCGCATTGCCGCAAGCAAGAGCCCGCTGGAATTCATCAAAGATTCCTGCCGCCGGGGCAAGAGTTTTTTTCTGTGTGTGTGCGAACTTAAGACTAGGGCGACCTTCCTGAGCCCTATACTCTCTGGCGTGTCCCTACTGTTTCGTCCGGTAGAAGATCGTCTGCGGGCCGTCCACGATCTTGAAATCTGCCGGCACAGTGAACAACGACGGGCTTGGCTCCGCGCGCACAATGTTTGTGAGGCGAAACGTCTGCTCCCCCATGCGTGGATCGCTCCGTTTGCTGTAAACCACAGTTTTGAGATCGGGCGATGTCCAGACCTCCGTAACAATCGCAATAGCCCGCTCATTCCCTATTTGTCCTGCCGGTATCGTGTGCGTCGTCCGTACTCCATTTACGAGGACGCCTTCCATGGTTTGAGAACCAAGGTCCTCTGTGTTGCCCTGATCCTGCTCCGCCGTAACCAAATGTTTTTCAAAGAACATTCCCGGTGCGGGAGCAGCTATGGTGGTCGGCATGGCATCTGCCTCGGGAGGAGCTAACGGCGCTCCATGCCCTTCGACGACTCTCATTGTGACTGTCGCACCGGCCACACCCGGAGTACTTACTCCTCCAAGCGGAGGAAGCGTCGGCATTTTCTGCGCCGTCTTTTCCGACAGGTTCAGAGTGTAGGAAGCCTGCGAGACCGGGTCATGGATGAAAACTAGATGTGGTGCGTTGGCCGCCGACAAGTTCCCGATTGGCGGCAGAACCGTATCCTGTCTTATGCGGCCCTGCGAATCGCGCGCGGTGGTTCCCGTGCTCGTCTGCACCAGGCGATTGCCGTCCGCGAGAGTCTGAATGGATTCGTTCGTGATCGTGGCCGAATACGGTGCACCGAGTACAGGACCAGACGCTTTGTCGAACCCGCCCGAAGCAACAGCGCCCACGGGGCCGGTGGTCTGATAGATCACATTCCCCTTTTCCTGTGCGAAAGCGCAGGATGCGGCTGCGAGAACAAGAAGCAATGCGCGTTTCATGGTGGTGATTCTCCTTTTTTTGACTCAACGAACTCACTGCCGCAGACGAACCTGCTTGACCGATCCATCGGGAGCAATGCTCAGCTCCGCGACGAAATTCAATCCCTTCGGCATGGCGCCCGGTGGAAACATCGCTTCGGCTGGAATAGCAATTTGCACGGCAGTCTCCGTTGGCCGCCATTTCACGGCTCGCTCCTGAACGGCGTGAACCGGTTGCCGCCTGCGCAGCTTCTTGCGTGGGGCGGGCTCCGGCGCAGGCGACGCCAGAACAGCTCTTGGACCAGGAACAGAAACTGCGGTAATCGCCGGAGAGAGAACCGGCGGCGGCTCCATGCGCTTCTCCGGGAAAGCCAGGAACATCACGACCGTAGCCACAGCGGCACTTGCAAGCACAGGCACCCAGTGCGGAATCGGGCGACGCGTCTTCGCCGCCATCACCGCATCGCAGTACGCATTGAAAGTCTCATTCACAAGTTCGTACCCTGCTAACCGTTTGCGGCATTCCTCACACCCCTCGATATGACGCTCCACGCCAGCGACTTCCTCTAAGGGAAGCTCGCGGTCGAGGAAGACGATTAATTTCGCTTGAAACTCACACATTGCATTTCTCCGCCAATTTCTTGATCGCGCGCTCCACCGTGTCCCCCACCGTCGAGGTTGCTATTCCCAGGACCTCTCCGATTTCGCGGTACCGCAATCCTCCCGCCCTCAGTAGGAGGCACTCCCGTTCGGACTCCGTCAGCAATCGGACCGCGGTTGCGAGACGTCGGAACTTTTCTTTTTCAAGCACCCGTTGCTCTGGCGTTGCGTCGTCCGCCAGAAAATCCATTTCGCCGTCGAGCGGTTCACCGAATCGCCGATGGTAGCTCTTCTGGCGATTCCTCGCCTGATTGTGGGCAACGCGAAACAGCCATCCGCGGATGTTTTCCTGTGTTCCATCCGAAGCCAGATGCCGTTGCAGGCTCAGAAACGCGTCTTGCACCACATCCTGCGCTTCGTCGCTCGTAAGTCCGAGACAGACCAGGTAGCGCAACAGCGGCTTGCGTAGTTCGCGATACAGAGTCGTGACCTCCAAGGAGCCGGCTGCCAACCGCAGCAACGGTAGCGCCAGGGGTACGGAATCGTCACTCACATGAGTCTCCGCATCGTGCCTCTACCTAAAGAACAAGCGAGGGTCCCCGTTTTCCGGGTGGTGTGCTCGCGTGCACCGAAGCTCTTGCGTCGCAAGACACCTGGGTTCTTAGAGGCGCTGCATTTCGCCGAGTTGTACCGCTTCTGGAACACTGCCTGGCATCACTACGCCTCGACGGAACCACACGCTGAAACCAGCTCATTCGCACTCGCTCGGGATTGAGGAATAAAATCTGCGCATGCGATCACGCAAGATTGTGCATATCGCCATGGACGCGTTCTACGCGTCCGTGGAGCAGCGCGACGACCCTCAGCTGCGGGGAAAGCCCGTCGTTGTCGCGTGGCGCGGGAACCGCTCGGTCGTCTACGCTGCCTCCTACGAAGCCCGGAAGTTCGGCGTGCGTTCCGCCATGCCCGTTGTTCGTGCGGAACGTCTGTGCCCAAACGCAATCTTCCTGCCCCCGGACTTCCCGCGCTATCGGGCCGTTTCCCGCCAAGTGCCCGAAATCTTCAAGCGCCACACCGATCTGATCGAACCGTTGTCACTTGTTCGGTGCGACGCCCGCCGAAGCCGTTAAGCCCAGTTCCTCACGAATCTGCTGGCGAATTGCGCATGTCACTTGCGTAGCCGTTGGTAGTCCAGTCTTGTTTTTGAAAACATCGAGATAGGCTTCATCGTCGTCTACCAGGAGTGGGCAAAGTCACGGAAGAAAAGCTGAAGAGCTTTCAAGTACAAACGATAGCGGAATTGCGAGTGTTGGACTTACCAAGACTCGAACGCCACTTCGGCCGCTATGGCGTGCGTCTCCACGAGTTGGCGCGAGGGATTGATAACAACGAAGTCATTCCGAACCGGGGCGACACAGTCCGTGTCTGCCGAGGACACCTTCGAGCAAGGTGTGCCGCTGACCGAGACCGAGCCGATGATACGAAGACTCGCGGAGCACACATGGGCCTCATCGCGCAATGAATCACGAATCGCACGAACCGTTGTACTGAAACTGAAGACCAGCGAATTCAAGATTCTAGCTTGCAGCCACACGCCCTCTTCTCCGCCTTCTTCCTGCGAAGAGTTGACGAACATTGCCCTGGCACTGCGCTTTTAGTGTCGCGTTGCGAACGGAGCTTGGTAGGGCACGAGCATCCGATGTGAATTCCGAACGCTTTATCTTCCGAAGAGCAATCGTTCCAGCACTGGACCAATGGCCAAGGCGGGAAGATAACTCAGAGCCGCCAGCGTAAGCAAACAGGCTGTCAGGAAGATTCCGAAGGTAAGAGAATGAGTCGGAAGAGTTCCCGATGAAGCAGGAGTACTTTTCTGACGAGCAAATAGAGTTGCCAACGCCAATGCAGGTATCGCCAGGCCGAACCTACCCGCCATCATCGCTAGTGCGGTGGTGAGATTGTAAAACGGAGTGTTGACATTGAGACCGGCAAAGGTTTGGCCATTGTTGGCGAAGCAGGAAGTATAGGCAAACAGAATCTCAGTAAAACCGTGTGGGCCGCCGTTGGTCGTCAAGCCGGACAATCCCGCTCTGCTGCTCAAGGCGATGGCGGTGAGTGGAAGCACAAACAACGGCGCGGCCAAAGCATAGAGCATGATCATTTTGTTCTCAGCTGACCCTATCTTTTTCCCAAGGTATTCTGGAGTACGCCCAATTATGAGTCCGGCCAGAAACACAGCGACGGCAGCGGCCATGACCATGCCGTATAGGCCAGTCCCCAGACCTCCGAAAACAAGCTCTCCGAGCAGCATGTTTAGCAACAAAACCATGCCCCCGAGCGAGGTGTAGCTGTCGTGCATGGAGTTGTAGGATCCCGTGGCCCCGTTTGATGTAACAACAGCCGCCAGGGTCGAGCCGCTGATGCCGAAGCGCACCTCCTTCCCTTCCATGTTCCCACCGGACTGGGCCCGACTATTTCGGAAATCCACCCCTACGAGATGGAGATCCACTCGTTGTTCGAAGTGCTGTACCAAGGCCAGTCCGCAGCCGAAGAGAAACAACATCACGCAGTAGAAAAGCCATCCCTGCCGAGGTTGCCCGACCATCCTGCCGAAGGTGTTCGTCAATGCCGCAGGCAGGAGCACGATAGCCAGCATTTCGACAAAGTTTGCTAACGGTGTGGGGTTCTCGTACGGATGAGCTCCATTGGCGTTAAAGAAGCCGCCGCCGTTCGTGCCAAGATTCTTGATGATCTCCAGTGCAGCTATAGGACCCTGCGGTATGACTTGCTTGGTGCCCTCGACGGTGGTGGCGACCGCGTAGTGTCCGAAGTTCATGGGAACACCCTGAGAGACAAGAAACAAGGCGCCCACCAATGCTCCCGGCAACAGGATCCAGAGCAGGGAGCGCGTCACATCAACCCAAAAGTTGCCGAGCGAGTCCGAGAGTTGTCTGGCCAGTCCGCGGATGAATGCAACGCCCACGGCTAACCCCGCTGCGCCGGCCAGAAAGTTTTGGGCGCACAGTCCTGCCATCTGGCTGAAGTAGCTCATTGTGTTCTCGCCAGCGTAGGCCTGCCATGTAGTCGTAGTCGAGAAGCTGATCGCTGTATTCAGAGCCAGGTCTGGAGATAACGGCGTCGTGTGGTAGCGAGGGAAGAACCAGGGAAGAAATTGCTGCACTCTGAGAATGCCATACAGAAGGATCGTGCCGACAAAGCCAAACAGCACAAAACACGTCGCGTACTCCTTGCCGCTCATCTCCACATCAGGATCAACCCGAGTAATTCGATAAATAATTCGCTCAATAGGAAGGAATAAACGATCAAGTACGGTCCGTTTCCTGGAAAAGACCCGTTCCATGTACCTGCCCAAGGGCTTGACCAGGGCGGTGACGATGACGATAAACAACACGTATTGAATTACGCTGAAAAGATCCACCGGTCCTGCTCGCCAACAGATTAAACCAAAAATCGCTATGTGCCTGGGATATTCTCTATCCGCTTCTTACCTCGATTTTTCATGCTCGCGACTCGTCAGGAAAACATCTCCTCACTGGTCGATTCGGTTGGCGGCGACAACGGACGAACCAACAGCACCGCACCGCAGCGAGATTATCTTTGACGCGTGTTTAATGTGACGATTACGCGCTTCAACTCTTCAAGCTTCTGCCCGGCCTCACCGAGCTTGCCTTCTGCCGTCAGCCGCTGGTACTCGGCAAGGTCTTTGGCGGCTTCCGCGATGAGGGCGTTGAGGTCGGCTGCGGGCTGGGGTGATCCGGCGGATGCCGGTGCGTGTTGCGCCGACACAGCGGCGCCTGGCGCGGCGCTCAACGACGAGGCAGCTCCACCAAAAAGGGCCGACATCGCCGCCTCGAAGGTTGGTCCGTACGCAAGCCGATCTTGTACCGCGAGCACGACCAGACGCAACTCGGGCATAGGACTCCGCTCGGCCTGCAGGTAAATCGGTTCGGCGTATAACAACGCGCGTCCGGATGGAATCACCAGCAAGGCACCGCGCCGCACGTGGGAGCCTTGCTGATTCCACAGCGTCAGTTGGCCGGAAAGCTGCGCGTTCTGATCAATGCGCGCCTCGATCTGCAGAGGCCCATCGACAAGTTTCGTTTTGGGGAAGTTGTAGACCACCGACGTACCGTATTGCGCGCCGTCGCTGCGTCCGGCGATCCAGCCAATCAAATTATTCCGGTTGGCCGGCGTGAATGGCAGAATCTCCACAAACTCAACGCCGGTTTCGCCCGGCAGTTTCATCAGCACGAAGTTCGGCTGCATCGCCTGTGTCTGCTGCTGCCCTCCTTCGCTCAAACCGACTTCGGTGGCGACTGTCCACAGGTCCTCACGGTTGTAAAAAGCTCCCGCATCGGTCATGTGATAGAGCCCGTACACTTCCGCCTGCAGCTTGAGCAACAACTCCGGGTAGCGTACGTGCTTCCGCAGCCCGGGCGGCATCGTGGCGGCATCCTTGAACAAACTGGGGAAGATGCTGCGGTAGGCGGCGATAATCGGGTCTTCCTTGTCGAAAACGTAAAACGTCGTGGCACCGTTGTATGCGTCGATCACCACCTTGACGCTGTTCCTCATGTAGTTAATGGAATCGCGGTCGAGATGGTAATGGCTCGAGTATGGATAGCTGTCTGAAACCGTGAACGCATCCATGACCCACGACAGCCGGCCATCGTCGCCGAGCACGATGTAAGGGTCCTGATCGTAGGTGAGGAACGGCGCTAGTGCCGATACTCGATCTCGCAGATTGCGCCGCATCAACAGCTGACTATCCTTATTAATGTCATCGCTGAACGGCAGCTTCGCGAGGTCGCCGCGATCGAACGCGATGATGCTGCGGCGCAGGAAACCGCCCAGCACGATGCCGCCGTTGCCTTCGTAGGAGGTTAGGTTGTTGGACTCGCCTTGCGGGTAGTTGAATTCCTTCTGCCGTGTCTTGACGTAGACATCAGTGTTGGTGAGTTCGCCGAAATAGACCTCCGGGCGCGTCACGGTTAGGCCGCGCACCGTGCTCTGGACGGGCATGTTGCTCAGAATCAGCGTGGGGAGTCCTTCAGGCGTGAAGCCATTTACTGGATTCATCGTGATGCCGTAACCGTGGGTGTAGATCAGCTTCTCGTTAATCCAGTTGCGGCTGCTCTCCGGAAGCTTTTCGACGTTCAACTCGCGCGTGGCGAGCATCACTTGGCGAGTCACGCCGTCGATTTCATAGCGATCAATGTCGATGTCGGGAAAGTCGTAGTAGGTGCGGATTTCCTGAATCTGACGCAGCGTGTCCTGGAGCGCGCGCCAATCCCAGAGCCGGATGTTCTGAAGCGTAGCCTGATTATTCGCCGGGTCGGTTGCCGCGACGTCGGTCTCAGCGGGAAACTCA
>Ga0210406_10005826_pt1 | contig 12841 bp, 9 predicted proteins | sample IncBWC30MmetaG_FD_155454 | JGI IMG/M metagenome (GOLD analysis project Ga0210406, IMG submission 155454) | Forest soil microbial communities from Barre Woods Harvard Forest LTER site, Petersham, Massachusetts, United States - Inc-BW-C-30-M | ecosystem: Environmental > Terrestrial > Soil >...
CAGGAGTCTGGACAGTGCCGTGCCGGGCCCGACTTCGAGGAACGTCTGGTAACCACCATCGCAAAGTGTGCGGCACCCTTGGCCGAATCGAGCGGTGCGGCGCAGATGATCCACCCAGTAGGAGGGCTCCGCTGCAGCGGCTGTCTGCCAACCGCCGCTGTGGTTTTCGACATAAGGAAGAGCCGGCGCGGACATGCGGATCGACTGCAACAGGTCGCGGAAAGGTCCCAGAATCGGTTCCATCGTCTGGGAGTGAAAGGCATGGGAGGTTCGCAGCCGGATACAGGGGGCGCCCAGCGCAGACAAGCGTTTCTCAAGAGCGGAGATCGCCCCCTCGGGGCCAGACAGAACCGTTTGCCCAGGGCCATTCTCGGCTGCGATTTCGACTTCGGGCAGGAGCAGCGCGCGAATGTCGTCTTCCGGCAGAGAAGTGGCGAGCATGCCGCCGGGTGCGGTGTCCTGCATCAACATGCCGCGCGCCGCGACCAGCTTGAGGGCATCCTCGAGCGAGAAAACGCCGGCCAGGCAAGCCGCCACGTACTCACCCAAGCTGTGGCCGATCATTGCCCCCGGTGTAATCCCCCAATTCATCAGCAGCCGCGCCAAAGAGTATTCGACTGCGAAAAGCGCGGGTTGGGCCAACCACGTCTGGCGCAGTCTTTCGTCGTCGGCATCCGGAGCAAAGATTGCTTCACGGATATCGACGCCCAGGTGGAGCTCCAGCCGGACCGCGCAGCGATCGAACTCTTCGCGAAAGAAAGCCTCGTTCTCGTAAAGTTCCCGGCACATGCCGGCGTGCTGCGAGCCTTGGCCGGGAAACAGGAATACCGGTTCGCTGCGATCCGAAGCTAGGGCAGAGGCGGAAAACGCAATGGATGCGGGGTTCTCAGAGGGGCAGACCAGAAAGCGCCGGAACGGCAACGCGCGGCGTCCGGCAGCCAGTGTGAAAGCCACATCGGCGAGGTTGCGCGAAGGGTCGTTCTCGAAATCGGCGGTGAGGTTTTGGGCGACCCGATCGAGAGCGGATTCGCTCCGCGCCGAAAGCACCAGAAGTTGGTGCGCGCGCGATGGACCCGACGCGGCAGGTTCCGGAGCCTCTTCCAAAACAACATGGGCGTTCGTGCCCCCGATCCCGAACGCGCTGACGGCGGCGCGGCGGGGCCCTTCGGGCGCGTTCCACTCGGTTAGTCGGTCTTGCACATAAAAGGGACTTCCACCGAAATCAATGGCCGGGTTCGGTTCCTGGAAATGCAGCGAAGGAGGCAGCAATCCGCGCTCTACGCATAACGCCGCCTTAATAAGCCCGCTAACGCCGGCGGCGGCGTCCAGGTGTCCGATGTTGCTTTTTAGCGAGCCGATAGCGCAGAAGCGGCGCTTTTTGATTTTTCCGAACGCCTGAGTGAGACTGACGATTTCAATCGGGTCACCAAGCGGAGTGGCCGTGCCGTGGGCCTCCACATAACCGAGCGTCTCCGGTTCGACGCCGGCGAGCGCCAGTGCCGTCGCAATCACTCCCGACTGGCCCTCGACACTAGGTGCCGTGTAGCCAACTTTCAGCGAGCCGTCGTTATTGACGGCCGAACCCAGGATCACTGCATGAATGCGGTCACGGTCGCGGAGCGCATCCGCCAATCGCTTGAGGACGACCATACCAACGCCGTTGCCGCCCACCGTGCCTTTAGCCGACGCATCGAAGGGGCGGCAATGGCCATCCGGAGAGAGGATGCCGCCTTCTTCGTAGAAGTAACCGCAATACTGCGGCATCTGGATACAAACCCCTCCGGCGAGAGCCAGGTCGCACTCCTGGTTGAGCAGGGATTGGCAAGCCGTGGCGACGGCCACGAGCGAAGTGGAGCAGGCTGTTTGAACCGTAATCGCCGGGCCTGTGAGATTGAGCTTGTAGGCTGTGTAGGTAGTGAGATGATCTTTGTCATTGCCGATCATCACTTGGTAACTGCCCACCGCCGCCACCAGGTCCGGATTGGCGTTCACCCGGTGAATATAGGAATTCGTGCTCGATCCTGCAAAAATCCCGATCGGCCCGTTCACGGACTCTGGCGCATGACCCGCGTCTTCGAGCGCGTGCCAGGCGCACTCGAGAAACACGCGGCGTTGGGGGTTGAGGCTCTGCGCCTCACGATGGGTAATGCCGAAGAACGCCGCGTCGAACATCTCTGCGTCATCGAGCGGCGCGCCGGCATTGACGAAGCCGGGTTGCTGGAGCACGGCCGGATCGATTCCGGAGGCCGACATCTCGGCTTCTGTGAAGGGCCGGAGGGATTCGGCGCCGGCACAGAGATTGCTCCAGAACTCGTCGATGTTGCAAGCTCCGGGCCAGCGGCCGCTCATGCCGATGATGGCGATCGAGTTTCGAGGGGCCGTCACAGCCTGTCCCTCCCGGTCATCGCCCCTGCTCCCTACGCCGCACGGCGCGCTGGCGCGCCTTCTCCACCACTGACTGCTGATCTCCGCGCTCGCTGAGGAATGCCGCCAGGGTGCGAATCGTCGGGTAGCGGAACAGCTCAACGACCGAGATCTGCGCCTTCAGCCTTTTTTCTAGCCAACCATGAACGCGAACCAGGACCAGCGAGTTTCCGCCGATATCGAAAAAGTTCTCGTCGATTCCTACGCGTTCCAGGCGCAGCTCCTCGCACCAGATCGCCGAAATCGCCGCCTCCACCTTGTTTCGCGGAGCGACACAACCGGTCTCATCGAAGGTGCGTGAAGGCTCCGGCAATCGGGCGCGGTCGATCTTGCCATTCGTGGTGAGGGGCAGCGAATCGAGAACGACAAAGTCGGACGGAACCATGTAAGCGGGCAGCTTTTCACGGGCCTCTACGCGAATTCGCGCGATATCGGGAGAGGCCCCGGCAAGGTATGCCACCAGGCGCTCCTCCCCTGGGACGTCCTTACGCAGTACGGCGCATGCGTGCCGCACTCCCGACAAGCGCGCGAGCACCGCTTCGATCTCACCCAACTCGACGCGGAATCCGCGGATTTTCACCTGGTTGTCGAGGCGCCCTAGAAACTGGAGATCGCCGTCCGGCGTGTACCGGACAATGTCCCGGGATCGGTAGACCCGATCCCCAGCCCGAAGAGGGTGGGCCACAAAACAGTCGGCCGTCTGCTCCTCGGCGTGTAGATATCCGCGGGCGAGACCTGCTCCGCCGATCCACAATTCGCCGGGAACACCAACCGGCACAAACTGTCCGTTGCGATCGACAACGAAGAGTTCGACATTATCAATGGCCCGGCCGATGGATGGAGGAGCACCGTCTCCCCGATCTTCCGGCACGGGGCCGGATGTGGTAACCACCGAGCTTTCGGTGGGGCCGTACTGATTGAAGACGCGGAAGGGTAGGCCCGGCGGGACTCCTTGAACCAGCTTATCCCCACCGGTAACCACAAATCGCAGGCTGCAGTGCGCCGGCCATGGCTGGCGGACGACAGTACCGAGAATCGGGGGTGGAATGAAAGCGTGGGTAATCTTCCGATCCGAAAGCCATTGGGGGATGCGGATGGGCGCGTAGCGAACATCGTCGGGAACGATTTCGATGCTCGCTCCAGCCGCGAGATACGGCCAGATCTCGTATACCGCCGCGTCGAAACCGGGGCTCGCGAACTGCGAACCGCGGCTGGCGGGCGACACTTCGAATGTCCGGTTGTGCCAGGCGATGAGGTTGGTCAGACCGCGGTGAGGGACCTCGACTCCCTTCGGCTTGCCTGTGGAGCCGGACGTGAAGATGACATACGCCGGCGAGTCTTCGTGGTATGCGATGAGCGGGCTTTCGATGGCGGGTTCCCCCGGCTCGACGGAATCGGGTGCCACTATGGGGCACGGGCACTCGATGACCTGATGGCTGATGAGAGCCGCGGCGCCGGACTCGGCCAGGATGACGTTCTGGCGCTCGGCTGGGATTTCAGGATCGATGGGAAGGTAAGCCGCCCCGGTTTTGAATGCAGCCAGCGCAGCGACGATCATGTCTGGTGAGCGGGGAAGTAGTATCGCAACAACCGCGCCGGGAGCAATTCCACGTGCACGCAATTTCGCCGCAAGCCCATCAGACCGCGCCTTGAGCTCGCCGTAAGACAGTAACGCGCTGCTGGCGATCACCGCCGGCGCAGCCGGTCGCTCGACCGCGTTGCGGTCGAAGGCTTCGAGAATTCCACGGTCGCGCGGGAATGGCGCGCTTGTAGCGTTCCAATCGTCGAGTAACTGGCGGCGTTCCGCGGGCGTAAGCAGGTTGAGCGTCGAGATTTGCTCCCGCGGATCGGCAGCGATCGATGCGATCAGCGTCGCGTAGTGTCCGACCATGCGCTCGATGCGCGGCCGGTCAAATAGATCGGTGGCAAATTCCAGAAAGCCGCTGATTCTGCCGCCGGAATCGTACAGCGTGAGACTGAGGTCGAACTTCGCCGTGCCTGCCTTAAGCGTGATCGATTTGCCGCCCCCGCCGTTGGCAGGCGCGTCGGCGCCATTCAGCACCTGAAACATTACCTGGAACAGCGGGTTCCGGCCGGGGTCGCGCTCCGGATGCAACTCTTCGACGAGTGTTTCGAAAGGCAGATCCTGATGGGCATAAGCGCCGATCGCGGTCTCTCGCACACGATCGACCACCTCCCGGAACGGCGGATCCCCCGCGAGGCTTGTGCGCATGACCACCGAGTTGATGAAGAATCCGATCAGACTCTCCGTCTCGCCGCGATTGCGGCCGGCTACCGGCGAGCCCACCACGATGTCTTCCTGGCCCGAGTAGCGGTAAAGCAATACCTTCAAAGCGGCCAGCAAGACTATAAATATCGTGGCGTTTCTCTCCCTGCACAGCGACCGGAGAGACTCACTTGCGTCGGGTTCGAGCCGGACTGGCACTCTGGCCCCGAGAAAAGAAGGAGACGGTGGGCGCAAGCGGTCCGCTGGAAGGTCCAGAGGAGTCAGCTCCCGCAATTGATTCTTCCAGTAGCTCAGCTGCTGATCGCGTACTTCGCCTTCGAGGTATTTGCGTTGCCATATCGAGAAATCCGCGTATTGTATGGGTAGTTCGGGCAGTGGCGATTCCTGGCCCGCGCCATACGCGCTGTAGAGCGTGCTCAACTCCCCGAAGAACACGCTTAACGACCAGCCATCGGAGACGATGTGATGCATCGTGACCAGCAACAGGTAATCGTCTGCGGCCAGGCGCAGCAGCTTGAAGCGAAATAGCGGTCCTGTGCGGAGATCGAACGGCGCGTTGTAGTCTTCGGAGGCGATTCGTTCCGCTACATCTTCCCGTTTCTCGGGCGCGATTCCGCCGAGGTCTTCAATGGGCAGTTCGACCTCCCACGGTGGGGCGACAATCTGAACGGGAGCTCCGTCCACTGTGCCGAACGTGGTTCTGAGAACGTCGTGGCGGCGCACGATTTCGGTGAGACAGCGCCGCAGAACATCCGGATCAAGCGCCGACCGCAAGCGCAGGGGATTCGCCATGTTGTAAAGCGATGGCGCGTCGGAAAGTTGATCGAGGAACCAGAGCCGTTGTTGCGCAAAAGACAGCGGCACGGACTGCTGGCCCACGGTCTGCTTTTGCATCAAGCGGGCGAGTAACTCACGCCGTCGTTCCGGGGATTGTCCTTGGGCTGCCTCCATGTTCTGGCGCACCCGCTTCACCCTCCTCTCATCACATCAGGACACCCGAACCGCCGCTATCCTTTGGCGGACTACATTTCCCGATCGCTCCAACCTTGCGCCGATGAGCGCCTGGTCCTCGAGTACCGTATGCATGTGGCGCTCCTCAATAAAAGGGTTGGCGATAATGGCACGGAGTGCAACGATGGGCGTTCGCATGCCGTGAATAGTGTTTTCCACCGTTGTCCGGGACATGTATGTTTTTCCGGCGGCGGACTGAGTCTTCTGCAGGACCTCGTTGAAGCTGTTGAGAAATCGATTGTCCTCGCAGAAGAGCGGCGTGGTTCGCGGGAGCGAAGCAGCTCCGGAATATGGCGATACAGGACTACGTTCGGCGCGGCGTCGAAAAGCAGTTCGAAATCGCCGCGTGCACCGATCATTTCGCACATCAGTCCAGACCGCGCCATCATAGCCGTAACGCGCCAGGCTGGCGGAAAGGCCAGCTTGTTCCACGCCGGCAAAATCCTCTGAGGGCGGAAAACAGGAATTCCGGGCGATCCAAAGCGCCGTAAGGTTGGCCACGGTGCCGCCCGTGCACAACATGCCAAGCGTGCTCTGCGACGCGGCTGCGTCAAGCCGGTAAAAAGCCTCGGGCTTCTGAAATACTAGCCGATGCAGCACTGCGATGGCGCGTCTTTCGAGGGCCGTGAAGGAACGGGATACCTCGCGCTTCACAAGGTTTTGATTCAAAGACGCTACTGACTCACTCAGCAGCGCTACGAACGCAGGAACTAGTCCGACCATGTGACCCATACAGAGGAGCGAAGAGAGATTAGCTGATTGGGGCAACACGGACCGGTTCTGCCATTCGAAGTACTGTTCGGTAGAGACGGGATCCAACTCGCGTACGCCAATCGTCTTGTCTAAATCGTATTCCGGATCTGGGGCGCCCGAGTGGACGGCGCATTCCGATTGAAAGCGCGCGTCCCGCGCGAGTAAGTGATCTCTGCCGTGCTCGGGATGCGGGTTGCGAAAGAGCTTCAGGATCGATTCACGAAAGCGATTGTCCGACGCTGCGCATGTCATTGGTCGAAGCTCAGCCCTTCGTGACACAAGACTGACACATTTCCCTGCCAGTCCCGCATCCACAGCCAGTAAGTCGAAGAAGTATATCATACACACGTTATTCGCCCCCAACTATCTAAAGGACAGCCGGCTGCGGTTGAATAATAGCGATTGTTCCCGACTAATGCGTTGTCAATTCGGCCTGTAACATTTCACACAAACTTGAAGATCGACCGCAAGGAAACTATTGAACAGGCACCGCAGCTATGTTACCCTCGGTTGGCCATTTTTCAAAAGCACATATTGCGTGTATGCCACAGACCCGGACAGGCAAGAGCGGCAAAGGAGTGCCAAAACTTATGGATAAGGATGCCGAAACTAAACCGGCCAGCGACCCTGGGCAGATCGGAGTTCAGCTGGGCGAGGCCTACATGAAACTGGGCAAGAGTCTCCATGAGGGGACGTTAGAAAACCATAAGCACTTGAGCGAAGCAGCCGCATCGTTCGCCAAGGCCAAGCAAGAACTCGAAAGCGATACGGCCAAACGTGCAGCAGAGGCTTATCACGATTATGTGAAAAGGGTGCAGGGAGCGGCGGCCACCGAAAACGCGCAGCATGTTCTTGCCGAGGCATATCAGAACTACGCAGCGACGCTGGCGGGGCTACAGGAGGACGCAAATCGGCGTTTACAGGAAGTGTACGGGGAGTTTGTAACCAAGTCCTCGAAAACTGAGGAAAGCGCGAAGAAACAGGCTCGCAAGCAATACGTGGACTACCTCAAGAGCGTCCAGAAGATCTGGTCCAGCGTGGATATGGAAGCTCTGGTGCCGTAGCTCGCTATCGCTTTCTGTCAAACGCTGCACTCCGCGCTAGCCAGTCCATCGTAGCTACGTCCAACCTCTTCCAAAATCATTTTCAGGACGCGCCCTGGAGATGAACGCAGGAAGAGATGGCCCCCGGGGAGTAGACGAAGCCGGAATGAGCCCGCTGTTTGCAAGTGCCAGGCCACTAAGTCGCCGGCAGCGACGAGGCCGTCCTGATTACCGCCTAGCGCCGTGATGGGGAAGGTGAAGGCAGGTTCTGCAACATACCGATACGTGTCGGACATCTCAAAGTCTGCTTTTAGTACGGGCACTAACAAACGTACTATCTCAAAATCCGCTTTATGATTCGTGGATAATCCGGTAAGCCGGGTTAATTGTTCGAGAAACCGCTCATCCTCCAGTCCGTAAATCGGTTCCCTTCGACTCGGTAACTGGGGCGCGCGGCAGGCCGAGGCAAAGAACCGTACGGGCGCCGGTTTGCCCAGGCTGCGTAGTTCACGCGCCAATTCAAACGCAAGCAACCCGCCGAGGCTGTGGCCGAACAACGCATATGGGCAATCCACAAAACAGTCGACGGCCTGGACCAGTTCCTGGACGAGGCCCCGCAGATCGCGCCTGGGCGGTTCGTTGTAACGGCTGTCGCGACCTGGGAGTTCCACGGGGCAAACCTGGACGTCGCGTGGTACCAGCGATTGCCACGGATGGAACAGTGAGGCCCCCCCACCCGCAAACGGGAAGCAGATCAGACGGAGGTGAGTTCCAGGAGCGGGGCCGGAGCGGAACCATTGCCCGCGAGCGGGCATACTCATGACTGCCGCACCGCAACTACCAGGCACCGGGGAGAACCACCCAGTCTGGCCGCGGCTTCCTTGGCTTCTGCAACCAGGATGCCGGTCGAGACCGGTCCAACCTGACGCTCCAATTCGTCGCGGTGTCTCAGAATGCCGCGGTACACGGCCATCTGACGCTCCTTCCAGCGCGGCGTCTCCTGGCACGAGAGCAAGCGAAATCCAGCCGTGATCAACATTGCTTCAAGCTCCGCTCTTCGAGGTACCCACGTGGTCATTACCAGGGACCCGCCTGGCTCAATGATGCGTGCCATTTCGCGAAGGGCCGCTGTTTTATCGAGCACCATCCAGAAGGCATCGACGCTCATGACCGCTTGTTGGGAGCACGAAGGCAGACCCGTGTCTGCGAAACTGCCGATCCCAAACGTGGCGGCATCGGCCATGCCCATACGAACCTTGAGGGAGTTGGCTTGCTCGATGGCTTCCGCGAGAATGTCGAGCCCGGTGAGCAACGAATGGGTTTTTCGGGCCACCCAAAGACCGGGCCCACCCCGGCCGCAGCCGACGTCCAGCAACCTCGAGTACTTCTTAAGGTGCAACTCTGCCGAGATGGACTCGAGATCGGAGACTGTCGCGAAGCCGAAAGGATCGGCATCCTCCGGATAGTCGTCCTCGTAGGCGTCGCGCCAGATCTTATTGAGAAGCCAATTCTTTGCAGGTGTCTTGAGGATGTCGCGGTAGCGATCCTCCTGCCACGTTTCGGCCATAGCTTAGTATCTCCCGGCCGGCGCCGCCATGCCTGGATGCCATGAGCCCCTGGACGAACTGGAGCAGGAAAAACCCCACAACTATCAGGGCTACACGCGTAGAATCGGCGACAAGCAGGTACCCTACATTGTCGTGGGCACCGGCGGCATGCCGCCTCAGCCGGTCACGACGGCAACCGGACAGCCGGCCGACGCGACCCACGAAGTCACCTATGACGCCGCGATGTCTTCCCTCGGGTATCTGTTCGTGACCGCCCCGGCGAAGCAAATCACGGTCCAGTTCTGGCAATTGGGCAGCCAGCACACCAAACCGTTCGACCAACTGACCATTGATCTGGCTACCCATGGTAGCGTAATCTCCCCGCCGATCGATGCCGACGCGCGGTCCTGTATCCGCGCGTCTTACTGCTGCGTCACCCCAATCGGGCTCGCCCGAATTTGCCCGTCGGTTTGCAAAACCGCGCACATAGTAGCGTCGGTGATCATCGCGATGCCGACTTGAACGAAGCGTCTGCCTCTCAGGCTGCGTTCCAATCCCCCCACCTAGACACACAACGAAGACCCTGCGGCAGGCTGATCCAAGCACGCGCGTTACTACTGGCTGATGTTGGCTGCCATGCCAGCCTTCGCTGGACGCACACCTATCGTTCCTAATCCGACGGCGGTGACTTCGGTAGCAAAACCGACAATACTCCCATGCTGTCGACTTCGTCCGGCCAACTGCTCTGAGCAGCACCCGCGGAGCAACGTCGCCTTTCAGAAATATCTCAGCAAAAATCCATCTTCTTTAAAGGACTTCAACCGGCTAAGACTGGTGTACTGGCTTTGTGCCGAGTCAATTACGGCTTGGCAACATCATCGTGGAGGAACAACCATGCCTCAGTGGATGCCAGATCAAAGCTTTTATCCTTCGCCCAGGCTGGCGATGGAAGCACCGCAAGAGAGGATTGCTTATGTCGCCCTATTGAACGCCCGCAAGGACGGTGCCGATGCGCTCGGTGTGATCGATCTAGACCCCGCTTCTGACCGTTACGGCAAGCAGGTGGCAGTCGTGGACATGCCGAACGCCGGCGACGAGCTGCACCATTTCGGTTGGAATGCCTGCAGCTCCTGCCTTTGTCCTTACTCGCCTCACCCTCACATGGAGCGGCGCTTCCTGGTGGTTCCAGGTTTGCGCTCTTCGCGTATCCATATTCTCGACACCAAACCTGATCCGCTCAATCCGCGCATCACCCAGGTGATCGAGCCCGAGACAGTGATGCGCGCCACCGGCTACAGCCGGCCGCATACTTCACACTGCGGGCCTGACGGCATCTATCTCAACGCTCTGGGCAATGTCGACGGCGGTGGGCCGGGTGGCATCTTCATGATGGATCCCGAGACCTTTGAGTTGAAGGGCCAGTGGGAATGCGACCGCGGGCCGCAATACTTCGCCTACGACTTCTGGTGGCACTTGGGCCACGACATCATGATTACGAGCGAATGGGGCACGCCGGACATGTTGGAAAACGGCGTCAATCCGGAGTTGCTCCTGGCCGGTAAATACGGCCACGCGATACATATATGGGACCTGCATAAGCGCCGCCACAAACAGGTGCTTGATCTGGGGGCGGAGCAGCAAATGGTGCTGGAGCTGCGGCCTGCCCACGACCCGAACGCGACTTACGGTTTTGCGGGAGTCGTGACCTCCCTGAAGGATCTATCGGGCTCGATCTGGATGTGGAACCGGGAGAACTCCGGGAAGTGGACGGTCCGCAAGGTGATCGAGATTCCGGCCGAGCCTGCCGACCCCGCGAAGCTGCCACCTCTTCTGCAGGGTTTCAAGGCCGTGGCGCCGCTGGTCACCGACATCAATCTGTCGCTCGACGATCGATTTTTATACGTCTCGTGCTGGGGCACCGGCGAATTGCTGCAATACGACGTTTCCGATCCATGCAAACCGGTGAAGACCAGCTCGGTGAGACTGGGCGGAATTGCTCAACGCCAGTCGCATCCGAACCGGCCGGATGTGCCGCTGAACGGCGGCCCGCAGATGGTGGAGCTGAGCCGCGACGGCCGCCGCGTTTACCTCACTAACTCGCTTTATCGCAGCTGGGACGAGCAGTTTTATCCGGACGGCATTCGCGGATGGATGGCGAAGCTCGACGCCGCGCCCGGTGGCGGCCTCCAACTGGATCCAAAAATGTTTCTGGAGTTCGACGCGATGCGGCCGCACCAGGTGCGTCTCGAAGGCGGGGACGCATCCTCGGATTCCTACTGCTTCTCGTGAGGTGGATATGACGGGTGAAATGACACTGTCGATCTCCTCCGGAGCAATGCTGGTGATGCTGGGCGCGTATCACGGAATCAATCCCGGCATGGGCTGGCTGTTTGCGGTAGCGCTCGGAATGCAGGAGCGCCGCCGCACCGCCGTATGGGGGGCTTTGCTCCCGCTCGGCATAGGACATGCACTGGCGGTTGCGGCCGCAGTCGCGATCGCCCTGCTCGCGGGCACGGTGATCCCGATCCGCTATCTGCGCTGGCCCGTGGCTGGGATGCTGCTCGTGCTTGGCGTGTCCCGGCTGTTTCGCCATCGCCATCCGCGCTGGGTGGGCATGCGTGTTGGCAGCCGCGGCTTGACGATCTGGTCTTTTCTAATGGCGTCGGCGCACGGCGCCGGCCTGATGGTGGCCCCTATCTTCCTGCGAATGGCTACGGCGAATATCCAGCCGGCGTGTCATGTGGTGAAGACATCGGCGCCGGCGGCGGCGGTCCTCGCGAGCGGTCTGCACGCCCTGGGATATTTGCTGGTAACCGCGATCCTGTCGCTGCTGGTTTTCGAAAAATTCGGGGTCGGCATGCTGCGCAAGGCGTGGTTCAACCTGGACCTGATCTGGGCAGTGGCGCTGATCGGCACAGGAGCGTTGACGCTGGCTGTCAGTGTCTGAACATGATCTGGCATGAAAGGAGATATTGTGAATCCAAACAAAGCGTTGTGGGAGAAAGGCGACTTTACCGAGATTGCCGCCTTCATGCGTCAATCTGGAGAATCAGTCGTAAAGTCCCTCGGGATCACGATTCCGGTCCGGGTTTTGGACCTCGGCTGCGGAGACGGCACGACGGCGGTTCCTCTCGCCCATTTGGGCGCTGAAGTTGTTGGAATCGACATTGCCAGGAACCTCGTTGACGCCGGGAACAAACGCGCGGCCCAGGCGGGTCTCCACCACCGGCTGAGATTTCAAGAGGGAGACGCGTGCAATCTGCAAGATGTCGGCGACCATTCGTTTGATCTGACGCTCTCCGTATTCGGCGCCATGTTTGCTCCCAGGCCCTTCGACGTAGCCAGGGAAATGGTCCGGGTGACAAAACCGGGCGGCCGCATTGTGATGGGCAATTGGATTCCGAACGATCCGACTTTCGTCTCAGAGCTGCTGAAGATCAGCTCATCATTCATGCCCCCGACTCCGGAAGGCTTCATCAGCCCGATGACGTGGGGAGTGGATACGCACATCGTCGAGCGTTTTGGCCAGGCCGGAGTGCCCAGGGAAACAATATCCATAGTCAAGGACACGTTCCACTTCACCTCGCCTGACAAAAACCCAACGCATGTCATCGAATCGTTCAGACGATTTTATGGCCCCACCATGAACGCTTTCGAAGCGGCCGAGAAAAGCGGAAGAGTGGAGGAGCTCCACAACCAGCTATTGGAACTGGCAAAGGCACAGAATCAGAGCGCTAACGGCGGCGCTTCAATACCCGCGAACTTCCTGCGAGTGACTGTTTGCCTGTGAGGATGAGACACGATATGCGAGCCAA
>Ga0210406_10005827_pt1 | contig 12840 bp, 5 predicted proteins | sample IncBWC30MmetaG_FD_155454 | JGI IMG/M metagenome (GOLD analysis project Ga0210406, IMG submission 155454) | Forest soil microbial communities from Barre Woods Harvard Forest LTER site, Petersham, Massachusetts, United States - Inc-BW-C-30-M | ecosystem: Environmental > Terrestrial > Soil >...
GGCGGAGCGATCGGCATAACGGAACGGCGATCGCCTGCACCGGGACGTTGCCGAGTTGGATGGAGCTTGCGCTCACCTTCCATCTCGCGCTTATCGGCGCCGGGACGCTGGCGCTGCGTGGGACGGCGGGTATAGAGCGGCTTGCCGGGCTCGGCGCGCGACGGCATTTTGTCCGGCGGCGGAGCGGGAAGCATGCCGGGCCGGCCGGGCTGGCGTGGGCCAGGACGCGGGCCGGACGGAACCGCGCCAGGGCGTTGGCCGTATGGACGATTTTGCGGACCGCCGGGGCCACCAGGCCCGGTAGAACGCGGAGAATAGGGACGACCTTGCCCGCCGGGTCCACCTGGTTGCGGACGCATCGGCTGATTCGGTCGCATGGGCTGGCCGGGACGTGGGCCGCTCGGACGATCGCCGGACGGTAAAGGACCACGATTGCCGGTGGGCAACGGTCCGCGATTTCCGGTGGGAAGAGGACCGCGATTGCCAGTTGGCAAAGGACGTTGGGGCTGAGTGCCGGGTCGCGCGGAAGCGCCAGCCGCAGGCCGGGCGGTTCCTGGCTGACCCGGCCGTTGTTGGCCGGGCGAGACGGGATGCTGCGGGGGCGCAGCGCCGGGTGTACCCTGGGCGGCTGGGCGTAAAGGCTGTCCATGCGGAGCTGGCTGTATCGGCCTCGGTCCGGGTGGCGGTTGAGTCTGAAGCGCAGCCGGAGCGCTTGGACGTTGAACCAGGGTAGCTGCAGGCCGAGCCGCGACTGGAGCGGCAGGGGTCTGGGCTGAAGGAGCGACCGGTGCAGTCGCCGGTTTCGGCGCTGCGGCTGGCGCGGAAGCGGCCGGCGCAGGAGTTTGAGTCGCCGGGGCTTGTGGCAGAGTAGCGGCCGGTGCAGCGGGGGCAACGGGCTTGGCTGCCGCTGTCGGCGCGGGAGCCGCGGGTGCAGGGACGTGGGCCGGAGCGACAGGCGCAGCGGAAGGTGGTGCAACGGCGGCCGGAGGAACAACAGGCCTCTGACGGGCAGCTTTTGCGACGGCATCGCGCGCTTGCTTCTCAGAGACTGCGGCGGACTCGGCGGCTGCGTCAGCTTGCGCTTGTCCCTGAATTGCGCTGCGAACTTTTTCAGCAACGTCGACCGGTATCGAGCTGGAGTGAGTCTTTTTCTCCGTAACGCCGAAGCCTGGCAGAAGGTCGATGATGGCCTTTGCTTTGACTTCGAGCTCACGGGCTAGCTCGTTGATTCGAACTTGGTTGGCGTCGGTCATTAGTTCCGTGTGGGTCACCTGTTACTCTGAACTCTTCTCTTCGTGTTTTTCTGAAGCCATATTCGCGCCCGGGGCTTCATCGGGAGCCCCGGCTGCCTCCGGAGTCAATTTGGTCTGTACTTCTTCGTTAGCGGAGGCTTCTTGCGGTTGCGAAACGCGTGATTCGGCGCCAGCGGTTTCGGATGTTTCTGCTTCGGCCGATTGGCCTTCTGTTGTTTCGGGAGCTGCGATCTCTGACTCCGCTACCGCCGCAGCTTCGCTCTCCCGGGCAACCTCGCCCTCAGCGGCTTCGCCAGTTTCGGTGGAACCTTCGGTTGCAGTCCCGCCGCTTTCGTAGAACTGATTCACGGCCTGGTAGATTTTGTCCACCATTTTTTCGCCGATGCCTGGAATTTCCATGAGCTGTTCCGGCGTCATGCCAGCAAGTTGTTCGAGCGAAGTGATGCCAGCAGCTTCGATTTTTTCGATAGTCTTGGGACCGACGCCAGCCAGAGCGGTGAGCGGAGTCGTCGGCGCGGTCAAAGCGGTCATCTGCTCTTCGATTTCGCGGCGCTTCTCTTCTTCGCTCTTGATGTCGATGTCCCAGCCGATTAATTTGCTGGCGAGGCGGACGTTCTGTCCCTTTTTTCCGATGGCCAGTGAGAGCTGCGAATCTTCGACGATCACTTCAAGTTTGTGGCTCTCCGGATCGGTGATTTGTACACGCGTGACTTTGGCCGGGCTCAACGCTTTTTGCGCGAAGGCAACGGTTTCTTCGCTGTACGGAATGATATCGATTTTTTCCCCGCGCAGTTCGCGGATGATGGACTGAACGCGCATGCCCTTCATGCCCACGCACGCGCCAACGGGATCAACATCCTTGTCGCGGCTGAAGACGGCGACTTTCGTGCGTTCGCCAGATTCACGAGCGGCGGCGCGAATCTGCACCGTGCCGTCGTAAATTTCCGGAACTTCCATTTCAAACAGGCGCTGTACTAAAGCCGCATCCGCGCGGGACACGATTACCTGCGGACCTTTGGCAGCGCGGTCCACCATGCGGATCACAACGCGCAGGCGTTCGCCGATATTGTACGTTTCCAGCTTGGACTGTTCGCGCTTGGGCAAACGCGCTTCGGTGCGACCCATGTCCACGATGAGGTCTGGGCCTTCGGCGCGCTTCACGATTACGGTAACCAACTCGCCGACACGATTGTGGTATTCGTTGAAAATGGTGTCGCGCTCGGCTTCGCGCACTTTTTGCAGGATGACCTGCTTGGCAGTCTGCGCAGCGATGCGGCCCAACACATCGGTGGGCTTGCTGGTCAGAATTTCCGTACCGACTTCGGCCGCGGGATTCTTGTGGCGAGCATCGGTGACGCTGATTTCGCGAGTGGGGTCGGCAACTTCTTCGACCACGGTCAAAACCGAGAAAACATCCACCTGACCGGTTTCGGAGTTGAATTTGCCGCGCAGGTCTTCTTCGGTTTTGTAATACTTGCGAGCCGCGACGACCATGGCATCTTCGATCGCAGACACCACGATTTCCGGCTCGATGTGCTTCTCGCGGCTGAGCATCTCAATCTGTTGATAGAGCAAATTCGCCATAAGGCATTCCCGGACTGAGAAATTCTCCTAAACTGCAGCCAGACTAAAGTCCGACACTACGAAACCCCAAAAATGCACCGGTCAGAAGACCGGCCGCTACAAATTCAAACCTTAAGTCCGCCGCGGCAAAAATTGCCGTGCCTTGCGCGCAAGCGCGCCGGAAGAAGAAGCACGGCCGCGACAGCCATAACCCGGACGCAGAGTGTGGACTAAAACTCGACGACGAGGTGCGCCTTACGAATGAGGGCTAGCGGCACGGCCACCGTGCGCGGAGTCTTACCTTTCAGCTCCAGCTGGACGCTTTCGTTCGCAACGCCCGCGAGACGGCCCTCAAAAAACTTCATATCATCCACCGGTTCATCCGTCCAGACTTTGGCCGCGCGTCCGGTGAATCTCACGTAATCAGCGGCCTTTTTTAGAGCGCGATCCATGCCGGGAGAACTGACTTCCAGCACGTAACCTGGCCCGGGTACCAATTCCTCGACATCGAGGATGACGCTCAACTGCTTGCTGACCCGCTCACAATCCGCATGCGAGACCTTCGGATACGGATCGACCAGTTCGTCGCCGTTCGCATCGCCGCTCCCATCAGCGATAGAAGCAGGAACGCGATCGATGTACACCCGCAGGAAGCGCTGCTTGCCGATTTTCCACTCGACGTCAACGACTTCCAGCCCTTCCGAGCGCGCTACTCTCTCGGCGGCTTCGCGAATTTTTTCCAACTGCAAGCAGAGACTCCCCGACCTAGACCGGTTTTGCGCCCACTAAATTCGTGCCAGGGCAGCTACAGACCCTGAAGGCGTTTCCCCAATCAGGGTTTGCTGGTACAAACCCTGAAACCCAGCCGGCCCAACAAAAAAGTGGGCTTGCGCCCACCCCGTCGTGCGACCCGATACAGAGCGAAAACAAAGTATATGCCCAGGGCAAAACAAAAGCAAGGCACAGGGTTCACGGCAATCGAACCCCATCTAAGCGAATCCGCGTCCCATCCGAAACATTCGGCCGAGACGCGGAGAGAATGAAAACAGCAGGCCTATTACGGTTTTGGTGGCGCGGTGGTGGAAGCGGGCTTCGGTGTGGTGGAAGCAGGCTTACTCGCCGCGGGTTTGGCAGTGGCAGATGCCTTGGCTGGATACGCCTGATCGTAAAGCTTGACAATGTCGGCGGTAACGTCGATGCCATTCGAAACATAAATCGGAGCGCCCTGGGCCGAGGAATCAAAAATGGCGACGTAAGCGTTCTCTCTGGCGTAGCGATCCAGAACATCCATCATTTTGCGGCCGATGCGATCGATCACTTCCTGCTGCGAGGCGTTGACGTCTTCCTGATAGTCTTCCTTCTTCCGTTGCAGTTGCTTTTGCAGCGCTTCTCCCTGACGTTGCAAACGCGTGGCTTCTTCCGGGCTCAGCTTGTCCCCGTTGGCTTGCAGCCGCTGGCTGATGTCCGCGAGCTGCTTGTTCAGATTCTCAAGCTCAGTCTGACGCGAAGTGAACTGACCCTGCAGCTCGGCTGAGGCTTGTTTCCCTTCCGAGGTGGCAATAATCGCCTGGCGAACATTCAGAACGCCCACTTTGCCGGTGCTGCTGGCGGTTCCCGCTGATGACGGCGCTGACTGCGCGACAATCGATGCCGCACCGATCAGGCTGGCCGCTGCGAGGGCGGCGGAAAGATACATCTTATTCACTGTAGTCTCCTTGTTGTAGGAAAGCGCTGAGCGCTTCCTTTTGCGCCAATCGGAATTGGCAAGAAAAAATTTATCTGTGACTTTTCTTCACGCGCGTCCCTGCGGGGATTCGCGGGCCCCGTACAAACCGAAAAGTATAGCCGAGGCTAACCTTCCCAAGCAACGGCAAAGCGCATGTGTAGCGGCAGACGAAGCAGGAAAAGCTCTGCCTTATGCGATGCGCAGACCGGCGGCTCGCGTTGTACTCAAACCGTGCGGCTTGACCCGGTTCTCCATCCCGAGATTTCCGCGGGAGGTGGAAGAGTTATCCGCAACGTCAGGACGCGCCTCGTTCGCAAATGGGCCCGATCAGTCCCGATCAGTTCGGCACTGGGAAGATCAAAACGCGATTGTTCGCCTGATCGGCAAGCACAGCCAAATTTGTGAACTGGTCGATAGCGACCCCGAATTGCGGCGAACCGCCCAGGCCGAAGGAGCTGCGAGTCTTAAACGGGCTCGAAAGCGTGTCGATGATCGAAATAGTCCTGGCGACGGAATTGACAGTCATGATGCCGCCGGTTTGCGGATTAATCGCCAGCGAAGTTGGATTGATTCCGACGTGTACAGAAGTGCTGGCACCCGTGTCCGGATTGAACGTTGTGACCACGTTGCCGCCGCTGGAAGTGGCGTAGAACAACGTCGGGGACACGCTGGGATTGAAAACGATTCCAGTGGGCGTTGAAGTCACCGAGCCCACGGGCGCGGTGGTGCTCTTTGCCGGCGTCTGGCCACCCAGATCGATGGCATCGAGAACGCCAACGGGCGCCGAGCCGCTGATCAATTGCAATGCCGTCACTACGGCCAAGCCGTTGTTGTTGGTGCCGCGATCGGGGTCAATAGCGACAGCGATGGGCGATGTGTCAATGGCGATCGAGATAGAACTAAGCGTTGTTGGCGGTGTGGGGTTGGCGGTTGTTGCAACGAGCAGGGCAAGGTTGAGTTCGGAAACAGTGCCGCTGCCGGTGTTGGCAACCAGTGCGGTGCCGGTCCCTTCATCAATGGCAACCCCGGTTGGGGATGTGCCGACAGTTACCGCTGTCACTTTCTGTGTGCCGTTAAGCAGATTCAAAACAGATGCGGTGCCATCGGTATTGTTGGCTACCACTGCGACACCGAACCGCGGACTTACCGCTACTCCCAGCGGGTCGCCGCCGGTGGGAATCGATGACCTGACGGAGCCGAAATTTGCGCTCTGCGGATTTATATCGATGACAGAAATGTTGTTGCAACCGCTGTTGCTGACCACCGCGATGGGCGAAAAAGACTGGCCCGGTAATTGATCGGCAATGGCCACGGAGCTTGGCTGCGGGTTGGCGCAGACCTTAGTCAGGTCCACTGCCTTGATGACGAAAAAGTCAGTCGCGTTGGATTGCACGCCGTTGCTGACCACATCCACGGCGTAGCGATGCGGGGCGGACAGGAAAAATGCCGGAATGGTAACGTCAATCTCGCGGCCGTTGGCAGAGATATTGCTGATACTTCCTCCCTGCGAAGTGATATCCACGCCATCGAGCCGGACTTTCGTGGCCGAGGTATTGTTCACGAAACCGGAGCCGAAGATTTTCACGCCGGCGAGGTTGGCGGTTGAAGTCAGCGTTCCTTGCGGCATCACTGCTCCGGAAATTCCGCCAATCAATGTGCCAGAAACGGTAGGCACCTGAAGTTCGGTGATTTCAACCGGCTTCAAAGTCGTAGCTGAATTTGGTCCAAGATTTACGATTTCGATTTTCCCTGCAGTCGGATCCACGGCGAATGCCTGATTGGTGGCCGGATCCACGGCAACGCCACCGAAGACAGTCAGGTTTTGCGCGGCGCCGGCGACGGTCACTGGAACAACAGGCAGTGTTTGCGGACTCCCGATCTGAATAACCGCATAGCGGGCTTGCGTGACTGGATTCGAAACGGAGAGTTGATTCAGCTGGGGGTTGTACGATACCAGTGAATTCGAGTAGGGCTGGAAAGCGACCGAGGAAGTTCCCAGCAATTCCGGAGCATTGGCGCAAGTGGTGGAGAAGACTGTGCATCCTTGTGGTCCGGTCGAGCTGCCGTTTCCGGAATGGAAGGTGATGGACGAAATGGATTGGTCGAGTGCATTGAGCAGGTCAATCTGCGGGCCGTTGATGCCGGTAGCGTTGGCATCGGCGATGGCAGCGGTGCGGGTGATCGGATTGACAGTGATCCCTTGCACGGTCTGACTGATGGCAACGGTGATGTTCGGGGCGCCGAAAAAGGCAAAGGCGGTGTCGGGACTTTGCGGCGGGATAACAGAATCATTCACCGTCGAGTTCAGCGCGTAGGTGAAGCTGTTGCTGTTCAGAACGCTTTGGATGGTGAATATGCCATTGAAATTCGTCCCGTTTGTCATGCCGGGGGGAACATTTTGAATCAAGACCGAACCGGGATTTCCGGGATTCAGTGAAAGCGTCTGGCCGGGTGGAACGTTTAGCGTAACCGTCACCAAGCCAGAACTTAAAGTCACGTTGGCAATGGTAAAGGCAGACGAACCTTGCGTGACATCAACAGCCTGAATAAAACCCTGGCCGCCTGGAGTAACCAACGCCTGGTGCTGGTGCGGAATCATCGCAACCTGCGGGAATTGCCCGGTGTTGAGCGTGACCTGCGCGTGGATACAAGGCGGAGTGGCGCTGGTCAGGCTGGGCAAGCATGGCCGTGAGTCCTTGTTGAGATCCAGAAGGAAGCCGATCTTCGCGGTCGTCGGATTCGCGGTCGAAGAGTAAGCGACGATTGCGTTGTTGGTGTCGGAATCTACCCCGACCGAGTAAATCAATGGTGCGGGCGTAAAATCAGACGGGATCAAGCCGCTAAATGAAATGGTGAGCGGATAAGTCACTCCTGGCGCGCCTGAACCCGCAGGAAGATTGCCCGCGGAGTCCGGAATCTGGAACACCTTTACGACTTGATCCTGAAAACTGACCACGGCGACGGTGTGATTGGTTTGATTGATGGAGAGGCTGGACGGCTTGGTTACCGAGGCAGTGCCCAGTGCGCCGGGAACCGGAGTGAGCGAGCCACTGCCGATGCTGAAAAATTGCACCTGGTCTGAAGCAGTTTCCGCAACAGCTAGAATTCCCAACCGGGTATCAATATCCACTGCGCCGGGATTGGCACCCGCGGAGGCTCCTGAGCCATCCAGGGCTGGAGGAGTAACGGAGTAATCCGGGAAAACGGCGATGTTGGTTACCGAAGGATTGTTCTGCGCCGGAAGCGGCGGAGTCGTTCGCGACACGGAAAGAGGATAAAGACCAGGCGCGGAACCTATCGCGCTTGGCGGAAAAGTAAGATTCAGTTGGCGCGAAGAATTAGGCAGATTGGAGTTCTGGACGAGGGCGTTGCCGTTAAAAGTGGTCAGGGCAAGCAGGCCGGCATTTCCAAAATAGCCGCCGTCCACGGCGAGACTCAACTCGTTTCCGGTACCGTTTTGCGGGAAGCTATCTGGAAGCGTGGCCACGCTGGTCGGGCGAACCGGAACCACGCTGATGGTAAACGGACCGGCGCCTTTTGTTACTGGTTGCGCGGGATCTTGGACGGATACGGTGTAGGTGTCGGCGACCTGCAAATTCGCCGCGGTCAATTGTATTCGCGCGCCAGTGGACGGCGGATTAGTCACAGTGGTGGTTGGAATAGGGAAAAGAACCTTCATTTGTCCGGTGCCGGAATTAATGAGGATATTGTTTCCGGGAATTGCGCCGGTCAGCGTGATGGAGGATGAAGAAGAAATAAACGGCGCATCCAGATAGATGTTATACAGCGACGATCCCTGCGGCGCGATGGTCGGCGAAACGTTATTAAAGGTAATGGGGCCGCCCTGGATAATGGTGATGGTGCCGATCGTAAAGCGGGTGGTATCCCCTTTCGATGTGGCCACGACGGTAAGAGCTGCGGTGGTTGGAACCGTGGAAGGCGCCGTGTATGTAGCGGAGGTGTTGGTGGTTCCAGTTGTCGTAATGGTGCCGCACGCGGGGCTGCAAGTGGCGAGCGAAGGAAAAGGAATGGTGGTGGTGGGAGTTCCCTGGGTGATCAGGAAGGTGACGCCCTGGTTCTGCAGATCGTTGGTAAGATTGACGGTGAAATTCTGTTGTTCGCCGGTGGGAACAGTGGCGGTGGCGGGTGTGAGAGTAACCGAGATGCCGGAATCCAGAGTCAATGTCGCGGTGCCGGTTTTCTTGGTGTCCTGAACGGAAGTCGCGGTGATGATGATCTGAAGCAGAGGGAATTTTGTTGGATCGGGAACCTTGTTAGGCGCGGTGTAGGTGACGGTGGTGTTGGTGGAATTGGCGGGAATGTTTCCGGTGTCTGAGGTGCAAGGAAGCGCGCTCGCAGTGGTGGGCTTGCCAGTCGAATCTACCGTAGTGGTGGTGAAGGTGCATGCCCAGGTAACGTTGAGATTAGTTGCGCCGCTGACCACCGAGGTCAAGGTGATGGACTGGGACACAATGACCGTTGCCGTGGAAGGGCTGACCGCGACAGTGACCACGTTGGTGTTGCTACTGCCGCCACAACCGGCAATGCCCAGTACGAAGATTGTGCTGAGGCTCAAGCACAGCCTGAAATAAGAATTTCTATCCTTCATCACCACTAGAACCCCCAAATTCCGCGCAGCCCGCCCAAGCGGCCCACGCGGTTTACTAAGCTTTTTCCGGAAAACTGCCCGGCACTTCGGAATCCCCGAAAACCTTCGCCAACACCCACAGGCGTCAGAACGTTCTGCTTACGGTGAAGCGGAACGTCGTGGCTGGTTCGAAATAGTTCAAGCTGCCCGGATTGTTCTGAATCAAATTGATCTGCGGCTCGACCTGGAACTTGAAAACCGTGGGGTCCAGATTGGCCCGCAAAAAGTCTATTTCGTTTTTCTCGATAAAGGGCGATTGCGCCACGATGGTCTGGTGCAAGCGGTGAACGTTATAAGCATAGTAGATACGGAAAGGAGCCTGCACGATTGGCAGCCTGACCACAAATTCGATACCCGCCGAACCACGGAAGCGGAAATTGGTTCCCGATTCAATCGGCAACTGGGCACTGATCTTGGCGTCTGGGAACTGGCAAACCAGGCTGATTGGCGGCAATCCCGTGCAGCCATTTTGCCCGGAGAGTGCCGAAGGATCGAGTTTCAGGCCGCTGCGATTCGCTATGCCGTTGGTGCCGCCGTCAAAGAACAGCGCCGCCTGAACCGGCCCGACAATGGGAATGCGGTATTCAATGTTACCGAAGCCCTGCAAGTCTCCGCCGGGCAGAGTCGCGGTATAGGTCAAAACCGGTATGGTGAAGCTACGCAGCGCACCGCCCGAGGCGGGATCGTTGTAGAAAATAGTTTGCGCGCTGGCGGTCGGAATGAAGGTAACCGGCGAAATCGAACGAATGTCATAACCGCGGATGTCGTTTTCGCCGCCCATATAGAAGCGGTTGAAGGGTGGAATCTCTTTACCGCCGTATCCAACGATGTAGGCCACCTGCGCGTGCAACCCCAAAATATTGCGGCGCTTCTGCATCGGCCTGAACTTCTTCCATTCGAGCACGTTGGTAACGGTGTTTACGTTGCCGCCGATGGGGCCGCCGGTAAACGCCAGCGAATAAAACAGGCTCTTGCCTTTCGAGGGCTCCTGCGGGTTATCGATGTTGTTGTAGGAAATCGTCGGCGTGATGGTGCTGGAGATGATGCCGTTCAGGGCGCTGGGTCCGGCAAAGCTGCGGAACTGAATGGACTGGAACAGCAGTTGCGACGCGTCGTTGAAAGCGGTGATATTGGTTCGGGTGAGACCGTAGGTCAACCCCACGCGCAAGAAGGAGTAACGCTTGACGGGATAACTTGCGAACGCAGTGAAGCCAGTGCTGTCCTGATTGTAATTCTGAATGAACTGAGGATTGATGCTGACCGACTGGCCCAGGAGCAGCGCTTCCTGCTTGGCTTGGTTAAAGCTGTAACGGCTGGAGAAAACCGTGAAGCCGGTGGAAATCGGCCGGTCAAATAAATACGGCTCGGTGAAGCCGAACTGCAAACTCCTCTGCAAACTGCCGAATTGCGCGGAGAAGGTGAGCGTTTCGCCCAACCCCAGGAAATTGTTAGTCTGGTAAGTGAGCCCGATGAAGCCGCCGGCGAGTCCGCTGACGCCGCCGTTCAGGCCGATCGACTGTTTGCCTTTTTCATGAACCTTGAGGTTCAGGTCGACGGTGCCTTCCTTGGTGTTGCGCTTAATTTCGACGGCCTTGTCTTCTTCAATCTTGTCGAAGAAGTTCAGCTGATTCAGCCGCAGAATGCTGATTTCCCACGCCCGCTTATTGAAGAGCTGGCCTTCGTCAAGCAATAGTTCGCGGCGAATTACCTTATCGCGGGTGGTGGTGTTTCCGCTGAAATCGATGCGACGCACGTAGTACTGCTTTTGTTCGTCGAACTTCAAAGTCAGGTCGACGATTTTGGTGTCGTCGTGAATATCGAATTCCGGTTCCGGAGTGAAGTCGATAAAACCATATTCACCATAGATGCTGGTGTAATCCTTCATCGCTTTGCGCAGTTTGGAAACGTTGAAAATCTCGCCTTTCTTCAGCGGAAAAGCGCCCTTCAGAGCTTCCACTTTCAGCGAAAGCGCCTTATCGGGGTCGGCGCTTACGATTCTGAGCGCGCCCATGTGGAACTGGGGACCTTCTTCGATGGGAATGGTGATGTTCACAGCTTTGCCGGCTGATTTTCCCATCAGCGGCACCGGCAGACCCAGCTTGTTGTTTTCCGTATTGATATTTTCCAGGATCGGTTCCTTGACCAGCACGTGAAAATAACCGTTGTCCTGATACATACCGCGGACGCCAACTTCCAGGTCCTCGTTCAGTTTGTCCCGGTCGTAGGTCTTTGAGAGCACGTTGATTTCTGTGATGTAGAGCGGAATCTGGTACGGCCGGTCATGCTTCATGGCGCGGATCAGCTTGCGATCACTGAACGCATGGTTGCCGGTAAATTTGATTTTGCCGACCTTGACCTTGGGTCCTTCATCCACCTTGAAGATCAGAATGACCGCGTTGCTCGAGGCGATGCGCTCGTACTGCGGACTGACTTTAGCGAACTGGCGTCCGTGTTCGCCCAGCAGTTCCTTGATGACCACTTCCGCCTTCTTGATTTTGGTGGGGTCGAATTGGCTTTCCACGCTAAGACCGACTTTGCGTTCCTTGAAACGATCCAGAATGTCCGATTCCGAAACGGAATGAATATTGTCGTAACGAATTCGCCGGATGATCGGACGTTCCTTCACTTCAAACACGATGATCTTGGCATTGGCGCGGTCGGGAGAATCTTCCACGCGCAGCTTCACGTCCTCGAAAAACTGCGTATTCCAAAGCGCCTGAAAATCACGGCGCAGGGTTTCTTCGTTATATGCGTCGTTGTCGCGGCTGAAGATGCGCGCCTTCAGCGTGTCGTTGCGTATCCGCCGGTTGCCGATGAAATCAATGCGTTCGATGATCGTGGGTTTTTGTTGCTGCTGCGCTTCCTGCGGCGCGGCGGCGCGGCTCGGATGACTTTCGCGTATAACCACTTCGCCGGTCAGCAAATCCAATGAGGAGGAAATCAGGAACGAAACGGCGCCGTGCGACGAGGACGAGTTATCTGAAGACGGCAATGCTCCCGAACGGGACTCATCTTCCGCAGCGAGAGGCCGGGCGTCCGCAAGACACAAGAATATCGCGGCAAGACCCAAACTCAAGATTGGAAAAATCCCAAACGGAGAACAAACTTTTCTAAAAGCGGCCATTGACACGATCAAGGCCGCGCCCCCAAACCCAAGTTGTTTTTCTCCTGCCAGTCCGCGATTGACCAAGCTTCCAGTCACGCGTGAAAAACCGGTTCACGGTTATACACGCTGCGGGCCAGCCCGTGCGCAGCTGAAGAACAGCCACGCGTGTTGGTGTCAGATTCGTTAGTGAATGACCGGGGTTGCCTCAACCACCGGACGGAACGCAAGAGCTTCCCCTGCGACATAAATCTGAAGCGTCGCAGGCCTTTGAATTCCACCCTGAATCAGCGCTTCGGAGAGCGGGTCTTCCACATATTTCTGAAGGGCCCTGCGCAGCGGCCGCGCACCGTAACTGCGGTCCGCGCACGTTTTCTCCAAAATCCACTGACTTGCTTCCGGTGATAGTACAACCTGCACCTGCCTATGAATCAGCGTGTCGTTCAGCTGGCCCACAAGCAAGTCGATGATGCGGAGCAAATCCTCATCACCGAGCGGATTGAAGATGATCACTTCGTCCAGCCGGTTTAGAAACTCCGGATTGAAC
>Ga0210406_10005828_pt1 | contig 12840 bp, 13 predicted proteins | sample IncBWC30MmetaG_FD_155454 | JGI IMG/M metagenome (GOLD analysis project Ga0210406, IMG submission 155454) | Forest soil microbial communities from Barre Woods Harvard Forest LTER site, Petersham, Massachusetts, United States - Inc-BW-C-30-M | ecosystem: Environmental > Terrestrial > Soil >...
CAAACGCGGCAAGCCGGGTGTGGAGGAGCCGCCGAAGGCCGAAGAACCTCCGGCCGGCGAGCCGCCGAAGAGCGAAACCGCCTCCAAGGACGAGGGCAAGCCGTCGACCGACGCCAAGCCTGAAACCGCTAAATCTGAAAACGCCAAGGTCGAACCCGCCAAGGGCAGCCCGGAGCCGCTGGCAATGCGGCCGGACCCAGTTCCACCGGTCACGCCTGCGCCGCCGTCCACGACAGCTGCGGTTGCGGGCAGGCCGGAACCGACGGCAGCGCCGTCGGAACCCGCGTCCCAACCGCCGCCGCCGACCGTGACGGCCTCAACGCCGCCACCCCCACCGGCGACCCCCGCAGGGCCGCCGGCGCCGCCGATCTCGCAATAGTCTTCTGAAACATGCGAACGCCGCCCGCGCGGCCGTTTCTTGACTGCTCCTAGAGCAGGGCGCGTTCGCTTCGAGGCGAGGGAAGACTTACGTCTGGACAGGCGCTTCCGGCTGCGGCTGCACGAGTTCGTCGGGCTTTGCTTCGGGATCGAAGAACTCGCCCGCGGCGGCGATCGCTTCGGCAGCCGCATCCTGATCTTCCTGACGCGTCGAGATGTCTTCACCGCGCTTGATGCGCTCGGCCTCATCGGCGCTGCGGGCGACCGTTACCCTGATGCTGGTCTCGACCTCGGGGTGGACTGCGATCGTCACTTTCTGCTGGCCGATCGCCTTGATCGGCGCATCGAGCCAAACCTGCGTCCGGCCGACGGTGACACCGTCAGTGGCCAACGCAGCGACGATGTCGCGCACCGAGACCGAACCGAACAGCTGACCGCTTTCGGAGGCCTGACGGATGATCACGATATCGCGGCCCTCGATCTTCTCGGCCGCCTTGCTGGCCTCGGACTTTGCCTTGAGGTTGTTGGCCTCGAGCTCGGCCTTCATGCCGTCGAACTTGGCGCGGTTGTCGGCGGTGGCGCGCAGCGCCTTGCCGCGCTTCAACAGAAAATTGCGCGCAAATCCGTTCTTGACGCGGACGACTTCGCCCATCTGGCCAAGCTTGGCGACACGCTCCAGCAGAATGACTTCCATGGTGGTTCTCCTTAAGTGATGTGTTTCGACGAACTGGTTTGAGGCGATTTGAGGTTGGGTTGAAGGGTTGGATTTCAGGGTGCGGGAAGGGGCGGCGGCCTGCCTCGCAAATAGCGCTGACGAAAGCCGAACAGGGCATCGGCGAGCCCGAGCGCGACCATTGCGATCACGGGCCATCCGAACACGACCACGACGGCGTAGGTCGAACCGAGCCAGAATGCGCGGCTCTTCAAGGCGAGCGTCAACGTGTGCAGGACCGCGAAACCGGTAAGCGCATAGGCCATCATCACCGCCGCGGCGACGATCTGTGCCAGGATCGCAAGCAAACCGCCGCTGAAAGAGAACGCGATCGCGGCACATAGCGCCGCCAGTGTCATCGGCGGCAGCGCGGCGCTCTTCAGGTCGGGCCAGGGGCGATGCAACCGTCCCGAGGTCGCCGTGATTTTCGCCGATAACCAGAGATTGAGCGTCAGCGTCATCATCGCGACGACAGCGGCCCCGGCCGGCGCCACCATCACCAGCCAGTCGACCCATTGGTCGATCTCGCCGCTCGGAGCCGCGTCCGCCGGCCCGAGGATGCGCAGCAGGAACCGCCGCAACGCGCCGGTGATCTCGGCAGCATCAGTGCCGAGCGTCAGCAGCGCCGCCATCGTGGTCAGGGTGGCAAAGCCCGCGATCCAGAGCAGGATCCGGCCGACCGGATACCATTCGAGCTCTGGCGGGAGAGCGCCATTGCCGGACGAAACGGCACTGGGCAGGGGCCGGCCGAGCAGCGCGAGATGTCCGAGCCACCAGGCGGGCAGCGCGACGGTCAACGCAAAGGCAAGGCAATAGGGAAGGCTGAAGATCGCGCCAAGACTTACCGCCGCGGCAATGCCGCCGATGCTGGCACAGAGTGGTCCCCACGCAAGCGCCGCCACCATCAATGGCAGCGCCGCCAGGTAGAACAGCAACAGCGAGATCAGCGCGCCCGAAATGATCGAGGCAAACATCAGCGCCGAGGCGCAGCCGGCGGCTACGGCAACGAGAAGAATCGCGATCATCAGCTGTCCCGCCCCTTTCGAGCGGTTAGAGGTTTTTGAACCCCAACCATCGGCGACCGGACGACCCGGAAGCCTTATGCGTATTTTGGTCCGCGGCGTTCCCGCCGCAGGCCGCTTTCCGCTACCCGGTTTTCCGGATCATGCGAGTTTACCTAATCACGTAGGGCAGCAGACCAAGGAAACGCGAGCGTTTGATGGCGCGCGCAAGTTCACGCTGCTTCTTGGCGGAAACGGCGGTGATGCGGCTCGGCACGATCTTGCCGCGCTCGGAGACGTAGCGCATCAACAGCTTGGAGTCCTTGTAGTCGATCTTCGGCGCATTCGGGCCCGTGAACGGGCAGGTCTTGCGACGGCGGAAAAACGGACGGCGTGCACCAGCTTCGGCCATGATTCCTACTCCTCTTCCGCTACTTCGACATCATCGCGCGAACGGCGCGGGCCGCGGTCGCCACGGAAGCCGCCATCCCGATCGCCACGGAAGCCGCCATCGCGGTCGCCGCGGAAGCCGCCACCACGATCGTCGCGCTCGCGGTCGCGATCCGCTTTCCGCATCATCGCCGACGGGCCTTCTTCATGCTCTTCGACGCGAACGCTCAAGTAGCGGATCACGTCTTCGCTGATCCGCTCCTGCCGCTCGATCTCCGAGATCGCCGCAGACGGGCCATCGATGTTGAGCAGCACGAAATGCGCCTTGCGATTCTTGTTCATGCGGTAGGTGAGCGAACGCACGCCCCAGTTCTCGGTCTTGGTGATCTTGCCGCCGAGCCCTTCGACGATCCCGGTCATCTGGGCGGTCAGTTCTTCGACCTGCTGGGCGCTCGCATCCTGACGCGCGAGAAAAACATGCTCATAAAGAGGCATGGGTGTCCTTTCCTTAAGTTGGCGCGGTTCCGGCGGCAAGCCCTTCGAGACCTTCGGAAAGGACTCGATACTGCTCAGAAGGCGGAAGCACGGGACGACGGACCAACTGGCCCTGCCACATCAATATCGCCAAAAAGGTGAGATTGCTGAGACCGTCCGTTCAGCTCCCGGCCGGGACCCACGGATGGCGCGGTTTATAAGGATTTTGAGCGCGATGGCAAGGGAAGCTGGTACCAAAAATCGGCTCTTTTGACCCGGAATCGCCCCCGTGGCTTGACATGACCATCTCCCGCGGTGTCTTACGGCCCAAACTCGGAGCGCGATCAGCAAAACCGCAATCCGGTTTTGCGAAACCGCTTGCACTTGGGCCGATCATGCGCGGGATTGAGCACGTTCAGGGAGCGCCGATGACGGCAGCATTTACTTTTCCGGGGCAGGGCTCCCAAACCGTCGGCATGGGCAAGGCCCTGGCGGAGGCATTTCCGGTCGCGCAAGCGGTGTTCGACGAGATCGATGCGGCGCTCGGCGAAAAGCTGACCGCGATCATCTGGGACGGCGCGGCCGAAACCCTCCAACTTACCGAGAACGCCCAGCCGGCGCTGATGGCGGTCTCGCTAGCGACCTTGCGCGTGCTCGAGACCGAGGCTGGATTCTCGGTCGGTCGGGACGCCAGATTTGTTGCGGGGCACTCGCTTGGCGAATATTCCGCACTGGCGGCGGCCGGCAGCCTCAGCATCAGCGATGGCGCGCGGCTGCTGCGCACCCGTGGCCTTGCCATGCAGAAGGCGGTGCCGGTGGGCGCCGGCGCCATGGCCGCCTTGCTCGGCCTCGACTATGAGACGGCGATGGCGGTCGCCGATGAGGCTGCCCAAGGTCAGGTCTGCCAGGCCGCCAACGACAATGGCGGCGGGCAGGTGGTGGTCTCCGGCGACAAGGCCGCGGTCGATCGCGCGGTGGAGATCGCCAAAGCGAAGGGCGCCAAACGCGCCATGCTGCTGCCGGTGTCGGCGCCGTTCCATTGCAGGCTGATGCAGCCGGCGGCCGATGCGATGGCGCAAGCGCTGGCCGGTGTCACTATCAAGCCGCCGGCGGCGCCGCTGGTGTCCAACGTGCTGGCTTCAGCGCTCACCGATCCCGACGAGATCCGCCGCCGCCTGATCGAACAGGTCACGGGAACGGTGCGCTGGCGCGAGTCGGTGAGCTATATGGCCAGCCACGGCGTCACGCGATTTTTCGAAATCGGTGCGGGCAAGGTGCTGAGCGGGCTGGTCAAGCGCATCGCCGACGGCGCGGTCGGCATTTCGGTCGGCGGACCGAACGACATTGCTGCCGCAAAAGCAGCATTGGCTTCCGCGCAGTCGGCCTGAACGGCCGAGAGGAGACACTGATGTTCGATTTGACTGGCAGGACGGCGCTCGTCACCGGCGCGACCGGCGGCATAGGCGCTGCGATCGCGCAAGCGCTGCACACGCAAGGCGCTACCGTCGCGATTTCCGGGACGCGCCGCGAGGTCCTGGACGCGCTCGCCGGCAAATTGGGGCAGCGGGTTCACGTGCTGCCGTGCAACCTCTCCGACGCCGCCGCGGTCGAGGCCCTGGTCCCGTCGGCCGAAAACGCCATGGGTCAGGTCGACATCCTCGTCGCCAACGCCGGCATCACGCGGGACAATCTATTCGTGCAATTGCGCGACCAAGACTGGGACGAGGTCATCAACGTCAATCTGACCGCGACTTTCCGCCTCGCCCGCGCCGCGACCAAGCTGATGATGCGCAAGCGTTTCGGCCGCATCATCGCCATCACCTCGGTCGTCGGGGTCACCGGCAACCCGGGGCAGGGCAATTACACCGCGTCGAAGGCCGGACTGATCGGCATGATCAAGACACTGGGCGCCGAATACGCCAAGCGCAACGTGACCGCCAATTGCATCGCGCCTGGATTCATCAAGACGTCCATGACCGACGCGCTCAATGACAAGCAGCGCGAATCCATCCTTTCGAAGGTTCCTGCGGCACGGCTCGGGACGCCCGAGGATATTGCCGCGGCGGCGGTTTATCTGAGCTCGAATGAAGCGGCTTATGTGACCGGGCAGACGATTCACGTCAATGGCGGAATGGCCATGTTTTGAGCCCTTGTCGGGCATTGCAATGCGGCGAATGGCGGTTTCGAAGGGGGCGATCGAGGCTTGTAGTCAAGACTATGGAAGTATGGTAACCGAACCCCCATCGGATGGGCAAAGAACGCCATTGCAGGATGTTGAATCCCTGTATATTGGCGGTGCGGAGCCTGCGTCGTTCGCTGGGCCCTTAAGGGCCAAATCAAGACTATGCGCGATTGCTGGGGAAAGTTTAACGACCACGATGGCGCTTATCGCCACGGGGTCGATTGTTAAAGGAACAAGCACGAGGTTGAACGATGAGTGAGATTGGCGAGCGGGTTAAGAAGATCGTGGTCGAACACCTTGGTGTTGAACCCGAAAAAGTGGTCGACAACGCGAGCTTCATTGACGATCTCGGCGCCGACAGCCTCGATACGGTCGAGCTCGTGATGGCTTTTGAAGAAGAATTTGGTTGCGAAATTCCAGACGACGCGGCCGAGACGATTTTGACCGTCGGCGACGCCACAAAATTCCTTGAGAAGAACGCGAAAAGCTGACGCCCCCGCGCGCCATTGACGAAACCGGACGGGCCGCCGAGCAGCGGTCCACCGGTTTCTTGTTATGGGCCGCTAATTCGGGGCTGGAGTGCTGGACATGAGGCGGGTTGTCGTCACGGGTCTCGGCATGGTGTCGCCGCTCGGCTGCGGCGTCGAGCCGACCTGGAAGCGCATCCTGGGAGGCGAGAGCGGCGCTAGGAAGATCGAGACCTTCGACGTCTCCGACCTGACCAGCAAGATCGCTTGTCAGGTCCCGCGCGGTGACGGTAGCGGCGGTACATTCAACCCCGACCAGTGGATGGAGCCGAAGGACCAGCGCAAGGTCGACGACTTCATCATCTTCGCGATGTGCGCGGCGCGCCAGGCGCTCGATGATGCCAACTGGCACCCCGCGAGCGAGCAAGACCGTTGCGCCACCGGAACGATGATCGGCTCCGGGATCGGCGGCCTTTCCGGCATTGCCGACACCGCGGTGCTTCTTAAAGAACGCGGACCACGCAGAGTATCGCCGTTCTTCATCCCCGGGCGCCTGATCAACCTGGCCTCCGGCTATGTGTCGATCGAACATGGCCTCAAGGGTCCGAATCATTCGGTGGTAACGGCGTGCTCGACCGGCGCGCATGCGATCGGCGATGCCAGCCGGCTGATTGCGCTCGGCGATGCCGATGTGATGGTCGCGGGCGGCACGGAATCACCGATTTGCCGGATCGGGATGGCGGGATTTTGCGCGGCGCGCGCGCTGTCGACCGGCTTTAACGATACGCCCGCAAAAGCGTCACGGCCCTACGACAGGGATCGCGACGGATTTGTGATGGGAGAGGGAGCCGGCATCGTGGTGCTCGAGGAATATGATCACGCCAAGGCGCGCGGCGCGAAACTCTATGCCGAGGTGACCGGCTACGGATTGTCCGGCGATGCCTATCACATCACCTCACCGGCGCCCGACGGCGATGGCGGATTCCGCAGCATGAGCGCCGCAATGAAGCGTGCGGCGATCAACCCATCCGATATCGATTATATCAATGCGCACGGCACATCGACGCAGGTCGGCGACGAAATCGAGCTCGGGGCTGTCGAGCGCCTTTTGGGTAACGCCGCCTCAAAGGTGTCGATGTCGTCGACCAAGTCGTCGACCGGACATCTGCTTGGCGCCGCCGGCGCGATCGAGGCGATCTTCTCCATCCTTGCGATTCGCGACAACATCGCGCCGCCTACCATCAATCTCGACAACCCGTCGGTCGAGACCTCGATCGATCTGGTGCCGAAATTGGCGCGCAAACGCGAAATCGACGTCGCGCTGTCGAATTCCTTCGGTTTCGGAGGCACCAACGCCTCCGTGATCCTGCAGCGCGTGGTCGACTAAGCTGTGATTAGAAGTCCACCGTTTTGCCTCATTCGGCGATGACTGCAGAGCGCCGTCAGCGAAAGTGGATTCCGGTTTTGCGTCCGATCGCGCTCTCAACTATTAATGAGCATGATCTTTTTCGCCAAACCGCTTCACCCCTTTTGGCGGATCATGCGCAAATAGCCGGCGTGTGCTATGGGCAGGACAAGTGATTTATCAGGCCACGATTGAACCGGCAGGAATTTAGGTTGCATCGATGAGTGAGAGGCCGCCCATTTCGCCACGCAGCCCGCGCGCCGCGCTGGAGCCCGAGCAGGTTCCGCCGCCGCCGAGGCGGTCGGAGCGTGCCCGCAATCCGTTTGTCGTGGTCGGCAACGCCATCATCACGATCCTGCTGGTCGGGATGATCGGCACCGGCGCCGCCTACTACTATGGCAGGCAGAAGCTCGAAGCGCCGGGTCCGCTGCCGGAAGACAAGATCGTCAACATCCCCTCGCGTGCCGGGATGGCCGATATCGCCGACGTCCTGCAGCGCGAAGGCGTGATCGACAACAACCGCTGGGCATTCATCGGCGCGGTGCTCGCGCTGAAGGCTCGCTCGGAGCTGAAGCCCGGCGAATATTCGTTCCAGCGGAGTGCCAGCCTGCGCGACGTCATTGGCACCATCGTCGAAGGCAAAGTGGTCCAGCACTCCGTCACGATCCCTGAAGGGCTGACGTCCGAGCAGATCGTGGCGCGGCTTTCCGACAACGATATTTTTGCAGGCTTGGTGCGCGAGGTCCCGCGCGAGGGCTCGCTGTTGCCGGAGACCTATAAATTCCCGCGCGGCACCACGCGCGAGCAGGTGATCCAGCGCATGCAGCAGGCGCAAAAACGCGCGCTTGCGGAAATCTGGGAACGCCGCAGCCCGGACGTTCCGCTCAAATCGCCGGACCAGCTCGTCACCCTCGCCTCGATCGTCGAGAAGGAAACCGGCAAGCCCGACGAGCGCAGCCGGGTTGCCGCGGTATTCGTCAATCGCCTGCGGCAGAAGATCAAGCTGCAGTCGGACCCGACCATCATCTATGGGCTGGTGGGCGGCAAGGGGACATTGGGCCGGCCGATCAAGCGCAGCGAAATCATGCAGCCGTCGCCCTACAACACCTACATGATCGACGGCCTGCCACCGGGGCCGATCTCCAATCCCGGGCGCGCCTCGCTGGAGGCCGCGGCCAATCCGGCACGCACCCGCGATCTCTTTTTCGTGGCGGACGGGACCGGCGGCCACGCCTTTACGGAAACCTACGACCAGCACCAGAAGAACGTCGCCAAGCTGCGCTCGATGGAAAGGCAGATTCAGAACGACACCGTCGAACCGGGGGAGGATATGGCACCGCCGGCCGCGGCGGGCGCCCCGGCCGACGCCAGCCCGACGGCGACGACGAGGCCGCCGGCGCCGAAAAAGCCGGCCAAGCCTGCGGTAGCCCCGCCTCGGCAGGGCGCGGCGCAGTCGACGACCACGCCGCCCGTGGTTCAGCGATAACGGGCCAAGCCCGCGCCCCGGTTCGGAACCGATTCCACTTTTTGCGAAAACGCACTAAGGTCCACGCGCCCTCGCCAAGCGAATCTGACGTCCTGCCTGTTTATTTGCCGGAGAATTTCACCCGATGGCGCTGTCGAGCATGACCGGCTTTGCCCGAAGCCAAGGCGCAAGCGGGCCTTACGCGTTCGAATGGGAATTGAAGTCGGTCAACGCCAAGGGATTTGACCTGCGCATGCGGCTGCCGCCCGGGTGGGACGAGATCGAAGCATTTGCCAAGAAGCGCGCGGGCGAGGTGCTGTCGCGTGGCACCGTCTACGCCAATTTGAACATGAAACGCACCAACGCGGCTTCGGCGGTACGCATCAATGAGGATGTGCTGGCGTCGGTCGTGAGGGTGGCAAGCATGCTCGCCGGCAAGATCGACGCGGTGGCGCCGAGCGTCGATGGATTGCTCGGCATCAAGGGCGTCATCGAGATCGTCGAGCCGGAAAGCGACGAGGCCGAGGACAAGGCGGCGATGGCGGCGGCCGCGGCAGCCTTTGACGAGGCGCTGGCCGATCTTGTTGCGATGCGCCGCCGCGAAGGCACGGCACTTGGGCAAATTCTCATCCAACGGATGGATGAGATCGAGATCCTGGCGAAGCGGGCGGAAGCTGCTCCTGGCCGCAAGCCCGAGGCGGTCAGGGCGCGGCTGGCCGAGCAGATCGCGGCCCTGCTGGAATCGTCCGACCGCTTCGATGCCGACCGGCTCACGCAGGAGGCGCTGCTGATCGCGGCCAAGGCCGACATTCGCGAGGAACTCGACCGCATTGCTTCCCATATTTCGCAGGCGCGCGAGATGATCGGCAAGGGCGGGCCGGTCGGGCGGCGGCTCGACTTCCTGGCCCAGGAATTCAACCGCGAGGTCAATACCTGCTGCTCCAAGTCAAACGACATCGAATTGACCAATACCGGCCTCGAAATGAAGAACGTGGTCGAACAGTTTCGCGAGCAGGTCCAGAATCTGGAGTGAGACATGACGGCGGGCGGCCAGGGCTTTCACGGGGTTGGCTTCGACGGGGTTGAGCGGCGCGGGCTGATGTTCGTGCTGTCGTCGCCGTCGGGCGCGGGAAAGACCACGCTGTCGCGCATGCTGATAGCGGAGACCCCGGCTCTGCAAATGTCGGTGTCGGCCACGACCCGGCCGATGCGACCAGGCGAGGCCGACGGCAAGGACTATCATTTCGTCGATCAGAAGCGCTTCGACGCGATGGTGACGAATGGCGAGCTTCTCGAATGGGCGAAGGTATTTGAAAATCACTACGGCACGCCGCGGGCGCCGGTCGAGGCGTCCCTCGCCGCGGGCAGGGACGTTCTCTTCGATATCGACTGGCAGGGCACGCAGCAGTTGCGTAGCCGTTCGCCCAACGACGTCGTCAGCGTTTTCATCCTACCTCCTTCGGTTGCCGCGCTGGAGCAGCGGTTACATACCCGCGCGCAGGACTCAGAGGAGGTAATTCGCGGCCGCATGAAGAAGGCGGGCGACGAAATGAGCCATTTCGACGCCTACGACTACATCGTTGTCAACGACAATATCGGGATCGCCTTCGAAGCCGTTAAGTCGATCCTTCGTGCGGAGCAGCTCAAACGCGAACGGCAGGTCGGCCTGTCAGGGTTCGTTCGCGGCTTGCAGAGGCAGCTACAAAAATAGCGAGCCTCAGTGCGACGGCTGCTTGGACATGCGCTCCATAAATTCCGAAATCCTGCCGAGCCTTTCATTGGGATCGCTGGCTTCATGGAAGCCGGGCGAGAAATCCGCCCGGCGCGCGATCTGATCCGGCTCGACCCAAGGCGCCGTTTGGCGCGGCGACCTGGGGGACGGCGATTGGCGGGCGCCGTCGGCCGTTTCCCAGACCACGCGCTGGCGTCCACGATGAGGATTTGGTGCCGGCCGCCGCGGGCTGCCGAGCCGGAAGATCGCTCTTCCTATCAGGCCCGCGAGCGCCAGCGCGCCAGCAACAACCATCAACAGCGTCGGTAAAGTGCCGGTAGGCTTGGCGGGCACAGCGTCCGCCGCTGCGGGGGCAGCGGCTTGTGCCGGCGTCGTCGCCGGATCGGGCTGCGCGTCGGCGAGCGTATTGGATGCCGCCGGTTGCGGGCTGGCCGTTGAATTCGCGCCGGGGTCGGGCCAGCGTGTGCCGATCAGCGATCCGCGCGTCGTGCTTTCCAGCACATTCGGACGCTGCGCGCTCGCGGTATTGGCCGCATCGGTCGGCACCGTCTGCGGTCGTTGCGGGATGCCTGTGGCGTTTTGCTCGACGCGCGTTTGCTGCCAGGGCAGCTCAGCATGCGCGTCCGCGAGCGAACGCTGCGCCGCGGGGGTCTCAGCCTTCGGTTGAGCCGCTCTCTCCGATCGTTGCGGCAGCCCTGCTTGCGCCGGTTCGCCGATATCGCGCAGATACCAGCATTGGCGATTGCTCGGGTGCTCGATGCGAAAATACCAATGCTGGCCATCCGGCGTTTGATCGCCGGGTTCGCTGCGGCAGGCGTCGGCCGCATCGGCCGTAACGTGCAAGATCGCGGTGACGGGGGCGCCCATGAGGGTGGCAGCGAAAACGGCGGACGCAATTCTTGCGGCTCGGCTTGACATAAGTAACTCCGGTGACGCTACGCAACACTACGCGTTCCAAATCTCGGAAAAGACTTGGGTCGCAATGGGCCGCAATTCCGGAGAGGATGGGGCTTAATTCGGGCCTGGTTTTTCGTTCACCAAGAACAAAATGTGGCGCTATTGTTTCGACGAGGTCCAGCGCCCGACGCATCCGTCAGATCGCTTGAACGTTCCGGAGCCGCTGCGGCCGGAAACATGCCCGGACGGAGCTCGCGGCCCCGCTCGGGCTGACAGTTCCGCTGAGACCTTCACCAATGATGACCGTCGCTGCCATCCTGGGCGACGCTGCCGGGCTGGGTCGCATAGGAAATCAGGGTGCCTTCCGGCGCCCGCATCTGGGCGAGGCCGCCGTCGGACGAGCGCAAGCTGCGGGCACCGAACGGATTGTTGCGGCAAGCATCGAGAATCACGAGGTTAAGCCGGGTCCCCGAGCCCTGCATCTGGCGCAGCACGAGGTTGATATCCACCATCTGGAAGTCGACATCGGCCTCGCGTGTCGGATTGGCATTGATCGGCACCAGATAGTTGGAGCCCGAGACCTGAACGCCATGGCCGGCGTAATAGAATAGGGCAACATCGGCGCCCTGCACCTGCCGTCCAAAATTCTGTACCGCGTTGTCCATGGCGGTCTTGTCAAGATTGAGTTGGGCCCGCCCGCCGATCAGGGTGAAGCCAAGGCTATCGAGCGTATCCGCCATCAGCACCGCGTCTTTGCTCGGATTGTCGAGCGGGCTGACGTTTTGATAGGTGGAGTTGCCGATCACCAGCGCGATGCGTTTTTCGGCGGCCGCGGGACTGGTCGAAAGCAAGGTAAGAAAGCCTGCGGCCGCCGCCAGCGCGCGGCTTTTCCCCCTCCAGTCAAAGCGCGGCCGGCTCATCTCCATCCCCAAAGATATAAAGGCGGCAGATTATCCGCCGCCGTCCACTCCGAAAAGCGCCTGGCGCTGGCTTCGCCGCGGCCGTCAGTTGCTCTCGATCACGTCGCTGAACAACACGTAACGCTCGCCGTTGAAGCGGACCAGCCGCATCTGTTTGATCGGGCGCAGATCGGTTGGGCTCGTCTGCAGCCGGATGCCGGGCAATAGCAACGGCAGCTCCATGTTGAGATGCGAGGCCTGCTGCATGATGTTCTCGCGTGTCAGGTTGTCGCCGCACTGCTTGAGGATCTGCACCACGGCGTAACCGATATTGTAGCCGTACGGCGCGTAGTAGTCGCTCTTGCCGATCCGCGGGTTGTACCTGTCCATCCAGACGTTCCACGCCTTCATTTCCGGATCGTCCTTCCACTGCGGGTCGGCCGGATCCTTTTGATAGGCGGCGGAGATGATGCCCTTTGCCGCTTCAAACCCGGCCGGCTTGATCGCGCCAGCAATCGACGAACCGATGCTGACCACGATTTCCTGCGGATGCCAATCGACGTCGTAGGCCTTGCGAATGGCTTGCGCGGAAAATTTCGGAATCGTGACGATGAAGAATACGTCGGCGCCCGAGGCCTTCAGCGAGACCACCTGGGAGTCGACGGTCGGGTCGGTGGTGTTGTAGGCTTGCGTCGACACGATCATTGTCTCGGCATTGTCGCCGAGCCCGCGCCTGAAGCCCATGAGATAATCGCGTCCGAGATCGTCATTCTGCGCGAGGATGCCGATCTTCGCGTTGGGTTTCTCCGCCAGAATATACTTGGCGTAGATCTCACCT
>Ga0210406_10005829_pt1 | contig 12839 bp, 9 predicted proteins | sample IncBWC30MmetaG_FD_155454 | JGI IMG/M metagenome (GOLD analysis project Ga0210406, IMG submission 155454) | Forest soil microbial communities from Barre Woods Harvard Forest LTER site, Petersham, Massachusetts, United States - Inc-BW-C-30-M | ecosystem: Environmental > Terrestrial > Soil >...
GCAGATCCCTCGCTTCGCTCGGGATGACAAACTGTAGCTGGGGAAGCGAGGCCGATGCGCGAAGCCGCCGATTCCCTGGAATCGAAAGAATCGAGCCGGCAATAGTGAGAATCGAAAACTCTATGAAAATCGCTAAGGATGTAACGGAACTGATTGGCCGCACGCCGTTGGTGCGGCTGAACCGGGTTACGAAGGGCGCGGTTGCTGACGTTGTGGCGAAACTGGAAAGCCAGAATCCCGTGGCCAGCGTAAAGGACCGTATCGGCGTGAGCATGATTGCCGATGCCGAGCGTGCCGGACGGATTCAGCCCGGGAAGACCGTTTTGATCGAGCCGACGAGCGGCAATACCGGGATCGCTCTCGCCTTTGTCGCGGCCGTGAAGGGATACAAGCTCATCCTCACCATGCCCGAGACCATGAGTCTCGAGCGGCGCGTGCTGCTGCTCGCTTTCGGAGCGGAGATCGTTCTTACGCCGGGTCCGCGGGGAATGAAGGGAGCGATTCTGAAAGCCGAGGAATTGCTGGCCTCGACTCCAAACGCCTACATGCTCCAGCAATTTGATAACCCGGCGAATCCGAAGATTCACTTTGAGACCACGGGGCCCGAGATTTGGGATGACACCGACGGACGTGTGGATATTCTGATTTCCGGCGTCGGCACCGGTGGGACCATCACGGGCGTCTCCGAATACATAAAGCCGAAGAAACCGTCGTTCAAGGCGGTGGCGGTGGAGCCGGCGGATAGCGCGGTCCTCTCGGGCGGAAAGCCATCGCCACACAAAATTCAAGGAATCGGCGCCGGTTTTGTTCCGAGCATCCTGCGCCGGGATTACATTGACGAGGTCATCACCGTAACTAACGACGACTCGATCAACATGGCGCGGCGGCTCCCGCTCGAAGAAGGCCTGCTCGTTGGCATCTCCTCGGGAGCGGCGGTGGTCGCGGCTTTGCAAGTAGCGCGGCGTCCTGAGAATGCCGGGAAATTGATCGTCGTGGTTTTGCCGTCGTTCGGCGAGCGCTACCTGAGTAGTATTCTCTTCGAAGGACTCCGGAACCAGGCGCTGCAGATTCCGACGGTGCAACTTCCGGAATGAGCTTTGGTCTTTAGTCTTTTATCTTTGATCTTTGACCCATGCCTCCTCTGCTGTCGCTAATTCGCGAGGACGTTGCCAGCGTGCTGGAGCACGATCCCGCGGCGAGGTCGCGCCTGGAGATTTATCTTTGCTACTCCGGGCTGCACGCGGTGTGGTTCTATCGCATCAATCACTGGTTGTGGAACCACAATTTCTTTCTGCTGGCGCGCTGGTTGTCGCAGGTGGCGCGCTTGCTTACCGGAATTGAAATCCATCCGGGGGCGGGGATCGGCAGACGTTTATTCATCGATCATGGTTTGGGTGTGGTGATCGGCGAGACTTCAATTGTCGGTGACGACGTCACACTCTACCAGGGTGTGACGCTTGGTGGAACCGGCAAGGAAGTCGGCAAGCGCCACCCGACGCTTCTGGATGACGTGGTTGTCGGCAGCGGAGCGAAGATTCTGGGCAATATTACGGTGGGGCGCAATTGCCGGATTGGCGCGGGATCGGTCGTGCTTCGAAACGTGCCTGACGATTCCACGGTGGTGGGCGTGCCGGGGCACATCATTTTGCGAGAAGGGAAGCGCGTGGTCATTACCGACCCTAAGCAGATCAACGATCCTCTGTCTGAGGCTCTGGCCGCGGTCGCGACTGAGGTGAGCAAATTAGCGGAACGAGTGCGACAGCTAGAGGGCACGGGCGGGCGTGAGCCGCTGTCGGCTTCACTGCAACGGATTATCGAAGATATCGACTATCAGATCTAACACTCAAGATTTTGTCATCCCGAGCGAAGCGAGGGATCTGCATCTTGCGGCGAACTGCGGATCCCTCGCTTCGCTCGGGATGACAAGACATAAAGCGAGCGGACCCAAGTATGATTGACTGTTTCGGGTCGAGACCTCGCGAATGAAATACGGCTTCGTAATCGATAACCGCAAGTGCATCGGATGCCACGCCTGCACGGTGGCGTGCAAAACCGAGAATCAGGTGCCGGTGGGCGTGAACCGGACCTGGGTTAAGTACGTCGAGAAGGGTGTTTTCCCAAACACGCGCCGCGTATTTCAGGTCACGCGCTGCAACCATTGTGAGAAGCCTCCTTGCGTCACCATCTGTCCCGTGACCGCGATGTACAAGCGCAAAGACGGGATTGTCGATTTTGATTCCGACCGTTGCATTGGCTGCAAAGCCTGCATGCAGGCTTGTCCTTACGATGCGATATATATGGATCCGGACGATGGCACCGCTGCCAAGTGCCATTTCTGCGCGCATCGCACTGAAGTTGGGCTGGAACCAGCTTGCGTGATCGTGTGCCCGGAACATGCCATCATTGCTGGAGATTTGAGCGATCCTGAAAGTGAAGTGGCGCAGTTGGTGGCGCGGGAACCGGTGCGCGTGCGCAAACCCGAACAGGGAACTCAGCCCAAGCTCTACTACATCGATGGCGATGAGAGCGCCATTGTGCCGACGGCGGCGCGGCATGAGTCGATTTACATGTGGTCGCAGCGGAATGCGGCTGTGCTTGGCGGCGGGGCTTCTTATCCGCTTGATAGTCCGTTGCTGCAGAAGGATGCGCTGGCGGCCTATGACGTTTCTCATGCGCGTCCGTGGGGATGGCAAGTGCCAGCTTATTGCTGGACTAAGTCGATTGGCTCCGGTGTGCTCGCTGTTCCAGCGATAGCCATGGCGCTTGGAAGGTTGTCGGGCAACCGGGTCCGCGATATTGCGCTGGCGACCGTCGCGCTTCTGTTTACGGCTCTCACCACTGTGCTGCTGGTTTGGGATCTCGATCACAAAGAACGATTTCTTCGAGTAGTGTTCACGCCCCAAAGTAAATCGTGGCTGGCTCGGGGCGCGTTTATTCTGATCGCATACAGCGCGCTGTGTGGCGTGTTCTGGTTGGGCGCGGTGGCGGGATTTTCCATTCTGACTTCGGTCTTGTTGTGGCCGACGGTGCTCGTAGGATTTTGCGCGGCGGCCTACACCGCTTTTCTCTTTGGACAGTGCGAAGGGCGTGACCTGTGGCAAACGCCGCTCCTGCCGGCGCATTTGATCGTTCAAGCATTGCTCTGCGGATCGGCGATACTGTTGCTGCTTCCGGAGGCGACGGGCGGTTCGACGCAGGCTGTGGCATTTGCGGTTCCCGCGCTGCTCATTAGTTTAGTTTTGCACTTGCTTATGCTGGTCGGCGAAGTTGCCATGCCGCACACCACCGACAATGCGCGCTACGGGGCTCGACTGATGACTCACGGACCGTTCGCGCGCGCGTTCTGGGGCGGCGCGGTTGTGGCGGGCGGAATTGTTCCGCTGGTGCTTTTGTTGGTCGGTGAGCCCAATCGCATCGCTGTCGGGTTGGCTGGCGTGCTGGCTCTGGTGGGACTTCTGATTTTCGAATGGTGCTTTGTGATGGCGGGGCAGAGCGTTCCGAACAGTTAAGAGCGCGATTGCGTGAGCAGGTGTGCCGAAAGCGCTGCGTTCATACAAGCGCCTTCAGGCATTGAGGCTGCTAGCCAGCCCCTAAAGGGGCGTCGAATTTCGGATTTTATCGGCATCGCTAAAGCGATGCCCTGATACGAATCTCGAGTTTCAGCTGTCGGCTGAAGCTTGGAAAGCTTATGGAGACTAAGCAATGACGGATTTCAAGCGCGACGGTAGCCACCTCTCCTCTTATCCGCCGGTTGAGAAGTGGGACGACTGGGTTGAACTCGATCCGGACGCCTGGCCTCGTCGCGTGGAAAAGCATTATCAACTCGTTCCTACCGTCTGCTTCAACTGTGAATCGGCTTGCGGACTTCTTGCCTATGTCGATAAGGAAACGGGGCAGGTCACAAAGTTTGAGGGTAACCCGAAGCATCCGGCGAGCCGCGGACGGCTTTGTGCAAAGGGGCCGGCTACGATCACTCAGATTCACGATCCGGATCGTATTCTTTATCCGATGAAGCGCTCGGGGCCGCGCGGCGGGGGAAAATGGGCGCGGACTTCGTGGGACGAAGTGCTGGAAACTTTCGGCGCGCGCATCCGTAAAGCGTTTCAGGAAAATCGTGGCGAAGAAGTCATGTACCACGTGGGACGCCCCGGACAAGATCACTTTATGGATCGCACCACGCAGGCGTGGGGCATCGACGGCCACAACTCGCACACGAACGTCTGTTCGTCATCGGCGCGGTTTGGCTATCTGCTGTGGCACTATACCGACCGCCCCTCGCCCGACCATGCCAACGCGCGCTTCATTCTTCTGCTCTCCGCGCATCTCGAGTCCGGGCACTATTTCAATCCGCATGCTCAGCGCATCATCGAAGGAAAAATGGCGGGAGCAAAACTCGCCGTCATGGATCCGCGCCTTTCGAATACGGCGAGTATGGCCGATTACTGGATGCCAAGTTATCCCGGCACCGAGGCGGCGGTGCTGCTGGCAATGGCGATGGTCATCCTGGGCGAAAATCGGTTTGACGCGACCTTCGTGAAGAACTGGACCAATTGGGAAGAACTCGAAGTCGACGGATTTTCCGCCAAGGGCCAAAGTTTCGAAGCCCTGATCGAGGCACTGAAGCGGCACTATGCGAAATTCACTCCGGAGTTTGCGGAAAAAGAAAGCGGAGTGAAGGCGGAAGTCATCGTTAAAACGGCGCGCGAGATCGCGACCGCGGGAAGCCGCTTCGCGTCGCATCTATGGCGGGGCAGCTCGTCCGGCAATCTGGGCGGATGGCAAACGGCGCGCGCCTTGATGCTTCTGCACGTATTGACCGGTTCGGTTGGAACTCCGGGCGGACACAGTTTGAGTGCATGGAACAAGTTTGTACCGCAGCCGTTCAGCGATCCGCCGCCCCAGAAGCATTGGAACGAACTGCTGTATCCGCTGGAGTGGCCGCTGTGCACGCATGAAATGTCGCCCCTGCTGCCGCATTTCCTCAAGGAAGGCCGCGGCCGCCTTGAGGCTTATTTCACGCGCGTCTTTAATCCGGTGTGGACCTATCCGGATGGATTTGCCTGGATCGAGATGTTGCGCGACGAGGAAAAAGTCGGCTTGCACGCCGCGCTGACACCGACCTGGAGCGAGACTGCGTGGTTCGCGGATTATGTTCTGCCGATGGGCTTCAGTTCCGAACGTCATGACCTGATGAGCCAGGAATCGTACGCCGGCCGGTGGATCGGCTTTCGCCAGCCCGTGTTGCGCGTTCTACAGGAACGGGAAGGAAAGAAGTTCGATTACACCTATCAGGCGAATCCCGGCGAAGTTTGGGAAGAAGATGAATTCTGGATCAACCTGTCGTGGGCGATCGATCCCGATGGTTCGATGGGAATCCGGCGGTGGTTCGAGTCTCCGTACCGTCCCGGCCAGAAACTGACCGTCGACGAATACTACGGCTGGATGTTTGAAAATTCAGTTCCGGGATTGCCCGAAGCCGCCGCCAAAGAGGGATTGAAGCCGCTCGAATACATGCGCAAATACGGTGCCTATGAAGTTACCACGGACGTCTATAAATTGAACGAGAAGGCGGTGGCGCCCGCCGCACTCGCAGGATCGAAAGTAGAAGCAAACGGCGTGATCACGAAAGAAGGCAAGGCCGTGGGCGTCATGGTCCATGGCGAACCGGTTGTCGGGTATAACACTCCATCGCGGAAACTGGAGTTGTTCTCAAAAACGATGGCAGATTGGCAATGGCCGGAATTCGCGCTTCCGGAGTATTATCGCAGCCACATTCATCAGTCCGCGCAAACGGCGTCGATGGGGAAGTCCGGCGCAGAGGTCGATCAAGATTTCGATGCCCGATACATGCCGCTGGTGGAGTGGCCAAAGGATGCTCAGGGCGAGGTGTATACGCTGCTGCCGATTTTCCGTTTGCCGCATCTTATTCATACGCGATCGGGGAACTCGAAATTTCTTTACGAAATTGCGCACAAGAATCCGCTGTGGGTGAGTCCGGTGGACGCGCAGAAACTCGGCGACATACGCACCGGCGATTTGTTAAAAGTCCACACTGAAATCGGTTTTTTCGTGTTGCATGCCTGGGTCACCGAGGGGTTGGCCCCGGGCGTGGTGGCCTGCTCTCACCACATGGGACGCTGGCGTCTTGATAAAGAGGATCAGCTCGAACGCATGTCGAGCGCGTGGGTCAATCTGCAAGAGGTCGGTAAAGGACAGTGGAAGATGCGCCAGATCTCGGGAGTGGAGTCTTACAAAACATCCGATCCCGATACCCAGCGCGTGTGGTGGAGCGATGCTGGCGTACATCAGAACCTTACATTCCCCGTGCATCCCGACCCCATCACCGGCATGCACTGCTGGCACCAGATGGTGCGCGTGGAGCGGGCGGGGGCCGACGATCGCTATGGAGATATTTTCGTCGATACGAATCTTTCCTTTGCGGTTTATCAGCGGTGGAAGGCGCTGACTCGTCCTGCTCCCGGGCCTGGGGGACTGCGGCGGCCGCTGTGGATACCGCGGATGAGACGACCGGAGGGAGCGGCGTTCTATGTCTCCAAGAAAGCCTGAGCCTGCGGCTTGACGTTGTAAAATGAAGCCATGCCGCTACAACCAGGAAATCCCGCATTTAACAAGAAGCGCACTCCGCCTCCGGACGAAACTTTTGAAGAAGCGGCTTATCTGAAGGCGCTCGGGGAAAAGCAGAAGGTCGTGAGCTTGAAGCTGGCCGACGGGGAAGTGGTCCGCGGCTGGATTGAGTACTACGACAAGAACATGGTGCGAGTGACGCGCGAGGATGGTCCGAATCTGTTCATCTTTAAGCATGAGATTGTTTATATCGCGGAAGACGGGAAGAAGAAGTAGACAGCATTCAGCACTCAGCATTCAGTGGACATCCCATCAAAATGAAAGTCTCGACTTCGCAATGACATCCGCTCAATCTTTGGACCTGATTTCTCCTATGCAGGCTATGGCTCGTGAGGCGGGCAGCCTGGTGATGGGCTATTTTCGGCAGCATGTGAAGATTGAATATAAGGGTGCCGTGGACCTGGTCACGGTGGCCGATCGAAAGTCGGAAGAGCTGATTCTGGAGCGCATTCGCAAACAGTTTCCGACACATGACGTGATGGGTGAAGAGGGTGCACGCATCGAGACTGGAAGCGACTACAAGTGGTACGTTGATCCGCTGGATGGGACAACGAACTTTGCGCATGGCTATCCGGTGTTCTGCGTTTCGCTTGCGGTGGAGCGCCTGGGCCGACGGATCGCGGGAGTGATTTATGATCCGACTCGCGACGAGATGTTTGCCGCTGAACTCGGCGGTGGCGCTCGGCTGAACGACAAAGCAATCCAAGTGTCGACTACGGCGACATTGGGAGAGTGCCTGGTCGCTACGGGTTTTCCCAGCCAGAAGCGGCACAAGAACCCGAACATTTATTTCTATCACCAGCTCACGTTGCGCACCCACGGGGTGAGACGGGCGGGATCCGCTGCGCTTGATCTGTGCAATGTGGCGTCGGGGCGGTTTGACGGCTTCTGGGAATTTAATCTCAATCCGTGGGACACGGCTGCGGGCGTGCTGATCGTCGAAGAAGCGGGCGGGAAGGTTACGGACTTTTCGGGAGGCGAATTCCAGATCGCGAGCCGCGAGACGCTGGCGTCGAATGGGTTGGTCCACGACGCGCTCTTACATGAGTTTCAGCAGATCTTGGCAGGCCGGGGGTTAGAGGAGCTGCCGAGTCCGGTTGCCTACGCGAAGGATCGAAGATTGTAGTGGATCGCCGGGCATTCCGCCCGGCTGGACAGCTGCCCGAGGACGGGCGAGGCGCCCGTCGCTCCACCGTCGCAGTGCAAGCGGTACAATTAGTTACGTGATTTCGTCTCTGCTTGAACGCAAGATCGAAAAGCGTCCTGACAAGGTGCGGCTGCAGGGGCGCATTTTGTTTCTTACCGAAGATCCGGAATTGATCAAGAAGCAGCTTACGGGCTGGGACCTGCCGTGGGACACGAAGAATCCCGCGAACAATCCCAAACTTCGCGACGACATTTCTACTGACGAGATCACTCCGGCGCACTGCTGCTTCTACTTTGATCGGACGCTCGGCGAGATCCCCTATGTTGGCTTGAGGTGCGGCGATACGCTGCCAATTGGACGCGGCGATGTGAAGAAGGGCGGCTTCGTGTGCTCGGTGAGCGGCAAGCGGCGCGGCAAGGGCTCAAGTCGCGAGCAGTCGCCTTATGCCGAGTTGTCCGCCGGGATTCAGGTTGCGATTGCCGAGAATATTGAGCGCATCTACAAGCAGAACTGCCAAAACCTTGGGTTGCTGACATCGACCAACTTTGCTTTGATTGACCGGATTCGCGCCGGGGAAGAAATCGCGCTCAGCGAGTTTACCGCCGGGGAAGATGAGATCACTCGCCAGGTGATTGAGTATGGGGGATTGTTTCCGTTTAACGTTGCGCGCATGCAGGGGAAAGTTTTTCTGCCGCCGATCAAGACTTCGGCGCGTGCGATGACTTTGGCGGAGAAGATTTTTGCGGCGCACATGTTGCCGGCGGCATCGCAGACTGCCGAGCTTCGCTCGGCTGGACAGCCGGGGGCGGCTGTCCCTACGCGTGCATTGCCGGCCCATTGCGTTCGTCCGGGGGACACTGGGTTCACTCGCGTTGATTTGCGGTTCAGCCATGAGTACGTCACGCCGATGGCATCCATTTTTTACGAGCAAAACGTCGGCAAGAACGTTCCGGTGAACGATGCCTCCAGCATTCGGTTCTTCCGCGACCATCTCACTTTTCTCGACGAAGTGATCTCCGAAGAGAAGAAAAAGATGGGGCTACTCGACTTGGCCACACAACTCAAGCTGAAGCAGGAGGATTTCGCCAAACAACAGGGAATCAAGCTGCACGGCGAACTTGCCGACCGTAAGGGCTCGGAGGGCATCTGCCACTCGGTGATGCTGGAAACATATGCGCTGCCGGGGCAGGTGAATGTTGGGTCCGATTCGCACACGCCGCATGTCGGCGCTATCGGATGCATTGCCTTTGGCATCGGGACGACGGACGTATTCAACTCCTGGATTACGAAAGACGTTCGCGTCAAGGTGCCGGAGTCGGTGAAGATCGTGATTCGGGGCAAGCGGCATCCGAACGTTACGGCGAAAGATTTCATCCTGAAGATTCTTTCGCTCGATTACGTGCGCAGCGGCAAGGCGCTGGCGAAAGTGATGGAGTACGCGGGGGAAGCGGTGGAGGCGCTCTCGGTGGACGAGCGCGCCACCATGACGAATATGGCGGCCGAAATCGGAGGCTTTACTGGCATTGTGGCTCCGGATGAAAAGGTGGTCGAGTTTCTGATCGAGCGCCGGGGCATGAAGCGCGCGGAAATCGAGAAGATGATTGCAGGCCTCGAGAGCGATCCGAACGCCGAATACGCGCAGGTGATCGAGCTGGACGCGGCTGAGATCACGCCTATGGTTGCGACTCCAGGCGATCCGGGTAACGGCAAGTACATCCGCGAACTCAACGCTCGAGTGCCGATTGAAATCGCTTATGGCGGAACCTGCACGGCGGGGAAGAACGAAGATATGGATATGTACGCGTCGGTTCTTGCTGATGCGCTGAAGCAGGGCAGGCGAGTTTCGAAAAATGTCGATTTCTGGATTCAGTTCGGTTCCCAGGAAACGCGCGAGTATTCGAAGCGCAAAGGCTACATCGAGATTTTCGAGAAGGCCGGCGCACACGTGATCGAGCCTAGTTGTGGGGCGTGCATTAATGCGGGGCCGGGAGTATCGACGCGCCCCGAGCAGATCGTGATCAGCGCTCAGAACCGAAATTTTCCCGGGCGCAGCGGGCCGGGGCAGCTCTATTTGGCTTCGCCGCTGACTGTAGCAGCTAGCGCGGTGGCGGGGTACATTGTCGAATACGAGCCCTCGAACGCGACCTCCAGTCTTAAATTTCAAACTTAGCTCGTTGCCTGCTCACCCACCCCAAAATCATCACATTCGGGATGTTCATGCATCACTGCATGAGTGCGGAGAGTGTGAGATTCGTAGGATGGCATCGCTGCGCTGTTACGAATCAAGATTTGCATTATGGGCAGCCAGCGGTCCCGGTGTACAATGTACGCTAGGGTACATTCAAACGAACGATTCCAATCTTATAGGCGCCAGGTGAATTCGCCGCCCTGGCGTCGTCCATTGCGTTGCTCTTCCCAGCACGCGGCAAATCCGCGCTCTGCCGAATCACAAAAAATAAAACCATGAAAATTCTTCTCTATAACCCCGACAACGGTGTAACCCGTAATTTCATGCCGCACCTGTGGATGTTTTTGCTGCAGGCGCTCACTCCATCTGGCCATGAGGTGCTGCTGGTGGATGGCAACGCCCAACCGATGGACGAGGCGGGGATCGCGCAGTTTGTGCGCGACAACAATATCGGATTGGTCGGCATCGGCGCCATGACTCGAATGATTGCCAAGGCGTATCGCATGGCGGATGCGGTTCGGGCCACGGGAGTTCCGGTGGTGATGGGCGGACCGCACGTGACCGAGATGGCCGATGAGGCACTCGGTCGAGATGGGGGGCCGCGCCACGCCGATGCGGTTGCCTTGGGGGAAGCCGATGCGACATGGCCGCGGATCGTCGAAGACGCGGCCCGTGGTGAGCTTAAGGACGTATATTCGCCCGTGGACGCATTTGGACAGGAGAGCAAGCCTTCGCTGAAGGAATACCCGGTGATTCCGTGGCAGTCGATCGATCTCAAGCAGTTCAATCTGGTTCCGAAGGCGGCGACCGGATTGTTGCAGAAAATCGGAGAAGGGTGGGGATCGTTTCGAATTATTCCGGTTGAATCCGGGCGAGGATGCCCCTATGGCTGCGAGTTCTGCACCGTGACCGGATTTTTTGGCGACTCGATTCGCTTCCGCACGAATGAGAGCGTCGTCAATGAACTCCTGTTGCTGAAGGCGCGGGCTCGTACCGAAAAGGGGCAGATGGCCGTCTTCTTTATCGACGACAATTTCGCCATCAATATTAAGCGGACGAAGTCTCTGCTGCGCGACATTATTGCGGCCGGCGCGCAGTGCCACTGGGTGGCGCAGATTTCCGCTAATTTATTGCGCGACGAAGAACTGGTGGACCTGATTGCGGCTTCGGGAGGCAAGTGGATTTTTATCGGCATGGAGTCGATCGACCCGGCCAATCTGAAAGACGTCAATAAAGGATTCAACAAGCCGGGTGAGTATGCGGCGGTGCTGGAGCGACTGGCGGAACGCAATGTGTACGCCATCACATCGTTTATTTTTGGCATGGACAACGACACGGTCGGAGCGGCCGAGCGAACTCTCGAACAAGTTCGGACCTGGCCGCCGGGGCTGCCGATTTTCGGATTGCTGACCCCTTTGCCCGCAACGCCGCTGTACAAGCGGCTGGAGAAGGCTGGGCGGCTGACGCGGCCCAAGCACTGGCAGGAGTTCATCCCGTTTGCAATGGCCCATACGCCCTTGAAGATGACCATTGAGGAAGCTCATGCCGAAGTGAATTACGGGTGGGCCCAGGCTTATAGTCCGGAGGCGCTGGCGCATGCGGTTGAGTCGCTGAACGACCAGCCTTTGGGTTATCGCGTCAACATCTTCCTTGCGCGAATCTGTTTCCGCGGCATCTATTTTCCCATGATGGGGAAAATGGCCTGGGTAAAGGTGATTGCGCAAAATCGGCGAACGATTTTCAAGCTTGTAAGGGAAGGGTTCAAGGCGGGGGCCTGGCGAGGCGCGCCTGCGCGAGTTCTTGCTGTCCCCGTGCCTTCGGCGGAGGCGGGTGAAGCGATCGCGCAAGGGGCGGAGAGCTAGCTGTCAATTGTTGGCACGGACCGGGGATCCATATACTGAATCTGGATACTCTGAATCTGGATACGAGGTCACCGATGATAGCTTCTCCTCTTTCCGGGAACGTCCTTGGTTCAGTCGGCGACGCTTTTGTTATTGCAGAGTGGCAGGACGCAGGCGGTCCCGCCGAACCACCCCGGCTTATCGCACCACTGCATGTGCACCATCGCGACGACGAAGCATGGTATGTGCTTGAAGGAACCCTGCGCGTTCTGGTGGGAAAGGACGAGGTTGAGGCCCGTGCCGGCTCGGCTGTGTTCGTACCGCGGGGAACGGCGCACACCTATTGGAATCCGGGGCCTGGACCAGTCCGGTATCTGCTCGTCATGACCTCGAATATTTACTCCTTGATTAAGGAAATCCACGCGATGCAGAGCCGAACTCCGGCCGCCCTTCGAGCAGTGTTTGGGAAATACGATTCCGATCTTCTGGACCAGTAACGCGCCATCTGCATCGCCCCGGGGCGGTGGCGGGCGGGCGATTGCGTTGCCCGTCAATCGAAAGTCCCTTATACTCTTTTCGACCGTGGAAAGCTGCGGCTCAGCGCTGCTGCCTGTACCGAGAGCTGGGTTCTTGCTAAAATAAGTTGTATCACCACCCTTCGTGCGCCCGAGGAGCATGAGACTTTATGACCTACGTGATTGCCGAGCCCTGCATTGGAACCAAAGATACTGCCTGCGTTGACTCCTGTCCGGTGGATTGTATTCATCCCAAAAAGGACTCCGAGAAGTTCGGGACCGAGGAGATGTTGTATATCGATCCCGTGGAGTGCATCGACTGCGGCGCCTGCGTTCCGGTGTGTCCGGTCTCGGCCATCTTCGCGCTCGACGATCTGCCGGAAAAGTGGAAAGAGTATACCGAGCGGAATGCGAAGTACTTCGGGCGGTGAGGCAGCTGTCAGCCATCAGCCGTCAGCCTTCAGCAAAACCGCTTCCGCGGTCAACATTAAAGCTGGATGAGG
>Ga0210406_10005830_pt1 | contig 12838 bp, 15 predicted proteins | sample IncBWC30MmetaG_FD_155454 | JGI IMG/M metagenome (GOLD analysis project Ga0210406, IMG submission 155454) | Forest soil microbial communities from Barre Woods Harvard Forest LTER site, Petersham, Massachusetts, United States - Inc-BW-C-30-M | ecosystem: Environmental > Terrestrial > Soil >...
CGCAATACGTATCGGAGCGGGAAGGCGGCTGAAACCAAATTCCTACTGAGCCGAGTGGTCCGGCTCACTTTCCAACGTTTCTGGGGTTAATAGACCCATTTGCACCGCAAAACGAATCACGTCACTGCGCGTTCGAAGTCCGAGCTTCTCAACAAAACGTGAACGATATGTTTCGACGGTTTTCACGCCCACAGAAATCTGTTTGGCTATTTGGGCACTGCTGTACCCTCGCGCTACGAGTCTCAGCACCTGCAGTTCACGGTCGCTGAGGATGTTTATAGGTTGCGTAGGGCCAGCCTTTGTACCTTTCTTCGCCAGCACGTCCTGGACAAGAATGCTGGCCAACCGCGGATCCACGAAGATTCCTCCGCGATGCAGCGCTCGTATGGCGGCAAGCAGCTCTGCATCCACCGCCCTTTTCAACAGGTAGCCAGAGGCACCGGCAGCCAGTGCCGATCGTAAGTATGCGGGGTCATCGTGCATCGTGAGGATGAGCACGCGGGTTTCGCGGCAGTTTCGCGCTATCTCCTGCAGGGCTTTCATACCTCCGACTCGAGGCATGGTGAGGTCCAGCAAGGTCACATCCGGTTTCGTTTCCCGTACCCCTTGAACTGCCTTCTCTCCATCCGGAGCCTCTGACACAACTTCCATATCGGCCTGGGCATTAACGAGCATTCTCAGCCCGGCGCGGAGAATTGCGTGATCATCCACGATCATGACTCTGATCTTGTGCGTTCGCGCCGGCATTTCAGCCGCTCCTCCGGTCCACCCAGGGCTGCAGGTCCTGCTTGGCAAGTGGGACTCGCACCAGAATCTTGGTCCCCCTGCGCCGGGATGCAAAACTGACTGTTCCGCCCAACATTGCCGCTCTCTCCCTCATACTCTGAATGCCCAGGCGGTGCGAGGTGACGGCCACGGCCTTTGCGTCAAAGCCGCACCCGTCATCGGCTATCGCTACCTCCAGAGCCGTAGCCAAACGCGCGAATTTAATGCTGACCGTCTTGGCTCCCGAATGTTTGGCTATGTTGGTCAAGGCTTCCTGGACAATGCGATACAACCCGATCTGGACAGCAGCCGAAAGGTTGCTGGAGTCAAGTTCTTTGAGTTTCAGATCCACAGTTATGTTGTGGGTTTTGACGTACTCGGAAACGTATCGTGTTAGCGCAACACCCAGGCCATGGTCGTCCAACACGGTTGGGTGTAGCCCGCGGGCGAGTCGACCGACTTCGTCGATGGTCTGGCCAGTGATTTCCCGCAGCCGATTTCCCTGCGCCTTAACATCGGCCAGGTCTCGAGCGTGTTCCAGAGTACGCAGGCCGACCAAGAGAGAAGTCAGCAATTGGCCGGCTTCATCATGCAATTCACGCGCAATCCGGCGCCGTTCCTCCTCTTGTGCGGAAAGCATGTGTTCGAGGAGGAGTCGACGCGTCGCTTCGGCCTGCTTGATTTCCTCAGCTTGCTTCCGTTTTTGCTCACTCAGATCGGTTATCACCATGCCCAGGGCATGGCCTTTGTATCCAGGAAACCGATTGAGCGACAAATAGACCGGAACCAGACTTCCATCTCTGCACCGCAGGTTGAATTCGCCTTTCGCAACCGTCTTCTGAGCCTCGGCGAGGAAAGTTTCAAATCTCTCTCGCTCTGTTTTCGGAACCAGCAACTGAACCGCAATTCCAATCATTTTCTCTTGTGGCCTGGACATCAATTCTGCAAACCTGCGATTGCAGTAGAGCACAGCACCATTCCGGGAGAGAGTCGCCGCGCCTTCGCTCATGGCCTCCACCAACATGCGATAGGCAGGTTCACCGCCTTTCAGAGAAACCACCTGCTCTCCGCGCCGACCGGAAACCATCAACGCATCCACTTCGCCGGACTGTATGGCGCGCAGAGTTCCCTCCGCAGTTTTCAACCGAGCGAGGAGCTCTGTCTGCTGATCCGATGGCGTGGATGACGGCACTTTGCGTGAAGAAGGTCCGAGGCTTCTGCGAGTCTCTTTCGGCGCACCGACTTTGCCGGGCAGCCCTCCTTGGAGGACTCGGCCGTCGGAACGTGGTCGCTTGTTAGACATCTGCTATTTGAGTCCTTACTTCAGAGCGCCGGTTGAAGATCCAACCCCACAATGACACTCTCGGTCTTTGAGAGATTTCCAATGATTTTCTTGACCGGCGGCGGGAGCCTTCTCACCAGGGTGGGAATGGCAATGATCTGATCACCCTTGGCCAGTTGCGGCTTCTTCAGCAAGTCAACCACTTCGATGCGGTACTTGCCGTGCAGTTTGTCCTCACAAATCTTCTTGAGGTTGGCGATCGCTGCAATCGAGTTAGGGGTTTGGCCTGCGATGTAAAGCCGCAATCGGTAAAACTCGCTCCGCTTGGTCTTGGCGGGGCGGCGCTTCCTTACTGAACTTTTCTTCATGTCGGTGCTCGGTTTCTAGTGCAGATGGGCCAAACTTACTACTCATCCGCCGCGACTGCGCCCTGGCCTGCGATGGCCGTGGCCACCGTGTGATCCCTCAGAATATTGCCCAATTCTAGGCCCCGCGCACTCACGATTAGCTCACGGGGTTCGCGCGAATGTGCCATGCCACGGGATTTCAGAACGTAAAGCTCGCGTCTCGGTCGCCCATTGGGCTTGCTGTCCCGCAACACAATCCAGGTGTCCATAAGAGAGGAGACGGCCGCAGCAGTTCTCTCCTGGGGGTCTCCTGCGAATGTCAGATTCGTGAACATCGATGTGATCTGCTCCACCTTTAGAAAATCGACCAGGCGCATGAGCATCGATTTCACATTATAGGTGCCTGAGACCGAAACCAGGTTCGTGATCGGGTCGATGACCACGACGCTTGGCCGAACCTGTTCGATCAATTTGTGGACACCGGCCAAGTGCGCTTCCAGGCCGATGCTGGTTGGCCGCATCGCGTGAATGTGCAGTAGACCCTTTTTTACCCAAACCTCCAGGTTTAGGCCAACCGAGCGCATGTTACGGAGAATCTGGCTGGGAGATTCTTCGAAAGCGAAATAGAGGCAACTTTCGCCGCGGGCGCAGGCGGCGCGGGTAAAATTCGCCGCCAGGCTGGACTTCCCAGTTCCCGCGGTGCCCGATACCAGCACACTGCTTCCACGGAAGAATCCCTTACCTTCCATCATGTGGTCCAAAGCGGGAATTCCCGTTGAAACGCGATCCGTCGATGATTTGTGGGCAAGCGCCAGTGAAGTGATCGGCACCACCGAGATGCCCTCGCGATCGATCAGGAACGGGTACTCGTCGGTTCCGTGGGAAGTGCCGCGGTACTTGACGACGCGCATCCGCCGCGTGGAAATCTGTTCCCTAACTCGATGGTCCAGTGAGATCACGCAATCGGCGATGTATTCCTCTAGTCCATGACGAGTCAGCGTGTGTTCTCCGGCTTCCCCGGTAACGACCGCGGTAAGCTTGTGGCTTTCCAACCAATGAAACAGCCGGCGGAGTTCCGCTCGCAGAATCGTGGAGTCAGTTAATCCGGAAAAAAGTGCCTCGATGCTATCCAAGACCACGCGCTTTGCTTTGATCGCTTTGACCGCGTGGGCCAAACGGATGAACAGGCCCTCGAGGTTGTATTCTCCACTCTCGGCGATCTGGTTTCGCTCAATGGCAACAAAGTCCACCAACAGCTTCTTCCGTTTGGCAAGCGCACGCAAATCAAAACCAAGTGATGCGACGTTGGCCCTCAGCTTCTCCTCGGTTTCTTCGAAGTCCATGCATACGCCAGGCTCGCCGTATCGAACAGCGCCGTGCACCAGAAATTCCATCGCGAGTAAGCTCTTGCCACATCCTGCGCTGCCACACACCAGGGTGACACGACCTTTCGGCAGGCCTCCGCCTGTGACCTCATCAAATCCTTGGATTCCTGTCGGGGACTTAGTGAGCGACGAGCGAACGACTTTCGGCCTGGCGCGGGCCATAGCGATACTCCTGAACCGGAATTTCCGATTTGGACCTCTGACTTATGCATCGTATCGTTCTCCTGCCAGCGATACAACGAATTTGCCGCCAGTGCGGACCCCAGCGAAATCGCGGCAGAGTTGGCACACAGGACTGACGGTCCACAAATGGTGTTCTTGGAAACGCAAGACTGATTCTGGGCGACTCGTAGCCCACTCGAAAAACAGCTCAGCAGGCACCTGGTCTTTTAGTTGGTCTTGGAATCAAGAGAAGCTCCCAGTGCGAGTGTGTAGCCCGGCGGAGGGAGCACCCGCTTGGGAGGCAGACGCTTCCTCAAAGCGTGAGTATCTGCTTCGAATACAAATGATCCGTCCCCTGCGATGTGCTTGAGGATGGTTCGCGTAAAGAAATCCTCGGGCCTGCGCAGCCTCTTCCGTATTGATTTGGAAAAAACGGACAACGAGTCGGCCACGTAAGCTCTTTAGAATCTTGAACTGGTCTATCGGACACGAACCAACATCTGAACCCCAGCGAGGTTCAGTAGCGAATTATACCCACGTTCAGAGGAAACCGTAAGATGATGCAGGAGTGGCGCTTAGCCATTTCTCTTGGTACTGAATTGGAAAACAACGCCACCAGATCACGCCCAAACAACACCATTTCACGGTGTTTTGGAAAGTATGGAAAACGTCGGCAGCGGCGTAAGACTTTTAGAATCTGGAGCGGCCTATCGGAATCGAACCGACACCTGAACCTTGGCAAGGTTCCGTACTACCACTATACTAAGGCCGCTCAACGACCTTCTTTTTATAGCATGACCGGCATGGGGGCGACAAGCCTTCCCCGCGAAGGCCGGCCTAAAGCCAAATCCGCTGCAGGCAGGAAGGATCAGGATACCTGGGTAATCCGGGCGGACTTTACCACCGGAGAGCGGCGCTGACGCTCCGCGAAGCGCGTCGCTTTATCCTTGTCTGTGTAAACGCGGCCGAACTTTTCCCCGTCGGCATAGTAGACACTGACAAGGTAATGGTGATGTTTGCGGCGGCGATCCTTACCAAACGAACTCTTGCCTCTATTCGAGCTTTTTGTCGTCACACCTTTTGTCACGTTGGCCACCCAATCTGAAGAGAATATGCACAGCACTATCTCAGGGAACCGAGCGCCGCACAAGTACCAGAGAAGATAGTAACACCTGCTCCATTACAGCAGAAAAGCGCGTAAACGGGAACCGGTAACTTCGCGGAGAGGCGATCTGAACCCGGCGGCCTCTAACTCTAATCATATCTAACCTAGTGGGTAAAACGCGGGAAGAAAGGCACCTTCCCTGATGCCGGGAGAGGACTCTTTTCCGGTTTCACAGAATATTCACATAACTGGCTGTATTAACAGAGTGTTTCCCGCCATGAGGATGATGGAACCAGGAGGCCAATTTGTCAGAAGAAATTGTTGCCCGCCATGAAACATTTTTGGATTTTCTACGTCTTTACTACTGAGGAGAAGATAAGCTGAATGTGGCGGAGAAACATAATGATGATAAGCATTCCAAAACAACCGCCCCTCGTGGAAGATCTGCGGAACCATTCTGAGGAACAGCTCGCTGAATTGCGTCAGCTTCTCGCGGCAGGGGCGCCTTCGCGGCCAGATCCGCGCCGGCCTGGCTTTTATGAAGTGGAAGGCCTTTCGAGCACGTACTACGTGTTTAAGTATCCGACAGGCACGAAAGTGCTGCTGCTCGGCGTATGGGGGCGCGAGAGCGATCCGGCGGCCTCCTTGGTGGCATGTACCTGTCCGGCGGCATAATTCTCTTTTCGCTAGACCCCTAAGAACACGTAATAGAAAAAAAAGGCGCTCCGACCGTGTCGGAGCGCCTTTTTAGTCTTCGTCCAGGCTCTAGCGCAACGGAGTTGATGCAATACCGCATCCCGGTGGGTTGCGGTCCATCATCAAAGACGTGCCCGAGGTGGGCGTCGCAGCGGCTGCACTTCACCTCCGTCCGTCGCATCCCCTGGCTCGTGTCGCTCTCCGCCTCGACGGCCTGTTCGCTGGCCGGAGCATAGAAACTGGGCCACCCGGAGCCCGAGTGGTATTTTGTTTCAGAACGAAACAAGGGCTGCCCGCAGCAGACACACTTGTAAGTTCCTGCCGTTTCGGTATCCTCGTATTCGCCGGTGAAAGGCGGTTCCGTCCCCTTCTTTCTGGTTACAAAGTATTGATTCTGCGTGAGTTGTTTCTTCCATGCCGAATCTTCCTTGCGAAGCTTCTCTTCCATGGCCCCTCCCTCTGATGGGTATCCTTCTACCACATCCCGCGCCTGATAAGATTCGGCGCACTGGCTTCACGTTTCCTACGCTACTCCGCCTAGCGGTCGTAGCAAAAGCCTGTCGCTAAAGCCACTGTGACAGAGACCTCAGACCAAGAATACCCGGATAAACCACGGCCGCATTGCGAAAATCGCCCGCGCATGGTCTGCCGTTGACACGGGGCGAATAGTACTTTATCTTGGTTCTTGCCGATGATTGGCACACTAACAGTCCGGGCGCACCATCATCACGGACACACGCCGCGCCCCCTGAGGTGTGCATAGCGATTCGCTAAAAAGAGCACTCTTCAGCCCGCTGGCGCAACAAGCCCCAGCGGGATTTTTGTTTTCGGGTTCATTTTATTCAGGAGACGACACCGTGGAGATCGACTTTCAGAAAAGCGGCGGGCTGGTGCCGGCCATCATCCAGGACGAGCGCACCGGCGACGTGCTGATGCTCGGCTTCATGAATTCCGAGTCGCTCGCGGAGACGCGACGCACGGGAGAAGTGGTGTTCTTCAGCCGTTCTCGAAACAAACTCTGGAAGAAAGGCGAATCCAGCGGCCACGTTTTGCGGGTTCGCGAGTTGCGCGTGGATTGCGACGGGGATGCGCTCCTCGTGCGCGTCGAAGCCGTGGGTCCCGGCGTCTGTCATGAAGGTTACCGAAGCTGCTTCTTCCGGAAATTAGAGTCGGACGGGAGCGCCAAGATCATCGCCGAGCGCACGTTCGCCCCCGAAAAGGTTTATGGACAGGAGAAAACTCGATGAGCCGGCTGAAGCTGGGAATCCCCAAAGGCAGCCTGCAGGACGCGACGCTGGATCTTTTTTCGCGTGCCGGCTGGAAGATCACGCTGGGCTCGCGAAGTTACGTTCCGGCGATTGACGACGACGAAATCGAGTGTCTGCTGGTGCGCGCGCAGGAGATGGCGCGTTACGTCGAGTCCGGCGCGCTGGACGCGGGGATCACAGGTCACGACTGGGTGGTGGAAACCGGCGCGGCGGTTGACGAATTGTCGGAGCTGATCTATGCCAAGCAGCGGCTGGCGCGCGTCCAGTGGGTTCTGGCTGTGCCGGAAGACTCCGCGATCCGGGAACCGCGCCACCTGGAAGGAAAAGTTATCGCGACCGAAGTCGTGCACATCACAGAAAATTATCTCGCTAAGCACGACGTCAGAGCCCGCGTGGAGTTTTCCTGGGGCGCCACCGAAGTCAAAGTGCCGCAACTTGCGGACGCGATTGTGGAAGTGACTGAGACAGGCTCGTCCCTTCGCGCGAATCGTCTCCGCATCGTCGACACTGTGCTGGAATCGGCGACCGTGTTTATCATGAATCGTGCCGCGGCAGCGGATTCCTGGAAACGCGAAAAAGCGGAAAACCTGATTCTGATGCTGCAGGGCGCTATCGCCGCCGCGAGCAAAGTGGGACTGCTCCTAAACGTCCATCGCGACGATCTGCAAGCTGTTCTAGGGGTTCTCCCCGCGCTAAAGAAGCCGACGATTTCTGCTTTAAGCGATCCGGAGTGGGTGGCGATCAACACTATCGTCGAGGAAGCGGTAGTCCGGCAGATTCTGCCAAAACTCAAAGCCGCCAAGGCCCAGGGGATCGTCGAATATCCCTTAAACAAGATCGTGCTGTGATGCGCATCATGAGACTTACGCCGGCGGTCGAGAAGAAACTTCTTCGTGCGCGGCAGGAGCATGACGCAGAAGCTGAAGGCATCGCGTCGGAGATTGTCGGCGATGTTCGCCGGCGCGGAGACGCGGCATTGTCGGCTTGGATGAAGAAACTCGACGGCATCGATCTCCACCGCGAAAGTTTGTGGATCTCCGGGGGCGAAATTCGCGCCGCCCGCAAGCAAGCTAGCCGCGATTTTCTTCGCGCACTGGAACACGCCGCTCGCAACGTCCGCCGCGTCGGGGAAAAACAGTTGCCGAAGCCGTGGACGATGGAAGTTGAACCCGGTGTGAAAATCGGCCAGCTGGTGCGCCCAATCGAGACCATCGGCTGCTACATCCCGGGCGGAAGGTTTGCGCTCGTTTCCACTATGGTAATGACCGTTGTGCCGGCCAAAGTTGCGGGCGTCCGGCATATCCAGGTGGTATGCCCGCGGCCGAACGCCGCCCTTCTCGCGGCCGCCGATGTTCTCGGAGTCGCAAAAGTCGCCCGAATTGGTGGCGCGCAAGCCATCGCGGCGCTAGCCTACGGCACGAAGCGCGTGGCTCGCGTCGAGAAAATCTTTGGCCCGGGCAATCGCTTTGTTACCGCAGCCAAGCAACTCGTCAGCAGCGATTGCGCGATCGATCTGCCCGCGGGGCCAACAGAAGCGATTGTCTTGGCCTCCACAGGAAACCCGCGCTGGATCGCCGCGGACCTGCTGGCGCAGGCCGAGCACGCTCCCGATGCAGGCAGCTATCTCGTTACAACTTCAATCAGTCTTGCGCGGCAGGTGCAGACCGAAGTGGCGCGGCAACTTGGACAATTGCCGCCGACGAATCCCGCGCAAATTTCGATGAAGCGCATGGGCGCGATCCTGGTCATGCCGTCCCTCCATGCGGCTTGCGAATTCGTAAATCGATTCGCGCCGGAGCATCTCAGTCTGCCCGGCGATGGGGACGCGCTCCTAAGGAAGATGCACGCCATGGGAACCGTTTTTCTCGGTCCTTGGGGTGCGCAACCGCTTGGCGACTACGCCAGCGGAAGCAATCATGTGCTTCCTACGGGCGGGTGGGCTCGCAAAAGAGGTGGACTCTCATCGGCAGATTTTGTGAAATGCATCTCCGTTCAAACGATCGACCGGCGGGGCTTCGAGCGTCTTGCTGGAACCGTCGAAACACTTGCGGCGTCGGAGGGGCTCGTGGCGCACCACAACGCGGTGAAGGTCCGCCGATGAAAGTTCACTTGCCGGTACGCGAAGCGATTCTGAATCGTCGCACCTACGAGGCGCCCGCCGAAGGGCGGTCCGATAAATTGCGTCTCGACTTCAATGAGAACACCACGGGCTGCTCACCGGCGGTAAGGCGCGCACTCGCAAAACTCACCACCAAACAATTGGCGATGTACCCTGAATACCAGGCGCCAACGCGGCGGATTGCGCGCTACTTCGGTGTCCGCCCGGAAGAATTGCTGCTCACCAACGGCGGTGACGACGCGCTGCGCGTATTCTTCGATACCTTCGTCGAGTCCGGCAGCGGCATCCTGATTTGCGAGCCCACTTTTCCGATGTACCGCTACTACGCGGAGATTTACGGCGCCCGGATTTCCGTCCTGCGCTACGGCGGCGAAATGGAATTCCCGCTCGAGGGCGTCATCGCCGCGCTGCGCAGGCGGCCGCGCGTTCTCTTCATCGCCAATCCCAATAATCCGACCGGAACTTTGCTTCAAAAAGAAGAGTTGCGGAGAATCTTAAAAGCCGCCACGCACACAGCCGTAGTCATGGATGAAGCCTATGGGGAGTTTTCGGGCTTCACGGCGATGCCGAGGATTCGCAAGTATGCGCAGTTGTTTGTGGCAAAGACGTTTTCGAAAGTTGCCGGGCTTGCGGCTTTGCGCCTCGGCGCCGTGATTGCCTGCGAAGAGTCGCTTGCTATGGTTCGCCGCGCGATGCCACCCTTCCCTGTCAATCTTGCTGCTCTGGTGGCCGCCGAAGCGGCGTTGAACGACCGGATAACAATGCAGCGTTACGTGAACGGAGTGAAACGGCTTCGCGCGTGGTTCGCGGCAGAATTGGAAAAGCTCGGTGTGAAGACGTACCCGAGCGCCGGAAATTTTCTCCTCGCGAATTTCGGGCCAAGCGGGCCGCCGCTTTTTCAGAAGCTGGATAAACAAGGCATTCTTCTCCGCGAGCGAAGCAAGGACATCGGACCCGGGTTTGTGCGCATCACCATTGGAACGCAATCCGAAATGCGGCGGTTGCTGAAGTCAATTCGAAAGGAATGGACAGTTCCGGTCTGAAGTCCGGAGCTGCAAACGAGCTCACGATGCCACGCACAGCAACAATTCATCGCAAGACAAACGAGACGGACATCCGCCTGAAGCTGAATCTGGATGGACGCGGAAAAGCGAGCATCGCCACGGGAATCCGCTTCTTCGACCACATGCTCGAGCTGGTTGCGCGGCACGGCGCGTTTGATCTGGACGTGGACGCGCGCGGCGATCTCGATGTGGACCAGCATCACACGGTGGAAGATGTGGGAATTACCCTCGGCGAGGCAGTGCAGAAAGCCCTCGGCTCGAAGCGTGGCATTTTGCGTGCGGGCTATTTCTTGATGCCCATGGACGAAACACTTGCCGCTGCCGCCGTGGATCTTGGCGGAAGGCCCTACTGCATCGTGAATGCGAAGATCGCGGCCAAACGCGTCGGCGATTTCCAGGTAGAGCTGGTGGAGGATTTTTTCCAAGGCTTTGCGCAGGCGGCGAAAGCCAACGTCCATCTGCGCGCTCTCTATGGGCGGTCGTCGCATCATGGGGTCGAGGCCATGTTTAAGGCGTTCGCGCGCGCCTTGCGCTTCGCCGTGGCGCGCGACAAACGCCTGCGAAAGATTTTGCCCAGCACAAAGGGGCTGCTATGAAAGTGACGATCGTCGATTATGGCGCAGGCAACGTGCCTTCCGTGGAACGCGCCTTGCAACGTCTCGGCGCAGAATCCGAGCGGACAAGTTCGCCCGAACGCATTTCGAAAGCAGAAGCTCTTCTGCTGCCAGGCGTGGGACATTACGCCGCTCTGGTTCGCGCTCTCGATGAACAACATATGCGCGCGCCCTTGATCGCCGCCATCCGGCAGGGCGTTCCTTTTCTGGGCATCTGCTTGGGGCTGCAGGTGCTGTACGAATCGAGCGAGGAAGCGCCCCAACTGCGCGGATTGCATTTGCTACCGGGCACAGTGTGCGCGTTGCCATCAAACGTGAAACTCCCGCACATGGGCTGGAATCAGGTCACTTCAACTGGTACTTCACGCCTGCTCGAAGGCATCGAATCCAGCGCCTATTTCTACTTCGCCCACTCTTACGCGGTTCTCGATTCGAATGGAGCATCGGCGGCAACTTCTTCCCACGGCGCGCCATTCGCCGCCGTCGTGGAAAAGCAAAATATGTTCGCCGTGCAATTTCATCCGGAAAAGAGCGGTGACGCGGGCGCGCGCCTGTTACAGAATTTTCTGAGGATTGCGGCATGAGCCTCGCGCATCGGATCATTCCGTGCCTCGATACCGACGGCGAACGCGTCGTTAAGGGAGTCAACTTCGTTGGGCTGCGCGATGCCGGCGATCCCGTAGCACTGGCGGCGCGTTACAACGAGGACGGCGCGGACGAATTGGTAGTGCTGGACATTGCCGCATCGCGCGACCGGCGCCCAACTTTCCTCGAAACCATACGGCGCGTCGCCGCGGAATTGGCCATCCCTCTCACCGCCGGCGGAGGCATTCGAACGCTCGAAGATGGCCGCACCGTGGTGCGCGCAGGAGCAGACAAAATCACCGTGAATACCGCGGCGGTGGAACGGCCCGGGCTCATTTCTGAATTATCGCGAGAGTTTGGTGCACAAGCCGTCGTCCTGGCGATTGATGCAAAGCGCGCCGGCGATCATTGGGATGTCATGGTTCGTGGCGGAAGGGAATCCGCATCTCTCGATGCCGTCGACTGGGCGAAGAAGGGCGTTCAATTTGGCGCGGGAGAAATCCTGCTGACCTCTGTCGATCGCGACGGAACACAGATGGGCTTCGACACAACGCTTACGGCCGCAATTTCCAAGGCTGTTTCCGTCCCAGTGATCGCCTCCGGCGGAGCCAAATTGCCGGAACATTTCGTCAACGTTTTCAAGGAAGGCGCGGCGGATGCGGCGTTGGCAGCATCCATCTTTCACGACGGCGTGCAGCCCATCCGTGCGCTGAAGGAATTTCTTGCAGCCCGCGGCGTCGAGGTGCGCCTGCCGTGCTGATTCCCTGCATCGATCTGCAAGACGGGCAGGCGGTTCAGTTGGTTCACGGGAGGAAGCGCGAACTTGCCGTCGCCGACGTCTTCGGCCTCTTGAAGAAATTCAAGAAATATCCCTGGTTGCACGTCATCGACCTCGATGCCGCCATGAAGAAAGGCCAAAACGACGATCTCGTTCGCGACCTCTGCATCCGGGCGCGAAAAGATTTCGGCATGGACGTCCGTGTAGGCGGCGGGATTCGAACCGTTTCTCGTGCCCAACAAATTGCCAGATGGGGCGCAAGCCAGGTCATCGTCGGAAGCGCCGCTTTCCGCGGTGGAAAAGTAAACACCGGATTCTTGCAGCGGCTCGCAAAAAAAGTTCGCCGGAAACAAGTCATCATCGCGCTCGACACTGCCAGGGGAAACATCACCATTCACGGCTGGCGCACGCGCATCGCGCTTCAGGCAGAGGCAGTGATGACGCAGCTTGAACCCTTCTGCGCAGGGTTCTTGTGCACCGACGTCGACCGCGAAGGCACCATGACCGGGGCGAACCTCCAATGGTTTCGCAAGCTGCGCGACGCGACATCCCATCCGATCATCGCCGCGGGCGGCATCAAAACGCGCCGCGAGATCACCGCATTGGAAAAGTTAGGAATGGATGCCGCCGTCGGCATGGCCATGTACAAGAACCGCCTGCGTTAACCG
>Ga0210406_10005831_pt1 | contig 12837 bp, 8 predicted proteins | sample IncBWC30MmetaG_FD_155454 | JGI IMG/M metagenome (GOLD analysis project Ga0210406, IMG submission 155454) | Forest soil microbial communities from Barre Woods Harvard Forest LTER site, Petersham, Massachusetts, United States - Inc-BW-C-30-M | ecosystem: Environmental > Terrestrial > Soil >...
CGCCATCGAGTCAGACAGGGCGTGAAAATGCGCTCACCACTACGTGAACGGCGAGCCATACCAGCACCAGCCAGCGAGCCCAGGCCGGACCCTTGACCAAGAAGATTCCGCCAACGATAGCGATTACTCCTCGAGGGCAACGCGGACGGTCCAACGATGTAACAGCGTTCGCTGAGATGCGAACTCCTTCAAGAATGCTGGCTGGTCATGTGGACGTAAACAAATCAGGCACTTGAGCAGTGGTCGCCAATCCGCGTTATGATATTGAATTTGAAACCAAAACATTCCGGACGATACCTGATTCTCAATATGGAAATTGCATGAACATCGATCAAGATCTAGAAAAAATTGCGCTCCAGGAGAGGCGACTGCAATTCCAACATTTTGATTCCGAAATGGCATGGGCTCTAGGTACCGCTCTCAAGGCGGCTGCTGAAAAACGCCAAGTCGCAGTGGCCATCGACATTCAGCTGCACGGCCATCCGCTTTTCTCATACGCGATGCCGGGAACCACACCGGACAATTGGGACTGGATTCGCCGTAAACGGAACGTCGTTCTACGCTTTCATCGCAGTTCCTACGCCATCGGATTGAAACACGAGCGCGCTCGTACCACTTTACAGGCTGGGGCGGGCCTTGATCCAAAGGACTATTCTGCCCATGGCGGCTGTTTCCCGATTCTTCTAGCAGGAACAGGATGCGTCGGCACGATCGCCGTTTCGGGTTTGCCGCAGCGCGACGACCATGCCCTGGTGGTTTCCGTACTTCAGGACTACCTACATCTGGCGGGCGAAGACCTCGCGCTCGAGACGGTTACTACGTCTTAGCCTTCCCGGCCCGGAAACATTTGCTGGTGCCGGCGCCCAGCTAAGTTATCTTGAAAAGAAACGAACAGTCACAAAGATTGCCACTGCGGCGCTAACAGTTCCAATTCAGGCACAAGAGCCTGCCCTATGTTGGGACCGTCCAATACTCCCACACAAATGAAGTATTACTTCACAACTGGGGTAACGTGGCGCACGGGTTGCACACTCCAGTCGTTTTGGCCAACATGGCTTTGGCTCTCGCATAACAAAGGGACCACGACAGACGTGCGCATAGGCATGACGAGTTTGCTGACTATTGTAGCGGCGGGATTGGCTGTTTATTGGTTTGCAGTGGAAGCACGCGCTGAACGCGCCAAGCGTGCGGGCGAAATAACATTGTATCGAGCCCCTCTCGGATTAAGAATGCTATTGGGTCTGGCTTCGCTCGCCATGGTTTATGGTGCAGGCTCCGTCGCACTTTCGTCCAATGCCAGACATGATTGGTGGGTGTCTGGCTTGTTATTCGCTATGGCAATGTTTTGTCTGTTGCAGTGGCCAGCGGATTTGGGTTTGTCGAAGGCGGGAATTTACGAACAAAAATGGTTCGGTCTACGCAGGAGAACCTTTCGTTGGGAAGAAATTGCATCAGCCACGCATACCGCGTCGGACGATTGTGTTTCCATCGTCTCAAATTCTGGCTATACGATAAAACACTCGAAATACCACGTAGACCGAATCGGTTTTATAGCGGAAGTCAAAACTCATTGCCGATGGCTTGAACCTGGACGACCTCTGGCGTAAATGCCTAACGCCCGCAGCGGTTACCGGACATGATGTCCGGTAACGAAACTACTCAGGCAACTAGCCAGCGATGCGCCCGGACGGATTGATTCTCTCTTGGGGCGGGTGCCAAGATGGCACCCGCCTGCCCTCCGTGGCATGTTGTTTCTCGAAAAAATCAAGATAGCCATACGGGATACCGTTGGGGCTTCCCTCCCTTGCGGTGCGGATAACGGAAATCCTATCGGCCTATGACGAACTGATGGCGAATCGTCGGCGACGCCATCCCGAGGGGCGTGCAGAAACCGCTTTCGGGAGTGTGGATAACGGCTGGAACGCCGGTCACACCAGTGCCTTCAATCAGAGCGTAAACCTCGGAAAAACAAGCGGATATCCTCCACCAGCAGTTCCGGCTCTTCGAGCGCAGCGAAATGGCCCCCCCGGGACATTTCCGTCCACTGCTGGATATTGTATCCGCGCTCGACCCAGCGCTTGGGAGGTAACGGGCCTTCTTTCGGAAAACACGCAATCCCGCACGGGACTGTGACGTAATCATCTTTCTGGAAGTGAAGAGGGGCGCGGTTATCCTCGTAGTAGAGCCGGCATGAGGAATGGATGGTTTGTGTCATCCAGTAGAGCGTTATGTTGCTTAACAGCTCATCCTTGGTAAATCTGCGTTCTATGTCGCCGCCACAGTCCCCCCAGTCACGGAACTTTTCGAGTATCCAAGCTGCCAATCCAGCCGGAGAATCAGTTAGGCCGTAAGCAACGGTTTGTGGAGCGGTTTTCTGAATATGGTCGTAGGCCCCGCTAGTTTCATACCAGCGACTCGCTTCATTTAGGAACACCTGTTCGACCTCAGACAGGACTGTGCCGGCCTCCAGATAGGGCTTATACGGTGGGATGGAGTTGAGATGAATCCCGATGACCCGCTCAGGATGTCGCAACGCCAGAAGAGTGGTCACATCCGCACCCCAGTCTCCTCCTTGCGCTGCCAGACGCTCGTAGCCCAGCTCCTTCATGAGCTCCATCCATATGTCGGCGATGCGAAATGTGTTTACTCCAGATTCAGAGGGGCGGTCTGAGAAACCGTATCCGGGAAGCGAGGGAACAATCACATCAAACGCATCGGCTGAGTTTCCGCCGCAGCTTGCGGGGTCAGCCAACATGGGAATTACTTTCAGCATTTCCAGAAAGGAACCCGGCCAGCCATGGGTGAGAATCAGCGGAATTGACGCAGGCCCTTTGCCGCGCTCGTGGATGAAATGGATACCTACACCTCGCGACGTATAGCGATAGTGGTGAAAGGCGGATATTTTCTCAATCTGCCGCTTCCAGTCGAACTCATCCTTCCAGTATTGGCAAATCTCTTTCATGTAGTCGAGACTTACCCCGTAATCCCAGTGTGAACCTGGAATCTGGTCCGGCCAGCGCGTCCGCAGCAGCCTCTGGCGAAGATCTTCGACCGCCGCCTCCGAGTACGGGACATCAAATCTTTGAACCGTCATTCCTTCACCATCTCACCAGTTGACTTAACTGCTCGAGCGGCTTCCCTTGACGCTATCCTACGTGTCCCAACGGTCAGCCGAACGCACCATACGCCGTTCAGCCACAGCCGTCCGCGTGGCTTCTGCCGCTGCGGAACCGTCAGCCCCTCGCGTCGCCCGATGCGCTCCACGCGGTCCTTGCCGGCCTGGCAACCCGACCATAGTCGCCAGTTATCCTAAACCTCGCCTTTGTCTCCTAAATCAAACTTGCGAAAAACGCTGCAATGTCGCGGGCGAGAGCCACTGGTTCCTCTGTGGGTGCGAAATGCCCACCGCGCTCCATTGGTGTCCACCGCTGGATGTTATATAGGCGCTCAGCCCACTCGCGCGGTGCATCTCCTTCGAAGGCGTATTGAGATGTGAAGTTAGCGATGGCCGTGGGCGAGCGGACGAAGTCTTTCGGTCCAAGCGTAATCCCGTGCCAGCGGTTATCGAAATAGTCCCGCATAGAGCTCGTAATTGTTCCAGTGACCCAGTACAGAGTCAGGAGCGTCAGCAAAAAATCACGTGGAATGCGCCCTTCGAGTTCGCCATGACAGTCACTCCAAGATCTCCATTTCTCAGCAATCCATGCGGCCAATCCGGCGGGAGAGTCGTTGAGTGAATACCCGAGTGTCTGCGGTCTTGTTGACTGGATCGCTTTGTAGCCGCCTTCAGATTGCAACCACTGGTCGGAAGTCCCGATATACGCTTTTTCCGCGGGCGATAACGGTCGTGATCCGGGACCAATGTAAGGGACAAGCTCCAGGTTGGTCAGGTGGATGCCGATCATCGAATCTGGTTTGTCGAGTGCCATCAGCGTGGCAACACCGGCGCCAAAGTCGCCGCCTCCGGACCCATAACGCTCATATTCGAGTTCGGTCATGAGTCGGTGCCAAAGTGCCGACACATATCGATAATTCACACCGGCACGCCTCGGACGCTCTGAGAAACCGTAGCCCGGCAGCGATGGGATGACAAGGTCGAATGCGGGGCCGTCAATGCCGTGTCGGACCGGATCCGTGAGTAGTGGCACGAGCGGAAGGTACTCGAAGAACGCGCTGGGCCAACCATGAGTTAGTATCAGCGGAATCCCACGACCGCCTCGCGCCCGTGCATGGACGAAGTGGATCCGAACGCCATCTATCTCGATGCGGAACTGCGCGAGTTCCCCGAGTCGTTGCTCCTGGGCGCGCCAATCGAATTCCTCGGCCCAATACTCCATCAAATTCCGCAGCCATTCGAGATCCGTCCCTTGGGACCATGGAGCGCCAGGTGCGCTATCAGGCCAACGCGTGTTCCGAATGCGGGTCTTAAGATCGGAGAGGACCTGCTCAGCGACCGCTACCTTGAAGGGCTCTATATGCAGTCTGGGACTCCCCTGTTGTGATGCGCCACCATCATAAATCTTGTCCTGCTGAAATGAGTCTCCGGTGATCTAAAACTTTGATTTGCGCGTCGGCTGAATCAACCCTTCCTCCCCTTGTGTCAATTCTTTTTGAGTCTCGGCCTCATCGGAGGCCCCTCCCTCATTACCCTTGCTGAGCAGCCTCTCAATCGCTGCGAACAGCTGAATTGTGCGAATAGGTTTGGAAATGTACGCGTCCATCCCAGCTGATAGGCAGCGCTCCTCATCACCCTTGAGGGCATGCGCAGTCATGGCTACAATAGGGATGTGCCTGCCCGTAAGCCGTTCCATTTCCCGAATTGCCGCCGTGGCACCGAAACCGTCCAGCTCCGGCATTTGGATGTCCATCAGCACGATATCAAAGTCCTCCTTTTCAAGCGCAGCGAGTGCTTCTCGACCGTTGCAAGTTGGTGAAACGATGTACCCTCGCTTCTCAAGAAGGCGAACTGCGAGAGTCCGATTGACAGCGTTGTCTTCCGCCAGGAGGACTCGCGAACGGTTCCTGGACTCTCGCAACGTATGACGCGTCACCAGCGGAGCTTTCTTCTGCGTTGACAGATTCAAAACATCACATATCGCCTGCAAGAGCTCTCCCTGACGTATCGGTTTCGCGAGATAGGCGGAAATTCCGAGTTCCCGGCACCGGGCAGCGTCGCCAAGGTGTCCTGCAGAGGTGAGCATCATAATGGTGGCACCGACTAGCTCTGGATCTCTCTTGATCCTTTCAGCTAGAGTGAAGCCGTCCATCTCCGGCATCTGTCCATCCAATAGGACGAGAGGAAAGGGACGACCTGTGTTTTTCGCGATTTCCAGCGCCAGCATCGCGGCGCGCCCCCCCTCGACTGCTGTCGGCTTCATGCCCCAACGAGTCAGCATCCCGCTCAGGACTGTTCGGTTCGTGAAGTTGTCGTCCACGATTAAAGCATGCATGTCACGTAACTGTTCTGGTTCAAGAGGAACCGAGCCGGCGGCGGGCTTGTCCTGCACAGCCAGCCGCAACGTGAAATGAAACGTACTGCCTTGGTTGAGCTGGCTTTCCACCCATATCTTCCCGCCCATCAACATCACCAGTCTTGTGCAGATCGCCAGTCCCAACCCCGTTCCGCCGTATCTTCGGGCCATTGAGCCATCGGCCTGGGAGAATGCTTCAAAGATTATTTCTTGTTTGTCAGTCGGGATGCCTACACCAGTGTCTTTCACAGCGAGATGCAGGTAGGTGAAGGTGGCTTCGCTGGATTCTTCAGCTACCGTGACAAGAACTTCGCCATGTTCGGTGAACTTGATCGCGTTCCCTATCAAATTTATCAGAATCTGTCGAATCCTCCCGGGATCGCCGAGGAGAGCCTCTGGAACTTCCGGTCGAACGTCATAAATTAACTCCAGTCCTTTTTGATGCGCGCGATAGCCCAGTGACTTCATCGTTTCGCCGAGGCTCTCTCGCAAGTCAAAAGGGATTGATTCGACATCCAGTTTGCCGGCCTCAATTTTGGAGAAATCCAGAATATCGTTAATCACAGTGAGGAGTGACTCGGCTGAGAACTTGACGAGGCCGAGGCTATCGCGCTGCTCGACAGTCAGTTCAGTATCCAAAACTTGGTCCGTCATACCGAGAATACCGTTCATCGGTGTGCGAATTTCATGGCTCATGTTGGCGAGAAACTCGCTCTTGGCGTGGCTAGAGGCCTCAGCTACTTCCTTGGCCTGTACCAGCTCCAGTTCGGTCCTGTGCTGTCTACTCTGGATCACCAGCATCCTTCCAATGGAGCAAAGGAAAGAAACTGTCATGATCGTCGCAGCTAAGAGGACTCGCTCTCTGATAATGAGTAGGGACATCCCAAGCACCAGAAGGGGGCATAACAAGGCGAATAACTGCTTCGACACTGTTCGCTTCTGAGCCACTGATTTCCCGGATGCGCCGCCAGATTTTCCTGGCTGGCTCCAGGTGGCTGCAATCAGCAGAGCTATCACATTAATGAGACACCATATGACATCGAACCAACTTCCGGAATGGAGGCTCCTACCCGGGTAGTTGTAATAGGCATCCATGAGGCCGGCGAAACAAAAAAACGCGCTCATTCTTCCGAACAATGCAAAAATAAGGCTGGAGTCTGCCAAGAGCGCGCGCAATAGAAAGGCGCCAGACAGAAATCCGTTATAGATGAGTAAGCGCCGCCACAAGGCCCAGGCGAGTTCCCGGGCTGGTTGAGATTGTGAAGGAGCGGAGGAAAAATAGAGAAACACCGCCGCCCAAAACACAACTGCTTGAATAGAATCGAGGACATTAAGTCGGTCGAAGCGTTTGGGCTCGAAATCCGAATCCAAGAACAGCGCCATGCACATGGGCACATACCAGAACACAAACAAGGTGCCGGAAAGCCATTCCCATAAGGGTGGAAGACCGACGACCTCGTTTAGAGTCTGAATGACCTCGGCAACAAGCAAGAGGGCAAAGGAAGATACTGCCAGTTGCCAGAATGTTCGCCCCAGAGCATTGGATCGCCGAGACGCACGGAAGGAAGCCGTGGTACACATGATCAAGACGACTACCTGAACCGAGCCGGAGAGCAATCGACCCGGAGGACGGCTCCCAAAGTGGAAGAGTGCGGCAGATTGAATCGCTAAGAGTACACTTACTCTTAAAACCGTTTTTTGCAATTGGGTCATTAGAGAACTCGCCCGCAATCGTGAACCTGCCCTCCAGAGTCGGCACCCCTTCACTCAGCACAGGTTGCGGTCGGGAGTATAAGAAGTATAACAGCCTACGCACGCAATGGGGCCAAGTGAGAGCGGCGATTTGCGGAACTATCAATGGTGCCGGGCCGAGAGACTGTGATGATGACAGTTTTCTAACAATTCTGCGCTCGTCTACGATGCGAGCCATTGCGGTAGGCTGTGGATCTGGTCTGGCACCCAAGACAGGCATGGGCCGGGACCTCGCCTGTGGGGAGCAAGAAATCAGATAAATCAGCTTCGATTTGGGAGTAATGTCCGTTGTTGCTGTAAGCACCATGACAGTGTTGATCGTCGTCAGAGATCCAGGACATGGATTCAATCCCAGTAACGTTCCTAATCCTCTGGCGGTCGAACACCTGGGTGCCGAACACGGACGCGGCATCCACTCAATGAAATTGGCTATGGACGAAGTTTCCTTTGAGCGGGGATTCGATGCGGCCTAAGCTCCGCTTGAAAATTGGAGATAGCGCCGCGGCGTTGTCGAGCTCTTCCCAGGTGATGATTTTGCGAAATCAGATCTGAGTGTCCGCCTTTTCACCTTCCCCTAACGATTCTCGATGCCGCGATTCGCGTAAATTCACCCACATAATAGTCGGATTAAGTCGGTTTGACATAACGGTACGAAGTGTATTGAATTGATGGCCACCGAGTGGGGACTGCTCTGGATGGGGTGTCTGGCGGCCTGCAGGCCTGCCTTCTGTATTCCTGGGGGATTCCAAAATGACTTTGCGTTTCTTGTTGGCAGTAGGGCCGCACTCTCTTGCGCACAACCGACGTTGCGCCAGCCAGTCCAGGTGTGCGCGGCATCGTCTCGCGTTGCTAACGCTTTTCATGATGATGTCTTGTTTGCCGTCGGCCTGCGCGCAGATCTCGGCGAGCATTAAAGGCATAGTAACGGACCCATCGGGGGCGCCGGTTCCTGCGGCGACGGTGACAACGAAGAATACGGAGACAGGAGCACTGCGAAGCGCGATCACCGACGATGCGGGACGGTATCAGATTGTTTGGCTGGCGGTGGGGCAATACGAAGTGAGGGTTGACAAAGCAGGCTTCCAGGACGCCATTCGGAGCGGCATTCGGCTAGTGGTGGGACAGGAAGCAAGCGTTGATCTGAAACTGCAAGTGAGCGCGGTGACCGCGCAAGTGCGGGTCACTGGAGATGCTCCCATCGTGAATACCAGCACAAGAGATATCTCCGGCCTGGTTGGGGAACAGCAAGTGAAAGATCTTCCTTTGAACGGGCGAAGTTACGATCTGCTCTTGCCGCTGAATCCGGGCATCGTGAATTTCACCTGGATGAAAACGGGCGGGACTGGAATATCGAATTCCACCACGGGAAACAACTTCGCGGTTTCCGGGAACCGGCCGCAGCAAAATCTATTTCTGCTTAATGGGGTGGAGTTTACGGGCGCTGCGGAGAACAACATGCAGCCGGGAGGAACGAGCGGGATGCTGCTGGGGGTGGATGCGGTACGCGAATTCAACGTGCAGCGCGACTCCTATGGAGCCGAATTCGGCAAGCGGCCCGGCGGGCAAGTGGTGATCGTGACGCAATCGGGAACGAATCAGTGGCATGGAACGGCATTCGAGTTTCTGCGCAACAACGCGCTGGATGCGCCGAATTTCTTCGACCAAGGATCTGCTCCGCCGTTTCAGCGCAATCAGTTTGGCGCTTCCACGGGAGGGCCGCTTCAAAAAGATAAGACGTTTCTCTTCGGCAGCTATGAAGGATTCCGCCAGCACTTGCACCAGACGAGTGCCGCCCTCGTTCCAGACAGCAACGCCCGAGGCGGATTTCTGCCTTGTCAACTGGTCACACCGAAGCCAAACCCATGCACCTCTTCCACGCCTCTCGTGAACGTGGGTGTGGCGCCAGGCGTGGCGCCACTGCTTTCTCTTTGGCCGATTCCGGACGCCAACGCGCCGGACTTCGGAGGGATTGCCGAGGTATTCAGCAGTCCGCTGCAAACGATTCGAGAGGATTTTGGGACAGCGCGTGTCGACCACATTTTTTCGCAGCGGGATACGCTTGCGGGAATCTATACGATGGACGACGGCCGGGACTTCACGGCCACGCCGCTCGATCCCTTCAGCAGCGACGCGATGACGCTGCGGGAGCAGGTGCTGACGCTGGAGGAGACGCATGTTTTTTCGCCTGCGTTGGTGAACAGCGCGCGTGTGGGATTCTCGCGCGCGGGATATTTCTTTACGGGAGAGCCGACGCCGGGTACTCCAGCGGCAGGCGTTCCCGGGTTCCTGATTGGACATCCGGTGGGAGCGGTAGTTGTGGGTGGCAGCGCGGCATCGAATCCAGCAGCCCAGCTTGGACTGGCGGGAAGCAACAACGGAAGCAATCTGACCATTGCGAGAAATCTATACACGTTCGAGGACCACGTCACGCTGACCCGGGGGAGGCATCAGCTCGAACTCGGAGCATGGTTCCAGCGTTTTCAATCGAACGAAACAATTGCGTTGAGCCAGTTTGGACAAGCGACATTTACCGGCCTGCAAACGCTCTTGACCGGAACAATTTCCAGTTTCCTATTCGATCCGTCGCCAACGGAGATGAATTGGCGCTCCCTGTTCGGCGCGTGGTACGCGCAAGATACTATTCGAATCAGTCCGAGACTTACCGTGACGCTGGGTTTCCGCGATGAGTTTACGACCGGCTGGAACGAGGCGCACGGCCGCGCCGCAAACTATACGTTCACCAGCGGAGTGATTTCGGCGCAGCCGCACGTCGGGGATTCGCTATTCACCGTGAACAACGCAAAGTTTTTGCCGCAGCCGCGGATTGCAGTGGCCTGGAGTCCATTCGGCGCGAAGACCGTAGTTCGCGCGGGATTCGGGATGTACAACGATCTTCAGGATGCTCTCGGATACCGCGCGGACCAGAACGCGCCGTTCAATCCAGCGTTCACCACGCCGCTGACGGTGGCCAAGCTTCCGATCAACCCTGCCGGGCCATTTCCAGCGACGGTGAAGCTCATCCCCGGTGGAGTCCAGCCGGATATGCAGACGCCGACGTTGATTTCCTATTCGTTGAGGATCCAGCGGGAGCTTTCACCGAACACGTCGCTGACGGTCGGCTACGTCGGATCACATGGTTATCACGAACTGATAGGCATCGATGCGAATGAACCTTTTCCCGTGATCTGCCCGGCATCGCCCTGTCCGGCAACCTACCCTGCAACGTTTCCTGCGGGAATAGCGGGCACGCCCGTGCCGGCGGGCACATACTTTGTGCCCTCAACGGTCAAGGCCAATCCCGCAATCGCGAATACGTGGACGTGGTTTTCGGAAGGAGACAGCGCCTACAACGCGCTGCAAGTCGATGTCAACCGCCGTTTCAGCGGAGGCTTGACGTTGCGCGGAGTGTACACGTTCTCGAAGGTTCTTGACGACGGAGACTCTCTCAATGCGACGACATCGGGAGGCGGACCGGCGCTGGCTTCGAATCCGTTTAACCTGCGGTCGGATTGGGGCCTAGGGACTTTCGACGTCAGACACGTCGGGGTGGCAAGTGCTACCTATGCGCTGCCGATGGGATACGGAAAGCGCTTTCTTGGTGGTCTAGGTGGATTTGGGAGCGCAGCTGTAAGCGGTTGGACAGTGAACTCCATCGTGACGTTGCAAGGCGGTTTTCCGTTTTCGCCGCAGCTCAGCTACAACCCGTCAAACAACGGGGACACGCGAAATCCGGTGCGCCCGTTCGCGAATCCAGCTTTCGCCGGGCCGGTGACCCTTGGCAATCCGAACCAGTGGTTCAACCCCAATGCGTTTCTGGCACCGGCGAACACAGCGGCAAACGGCGGGTTCTATGGAAACGTCGGAAGAGACACCTTGATCGGGCCGGGGCTAGCCACGTGGGATTTCTCCGTGCTGAAAGACACGCGGATTCGCGAGCGGCTGAATCTTCAGTTTCGGGCGGAGATATTCAACCTTCTTAACCGAGCGAATTTCAACCTGCCCAGTGCCGTTGTCTTCACGCCCTCAGGCGTTTCGCCAACGGCTGGCGTGATTACCAGCACGTCTACCACATCGCGGCAGGTCCAATTCGGCCTGAAACTACTTTGGTAGCCCTTGAACTGACACACAGAAATGGGCGCAGTCTCCGTGAGCGAACCGCAGGTGAAGAGTATTCCCGGAAATATCAGCGAATGGCTGTCGCACGTATGGAGACGTGTGAAGAGGTCGGTGAATTAGCGCGAGAACTAGGGCTAAGGCCGAGGTGCCTCTACAAGTGGCGCAGGAATCTGGAGATAGTTGAACCAGGACAAGAAGCGTCGCGGCCCGGCACACACGCATCAGCTCACCGCAAAGAGATCCATCGCTTGAAGCAGCCTTTGCCAGAGAAGACCCTGAAGGTGGATTTTTTCAGAGGTGCCTTGCAAAAATCGAGGCTCGACGCCAGCGCAACAGCGGCTCTGGTGAAATGGCATCGACGCCCAGATCTGAGAAGAAGTTTGGAATTCACAACCGCATCCGAATTGTAAGGAATACGATCTATTCGAGATCGGGCGGAGTCACCTTGGCAATCCAGGCGTCGTAGTCGGAAGTGAATCCCGTTTTTTGCTGAAGGGCATGAACTTGGCGCTCTACCTCCGCCATCTGGTCGTCTGAAAGCTGTGGGATCACTTCAATGTGCTTCCCAATCGTGTCCATGGCACTGGCGACTTGCTGTTCAGCACTGCCGGCAGCGCCAGCGTGTCCATCGTCGCCCTTCATGCAATCCACCACGCGCTTGGTCACTTTCTGGCTGTGCACCAGCGACACACGGATGTTCCCCTGTCCGGTGACGACGTTTCCGACCCCGAATACGCGGTCCATGGCGGTGTACCGCGGTACATCCTGGCCAGCGAATGTGTAGTATTCCCCGTTCATGTTGATTCCAGAAAGTTTCTCGGGCACCGAGCCGATCGAAGAAACGACCAGCGGCGCGCGGAGTTCGTGTTCCGAGCCGGGGACCGGTTCAGCCTTGCGGCCCTCGATTTTCGTTTCAACCACCTTCAGCCCTGCGAGCCGTCCATTTTGCACGATGATCCCGGTGGTCAGCCTGCGATCCTGGAGGCGAAACAGGTATTTGTCGCGCGCCAGGCGCAGCATTTTCTGCCGAACCTGTTCCGTCTTGGCGATCTGCTCGGACGTCGCGTTGTCGGGTGGTTGCGCCAGCGGCATGTCCTGTTCGCGGCGGCGATAAATCAAGAGGCAACCCTTTACGCCCAATTCTTCCGGCTTGATGCCGTGCGCTTTGCATACCTCCGGAATACCTTTTTCCAACTCATGCATGCTGGTCTGAATGCCGCGGGCCCTTAAAGCACGTTCGTAGTTTTCGAGCTGGAGCACCTTGACCACGTCAATGGACGCCAGCCCGCCGCCCACCACCACGGCTTCGTCGGGCGTTTCATAACGCGGTCCGAGATAGTCCTTTTCGTTCTTGTGGTTGTACCAGTAGATAAAGGGATTTTGGTAAACCAGGCCTTTGCCGACGTACTGCTCTGCTTCCGGCACGCCCAATTCTCGGTCGCGCCACGCGCCATTGGCGAAAATCACCGCCGAAAAGCCCCATTCGAAAAGCTGGGGG
>Ga0210406_10005833_pt1 | contig 12836 bp, 12 predicted proteins | sample IncBWC30MmetaG_FD_155454 | JGI IMG/M metagenome (GOLD analysis project Ga0210406, IMG submission 155454) | Forest soil microbial communities from Barre Woods Harvard Forest LTER site, Petersham, Massachusetts, United States - Inc-BW-C-30-M | ecosystem: Environmental > Terrestrial > Soil >...
CGGCAATCGACCTACAAAGACCCCGAAATTGTTAAGAAATATCCTTTCGTCGAACCGATGGTGGAGTCCTGGCAACAAGGCGTCCCTGAGTTTCGGCCCAGATTTGCTGAGTGGCCGCAGCTCTCGGAAATCGTCGCCGAAGTCGGAACCAATATCATGATCGGGAGCGTCTCCGTAAAGCAAGGGTCCGAAGAGATCGGTAAACGGGTCGAGGACGTTCTTTCCAAGGCCGGTTACTACGACGGCAAAAAGAAGTTAGCGCAGTAAAACTTGTGACCTTTGATCGGCGGTCTGATAGAGAGAAATGTCAGGCCGCCGCTCGTGATCGGTGTCGTTTGCGAGTCGCTGGAGTTTGAGAACTCCAGACGAAGAACTAGCTCCGTAGAAGCGAAATTTTTATAGAAAAACATGGCCAAAGAAAAGAAGGCTTATTCGACCGGTGCGAAATGGTTTGTCGCTCCGGCAATGGTTGTTCTTTTAGCCGTCGGCATTATCCCGCTGCTTTTTGCTTTCTCGACTTCGTTCCAACAGTTCATTGTAACCAAAGCTCATCTAAAGGGCACTTTCCTCGGGATTTGGCCGATCTACGATGCCCCTTTTGTTTGGCTCTCGAACTATCGTGATTTGCTTTTTGATCAGTCTTTCCGGGAGGCGTTAGGTCGTTCGCTTCTTTTTCTGATCATTAATTTACCGATTCAACTCGGCCTCGGCTTGTTAATCGCCCTTTTGCTTCATAAGCCTGGGAATGAGCTCGTAAAAAATGTTGCTCGCGTCGCTTTAGTCGTTCCGATGGCAACCACGTTTGCCGTCGTCGGCCTGATGGGCCGGCTAATGTTCAATAGCGATTTCGGCATCAATAGTTTTTTTTGGAACCTGATCTTCCATTACAAACCTCAATGGTTAGCTGATCCAAATCTCGCCTTCCTTAGTGTCTCCATCATGGATTGCTGGCAGTGGACTCCTTTCTGCGCCCTGGTGTTGTTCTCGAGCCTGACGATGGTGCCGGTTGAGATCGAGGAGGCCGCCAAATTAGAAACGGATAAGTGGTGGCATATCCTCCGCAAAGTTCAGCTGCCTTTCCTGCTGCCCGGAGTAACCGCAATCCTGATTCTGCGTACGGCTGATATTCTCAAGATGTTTGACGTCGTTTTCGTCATGACTCGCGGTGGTCCTGGCGCCGCAACTGAGCTGATTAGCATCTATATCCAGCGAATTGGTTTTCGGTCATTTAATCAAGGGTTTGCGTCTGCGGAAGCGATCGTTCTGCTGATCCTTACCATCATCCTTTCCCGGATTTACATTCGATTCATCTACCGTGAAGTCTGACCCACTAGTTGTGCCTCCACCGATAGCTGATCCTGGCAATCCGAACCTGCGCTATCGACCTAAATTGCACGTCGGTCACTTGATCGCTCTGCTTTTGATCATCTTATTTTGCGTTTTTCCTTTTTACTGGATGATCGCGACTTCGCTTAAGAATCAGCAGGACATCCTTTCGCCGATTCCGAAGTTCTTCTTTGCACCGACGCTGGAGCATTATCAACGGGCGGTAGCCAAGTTCGACGTTGCCTTAAGTCTCCAGAATTCCCTCCTCGTAGCAGTAAGCTCAACGCTGTTGTCTCTTTTATTGGGAACACCGGCTGCCTACGCGATCGCGCGGTTTGAATTCAAGGGCAAAAGGGATCTTTGGTTTTGGTTTATCACCAACCGCATGCTGAGTCCGATCGTATTGGCGTTACCTTTCTTCCTTCTAGCCCGGAGCCTAAAGCTGAACGATACCCCAATCGCCCTTATCTTGATTTACCTGACTTTTAACGTGCCGATCGTCATTTGGATCTGCGCCGATCAGTTTCGAAACATTCCCAAAGAGCTCGACGAAGCCGCAACCCTGGAGGGCTATAACTCCTTCGCCATTTTCTGGCGTATCGGTCTACCATTAGCCGCACCCGGCATCGCAGTATCCGCTATCTTCAGTTTTATTTTTTCGTGGAACGAATTGTTGTACGCGCTGGTTTTAACGGCGAGACATGCGCAAACTGCCCCCGTGGTGGCCACGAGTTTCATGAGCGGTTATGACCTGCCCTGGGGCCAGATCATGGCTACCGGCACCATGATTGCCCTCCCGGTCATCATATTCAGCATCATCGTTTCCCGACAATTGGTGCGAGGTCTCACGATGGGCGCGATCAAGTAAAGACGGCGCTGCTTCGCTCTCCGAGGAATCGCGCGGATCGAGCCCAAGATTGCGGACCTGACGTTTAGTCGCGTTTCAACTATATACAACACATACTAACATTGTGTTGACATTTGATTGTAGCTATATATAACACAAATTCATGATGTTCCTTACAGGTGCATTCATGTTTCTGCTCGCAGCAACGAGCGCAAGTGCCAACGGCTTGGATGTGAACCTACAGACTTTCGTGCAAGACGCCGTTCCGGAAGGCGGGATCATCTTTTCCGGAGCCGTTCAAACTGACGGCCTTACCTATGATTTGTTTGTTCTCGAGCAACGCCAGCGGCGCGGGGTTATGGTCATCGGAAATAGATCTACCAATCTGCCCCCCGGCCCCCGGCGGAAGGTCCTCTTTGCTGATACGTCTTTGGACATCGCTGTAGATCGTGACCTGATTCCGTCCGAGGTGTGCATCCGGCTGTGCGCTCTGCTCGGAACTTCCAAATCAACGTCGGAGCAACCGCAGACCATGGCTGCGGCTCAGGATATTTATCCTCTAGGCGCCGTCCTTAACACCGTTCTAAATCCCATCGCAGGGTTTACGTTCAGATCTAATAGCACGTTAGGAATTCTCCAAGAGCTGGAACAATCAGACGCGATTCCAGTCAATCCAAGCGCAGCTCCCGTTGGCTCGGTTCTGGTGTGTCCTGCTACCTGGTCTCCAACTGGTCCGGTCTCATTGGGCTCGGTTACTATCGTCGGTTCGGATGGCAATGTGTACGGGCCGGATATCAGAAAGGGCTGTGCCTGGACGTCTTTCGGAAAGCTCGAGACCTGGATCAGGCTACAAGCAAATAAAAATCAGCTTTTCGGGTTCCTGCTTCGGGCGCATCCCGAGCGGACATGAACGTTGGCGGATGGGAGGGCTATGGTCCAATGGATCTCGCACTGGAGCTTTGTCATGTTGCTGCTGGCCACAATTTCAGGGTGCGATAATAGCAGCAGCCAACCGAGTGGCAGCACATCCGGGACGCCTTCGGCCGGCGACTTAGCGCAGGGTCAACAGATTGGAAATGTGGTGTCCGGCACTCAACCCGTTACTAACGCAGGCGGAGCACCGGGATTTGGTTCACCACAGGATGTCAGCCAATTCGACGCTGCGTCGTTCACCGCTAGCAGCATAGCCAAGATCGATACCGACGGCGATCCTTCGGCGCAGGGGTATGACCCGAATTGGAACCCACAGACCTCCGGACATATCGATGGTCAACCGGTAAACTCCGCAGAATACGCTTACGTGGTGATGTCACAGGCGCAGATGGCGGCGAGCGGGGCTCAAATCGGTGACTGGGCGCAAGTGACTAACAACGCAACCGGCCAGACTGTCTGGGCTCGAGTCGAGGATGTCGGACCGCCGGGTGGCACTGGGGAGATATCTGAAGCATGCGCGACAGCCGTCGGCATTCAGTTTCAGAAGAACTCGTGGACTGTGGGAAACCCGAACGTTACCGTCCAAGTTTTTTCCGGTACCAAATCGGTACCCGGCAATTGAAACAGAAAACTAAACCAATGAGAACTATTCTGAGATGTCTACTAGCGAGCGCACTGGTCGCGAACCTCGGCTGGGCCGAAGGCTCGCTCACACCTAAAGAGATTCGTGCACCCGACGGCGCGCACACCTTGGAAATAGGCCTAGGAGTTCGAGTCGCAGATTCTGGAGGATCAAATCTTGTGACCTTGGCGAACAACCTAGAAGGTATTCAACACGTGGATGCCAAGTGGTCCCCTGATTCGCACTCCGTGGTCGTTGTTATCAGCTACATCCGAGGGTCCGGAGTGGAAGCTGCCTACATGGACGGAAGCGGTTGGCATAAAGCCCTGCAATCGGACACCGACCTACCAGTCGAGGAATTGGCCCGACAAGCTGGAACCTCCGGCCGGTTGGTAGCTCAACAGTGCCGACTCGCAGATTGGCTCGATTCGCGAAGGATTACAGTCAATGGCGAGTTGGTCTTTTCCGGACAAAAAAAAGTGCGCTACAGATACACGATAATCTTTACCGGGGAGCCGGGGCATCTCGATCCGGGAGGATTCGAAGAAGGGGTTATCAAAGGTATTGGCTATCACCTGCGATGATGCGCGCTGCTAGTCACACTGGCATGGCCGGGCGATTTTGGTGGCGGCTCAGGTAAACTTTGCCGGCCTCTTCGAACACCCGATCGACTGTGATTTTCTGCATACAGACGTTGTTGGTGCAAGAGCTCTGCCGGTTATTGTAAGCGTTGACACAAGGGCTGCAGGCTAGCCCTTGCCAGATCGTGATGGCCCGGGTGGTGCGCGCTCCAAAAAGGGCCGGTGTTTCCGGGCCAAAAAGCGTCACCGTATTAATCTGGGTCATCGCCGCGAAATGGGCCGGTCCACTGTCGTTGGTGATCAGCAGCTCGGAGAGTGTGTAGAGCACCAGGAGCTGGCGTAAGGTTGTTTTCCCGGCCAGCGAAAAGCAACGCGGGGATCCAATCTCCCGGACCATCGCCTCGATTGGCCCAGACTCATCGGGAGCACCGGTCAATCCGATATAGATCTCTGGAAATGCTTCGAGCAAACGCTGCGCAAGCGACACGTACCGTTCCACGGGCCATTTACGCAAGGGCAACAAATCGCTCGCATTCGGATTTAGCAGCACGATGGGTGGGTCGGTCTCGTTATTCGTCTCCTGTTGAAGCAAACTACGAACCTGCTCCTGCTCACCCTTTATCGGCTCGAAGTCCGGTACCCATTTTTCAATCTGTGGCACCGGCACCGAAAGTTTACCGGACCGGGGTACCGGCTGCTCCAGCGCCGCCACCATTAACAGGAATATTTGGCTCGTGTGCAGGTACGGATTGTACGTCAGGCGATGAGTCATTACGTCGCCCCGGTACGGACCGTCCCCGAAAAAGGTGTGAAATCCGACCCGCTGACGCGCGCCAGACAGGAAGGTCAAAACCGCTGACCCCCGCGAAAAAAACTCCAAATCCACGGCAGCTTCCAACCGTTGCCGGCGGACGTGCAGCAACGCACGAAGTGCCTGCCAGCCGAGCTCCAGTGGGTGCTTATGCCGAATCGTCACCACGTTCTCAGGCGGAATCAGTCCCATGGCGTCGAGGATGAATCGGTTCTCTTCAAACACCAAAAAGAACACGTTCTCGCGGCCAACCAGCTGGATGGCCCGAGAGATTGCCGGGTAAGCTAATACCGTCGAGCCTTGCTCCGCCAATTTGACGAAGAGAATGTTCCGAGGGGCCTCGACCCTTCCAGGGACAAACCGGTCTCCCATCAGTCGCCGAACCAGGGTAAGAAAGGCGCAGAGCGGAACACCAACGAGACGATCAATAATCTGGAGCTTGCGAGTGTCGAGTTTAAGAGCCATTTATGCAGGGCTTTCTTCCGACCCGCTTCCCGCATCCGGAATCGGTTTCCCCGAGGTAAAATGTTTCACGCTTTTATTAATTCGCACGGCTTATCGGTTGTTTACTCGTGTCTTGTCGGGCAAATAGCATGGCTTTTGTCTTATGTCAGCCAGCCAGCTCGAATCAAGGCCGCGATTCGCTCACTCTGACCATGGTCTCGCAAGCTCGTGCTACGGCGGCGCTACGAGGCCGGTTCAGCCGTTTAGGAATGTGGAATATCGCTGCTTTAGCGGTATGGCTAGTCATTTTCTTAGGCTTAGCCGTACGCATACTGGCTAATCCGAATCGTGCTACCGCGTTCACGGTGTACCGCTTGGCGGGATTCCATTGGTTAAATGCTCAGCACCTGTACGAAAATTGGAGGGGTTTTGTCTATAGCCCCATTTCCGCGGTTTTTTTCGCCCCTTTCGGACTAATGACGCCGGCCTGGGGCAATCTTTTGTGGACCTGGCTTAACATCGGGGTCTTTTTATCGGGGGTCGCAGCCATCGTGGCGAGCGGCATCTGTCCAGGCATAAGGCCAAAATACTACGGAGTCGTTTTTCTCCTGCTAGTACCGCTAGTGCTCGGGAATTTGGATACGGGCCAGGCAAATCCAAGCGTAGTCGGTCTCTTGCTTTTGGCGGTCGCGGCGGCGACAGCCCAGCGTTGGAGCGTGGCCGCTCTTTGCGTCGCTGCCGCCACCTATCTTAAAATCTATCCCCTGGCGGTCGGCCTTATTCTCTTGCTTATAGCGCCCCGGAAGTTCGGCTGGCGGCTGTTCTCGGCGCTACTCGCGCTGGGCGTCTTGCCATTTCTTTTTCAGCATTGGTCGTATGTGTCGCAGCAGTACCATGAATGGGCCATCACACGTTGGGCCGATGACCGACGGCTCTACCCGCTGAAGGATGTGCCGCTGGACCTTTGGTTTCTCCTGGTGCGGTTCGGCCACCTACCGATTCCAGGGATCGTTTACACTGCGTTCCAGGTCCTAAGCGGCGGCGCTATCGCGTTGTTTTGCCTGGCTGGTGTGCAGAAGAATTGGCCGAAAGAGCGGGTCTTAGGCGGTCTACTGGCTTTCGTCTGCATCTGGATGACTCTTTGCGGACCGGCCACCGAGCTCCAAACCTACGTCTTGCTCGCTCCGGCGGTCGTGTTGACACTGGTCGACGCGTTTCTTGGCCGACGGCCCGTTTGGCTGCGGATCGGGCTGCTCATGGCCTATTTTCTACTGGTCTTAGCAGTCGCTCGGGTCAGTTTTCTCCCCAGCCAAAAGGGTCTTTGGGTCCTAGCGATCCAGCCGGTAGCCGGGCTCGTTTTTCTCGTCTATTGCCTCGTCTGGTTCATAAGAGGTTCGCCGTGGCGGCACGAAAGCACGACTGGGTAAGGACCCACGGAAACACTTCGTTCTCGTCCTCGTCGTCGTCCTCGAATCCGGCCACGCGGAGTGATGGAGTACTGCGCCAAGTCCGAATTGCGCCGGTGTAGCGGGTTGGGCATGCTAAAGGGGAGAAGATCGTCCCTTCGGGATAGTCAAGACCTCAACTCCTCCAAACGCCGGTTCAAAAACCTTCTCTCGACTTCATTTTGCGTGAGCTCGAGTGCACGCTGATAACAGCAAACCGCTTCCGTCGTTCGACCAAGCCGGCGCAAAAGATCGGCACGGGTAGCGTGCCATAAATGGTAGTCTTCGAGCGCCGACTGGAGAGCCTCAACCAATGGTAAAGCTGCTTCCGGACCTTCTGCCATCGACAAAGCGACGGCGCGATTGAGAGCAACCACCGGCGACCGGTGCAGAGCGAACAACCGGCCGTAAAGGGCACTGATCTGGCTCCAATCCGTGTCGTCTGGACAGGCGGCTTTTGCATGGAGGGCGGCGATGGCGGCCTCAACCGCATAGGGTCCGATCGGGCCGGCCTGAAATGCCGATCGTACCAAAGCGCAGCCTTCATCGATCTGCGCCTGATTCCACCGGGTACGGTCTTGGTCTGCAAGCAGCACGAGTTCGCCATCGGCGTTAACGCGAGTGCTACGACGCGAATCGTGCAATAACATCAAAGCCAACAATGCATCGAGCTCCGGGTACGGCACCGGCAAAAGCGCGCGCAACAATCGGGTAAGCCGGATAGCTTCGGTGCAAAGCTCGTGCCGCACCAGCGCATCGCCATGGGCGGCGGCGTATCCTTCGTTGAATACAAGATAAACAACTGCCATCACTACTGACAGCCGCTCCGGTACATCCGGCGCCAAGGGAACTCGGTAAGGGATGGCGGCCTTCCGGATCTTGGTTTTCGCCCGTACCAATCGTTGAGCAATGGTGGGAGTCGGTAGCAAAAAAGCGCGTGCGATTTCCTCGGTGGTCAGGCCACAAAGGGTGCGCAGGGTCAAGGCGACCTGCGCTTCCGGTGGCAAAGCCGGGTGACAACAGGTGAAAATTAATCGTAGCCGCTCGTCTGGCACAGTTGAGTCCTCCTCGATTTTGGTAGCACCGGTAGTGCGCGATTCCTCCAGAACCACCAGCTCCGTCTGTTTTTCGGCGAAGCTGGCGCGGCGCCGTATTGTATCGATCGCCTTATTCCTGGCCGTGGTATAAAGCCAGGCCCGCGGATTGCGCGGCGTCTCACTAGCCCATTCGGCCACGGCGCAGGAGAAGGCCTCCTGGAGAGCCTCCTCCGCAAGATCGAAGTCGCCCAGCGCAGAAATGAGGGCGGATAAGATCCGCCCCCATTCCATGCGAAAGACGTCTTCGAGTTCACTCACGAGAATGTCTCGATCGGTCGTACCTCGACACAGCCGGCCCGGGCGCCCGGGATTTTCCCAGCCATTTCAATGGCATCATCAAGGTTGTTTGCCTCGACCAAGTAAAAACCGCCTAGCTGCTCTTTGGTCTCCGCAAAAGGCCCGTCCGTGGTCAGACGCTTGCCGTCACGCACTCGAACCGTGGTAGCGGTGGTGGTCGCTTGTAGTGCGTTCCCACCCTTAATCGCTGTCGCGTAAGCCTCACCGAAGGCCATATACTCCTTCATTTCCGCTGGGTCGTATCCAGTGGCAAAGCGCTTCTCGTTCTCATAGATCAGTAGCAAGTATTGCATATTAGGTTTTCTCCTGGGTAGTTGGGTTGATTTGATTCTAACCAGTTTTCAGTGATGTAGTCGAATCGGGCCGGCTCGATTCGACAATGAACCAGAAAAAAATTCTGGGACGAGGCCAGCGTACCGGCAGCGGGCGCCCAGAGGCAAAGGGAGAAAGACGAAGCGTGGGTCTGCCAAGCGTCGGAGACGCCATCCGTCCAGAGATTCCTGGGGGTTAGGTACGGTGACGCTCAGACCGTCACCCGCCGGGAGCGCGCATTCCTGAACGATGCGTACTCCGGCAAGACGTTCTGCCTGACTATGGTTCCAGAGTGACCTTAACGGAGGTCAATCCAGAGATAACCATATCGATTCCCTTCTGATAATCGCCCATGCTCAACCGATGAGTCACAATCTCGTCCATCGGCAAAAGCCCTTGTTCGATCATCCGGATCGCTACCGGATAACAGTGAGGACCTAAGTGAGACCCGTGGACGTTCAGCTCTTTCGTGTCACCGATAATCGTCCAATCGACGGTTACTTTCTCCCGCATGACACTGAATTCGACGAAGGTCCCGAGCTTCCGAATCATATGCAACCCTTGCTCGACTGCACTCGGATGGCCGGTAGCCTCAATATAAACGTCGCATCCGTACCCGTCGGTTAGTTCGCGAACCTTTTCGATGGCATCTTCCTTTTTCGGATTGATCCCGATATCCGCCCCACACCCTTTGGCTACTTCCAAACGTTCGTCACTCAAATCCAGGGCGACTATCCGTTCCGGCCCTTTCATTTTCGCTGCTGCCACCATCCCGAGACCCAACGGTCCGCACCCGGCGATGACCACGGTGTCCTGATACTTGATATCACCGCGCTCGACCGCGTGAATAGAACAAGCAAGCGGCTCAATGAAAACGGCATGATGCCAAGGCATGGTTTCTGGAACCCGATAATTCAGTGATCCCGCGGGAAATAACATGTATTCCGCCCAAGACCCGAAGGTTCGCTGCCGGAATCCATAAATATCGTGAACCGCGCACATCCAATACGCTCCCATGCGGCAGTACCGGCATTCCCAGCACGGGACAATTTGTTCACTGATAGCATGGTCGCCGATCTTCAACTTGTACTTCTCAGCTGCCCCTTCACCAAGGGCGACGACTTCTCCGACGAATTCATGTCCCGGCGTGACCGGTGCCTGGCAATAACCTTTCCGATGTTCATCACCCCAAAATAGGGCGGCGCCGGTGTAACATTTGATATCGCTAGCACAGATTCCAGTGCTCTTGACTCGAATCATTACCTCCCCGGGACCGGCCTTCGGCACAGCCCTTTCTTCAAGTCGATAATCCTTTGGCCCGTGACACATGATCGCCGCCATCGTTTTCGGCAGCTTTTCAGCAACAGCACTCATTATAATTTCCTCCGCATAGATTGGGTTATCAGTTTAAGGGGATTATGCTTTCGCGGGGCGGGCGGACGCGACGACCGGGCTAACCGGGATCGCTTCCTCCTGGTCATCGAAGAGATACAAATGTTCGGCCGGCAGAAAAAGCGCCAACCGATGATTCCTTTCGGGACCTACGCCCCCTGGTATCTTCGCCACCAACAATTGGTTCTCAGCAATCTCGGCGTGGAGAAGATTTTCACTTCCAAGGTTTTCTACGATGTTCACTACAGCCGGCAGCCGAACGCTGGATTCGCTTCCTTCCAAGCGCACATGTTCAGGTCGCACTCCTAGAGTAACCTTTTTTCCGTCTAGTGGTAGTTCGGCTTGGATGGGGAGAAGAAGCTTCCCCAGCCCTTCCGCGACGCAGGCCAGACCATTCTCCCGCTGCGCCTCCACCGTCAAATCTAGAAAATTCATTTGGGGCGAACCGATAAAGCCCGCCACAAATTTATTCGTGGGCCGTTCATAGAGCTCCACGGGCGTTCCGATCTGTTCAACCCGGCCATCGTTTAAAATAACGATTCGATCGGCCATGGTCATCGCTTCGACCTGGTCGTGAGTTACATAGACCGCCGTGTTCCGGGTTTCGTAATGGAGATTCAAGAGCTCGACTCGCATCCGGACCCGCAGTTTCGCATCCAGGTTCGATAACGGTTCGTCGAACAGGAACAGCTTCGGTTGCTTGACGATCGCCCTTCCGATGGCCACCCGCTGGCGTTGCCCACCGGATAGTTGCTTGGGTTTACGCGCAAGCAGCTCTTCTAGATGAAGCAATCGCGCCGCGCGCTGGACCCGCTGATCGATCTCTTGCTTAGACAGACCATGCAAGCGCAGACCAAACGCGATATTTTCAAACACGCTCAGGTGCGGGAAGAGCGCGTAGTTCTGAAAGACCATCGCCACATTCCTTTTCGATGGATGAATGTAGGTAATGTCCTGACCGTCTAGTGTGATCTTTCCGACGGTAGGCGTTTCCAGGCCGGAAATCGTCCGCAGAAGCGTCGTTTTTCCGCAGCCGGAAGGACCAACGAAAACGATAAACTCCTCTTTCTCAACCGAGAGATTGATCTGCTTTAGCGCCTGAAACCGGTCGTAGTGTTTATCGAGCTGCGTGATGTTCAGATAAGCCATTGGGTCTTGAGGGGGCGGACGACCAGTTCAATCTTTGGGATTTGGTGATGAAATTCAAAGAATTTTTGTTCAGGTCTTGATCAAGCTTTCACTTGCGCCGTTCGCGCGAACTCCATCACCTGTTCAAAATCTTCGATCCCGGCATCCGAGCCGAGACCCTGAATCACCAAGCCGCCACAAGCTGAAGGGCCGTCAGAAGAGCTAAAACGCGCCTCATAGGGTTCTGGGGTATTATTCTTTTGCTGAAACTACCGGGGCTTACTACAACGTTTTAGTAAACCTAGTCAAATAAATCATTTATTTTGCCATGATTCCAATTTCCCAAGACTTCCCGGCACCAAATAACTCGTCAACCACCTAAACCTTAACCCCTGAAAACTCGAATTTTGACAACCCTGGCGTACCGGTGTTTAGGGTCTCGAACGGATTTATCCCAGGCCGGTAACCCTCCCTCTTAGACTCCGCCAACAACGTTTCTTATTTTATGCAACGAATCATCAACGATCCGACGCTTGTCGTCGAAGACATGCTGCAGGGCTTTATCAAAGCCCATCCACATTTGGTGGCAAAAACCGACAATGCTCGCGTCCTTAAGTTTGCCGCAGCGCCGGTTACAAACAAGGTCGGCATTGTTACCGGTGGCGGATCGGGCCACAAACCGGCGTTTATCGGTTACATTGGCAAGAACCTTTGCGATGCGGTCGCGGTGGGCGAGATCTTTACCTCACCCTCGGCTCAGGCATTTCTAGATGCGTTCAAAGCCGCCAACAGTGGCAAGGGTGTGGCCTGTCTCTATGGGAATTATGCCGGAGACAATCTGAACGTAAAAATGGCCAGACAACTGGCCGAGCTCGAAGGAATCGAGGTTAAGACGGTGATCGCCAATGACGATGTGCCCTCCGCCCCGAAGACCGAGCGGGAGAAACGTCGCGGTGTCGCCGGAGAAGTGTTGATGTGGAAAGTAGGCGGAGCCAAGGCCGCTCTAGGCGGATCTCTGGACGAGGTAATCGCAGCAGCTCAAAAAGCGATCGACAACTGCCGTAGCATTGGGGTCGGGCTCACACCTTGTACCATTCCCGCAGTGGGCAAACCGAATTTTCAGATTGCACCCGGTAAGATGGAGGTCGGCATCGGGCACCATGGTGAACCCGGTGTCGAAGTGACCGATTTAAAATCTGCGGACGAGATAGCTAAGCTTTCGCTGGACCTTATCCTTCCGGATTTGCCTTTTAGGTCCGGAGACGATGTCGTGGTCTTGGTTTCAGGTTTAGGCGCTACGCCGGTGATGGAGCTTTATATCGCCTTCAATAAAGTATTCGATGTGCTGAAAGACTCCGGGATTAACGTGTACCGATCGTACGTTGGGAATTACTTCACCTCTCTAGAGATGATGGGTATCACCATTACTTTGATGAAAGTGGACAATGAATTGAAGAGTTTAGTGGACTTGGAATGCGAAAGCACTGGCCTGACCCAGTTGCAAAGAAATGGCTAACGAATCTTACCCGGCAACGGGCGGACGGTCACTCGTCCTGGCCTTGGTCGAAACCATCGAGACCAACCGCGGCTATCTCAGTGAA
>Ga0210406_10005838_pt1 | contig 12830 bp, 13 predicted proteins | sample IncBWC30MmetaG_FD_155454 | JGI IMG/M metagenome (GOLD analysis project Ga0210406, IMG submission 155454) | Forest soil microbial communities from Barre Woods Harvard Forest LTER site, Petersham, Massachusetts, United States - Inc-BW-C-30-M | ecosystem: Environmental > Terrestrial > Soil >...
GAGGGCGCGCTGTGGTCCGGGTTCTCGGAGACCCTGGAGCGCTGCCGCAGGGAAACCTAGCGATCCTCGGCGACCTCTCGGTGGTACTTGGCGACGAACCCTCGTAGGGCTAAAAAAGCGCCTTCGGGGGCGCAGCCATGACCGACGACGTCGTTGCACCGACATCGATCGACCACCGAGAAGACGACGGAAGGCGAACGCTTGCGCGGCTGCGCACGGCGGACGCAGGGGATGCAGAGGACTGGGCCGCCGCTCGGACGAACCTCGGCTTCGCCTACGCGCAGCGCTCCGAGGGCGACCGGTCGGAAAACTGGGAGTTGGCGATCGCGGCCTTCACCGAGGCCCTGTCGGCCCGGTCGCGCGCAGCGAACCCGGAGGAGTGGGCAGCCGCCAGCGCAAACCTAGGCGTTGCCTACCGCGAGCGCGTCGCCGGGGACCGATCGGAGAACCAAGAGCGAGCCATCGCCGCCTTTGAGGATGCCCTCGCGGTCTGGACCCGCGATGGCAATCCGGAAGAGTGGGCCTCCGCGCGGATGAACCTCGGCATTGCCTGGTGGGAGCGCCGGGCGGGCGCGCAGTCGGAGAACGAGGAACGGGCCATCGCCGCCTTCGAAGACGTCCTCTCGGTGTGGACCCGCGAAGATTATCCGGATGACTGGGCAACCGCTCGCATGAATGTTGCCATTGCCTATCGGGAACGCCTCGCCGGCGATCGATCGGAAAACCGGGAGCGGGCCATCGCCGCCTTTGAGGACGCCCTCTCGGTGTGGAACCGGGACAGCAAACCGGATACGTGCGAATTCGCTCGCGCGAACCTCGAGATTGCTTACCGGGAGCGCTTTGCCGAGTGGCTGGAGAGCCGGGTAACGATCGGGCGCGTCGCGCAGCAGGACATCAAGGTCGTCGGCCTCGTCAGCGCCGCGCATTTCATGAGCCACTTTTTCCAGATTGTGCTGCCGCCGATCTTCCCGCTGCTGAAGGACGCATTCGGTGTCGGTTATGCCGAGCTCGGGATCGTTATGACCTTGATGTATGCGACCTCGGGGCTGATGCAGACCCCGGCCGGCATCCTCGTCGATCGCCTCGGCGCGGCGCCGGTGCTGATCGGCGGACTGGGGCTGTACTCGGCCGCCGTGTTGCTCTTCGGGTTTGCCCCCAACCTCTGGGTTTTGGGAGCGCTCGCAATCGTCGCCGGTCTAGGCAATTGCGTCTTCCATCCCTCCGACTACGCGATCCTGTCCGCCCGGGTCGAAGCCACCCGGCTGGGACGCGCCTATGGAGTGCACAACTTCGCCGGCAGCCTCGGCTGGGCCGCGGCGCCGATCGCCGTCCTGACCCTGACCTCGCAGTTCGGCTGGCGTGTGGGGTTGGCGGTCCTGGGGAGCCTCGGTTTGCTATTGACCCTCTACCTCGTGGTGCAAACCGCGGAGTTGACGGCCGAGGGGCGGAAGCGCGGGACCAGCGCGGCCGTGACGCGCCCGGCGAAGATGTTCTGGTCGCAGCCGATCCTGGTCTGTTTCGGCTATTTTGTACTGCTCGCCGTGGCGACCATTGCGCTGCAGGCCTTCCTGCCGTCATCGCTGGTCTCGGGCTTTGGTGTCTCGGTCGAGTTCGCGAACAGAGGATTGACCAGCTTTCTGGTGGGCTCCGCGCTCGGCATGTTCGCCGGCGGCGTGATCGCCGACCATTTCGAACGCCACGAGTTAGTGGTGGCGATGGGGCTACTGACGACAGCGACGGTGAGCCTCGCAATCGGCGTTCTGGCGGTGCCGCTGTCGGGGCTGATCCCGTGCATTGCCGTCGCAGGATTCGCCTGGGGTTGTACGACCCCGTCGCGCGACATGCTGGTGCGGAGTGCGGCTCCGGCCGGCGCTACGGGCACGGTCTTTGGCTTTGTCTATTCGGGCCTTGATCTCGGCTCGGCCATGACGCCGCCCTTCCTCGGCTTGCTCCTCGACCATCACATGCCGCGACTCATCTTCGTCTTTACCGCCGGCATCCTGCTGCTCGCGATCACCACCGCCTTTGTGGTCGGCCACAAGAATGCCGGGCGGCGATTTGGGCCGGCCGGAGGCCTTGTCGCAAGCGGTTCTTGACCGGTCGGCCAAGCCATTGCGCATATTCGAGCGGGCGAGGGGATTCGACTCTCCGACCCCAACCTTGGCGGTTTAGAGCGGGAAATCACGCGTTTTCAAGGCAGTTTCGCGCCAACCGCCGGAACCCGCCCGCGCTATACAGAGCCGGGCCCTGAATTGGTCCATAAGCTAACCAGGCGGCGATGCGGATCGCGACCTACAACGTCAACGGCATCAACGGGCGCCTGCCGAGCCTGCTCGGGTGGCTGAAAGAGGCGGCACCGGACATCGTCTGCCTTCAGGAGTTGAAGACCCCCGACGACAAGTTTCCGGAAGCCGCCGTCCGCGCCGCCGGCTATGGCGCGGTCTGGCATGGCCAAAAGAGCTGGAACGGCGTAGCCATCCTGGCGCGCGGCGCTCAGCCGATTGAAATCCGCCGGGGCTTGCCCGGCGATCCCGACGACACGCACAGCCGTTATATCGAAGCGGCGATCGACGGCATGATCGTCGGGTGCCTCTATCTGCCGAACGGCAATCCCGCGCCGGGACCCAAATTCGATTACAAGCTGCGCTGGTTCGACCGGCTGGCGGAGCATGCCGCGAGACTGCTCGCGACCGGCGAGCCGGTCGTGCTTGCTGGCGATTACAACGTCATGCCAACCGATCTCGACGTCTACGCGCCCGAGCGCTGGGTCGATGACGCGCTGTTCCGGCCCGAGGTACGGGACGCCTATCGGCGCCTTGTAGGGCAGGGCTGGACCGACACGCTTCGGGCGCTGCACCCGGGCGAGCGGATCTACACGTTCTGGAAGTATTTCCGGAACGCCTTCGCGCGCGACGCCGGACTCCGTATCGATCATCTGCTGCTCAGCCCGCCATTGGCAAAGCGTCTCGTTTCAGCCGGGGTCGACCGCGAGGTGCGCGGCCGCGAGCACGCGAGCGATCATGCGCCCGCCTGGGTCGAACTGGCGGAGCCGCCAAAGGCATCGCCGGGCCGAGCGCGACCTCTGAAGAGGGAGAGCCAAAGATGACAGCGGATGATCGCTTCGATCTCCAACGCTTCGTAGCGGCGCAAGAGCCGGTGTTCGATACCGTGCTCGCCGAATTGGGCGCGGGCCGGAAGCGGACCCACTGGATGTGGTTTGTCTTTCCTCAGCTCGCCGGTCTCGGACAATCCTCGACGGCCCGGTTCTACGGCATCGGCTCCATCGATGAAGCGCGCGCGTATCTGGCCCATCCCGTCCTGGGGCCGCGACTCGAGCTGTGCACCAGGATCGTGCTCGCGAGCAACAATTCCTCCCTTCATGCGATATTCGGCTCGCCCGATGATCTTAAGTTCCGGTCGTGCATGACTCTGTTCTCGCGGGCAGCGGACGATGCGGACAATCCGTTTCGCCAGGCTCTCGACCGCTGGTGCGGCGCACAGCGCGACCCACAAACCCTGGTACTGCTCAGTTGAACCGGCGCGACGATTTCCACGGTTGAACGGCTGACACCCACCATGGCCAGAGACCGGTCAGTCGAAACGGGTAGAAATGTCCGCTTCCTGCCTTGGGAATTTCCGCGAGTTGAAACTTGTTTCATCTCCGCAAGGTGCGCGCAGCCTGACGGAGATGACCGCGAACGATAACAAGGGCTATTCAAACCCGATTGCTGCCGAGGCGGTTGGCGAGCGGTTTGGGAGTCCGCCGCCAGAGACCGGTGAGCACGCTGTTCGGCCCGTTGCGACGTCGTCTGGATCGCGGGCAAGGGTTGCGGATAAGACCGCAGAGTCAGTCGGCGAGAGGGCCGGTGAAGCGTACGCGGATGCCACCGCCGACGAAGCGCGAGATCGGTCGCGGCGGGTTCTCCGGCACGCAGGCATGCCGGGACGATCCGAGGCAGGCCAGTTCAACCAACAGACATTCGTCACGGTCGTCGCGGCCTTCGCGCTCGGTTACGTCGCCGCCTTGTTGATTCACCGCAACAGCTACTGGGCACCGTCCTTTAAACCATCCCTAAGCGGCGCCGCCCCTGGCGCAAGGAAGGGGCCGCGGGCCTTGCCCTCTCGGCGGCGGCGTCATCGCCGACCGTGTCGAATGCCACGAGTGCCTGGTGGCAACCGGGCTATTGACGACGGTGGCGGTGAGCCTCGCCCAGGGTTTTGTAATGCCCGTCGCGCGACATGCTGTGCGGGGTGCCGCACCGGCTGGCGCCACGGGCACGGTCTTGGCTCTGTCTATTCGGGCCTCGGTCTCGGCGCGGCCGCGTAACACAGGAGTTTAGGGACGCTCCCGGCCTTAAGGGCGGGTTCATTCGCATCTCCTAGGCAGCCGAGCATCGAGTGAAAGATACGCGCCAATGCCGGCTCGTATCATCGCGAGCCGTATCACGTGTTGCTCGACCTCCGACATCACTTGCGGCTTCAGAAAAAACTCATCCACTCTGTCCAGCAAAAAAGGCCGATACCCATTGCGCCAAGCCTGCGGACAATAATCAAGGTACAATCGCCGCACCATCGCGGTATGCCGGACGAAATCAACAACGTCTGCTAGCCGATTTCTGTCGGCTTCGGGAAGCCGGCGGAGGTAGGTCGTCTTCGCAGTCGTTGATACCGTCTCTGCTTCAGTTAGCAAGTCGGCGATGAAAACGGGATCCTCGCCGTCTCTCAGACTCGGATAGCAGGCACGTGACTCGCGCAGCAAGGAGGCATCGATGAGATAGGTTGTATGCCACCAGGGCAGCCAAAGAGCCGGTTCGTCCGAGAACCGGACTTTGCATCTATTGCTGCAGATCTGGCCACATCCGTTGTTTTCGTACAGGTTACCATTATCGGGCGCTCCCCGAAAAGACTTGAGAGTTCCTCTGACGAGCGGCACTTGATCGGCTGTAGCGAGCTCATAGAGACTCTGTAGTGCCTCGCTCGGCAGGATGTCGTCGGCATCCGTGAATTGGATAAATCTCCCTCTGGCCAAATGAATTCCGACGTTGCGGGATTTGCCTGCCCCCAAATTACCTATGTTTCGCATAACAAATACGCGTCGGTCGTGACCGGCCACTTCGGCAAGAATGGATGATGACTCGTCTGTGGAGGCATCATCAACGCAGATTACCTCGATATCCCTAAAAGACTGAGCCAAGATTGATGAGAGGCAGTCCCGAAGGTAAGGCGCCTTGTTGAATACGGGCACGACCACTGAGACCAGTGGTGCGCTGGGTCGCGCAGCCCGCGACGGCGGTGGCAGAACGGGTTGCAGGTCCGTGTCTTCCGCAAGAGACCAGTCCCGTTCGAAACTCGGATGCGGAACGCCGCCTTCGCGCGCTCCGGTTGTCAAGAAATGCGCTAAAGGGTTAACGCCGGCCTTGGCGACGTCCGAGTTGTGCGCCGTATACCAGTCGGTGTCGAAAAGCGGATGGGGGTCTCGTCCTTCTGCGGCACCCGACACCAAGTAATGGGCCAACGGGCTGATCCCCGCCCGAGCGACGTCAGGGTTCTGCGCGAGATACCAGTTCGTGTCGAACAATGGGTTTGGGTCGCGTCGCTCGGCTATCCCGTATTCGCGAAAATGGATAAGCGGATCTACCCCTGCTGCGGCGACGTCGCGGTTTTTTCCCAAATACCACACCGGGTCGAACAGTGGTCCGAAACTTTCCACGCGTCATCACCTCAAAGGGTGCGCAAACCTTGAGCCTCTACTCGAGCGGCCGTACACAAGCCAGCCTCCAACTGGCTCGCAAATCTCCGCAGTGAGCAATCCCCGAAAATTTCTATTCGGGGCAAGTTTAGTGGGTCATCCGTGAGCAGGCTGAACCCTGGACGCGTCGTCAGCCCGATCTTGTATCCGCACTCGGCGAGAGTCCGGCGGACATCTTCACTATGGTCCCCCCACGGGTAGGAAAACGCCGAAATCGTCCGCTCGAGCTTGGCCTCCAGCACTGATCGCGATCTCCTGCATTCATCCCATATCCCTTCGATTGGGAGAGAAACAAGTCGCCGGTGGTTCATTGAATGACTGCCGAAGTCCACACCACTGCGTGCCAACTCCCGAAGTTCCTGCCAACTCATCAAAGGTGCCGGCTCTCCGAGAGCGACGTCCCAATCCGAGCAGGTACCGACTTTCTCGGCAACGACAAACACCAGCGCCGAAAACCCGATACGGTCGAGAATCGGCCATGCCACTTCGGCAAAATCACGGTAGCCGTCGTCGAATGTGAACAGCACCGGCCGGCCGGGCAATGGCGTATTCTGCTGCAGCGCCTCGGCCCACTGAGCGATCGATACGGAATAGTAGCCGTGACGACGCAGCCAACGGACCTGTTGCTCGAAAGCTTTGGGGTGAATGCGGTACGCCGCCAGGGCTTCGGGACCATTCTCGGCGATACGATGGTAGCATAGGATTGGAAGCGTGGTCGCGGTTTCGCCGCGCAGCGCGGCTTCCCTGGTGCGGATTGCGCCGTCCCATACAATGTAGCGCTCGAGCCTGCGGTCGAGTTGCACCGATAGGGGCTGCTTCACCATGAGCGGCGCCTGCTCCGCCATGCCAGGGCACACACGCCGAAATTGCTGAACCCGATAAAGAGGCGTCCTCAGTTCTTGCTTCAGCGCCAGGCCATCCAAGTGCGAAGCGACGTCGCTTATCGTCTTTGCTCCGAAGCTGTGTTCCGGCCAGTCGAACCCTGTCTCATCCGGATCGTCGCTGACCAGATTCGCGTGGGTCATGACCAGGAGGCCGTTAGGAGCCAGCGCCTTGACCAGCCTCTGCATGACCTCATGCAGGCGCTCGATGGTCCCAAGGTAATAGAGTACCTCCGAACATATGATTAGATCGAATTGGCCTGGGATCGGATCGCGAACCAGGTCGAGCTTCTGGAAAGCGATATTCGCCTTTCCGTGGCAGCGGCTCGCGGCCCGCTCTAATGCCAGCGCGGATATGTCCGATGCTAAGAGCGTCCCGACACGCTCCGCCAGCAGCGCCGTGAAATGGCCTTCCGCGCAGGCCAGTTCGAGCGCTCGCTCGCATTCCCCCGTGGGTATGACACTCAGCGTATGGCCGCGCTTGACGACTTCATAACTACTCGAATAGCCCCACGGATCCGGCGTCTCAAAGAACCGGTCCCAGTACTCAGGCATCCCGACGCGGTCGTAGATGGTACTTGAGCAGACGGGACTTCTAAAATCTGTTTCGCCACGCTCGACACTCCCTCCCGCCGCGGGCGACGAGGGATTAGCCCGCAGGTCGTTATCTGAGGAGGAGCCATTCGTTGGCATCGCAGGATTAGAAATTTGCAGTGACGGTATCTCGCTCGCTCCGCTGTCACCCGGCACGATCTTACTTACCAGAGTGCGGAAAAAGTCGATTGGTGCTCGTTTCGCTGCAGCCCATCGGCTGCCGCAGGCCTGTAACTCATTGATCTGGTCGTGGTCGGAAATCCAGTGTCGAATCCGTTTCATTCAAGCTCCTCGGCAAGGCCACTTGTAGTCGTCTAGCCGACCATTTCGCCGCCGAACGTTTCCCACGCGAACCGGCCGTATCGCTCATAATGGTCCAGCGCCCTCTTGTACTCGACGTGCCACCGGATGCCTGCTTCCTCAACGAGCTGAGTAGCCGATCTGAGTCTATCTATCGCCCCGGTGATCCATTTATAATGAGCAATTTCTAATACTTCGGAAGACAGCTTTTCTCCCTCAAAGAAGTGGTGCGCACCTGTCGCTCTTAACGGACCTTTTACAAGTATCCCCTTGTGGTCGCACCCGTTCATTACTTTATCTATAAATCTTGCTCTCACCGGAAAAAGTTTTCGTAAGTCGGTTTCTTGGTTAACGTCGACAAGCTTGCCATCTATGCTAAATCGGTCATACATTATACCTCTTACGATATTTGCATCCTCACCTTCGGCGTTTGATGAAAAATGGTGAATGTTCGGCACAAATTCGGCAAACTCGTCTAAATCAACAATCACTACCCACTCGTCATCCTGTTGATGTATTCGGCGCATTTCAGTTACGGCAGCTGTTCCACCCAGAATACTGTCGGCAACATCGAGTCCTTCGAAGAGAGTTATTCTATAGTTCCCCGTGAAACCTTTGACCATGGATGCAAAGCTCGGGGAGGCCGCAATAAAAAACTCCGTGATCCCATACTGATCATAATGTCGTAGAAAGGACCCCAGAAGCTTCGCATCATTGTAGATCGCCGTAAAGAGTTTCATCGTTTGCGTCTCACTGTGCTGCTGTTGGAATCGGCAATAGAAACCTTGCTGCCGTTCCGGCTACCGCGGAAAGCTCCCAACAGGGATTGTGGCAATCACCGTATTGGTCGCCGTGTTGATCACCGACACGGTATTTGAGCCGCTGTTCGTTATGCCGGCGTTTTGTGCGAGGCTTTGAGCGCTGCCAAGGACGCGGGCTGGCAAGGGAAAAGGCCAGGATCGCCAGCACTTGGAAATGCGAGGTTCCATGGCATCCCTCCCGAATGCCGGATCGGTGGCTGCCGCCAGCGGCGAGAAGGTTGATCCGTCGATTTTGATAGATATTATCGGCAGCATGCCTAGTGCGGCAATCGCGTAAGTTAGTTAACGAGAATTTCCCCGAGGCAGCAGACGAGCGGCCCACCGCACTTGCCGTGCGTGCGCCGACGGTGTAGCGGTTTTCCTGGACCAGCTTCAGTCTCGCAGTGGCAGAAGCTCACCGAGACCGTCTTTCTTGGGGCGGTGAAGGGGGTACTCCGCGATCAACGGCCCGACGTCCCGAGACATAGCGACGCGGCGATCGTCGCCTATGCAATCGCTGGGAAACCGACGGATAGACCGCCGCCAACAATCCCCAGAGCCGTTGCGAGGCGCGGCCCGGTTTGGCCTGCTGGATGACCGCGGCGGCGCCGAGCACGAGCAACCGCCGCAAGTCCTCATCGCCCTCGCGGCTGATCTTGCCAGGCGGGGCTCGCCGGCTGTGGAGTTCTCGCGCGGTGTCATGCCGATCCGCGCCGCAAAGTGCCGGCCGGAGCGAAAGGCCCTTGCGTCCGCTACCTTAAGCGCAAAGCTGACGCCGCGGATCGGCCCGTCGCCGGGGATTGTCGCCAGAGATTGGCTCGTCTGGTCGTGCCGATGCCACGCCTTTAGCTGCGTTGTCACAACATCACGGCCTAGCACATTCGATGCCATGGGGCCCGTCCACCCCAACATTTCCGGCGCACCTGGTTGCTAAGCAGTTGCTAGGACCGAGACAACCTGAAAAAGCGATCGTCCTAGGTCATTGATAAGACTGGAGCGGGCGAGGGGATTCGAACCCCCGACCCCAACCTTGGCAAGGTTGGTACAGTTTGTTTCCGCGAAATTCCGGAAGATGCCTGAATCCGCCTAACTGTTGACAAAGCACCGATTTTTCAGACATCCTGCAATTCGCAACGTTCCGTGACATTCCGGAAATTTGCTTCCAGTTGCTTCCGCCCTGCTTCCGGAAGCAGAAAGTCCGATCCCGGAAGCAGGGCGGACAAAAGGTTGGGGTCAATGCCGAAGCTGACAAAGCGCGGCGTCGATGCGGTCCGGCCCGATCCTGCCGGCCGGGAAGTTTTCGTGTGGGACGATTTCCTGCGAGGCTTCGGATTGCGGATGATGCCGAGCGGCGCGGCGTCCTATTTCGTGCAGTACCGCACGGGGGAGGGTCGCACCCGGCGACTGCGCATCGGCAAAGTCGGCACGCTCACCCCGGAGGAGGCGCGCAACATCGCGCGTGACAACCTGGTCGCGGCCACCAAAGGCGCCGACCCTTCGGCGGAGCGTCATGCGGCCAAGGCCTCGATGACGGTTGCCGATTTCTGCGATCTGTACCTTTCTGAAGCCGAGGGACGCATCAAGGCATCCACCCTGGCGATGGACCGGAGCCGGATCGAGCGGCACGTCAAGCCGCTGATCGGCCGTCATCCTGTCCGCAGCCTCACGCCCGAAGACATCGAGAAGATGCAGCTCGACATTGCGGCCGGTAGGACGGCCCGAGAGCGCGGCAACGGCCGCGGCGGGAGGACCACCGGCGGCAAGGGCGTGGCGGCGCGCACTGTGGGCATGCTCGGCACGATACTTGAGCTCGCCCGACGTCGGCGCCTCATACGCGAAAACCCGGTCCGCGGCGTCGCTCGCCTCCCCGAGGGGAAGCAGCGCCGGTTCCTTAACCTCGATGAGATTGCCAAGCTGGGGGCGGCGATGCGCGAGGCGGAAGCAGGCGGGATAGAAAACCGCACCGGGCTCGCCACAATCCGATTCCTGCTGCTGACCGGGCTGCGCCGCACGGAGGGGCTGGCCCTGCCCTGGGAGTGGGTTGACCTGCGATCGCGCTGCATCCGATTCGGCGACACCAAGACTGGCCCCCAGCTCCGCCCGATTGGCGCCGCTGCGGCGGCGCTCCTCGCCTCGCTGCCGCGGGCCGAACGGGCGCTCTTCGTGTTCCCGTCTGACCGGGGAGACGGCCATTTTGTCGGCCTCCCGCGTGTGATCGGGCGCCTGTGCGCCAAAGCCGAGATATCCGGGGTAACAATCCATGTATTGCGCCACAGCTTCGCTGCCGCAGCGGCGGAGATGGGCTTTTCCGAATTGACGATCGCCGGCCTGCTTGGCCACTCGGTGCCGGGCGTGACCGCGCGTTATGCCCACGTAGCCGACCGGGCACTTGTCGCCGCCGCGGATCAGGTGTCAGGACGAATTGCCGCAGCACTCAGCGAGAAGCACGGTGCCGACGTGCTCGAGATGCCGCGCCACGGAAGACGACTCTCCGCTCGCAGGGACAAATGAGTTTCTCGTCGTATAGTCCGCTTGAGTCGCATTTGATGCCGCCGGTTTAATTGGGGAGAATTGGCGTGGTATGTAAATCAATTCCGATGGTCGAGTTCAGAGAGAACTGCTACGTTGATTTCGGCGAGGCTATAAATTGGATAGCACATCAGAATTTTGCCGGTGCTACTATGGGTCCACTCGATATGCATGAGCGTTTTTTAATATACTTAAGAGACCGCGATGATTTCTCAACATCCGCCGACGCGTGTGAGAGATTGGCGGCGGCGCTCCTGCACGATAGAGCAGCCCGTGGGCTGATTCGGATCTACGCAATGAGCTCCTGGCTACAGGAGCAAGAAGACGACACCACCACCTATCTGACGCCACCGATCCTCCTCTCTACCGAATTTCTCATCGGCGCGCAGTACTATGTCAGGAAGGAGGAAGAGGAAGTGGAAATTGGTCTCTACCACGGTCGCGAAGTGTACTCAGACTTGCTTGTTGATGCCGAGGAGCTGACTCGGGAATTTTGGGGGGGCCACCTACCTAGAAAGAAACCAACATGGCATTGGGAGCTGGTCAAGACCGTCAGCCATGCGGTTACAAGCCCAATCCAGCAAGTAATTGGAGTGCCTCAGCGGCAGCCGCACGCGCCGGATACAGCGTCGTTGGCGGCTGGAAACTTTACGAGGCGACGTGGGCGGCCACCGCGCTATTTTTGGCAGGCATTCGCAGCCGAAATGGTCCGGCGAGCCATCCAGGATCCGCCGAGTAGTCAGGCGGAATTTGAGCGACAGATGGCGGAATGGTGCCAGCAAAGCTGGGGGGCGGAGCCGGCAATCTCGATGATCCGGGAGTACGTGGCTCCCGCATTCGCGGCGATGCAGCAGGGTTTGGGAGGACGGCCGACAAATGGCGCCGGCAGTCTGTCGGCCTGAATTGCCGGCTGCATCGAAATAGGTCTATCTGCCCCGCGGCGATTTGCCGGCGCGGCCGTTAGTTACTATCGGCCAACCGGCTGCGCATTTGTCAGCCGCCCCCTGAACATTATCGGCCGACACGCCGGAAAATATCGCACACCCTCGCGGCGCTCCGGGGATGGCCCCGGCTATCGCGAGGGGTCCGGTATGCACCCAAACGAATTTCGCATGCTGAATACGAATGAAGCGGCCCGCTATCTCGGCCTGGGCAACAGCACCCTGACGAAGCTGAGGCTCTTTGGTGGCGGTCCGGTGTTTCTCAAGCTCGGTCGAAGGGTTGCCTACGATCCGAGGGATCTCGACAAATGGGCGGAGAGTCGGCGCCGTGTCTCGACATCCGATCCGGGCAGAGAACCATGCGGCAGCTGGGCTCGGGAACGCTACCGGCGCAGGTGATGCGCGCGATGGTGAAGAGGCCGGAACCGCTGCACACCGTATCGGAGGCAGCGGCGATTTTGAACGCGTCTGAGAAGACGGTGCGACGCCTCATCAAGGGTGGCTGTCTGCGGGCGATCCGGATAGGTGGCCTGCTGCGGATCGCTCCGGCAGATCTCGATGACCTGATCCGTGACCATCGGAGTCCGTGATTGGCCAATATTGACTAAGGATTATCCGTGTATCGGGAAAAGGTAGTAACTAAATTGGCGCCAAATTTATTTGAAGAGTATTCCCGAATGTCCCATATTGGCCGCCACCGGCTACTCCTGTCCACCCTAGACCTATGATCTGCCCGATGTCTACGTTGAAAACTCTGGGTGATGTGACCACCCATCTCCGGCAGGACCCCTGCCTGACGCCGAAGCGGCGCCGCGATCTCATTTCCGCGGTGCTGCGCATAAGTGAGATGACCGCGGTTGACCCGCGGAACACTCCGGCATCGCTACAATTCATGCGATCCCGCATCAATGCCGTTCGCCCTGCCAAGCACAACCTGACCCCGAAGACCTGGAGCAACTTGCGCTCAAACTTCCGCGCCGCTCTTGTGCAGGCAGCGCCACGCCAGCCGAGGCAACCCAACGCTGAATGGGAGAAC
>Ga0210406_10005839_pt1 | contig 12830 bp, 9 predicted proteins | sample IncBWC30MmetaG_FD_155454 | JGI IMG/M metagenome (GOLD analysis project Ga0210406, IMG submission 155454) | Forest soil microbial communities from Barre Woods Harvard Forest LTER site, Petersham, Massachusetts, United States - Inc-BW-C-30-M | ecosystem: Environmental > Terrestrial > Soil >...
CGGCGACCCAAAGATGACCACCGCACTCCTCGATCGTCTCACCCACCACTGCGACATCGTCGAGACCGGCAATGAGAGTTGGCGCTTCAAGAACCGCGCCTGATGCCTAAAACTCTCACCTTAACCGAACCGCGCTCGCCCCGGCTGCGCAACCCCAACCAGCTACGCCGGGGCGTGCGCTGCCGCCTCGATCCGTCACCAACCTAGGGGTCCCTTTTGCACGCCGATCCGGGGGTCCGTTTCCGCGCCGATTGACAGTCTCGCTCACCATCGGCCGAGCATTTGAACGAAAATGGCGTCAGATCGGCGCTTCAGTTTGGAGCCATGGATCACTCTTCTCCGTCACCTGAAACGGCAAGGTGCGCACTGGCGCAGAATACGCAAGGTTGTGCTCGTTTCTCGTTCGACCGGGGCGGCCAGCCTTTTGGATTAACCGTAGAAAATTGTCGCAAAGGACCAACGCCTCGTCGCTTCTCGATAGCCCTAGTGCACGCGCCTTGGCCAATTCCACCCCCGGATGCAGCCAAGGTCCGTCGGAGCCGAATAGGATCTTTTGGGCCCCTGCTCGCTGGACGGACTCTTCCAATATATCGAATCGGCGAATGCCCGCCGTATCCGTGTAGATGTTGCCATGTCGCACCAAATGATCAATCAAGGCGACTTGCGCCCGCCAGTCATCTGCGAAGCTACCCAAATGAGGAATGATGAAATTGACATCCGGATATTCCTCCGCGAGCAATTCACACACGGATACTGCGCCCATGACATCATATATAACAGGCAGCGACAACGCCCGCGCCGCCTCACAAACCTCTCTGCTGATAGGCGCGTCATAGCGGTGAAGCTTGACGCCGACGAACCCGAACTCCTCCACTGCTTGGCGAACCATTTTGTGGACACGCCCTCGATCGCGAACGCTATTGACAAAGGCGAAACCAAAAAACCGATCCGGATGACTCGAGACAGTGCGTGCAATCTCACGGTTTGCAAACTCATAGTCGGAATGGAACGCAGCGAAGAGCACCGTGTGGGTGATTCCCGCCCGGGTGGCGCGGACGAGATATTTGTCGAGCGGCGCGGCGGTATCCCACGGCCCAGTCAGCCCGTCGCCTTTGCCGGCGTGACAATGGCTGTCAATGATCATGCGACTCGCTCCTCCTGCCGCTCAACCCAGGCCCGCGCCGAGCCCCGGTAGCTGGATCTTGGCCTGAGGCTTGGCGCTTGGCGCGCGCCCATTTCGGCCAGAAACCGGATGCTCGTCTCAATGCCCTTGTGAAAGTTGCGGAGATGAAACTTTTCGTTTGGGCCGTGGATGCGATCATCGGGCAGCCCGAAGCCCATCAGTACAACGGGAATTTCAAGGGTGTCATGAATGAGGTTGACTACTGGGATCGTGCCCCCATTGCGAAGAAAGATTGCGGGCGCCCCGAAGGCTTCATGGTAGGCTCGCGCGGCCGCGGCCATCGCTGGACGAGTGCGGTCAACCAACGCAGGCTTGGCGAGCATCAATGTCCGAACACGGGTCTGCACGCCGAGGGGGGTAATTCGCGAGACATATTTGCGAAACAACCGAGCAATTTCAGGCGGGTCTTGATCCGGCGCGAGACGAAAGTTCAACTTAGCGACGGCGTGCGTTGGGATCGCCGCCTTGACGCCGGCCCCTTGATAACCTCCGACGATGCCGCTCACGGTAAGAGCGGGGCGGATTGTGGTGCGCTCGTACAGGCTATAGCCGGGTTCGCCCCACGCGTTTGTGGCGCCGGCGTCGCGAAACATCCGTACGTCGGAAGGCCCGACCTCCGCCATATATGCCCGCTCTCGCGAGTCCCATTGCCTTACCTGATCATAGAAGCCGGGTATAGCGATCCTGCCGTGGCCATCGTGCAGTCGCGCAATGATTTCGCAGAGCGCCTGCAAGGGATTGTAGACTGCCCCGCCAAATACACCCGAGTGCAGCTCCCGCCGCGGCCCTTGTGCTTCGAGTTCGACACTTAGGCCGCCCCGGAGCGCATAGGTTATTGCAGGACGGTCGGGGCCGGGGATCTGCATGTCGGAAACAACCGCGCATTCGGCCTTCAGTTTGCTCCTGTTGACGGCCAAGAAGAAGGCCAGATTGGGACTGCCTATCTCCTCCTCGCCCTCGAATAGACAGATAACGTTGGCTGGCAGCGCGCCTGCCGTCTTCAGGAAAGACTCGATCGCTTTCACATGGACGAACATTTGTCCTTTGTTGTCGCTCGCGCCTCTCCCATAAATGTCGTCTCCACGCACTACGGGTTCGAAAGGCGGCGAGCGCCATTCCTCCAGCGGCTCTGCAGGCTGTACATCGTAGTGTCCGTAGATGAGAACCGTCGGCGCTCGGAGAGCGCCACGCCAGCTGGCGCACACAATTGGGTGGCGCGGCGTTTGGACGACATGTACCCGCTCCAGGCCGATTCCCGTGAGGCGATCGGCCAGCCATACCGCGCATCTTGCTGTGTCGCCGGCATGCCGGGGCTGCGCGCTGACGGAAGCGAAGCGGATAAACGCGCCTAACTCGGCCTCGAAACGCCGACCATTCCCGCGAGCATAAGCGAGAGCATCTTCTGACCAAGTCATTTCGACGTCTCGATTTAAAATTACGAATGGCCCGCAAAAGTATGAAAGGCTCGCCCAAGGCCGCCACTCCTTGTCCCTCGGCTTCGTTGTGGACGGCTGCTCTCAGGCTGAGAGTTCATACTTCAGGGGTTGATCGAAGCGATACAAGTTGTAGTCTCGCATATACTTGATCAGTACGTCTGCGTATCGCGGGTCGGTTGCATACCCGGCCTTGTGGATCTCTCGCGCGAAAACGTCAGGATCGTTCTTGAATTGCAGGGCGCGGGCATAGCGGCGGTTGCGCAGGAAAAACCGGGCGTGCTCGGTGACGCTTTGCTCGAAGCTTTCGTATTTGGCGAAATCGGCCTCAATGAAAACATCCCTGCCTTTGATGTGTTCCCTGGTTCGGGCGCGAACGGAGCCCAGGGGGCCACGACCCTTGATGCCAAATAAATTCCTTGCCTCACCGATCGTGTGCTTTCCCCAGCCGGTCTCGAGGATCGCCTGGGCCACCGTCACAGACGCGGGCACGCCGGTGGCCGCCATGGCAAGCTGTGCATTTTTGCCGACAAACTCGATGAATTCCTTCTTGGTCATACGACTGACGCTGGGTTGTCGTGACCGGCGTTCCTGAAGAAACTCCGCCGCCGTCTGAACCTGCCCGGTAGCGACGAGATCGCCGGGCGCCAAGGAGGGCAACTGACCATTTCGGACCACGGCGATCGCGTACTCGATCCGCGGCATGTTCACCATGTTCCGGAAGTCCTGGCGCTGGCTCGCCAGAGCGTCGCGCCGGTCCGGGGCAAGCCCATCGAGCGCTCGCAGCATTTCGTGCATGTTGAGACCATTGAGGTTAAGGAACGCTTCGCGCCAATCGCCGCGAACAACAGCCGCTTCAAACCTCCCGCGCGTCAAACTGGGAGTGTAGCCCTGCGGCGCGGAAGGGCCGGAGGACCTTGGGACGGCTGGTGCTTTGCTGGGACTCGGTGGTACCGGCTGAGCTGAACCGCCCGACCGTATTCCAAGGAAGCTTGTGCCTCGCAGCCGCTCTTGCCAGTGGGTGATCGGCACATAGTTGTGCCGCTTGTCCCGCGACGTCTGAACGATCGCGTTGGGAACTCGCATATTGCGCAAGCTTTCTGCGATTGGCGCCGTCTTCGATCCAGAAACATAATAGATGTAAACCCTCGCGTTCGGTCGAGCGCGCGCCCATCCCGCCCAAAAGGCGTCATCGCCGCGATTGTAGGTGCAGTCGAACCCCCAGCATTCGCGAAGCTGGCCAAGGACTCGGTCCTGGCCTCCAGCCATTTGCCTCATCGGCCACCCGCCGCCGCTGTGGCAGGCAAATATGAGATTGTTAAGCCTCGGCGCCATGACCGCGCGACTTTGAGGTCCGTAAGCGCTCAAAGCCGTCAGCACCTGATTGAGATAGGCATCAAGACCGCCGGGCTTGACTAGACTTCCAGCCTCCGAGCGGGAACCCAGCGTGGGCGCCACTAGCACCATATTGCGCGCGCTGGCGTTGACGCCTTCGCGCAATGCGCCATAAGGGAACCGCCGACTGTTCCAATATTGGTCGATCGCCTCTCGCTTGATGGCGTCGGCCTTGAAGCCATGAAGGTAGAGGACAAGATCCACCGCCGCGCCTGACAGATATCCATCCGGAATGAAGATACCAGTTACGGGGGGCGCAGTGATTCCAGCCGTGTCGACGATCTTTAAGTCGATTTCGGCGTAAAGCGTAGTTCGAGGCGGGGTCGACTCTTGTTTCAACAGACGCGGCGAACCAACCGCAGGGCGCGGTGGCGTCGGAAACGGGACGACAGGCGTTGAGGGTTGCTGGCTGTCGATCCTGATCACAGCGAAATAATCCGGCTCTACTATTCGCCCGTTAGGGTCGGTCCGCACGGTCTTTTGCGCCACCGAATTGCTGACGTTGCCGCCGACGGCCGCGATGCTCCGTGGCCGAACCTCGGTCACAATATCGCAATGGGTCGTCATCCCCGGTCTGATGTTGTCATAGGTAGCGCCGCTGCCGGCCCGACTCTTACAAATGAGATCCCCTACCTGTGGCACGAGCTCGGCGATGCGATAGGCCTTGAATGGATTGTTGTTGTTTGCGACTCGGTTGTCTATTGCTGCGCGCGTGTATACGGAGTGCGAGGCGCTATATTTGAAGGCATTGCCGGCGCCCGCGGTCTTCATCACCCAGGATATGAAAGCCGCGCTCCACGGGTGGTCGCTTTGGAAAGCGGGATTGCCCAACTGGTCCTCGCCATAGCTCACGCCTGCGCCGGTGTTCCAATAGTCTTGCAACACGCGGCGATTCCTTGGATCGGTTTCCTTGATCGCGCCATTGCCCCAGCGCGCAAGTTCCTGATTGGCGATCCGTACAGCCTTCTGGCGGAGTGCCTGGCTGTCTAAGGACTGAAGCGATGGAGGTTGGGAGACGGCGGATGCGGAAGGCGGACGAGTCCGCTGACGGCGCCGCACAACGGAACTGATTTCGCTCTCCAGCTCAAACGCTGGCAGATTTCTTGCTCTCAATGCGGCCGATGTTCCTCGCAAATATGGTGAACTCCCCGGCGCGGCCGCGTGCTGGCACCCGCAACGCTGGCCAAACCCGCCTCTGTTGGCATCACGCATTTGCAGTGCGCCGCCGAATTCCAATTCGCTTTCGAAAGGTTCCGGATTGAAGCTTAGGAGTCTGTTCATCGGGTTCTCCAAGCGGCTATATGATCGTCGCGCGGCGAACGACGCGGAGTTTCGCCGCCAACGCCATTTTCTTGTCGACGTTTACGGGGTTAAACACTTTAGTCTCGAGCTTCTTGGTTTCGGGGTTTATGCGAGAGGCCTGCTTGCCACGTAGGAAGTCCCAGCGTTGGCCCTCCGGCAAAGCCAAGAGTTCGTTCCTGTACTTGCGTAAGAAAGCGCGAGTCCAACCGGCTCCCGCGGCGAATGAATAAAGCAGGGCCATTCGCAAGAACCACTCCGTTTGTTTGGACGGAAACAAGGCCATGAACTCGTTGCGTATCCTGTCCGCCGGGCTGTTCAGGTTCCACAGTCCAATGCAGACCTGCATCGCCGGATCCGTCCAGTTGCTTTCATTCGGATAGGTTCGCGTGAAAAGCCGCCAACCTTTGCCAAACGCGCTGTTCTCGAGGTTGTAGCCCGGCGGACTATATTTGCAGTTCCGCTCCACGCCTTTATCGCCGGCGGGGACGCAACCATGGAGCCCAGCGGGGGTCTGAAAAACCCCGAGTTCATAAAACTTAGGGCTTGGTACGTATCGTCCAGTCTTCTTATCCCGATACCCGGCAGTGGCGTCGTTGAATTTCGCTTCGCCGCGACGGTTCGTGCCTGCCTCGCGGAAGATGAAAGCGAGAAGCAGTTCGATGGGAATGCCGCCTGCTTCCGCCCGATGCTGAAGCAGCAGTTCCTCGAGGCTGATTCCGAGCTTCGGGACAGGCTTCGCCGCCATGGCCAGCGTGGCCGCGACATCACTGTCACCTGTGGCCGCCTGAGCAGGCCCTTGGGCGAGCTCGGGCAAGACAACATTGCGAAGGATCGCCTTCCACTCTTCGACGAGTTTGTACTCATCGACGCGGAGCGGACGCCCTCTACGCTCGGGGTGCCTTTGAAAAAACACCACATCAGTGAGCGCGTTCCGATCGCGTTGTCCGGCCGCGACCCGACTCTTGACCGCGGCGCGTTCAGCATTCTTTCGTGTGTCGTCGACCTCTTGCTCGAAGTTCTCCCATTCGAAGTTGAATTCTCCGGCAGTTGCCGCTGGAGCCGGTTCAGATGGCCCAGCTGGTCCGGGCGCAAACTGTTGTGGCGACATGCCCCGTCTCGCCGCAAGCAGCGCACATTCGGTGTCGGGGCCAACAACGCCATCCGCGGGAAGCCCCTCACGTTGCTGGAAGCTGCGGATGGCGCTTCGCGTCGCCGCACCCGCGATTCCATGGACCGGCAGCCGCAAACCGAGGACATCGTTCAGCGCGCTTTGCACCCAGCGCATATGCTCCGAGCCGGCCGGCAAGGGCTCGGCGGGGGGTGGCTCGGGCGCGGCGCCATGAGGCTCCGGCACGACGGAATAAGGCTCTGGCGCCAGACCGTAAGGCCCGCCGACCACACCCACGGGCGGCCGGGGCGGAAAGGGCGGGAGCCGAGGCGGGGGAAACGGCGGTTTTCTCGGTTTTCCCGGGGGGAAGACCGCCGGCGTTCCTGGCCGCTTAGGCATGACCCATGGTGCACGCGGCACAAAACCCTGCCGGCGCGATTGCGATCGCGCCCGGCGGCCGAGTTCTTCTTCCAGCTCGAAGCCGCTTTGCTCTGAGGCCAGCGTTCGAAATCCGTCATAAGCTTCCAAGGGCATGGCTTCGAAGTTGAGTTCGACGCTCATAGCCGTCCTCCCACTGCTCTTCTGTTTGCGGCTGAGGCAAGAGCGCCGGACTCCGCTCTATTCAAGGCGCCATCTTGCTTCGCGCGTTCATGGCGCATGAGCACAATGACTGTTGCAATGCGTCCGCGCAGCGGCTGATATCCGACCGAGTGTGCAAGACGGTGATCAGGAAACTGAGAGCGGCGCCGGGCGCATGTCGCGCCGAGCGCAGAACCCCTCTGACGCCGAAGCTCAGCAGCCGATGATAGAGTGGCTCCGGATCGACGCCCGGAATGGCTTTCAACGATTGAAGTGGAAACAAGCCGCCAAACGCGAATAGGCCAATTTGACGCAAGCCTTCACGGAAGTGCCGCACGAGTTTCGCAAGTTGACTGCGCAGATGGTCGCCGTGCTTCTCGTTGATGGCGAGCGCGCGCTCCGCCGCGCTGATAACGGCGAGAGAGGGCGGGCTGGAGTGAACTCTCGTACCACTCAATTCTTCGAACTTTGTGATCAGCCGGGCGTTGCCGGCGAGAACCGAGAGCGGGGCGCCAAAACCTTTCGCCAACGAGCTTCCGATGATCATCTCCGGCCCTTCGACTCCATGCCAGGCCGGCGTTCCAGCGCCGCCCCGGCCGTACGGGGCGTCTCGCGCGGGTTCTTTTCCCAGGATTCCCAAGGCCTGAGTGTCGTCAATGACGAGGTATCCATTCCGCTCCCGGACCAGCTTCAAATAGTCCGGCAGCGGCGCTATCCGGCCAGTCGCAGTGCAAAGGCCATCCGTCACGACGATAGGACGACGCCGCGCCCGCTCGTCACGATGCAGAAGCGATTCCAGCGCGGCGGGATCGTGCATCGGGAAAGTTGATGTCGGAACGCCTTTCGCGGCCACCCGCTCGGCCCCCCAACGCGCGATCGGATAAGTCCCTGCATCGACGTAGATTGCGATCTGATCCCTCGCCAGGACGTCGAATAGATCCCAATACAGGTGGAGGGTCGAAGGCGCGAGCACCGCCCGTTCACAGTGCAGCAGCCGTGCCAGATCTTGCGCCACGCGCTCGGCCTCCGGCGCCGGTTCGAGGGCCGCCGGACGGCCTGTTGCAAGCTGCGCCCATGGCCGCAACGTGTGGTGGGCATGGCGAAAGCCCAGATAGAGCACGGATGTGAAGTCGAGCATGATGTTCGCCGCCTCGCCTTAGATTTCCTTCCTGTAAGTGGGCAATCTGGGCTGGCCGGGCCTGGGCAATTGGGCTTGACCCGACACTCTTGCCGCGACGAGATCTGGCCTGCTGGGGCCACGAAGCCGCAACGCCGACATCTGTTCCATGAGCCTGCGCTGGAGCAGCACCGAAGGCTGCACGAACCGCGTGGCCGCATCGCGGGAATCTGTGACCTCTGCTGCCAGATCCACGCCCGTGACCGTCCGATAGCCATGGATGTAAATCTGGATCTCCGGTTTGTTGGAGCGCGCCCAGTTCTTTGCCTGATCCTCGATGTTTTCGATGTCCGACCAATCGCCGTAGCGGACGGAGAGCAAGATCCGTTCGCCCATCACTGCAAGTTCATAGAAGTGAGTGATGGTCGTATCGGTCCAGCCCTGAAGTTTCTTCATGCTGTCGACCGCGCCCATCCAATCTTCCTGGTACGGCACCATGTAACGTCCGCGCAGAAATTCTTTCATCTCGGGCCGCGCCAGCATCCACTGTATCGTCATCATTTCGGCGCGGGCAGTCCACGTCAGATCGCCGAACTGGTTGTGGGCCCCTTCCGCCAAGATGAGATGGACCTCCTTGAGCGCGTTCAGCAAAGGGAACGCATCGGCGATCACGGTGGTGTCGGAATCTTCCTTGAAGAAGCGAGCCGCGGCGGAGAGCAAGTTGTGGAATGCCTCGATGAATTTCGACCGGCTGTCGGCCGGATTGAGATCCGGAACGGCCTTGCCCATGAGTGACAGCCCGTAATGATGCATGTACTCATGAGCCCGGCGCGACACCGTCAGCCGGGTATATTCATCCTGGATAAAGCCCCAGATCAAATTGTTCAGCGGCCGCAGGGGATCGAATTCGAGTTCGCCTAGCGGATCATTCCGTGAACCACGCCGGTTCTGGAAACGCTGGGCGATCGCATTCATGGTTTGAACGAGCATCCCCTCTTCGAGCCAATACGACCAAATCAGCTCGATGAGGCTCGGGGAGGTCAGACGGTGTTGCAAGACCCCGAAGCAATAGGGCAGCACCTCCTGAACCTGGTTATTTGGATCGATGGTGATCAAATTCGTTACAATCCGGTCGAGGTAAGGCAAGTTCCCGTCGGTGGTAGCAAGATATTTTCTGAGTTCCTTTTGAAGCTCCTGAACCGTCAAGGTAAAATCATTGATGCGGATGCGCTCCTTGTCGATATCAAAGATCTTGGGCCTTCCTTGCGTATTGTCGCTGATAACGACGCCACTTTCGACTGTCAAAAACGCTTGCGTCGCGAGCTTCAAGACACCATAGGCATAAGGGCCGTGAATGCTGAGTTGTTGGACAGTTACAGCGTGGTCCACGCCTGGTATTTGCGTTTGCGTCTTGGAGGCGAAGTTCTTTACCGACGCTAACTCGCCGTCGCAAAAAACGCGGTCAATGAAGTTCTTGTAACGGTCGAAGCCGATTGCTGCCGTGCGGTTGCGAATGGCCGGCCACAGAGCCCGATCGTCCGTCTTACCTGCAAAGGTGCGTTGCAGCGTGACGCTCGATTGGGTCGGAACCGTATGCGTGATGACGGTGATCGAGTCTTCATCAGACACGCCTTGCGGTGGGAATTGAACCTGAACACCACCTACAGCAACCGTTCCACCGGGGGTTCCACCGAATGAGGCGGGGTGTTTCACCGTCACCTGGATATTGCAGCCGCCATCTGGCACGCCGGTCGGAAACAGGAACCTGAACTGAGGGGGATCAACAAATTGTGGCACCGCCGGCGACAGCAAAACTTGGTTGGAGGCGAAGATTGCAGCCCCAACGACCGTGTTTAGCTGATCAACATCGGCACTGAACTCATACGTGAAAACGTTTTGTGTGCCGCTCGGATCGTAATAGTCGCCGCGCTGCAGCTCTTTATTGTTATAAGAGAGAGTCACCGTCAAGGCTAAGTTGGCCGTCGTATTGTCCGCAAGCATTCGTTCCGGAAAAGCTACAAGCGTGCACTTCCATGGGTCTGAGCTTCTGCGTGCCATTGTCGTGTCTCCTATGGTGCTGTTTCGGCTACGTTGTTAACGCTCGCACTCGTGATTTCGGTATGGCCGCGCAATACGCCGACGTATCGAGCGTGCTGCGCATCGCCCAAAAGGTGAGAAGCTTCGCCAAGAGATCGCTCTCGTCTTCGGGGCTCAGACCGCCGTCCGCCTTGGCCTGGCCGAGGGCGGCGAACACGAGCGACGGCGGCGCGCGGTACATCTGCGGCGGCGTTTTGTTCCAGGCGTCAAAGAGCGCCGCCAGCCGGCTCGGAGTCCGCTGCTCGACATTCAACGCTTCCCGGAGCGAGCGGCCGCGCAATGTATTCGGGCGATGATTGATCAGAACCGCAACAAATTCGGGAAGACTTTCCTGCAGGCGGGCGAGCAGGGCTTGGCGCTCGTCATCAAGACCTGCAGTCGGGTAGAAGGACTCCCAAAGCTTCGCCACCCTTTGCCACTGGGGATGAGGGTAAAGCCCATCGCCGATGGCGCAGCTCAACTTCACGCGGATCCAGGGCGTCGGATGCGGGTCGTCGACATTAATCCGGAAGACGAATGGCCGCGGCAGGCTGACGACGCCAATGAGCCCGAGCGTCGACACCACTCCCACCCGCGCGACTGACCAAAAGTCCGAAATAACTTCGGAGATCCAGCGTTCCCACAAACGCCACGCGGTGGACTCGCGAGCAGCTTGTTGTTTGGCTCGCAGAACCTGCTCGAGCGAGGGAATTAAACCAAGAAGGGCCGCCGCCTGATGGCCAGCCTCATGGATCAAAGACGATGCGATGCCGCTGCCGATCATCCGCTCCCGCGGGACGCGGATCACCGCGACCGGATTCTCGCCGCCGCCTGGCAAACGAGTCCGGGCGCGCCTTATTGCGCCGCCGATGCCGCGATCCAAATAGCAGATCACAGGCGGAGCTTCGTAGTACTCGGGCAGCGCCAAGGCGTCCGCCGCGACGACATCCAGACCCGACAGCCAAACGCCTTGTTCGCTCTCACTGCGCTGGCCAATCACCTGATGAAAGAGTTCGAGCTGCGAGAGAACAGCGTTGAACCGCAGCTTAAGAAATACGAACCTGCGCTGGATCTCCTCCGGGGAGGCTTGTTTGCCGTCGGCATGCAGCCAACGCAGGAAGTCTTGAACACGCTCCTTCAGCTCGCGCCGCCCCTTGGCGAGAAACCGCTCGATCGCGATCTGTGCGGCGGGCAGGAGGCTCGCGGCTAAGACCATGGGCTCGGACAGCACAAATGGCTTCACTCGAGCGAGCCGCGCCAGCAATGCGCGCGCCTCCTGGTCCAGCATCCAATGGGCGTATGAGCTGGCTTGCATAGCCGTTCAAACCCCGTACAAAATGATCTTGGCGCCTCGACGCAACCAGCGGCCGCTGAGCGCTGCCGGGAGCGCTTGAGGCTCCGTTCCCGGTTGGACAGCCGACAGCAATCCCGGCGCATACGCTTTCGCGGCCGCCACCGCCGCCGCCTTGGCTGCAGCTCTCGGGTTCGAGCCGGCAGGAGCCAACGCCAAATTCTTGACGGCGTCGCCGGCGAAGGTGACGTAACGTCGCGCTACTTCGAACTCGCGGTCCTCGCTGCTCAGCCCTTCGAGCTCCAACCCAAACGCCCTGCCTGCGGCCGACGCTACGTCGCCGCCGAGTTTTGCTCCGGTCGCTCCTCCAAAATAACTGCCGACGGCTGAACCGATCCCAGGCAAGACCTGTTTTGCAGCGCCTTTCAAAAGGCCGCCAATCGCCTGCCCTTCCGGTGATTTGACAAACTTTCCGACCGCTTGACCGGCCCGGCTGATGAGGTCCCCGAGAAAGCGGTCCAGCTCGGCCTCGCTCGTGACTTCGAGCAACTCGCTCGCGAGCTCCATCTGTTCGGTCTCGCCGAATACTTCGCCGGTCTCGCCGGAAGGCGCTTCGGACTCCCCGAACTCGAATTGCTCCGCCTCAAATGGGACGGCCTCGAACATTTCGGACTCTGACTCCAGACGAATACGATCGATGTCATGCATGGTGGTTCTCCTAGATTGTCTTGCTCATTGGTCTCCGGGGTTCGGCAGGATGAGCGCCCGCTTCGGCCCCTAGCAGTTGACGACGATGCGGGTTCCGCTGCGGAACCAGCGGCCTGTTCGGCCGACCTTCTTGCACTGGCAGGACCCGCCCGGCAGTTCGCAACCACTGCAGACGCGCCCATTCGGATTCTGGCCCGCCGGAGTATTCCGCCCAACCCGATCGGTCACGGCGGTTTTCATCGCCATCGCTGCGAGGGCGGCTTCAGCAAACCCGCCTGTTCGAATGGCAGGTTTCATCGTCATGCATGACGCCCTCCAACGCGGACCCGCACACCTACCCGCAGTTGACGATGATGACATTTCTGCCCTGGCGCACCCATCGGCCGGTGCGGCCGAACTTGCCGTTTGGCCGGGCCGTGGCGGCGCCGCTGAGAAGTCCGGGGGCGCGTTTTTCGACCGCCGCCCTCACCGCGGCTTTCGCTACTTCGACCGGGTTCGCACCAGGCGGCGCTACTGCGGCGGATTTCACAGCATCGGCCGCCAGTTTCACAAAATTCTTTGCGCCTTCGAATTCGCGGTCTTCCTGGCTCATCTCGGCTTCCAGGCCCAGGGCGCCGCCAGCGTAGGAAGCGAGTCCA
>Ga0210406_10005840_pt1 | contig 12828 bp, 16 predicted proteins | sample IncBWC30MmetaG_FD_155454 | JGI IMG/M metagenome (GOLD analysis project Ga0210406, IMG submission 155454) | Forest soil microbial communities from Barre Woods Harvard Forest LTER site, Petersham, Massachusetts, United States - Inc-BW-C-30-M | ecosystem: Environmental > Terrestrial > Soil >...
TATGCTTTTGGCGAGTATTTCGCCTTGTGCCGAGCAGGCCCAGGGAGTTTCACCCTGAGCCTCTCACAGATCCGAACTTGATACTCTCGCATCATCCGGCTCGTGCCATAGCCCCCATTCCCTCAGTGCCGCGTGCGTCCGGTACGTCCGCACCGCCGCGTCGCAGAAGGGAAAAAATCCATCCAGCAATAGGCTCTCGATTTCCCCCCGCGTCATCGTCGCCGTCTGCGAGCCGCCGACCATCCCCGACCCGCGACCGGCCAACGCAACAACGAACCGCTCATCTAGCGGCCCCGTAGCGGCCAGCGCGTGCTCTTTCAGATGACGACAGGCGGCGACGAGCTGATCCCATTGCGGGCCGGAAAGCCGGCCGCCCGCGACCGTCGATCCCCATGGCAGAAAGGGTGCCGACCGGTCGGCGGCGTGATGGCAAAGCCACGACTTCGCGGAATGGACAACCCGTCCGGGCGCTTCGCTGGCCTTCATACGTGCAAAAAGGCCGACGATCCATTGCCTGGCTCCGACCTCCTCACCGCGCAAGTGTGCTGCGACCGCTTCCTCTGGTAGGTACAGGAAAGAAGGTAGCGTTGGCTTCTCGGTCAGACTCGCCAGGCCTTCCCATTGCGGGACGAGAAGGACTTCTGGCGTCCCCTCGCCGACCAATCTTAATCACAGAAACGCTAGTATCCGAAGAGGCGCACTCAGGCTCAGTTCCGACTACGGGCGAAACGGCGCTCTATCCCAAGCTCATCAAACTGCCCATCATCGAAGGATCCAAATTTCGGCGTCAATCCGCGAAGAGTCCGGATCAACCCGAGCTGAGTGGCAGTGATGTCAATGACAAACCCGAACCGCGTTTTCTGCACAAATGCGAGCGCATTCTCGGTTTCACGCTGCACATCAACGAGCGGGTCCCCTGCCGCGAGAAGATTCGTGACCAGGTGGCCGCCGCTGTAGGCCGCGCAATTGAGGTCGCCCATCTTGTTCGCCGCCTGCAGCGCGCGGTGCAGAAGCAAGTGGGTCAAGGAGTTCGGCTCCGATCCCGTTCAGGCCTTTCGTTGTTGAGGGAACAACGGACCCAGCTCAGACGCAATCCAGAGTCTGTTGATGGCCGCAATCTCACCAATCTTCGCGAGATCGACCGCCCTGATGTAGCGACAAGTCCCGTCCTATCGTAGTGACGGAATCATGCATCGCGCATGTCAGGGTGCCAGATGAAACAATTCAGTCGATTCGACGTACTGCTGCAGATCCGAGCGCCAGAATTTCTAACCGAAGCCCTCGATCGAGCGGCGGACAAGCAACTCACATCCAGATCAGATTACATTCGTGGCGCGATCCTGGAGCGGCTAAAGCTGACGGCATTGACTGCACCGCTCGGGCCGGGGCTTCGAAGTGACCACTGATAAAACAGCGTCAGTGCAGCGAGGAAGGCCGTTCGAGCCCGGCGTATCGGGGAACCCGAACGGCCGCCCAAGAGGCTCGCGCAACAAGACAACACTAGCGCTCGAGTCCCTACTTGATGGGCAGGCCACAGCCCTCACTCAAAAGGCAATCGACCTTGCCCTGGCCGGCGACATGGCCGCTGCGGCTTTGTCTCGACCGCATCCTATCCCCACGCAAGGACCGGCCGGTTACGTTCACACTGCCGCCGATTACCAGCGCACGGGACGCAGCACAGACTGTCTCAGCGGTGATGACAGCAGTCGCTGCCGGAGAGCTCACCCCGGCAGATGCCGGCGAAATCTCAAAGCTGATCGAAGCCTACGTGAGGGCGTTCGAAACAGCCGAATTGGCCGAACGGCTCGAACGGCTGGAAAGGATGACTTCGCAATGATCGCGCGCAATCTTGAAACGCGCATCGTGAAACTGAAAGTCAGCCGGCGACGGCCTGACGAATTGTTGCTGTTTTGGCGTCGCCCCAACGGTGACGTGAGGGCCGCCGCTAGTGAGGCGAAGTTTGCTCCGGGTGATCGCGTCATCTGCTTGGATTGGTCAGTGACGGTCCGCTGCCGGTTCTGCTGCACATGCTATTCGGAGTTGCGACATGAGGCGATTGAGCATCGAGACCCGACTATCGAAATTGGAAGCGATATCCTCTCCGGAGGGACCGGTAATTCTCTTTTGGGCTATGAAAGGTTGTCATCCGATGACGGCCGAGGAAATCGAGAGCGGCATAGCAGCGCGCAAAGCTAACGCGTCGAAAAATGCTCATGTGATCTCGGTGAGATGGTTGGTCAATTCGCGTAACGACTTGAGCGAATGAAAAATCGAAGACCGACTGTCCTGCTCGGATCAATCGAGCAGGGGGTTTTCGACAGACTGACGTTTGCCGTGTTTTTTGAGCAGATCGTTGAAGGCCTCAACCGCGAGGGCGTTTAACGTTGTGTCGCTTTCGATCGCGAGCATTTTCAGCGCCCGCCAGCCCTCGGCATTTATTCGAACCAGTACGGATTTGAACGCGCCGGGATCTCGAGCGCGTGGTCCGGTTGTCTTGGGCTTGCGACCCATAGCTCTCCCCTCATTGCCAGCGAGCCTATGTCTAGAACGCGACTGAATCAAATTGGCAACAGGTCAGCTCGAAAGCATGATAGCTCAATTTCGTAGTTGCACACTATCAAGAAATGGTGTTTACTTCCGATAATACTGTTTCTCGGAAGTAAAGGAACCCAGCCATGTCAACAGCGCTCGCCCTTGTTTCGGACGGCTCGACCCTGCCGGCAGCGCTTGGGCCGGACCTCGCCGCAGCGGTCGACCTGGCCAAGGCAGAAAAGGCCGCCAGCACGCGCAAGGCCTATGGGACGGACTTCCGGCTCTTCGGAGAGTGGTGCGACGCGAGGGGCGTCCCGTCGCTGCCGGCGGCCCCTGAGACGGTCGCGGCCTATCTGGCTGCCCTGGCCTCGACCTCAAAAGCCTCAACCCTTGGCCGTCGCGTCGCAGCGATCCGCTACGCTCACAAGCTGGCCGGGCATGCCCTGCCGACCGACGCGGAAGGGGTCAAGGCCACCATGCGCGGCATCCGTCGAACCTACGGCAGCGCGAAGGTCCGCAAGGCGCCTGCGGTGTCCGGCAAGATGCTTGGCATGGTTGCCACGGCGCCGGACAAGCTCGCGGGCCAGCGGGATCGAGCTCTTCTCCTGGTCGGGTTCGGTGGCGCGCTGCGCCGTTCGGAGCTGGTCGCTCTTGACGTGGGGGATATCGCGGAAACCGAAACCGGATTGTTGGTCACAATTCGGGGCAGCAAGACCGATCAGGAACGCGCCGGCGCGACCATCGCGATTGCACGAGGTGATGTTGCTTGTCCCGCCAAGGCGTTGCGAGAATGGCTGGATGCTGCCGGCATCGAGGCCGGGCCGATCTTCCGCCCGATCGACAAGGGCGGCACGGTGCGGGATTCCAGGCTTACCGACCGATCCGTGGCGAACATCGTGAAGGCGTATGCCGCTCGAGCCGGGTTCGATGCCAGCACGTTTTCCGGCCATTCGCTCCGGGCAGGCTTTCTTACGTCTGCGGCGGGGAAGGGGGCCTCAATCTTCAAGATGATGGACGTCAGCCGCCACAAATCAGTGGACACTTTACGCGGATACGTGCGCGATGCGGAGCTATTCAAGGATCACGCGGGGACAGGTTTGCTCTAAGTCTTTCCGGCGCTTGCGACGAGTTTCACCTCGCAGGCATTGTGCAGAACCTCAAGACAATGGCGCTGCGCAGCATGGCAATCCCAGCGTGGTGTTCGCCACCAGGCTGCGACGCCTGGCCCCAGAAATAAGGCGAAAAACGCTCTCCCAAAAACAGGTATTTTTCGGACAGCATCGACCCGGAGTTGGTGTTCTCTTGCAGCTAAGCCCCAAAATTGTCCGTCGAGGCTCTAAAATTCCGCATGAAGACGCCCGGCAAAAATCGAAACCGGCCCGCGGTCGGCATTGTATGCGGGATCCGCAACGAGCTGGTAATCGAAGGTCAGTGTTGCCCAATTGTTCAGGCTATAAGCGTAGTAGGCTTCCATTATCTTCTCGTTCCGGTATTTGAGCCTGCCGTCGCCGATCAGGATTCCGAGGCCTCCGGCCGCGAAGTAGGCGCGTGCCTCCGGCGACAGCCCCTCTATCACACCGCCAATTCCGATCTTATCGTCGGGGCGGCCCCAAGTCGTTCCCTTTAAAACTGCGCCTACAGAAAAGCTTCTGTCGCAGTCAGTCCACCCGATTTTTTCGGTTTGCCCGGCGTCCCAGCTTATGCGTGAGAAGATGCCGATATCCTGGGTGATACCCTGTTCGAGATTGGCTACGAACCCGTAATTCGTCCGCATTTTGCGTGTCAAGGTGATGTCCGGATAGTTCGGCGAATTAATCGGAAGGGCGACGGCATCCGCATAACTACCCATCGTCGCGCGGTTTGCCCATCCCATCAACCGCAGCTTACCGCGAAGCGCGAACAGCGAATAGCGCAGTTCGAGCTCGCCGATATATTCGCCGTGATCAGGGACGTGTGCATCGAAGGTATTGACGTTCGACACGGTCGGCACGAGAAAATAACCGAAGCGGAACGCCCACTGTTTCTGATTAAGCTCAGCAAAGCTGCCCCATGTGTAGCCGACCTTGTCCATGGTGAGGTCGTAAGAGCCGCAGCAATACATATTCCAATTAAGAAAATCCCGGCGCGGATCATGCGAGAACGCGTTGTTATCGAAGAAATCGATTACGGACATCTTGCCAGCCGTGATCGTGAAACGAGAGATATCCTGCTTGCCGCCGAGCTGGTTGGGGCCGTCCTCTACGGTCTCCTGCTCGCCGCCCAGACCGAACGTCTGCCGCAAGTAAACGCGGCCCACATTGAAACGCGGCACAGGGAAGTTGGATTTCTGCGCCTCGCCGTTGGGAAAACCAGCGAGACCAAAGGTGTCGCTGAGACCAAACCCCTGCATCAGCTCCGGATCAATGTAGATCTCTCCGCCGTTCCAAGGCCGAAAGCCAATGAACGCTGTTGCAGTGGTCGTGTTTTTGAACTGGCTACCGCCACTCAGGCTTTGAGGACCTTCATATGGCGAGCGAAAGGCCGGATAGCCCTGTCCGATGAGCGTGAACTGGCCATGGACATTCCAGTCTTTCGATGGGATTGGCCAGTCGTCGGCGCTGACAGCTTTCGTGATCAGTCGATCACCGTTGTCCGCACCGATCTTGTAATTAAGTCCCAGCCGCAGCATGTGGAGGTCGAACGCCGAAACATAATTAGTTCCGGATGGAAAATTTGCGCTCAGGCTGCCGAAGCGGTCGTAGACATATTCGACCCGCGCCGTCCAATTCGCAGCGACGGCAAGTTCGGCCCCCACACCTGCGGTCCAGCCCGCGCGGGTGAATTGCGTCGTGTCCTCATCAGTGCCAAAACCCGGCGATTCGGTGAAACGCGCCTGCGACCATGCCAATCCGCCTGTCGCATAGATCAGCCAATGATTGAAGGTGTAACCGACGCGCCCGCGTAGCGTGGCGATGTAGTCGATCTGACCGGCGACGTTCGTGCCCTGCGCGGTCGTGCGGCTGGCGATCAGGCCGTCCTCGAGAAAATTCGGAAATGAAACGTCGGCCTCGGCACCCAGCAGCAGTCGCGAGGGAAGCACGTAATTGTAGCCTATCTGCAGCCCGCCGTGGAGGCCTCCAAAACCACGACTGGACTGCGTGGGATCGGGATCGAAAAGTGTATCGCCCAGTTGTCCGCGCCCATAGGCAACATAGCCGCCAACGTAGAGCCCGGACCAATCGAAAGTCGGAGTGTCCCCGGCGCTCGTTGGCTGCGCCAGTCCCATGGACAACAAACCGGGTAGAATTGTCCAGATGCTTCGCAACGCGGTCCCCATTGATCTGATTCCTTTTAGCGAGGGGCGATGCAAACGCAAATCGCTTCGAGAATTTGGGACGAGAATGGCTCGAAGACATCCTTATGGCCCGTATGTGGATCCCGACCTGGAGCCGGACGCGCGAGCGAGACCTGCTGAGCAAGTCGATGCAATAAGCCTCCCTCCGCTATGGAAAGACATACCACGCGTGCTATCTTCGGACGCTCAGCAATGGGTAACACCGCATACCGAGTCGCCATGCTTCAGCGAAATAAGCTTCATTTGGGTGGAAGACAGGCAACGCCCCAGCTACCGTCAGCTCGCCCGTGGCACAAAGATGTCGGAGTCGAGCTCGATCACGCTTCGGCAGCTTATACTGACCGCGTAGCGTTCACCGGTCTCAGCGGAAGTTTCGCCGCCGGCAGTTTAACAGCAGTCGTCGGACCAAACGGTGCCGGTAAAAGCTCGCTTCTGAAGGCAATCGCTGGGACTCTGCCTCTACAGTCGGGGACAATCGTATGTCGGTCGCGTGACCACCACGATCTGGCATACCTGCCGCAGCAGGCTGAGTTTGATCGGACATTCCCAGTTGACGTCCGCGAGTTAATTACGCTTGGAGCTTGGCGCAGCTTTGGTTCGTATCGTCGCCCACCCGACGAGGTTTTTGAAAGGGTCGCGCGGACAGCCGCTGCCACCGGGCTTGGAAATGTTCTAGAACGGTCAGTGGAGGAGCTCTCAGTCGGCGAATTTCAACGCGCATTGTTTGCCCGATTGGTGTTGCAGGATGCCGCGGTGATCCTACTTGACGAGCCGTTCGCGGCGGTGGACATGGTCACCACCGAAGACCTCATGGCCCTCGTGCGACGTTGGCACACAGAGGGTCGCACAGTGATCGCAGTGCTCCACGATCTCGAGCAGGTGCGGCAAGATTTTCCGAGGACGCTCCTGCTAGCACAAACATGCATCGCATGGGGCGAGACCGCTTCCGTTCTGACGGCAAACAATCTGACGTGCGCCCGGAAGACCCAGCAAAACAACAAAGGGATCTTATGACCGCGGCATATGGCTTCCTGATTGGCCCATTCGAGTCGTTCGGATTTATGCGCACGGCGCTTGTGGCCTGTTTCGCGCTCGCGCTTGCAAATGGCCCGGTTGGCACGCTGTTACTACTGCGCCGCATGAGCCTTGAAGGCGATGTACTGTCCCACGCAGTGATGCCCGGAGCAGCGATAGGTTTTCTTTATGCCGGCTATTCGCTCGCTGCGCTCAGCTTAGGCGGCTTCGTGACTGGTGCACTAGTTGCCGGCTCGGCGGGATTGGTTGCGCGATTTCACCCGAAACGCCCAGAGATCAGCCTGGCCGCCTTCTATCTAGTCTCATTGGCACTCGGTGTCATTATCGTATCCGCTCGCGGCAGCAACGTTGACCTGATGCACGTGCTGTTCGGCACCGTTCTGGCGGTCGATATGCGAAATCTCTTGTTCATCGCGATCATCAGCAGTGTCGCATTATTCGTGCTGGCGGGAATCTATCGACCGTTGGCGATCGACTCGTTTGACCCCGCCTTTTTACGCGCCGTCGGCGTTAGCGGCAGCCTCTATCGCGGCGCCTTTCTCCTGATAGTCGTCCTTAGTCTCGTCGCGAGCTTTCAGGCGTTCGGAACCCTGTTAGCGATTGGGCCGATGTTGCTCCCGGCCGCAGCGGCGCTGTGCTGGACGCAAAGAATCTGGACGACCATTGCGCTCAGTGTGGCGATCGGAATGGCGGCGGATTATGCGGGCCTTCTCACGTCCTACTATGCCAATTTGCCATCGGGCCCGGCCGTTGTTCTTGCCGGCGGCACCATGTATGGGCTTTCAACGATCGCCAGTGCCGCACCCTGGTTGAATAGGAAACATTTGAAGGCAGCTCGATGATTGATCGGATCAGAGTCGGCATAATTGCGTCCATTGCATCCGTCGCAGCGGCTCTGCTGCAGGCGGCTCCGCTGCGGGGCGCCGAACGACCCACCGTGGTCGCGACGTTCAGTGTGCTTGGCGATATGGTTGCAAAAATCGGCGGGGACCATGTCGATCTCGTAACAATCGTAGGCCCCGACGGAGATACCGAGCTCTATCAGCCGACGCTTGCCGATAGCCGGGTTGTGGCCAAAGCGCGCCTCGTCTTCATGAATGATATCAATGATGAGTTCGAGCCATGGCTCGAGCCGCTGCTAAAGCAGGCCGGCTTTGCCGGTACCAAGGTGGTGGCAAGCCGCGGAGCCAAGACCATTACCGCCGAGGAGGAGCACCCGATCAGCGGTAAGGAGGCGGCGCCGGTCATCGATCAGCACGCCTGGCTCGATCCCAAGAACGGCATTGTGTACGTCCGGAACATCGCCGAAGCCCTCGAGCGGAGCGATCCTCCCAATGCGGACGACTATCGGGCTCGTGCCGCTGCTTACATCAAGCAACTGCAAGCGATCGATGCGTGGATACGAACAGAGATGGCAACCGTGCCGACGGCAAAGCGGCGCGTCATCGCCTCTCACGATTCGCTTCAATACCTCGCGAAGGCCTGCGGGATCACGCTGATCTCGATCAACGGTTGGACCAACAAGAGCGAGCCTTCGGCAGCCGAGCTGGCGCGGCTTGCCCGGCAAATCGAAGCCGAGCACGTCCACGCACTGTTCCTCGATAGCATCACCGACCCGCGCGCGATGGAGCGGATTGCGAGCGAGACGCAGGCGACGATCGCTGGCACGCTGTACGGCGACTCGCTGTCGAAGCCAGGCGGCGAGGCCGATACCTATATGAAGATGCTGCGCCACGACGTAGTCACGCTTAAGGCCGGTATGCTGAAGAACTGATCGGATCGATTATGATGAGATCGGCGCTGAGCGGACCCTTGCTGTCCAGCGTCGGCGCGCGACTGGCGGTCGCCGCAATCGCAGTGCTGTGTCTCTGGGGCGGGGTGCTGTGGGCTTACCTCGCTCCGCCTCCGCCAAGTGTGAGCGATCTGCGCGCGCCTCCCATCGCGCCGAGTATGCGGCTCGTCGTTGCATCCGGCCAGACCGCTCCAACCGGTGGCAGCTTTGACCGTTTCGACATCGCCTCGCAGCCGATCGTTGCACCGGTCAATGTGCGCGGACACGTTGCGTTCTACGCAAGCGTGATCCGCAGCAAGACAGCCGAAGGCATTTTCCTCGCGACCGGCCAACAATTTATCAAAGTGGCCGCTGTCGGTGACGCGGTGCCGGGTGGCGGCAAATTGTCTGAGTTTGCCAAACACCCTATTCCCGCCCTCAATGATTCCGACAAGGTTGCGTTTGGAGCGGCAGTGGCCGGGGCTCATGCCACCGAGGGAGTGTTCCTGGCGAGCGAAAGCTCGCTTCAGGTTGTCGCTCTCAGCGGCACCGATGCGCCAGGTATTCCGACCGGCACATTCCTGGAGTTCGATTCCCCGGCTATCAACAATCGGGATGAGGTCGCGTTCGTGGCGACGGTGCGGCGCGGACGCGAGACTTTGCAGGCGCTTTATCTCTATAGCAACGGTAAGCTGCGAAAGCTCGTCGCCGAAGGCGATCCGAGCCCGCGCGGCGGCACATTCGACAAGTTCGGCGTACCCGCCATCAACAACAAAGGCGTGATCGCCTTTCCAGCCGTCCTGGATCACGCCGCGGTGCTCGGCGGCATCTTTGTGGCCGGTACCCGGGATTTGCGGCTGCTCTTGAGTGTGGGCGAGCTTGAACCGAACGGTGCAATGTTGGTGCGGTTCTCAGAACGCGTCGCGATCAACGATGAAGATAATATCGCGCTCGGCGCCCATCTCCGATTTAGTAACGAGAACAAGGAAGCGGTGCTGCTCGTCACGCCCAATGGTCCCAGTGAAATCGCCACCGTTGGGGAGAGCGCGCCCGGTGGCGGAACCTTCTCGGCTTTTGGACCCTGGCCCAGCCTCGGTTCAGACAACATGGTGGTCTTCATGGCTGGCATCGAAGCCGGACCGGGCCCACTCGCGCTCTATGCCGCCGGATCGCTCGGTCTTAGACGGATCGCCATGGTGGGCGATCTCCTGGCCAATGGTAAGGTCCTTCAAGCTTTTGCGCTTAACCCGGTCGCGTCCGCAGCGTCAAATGGCGGACTGACCTTTGCGACTATGGCGGAACTTGGAGGCGGCGAGAGCTCTATTTATTATTTCGGACCGTAGTTGCCGCTGACGGCATCAATTCATGTGTGGACGTGATCGCATGAAACGTATGGCGCGCTTTCAATCGACGCTGCATGGCTTTGAGCCTCACTGCTGCTGCGCACGTGTGAAAAATCCATCAGTGGACGGCATCCGATCTACTTGCATCTGTATTGTGCTTTTAACGCTTTCGTGTTTCGCCAAAGCCGCGGATCACGGACAACTCGGTCCGACGTCTCCCGAGGTCAAAGCTTGGGCGAATTCACTTGATAACACCTTGGGTGAGGTCTGTTGTTCGACCGCCGACGGTTGGAAGCCGGAAGAGGTTGAATACGATATCAAGGACAACAACTATCGCGTGAAAATTGATGGCGAATGGTACGATGTTCCACCATACGCGGTCATCAAGGGGCCGAACAAATTCGGGTTCCCGGTTGTCTGGTACTATAAGACCTGGCTCAACGGGATCAGACCATCTATTTTGATCCGTTGCTTTATTCCCGGAGCAGGCGGCTAGACTAAGACTAGCTCTGAATTTTCAAAGGTTGTCCCAGCCGCCAATAAACGGATCGCGTCAATTCATGTCGTGGGGCGGATATTCGGTGAAGACATTCTTGGCGGAGACAAGAATGTGTCGCGTGATCGTTCGCGCGGGTATTTGCTCTCCATCCAACATCTTCATCGCCAGCGGCAAGACTTCATAGCCGTAACGATCGACGTAATATGCCACCGAACCCAGTATGAGACTGCCCCGATTGTTGGGATCGATCTCCTTCTTCTCATTGGCACCGCCGTGAACGCTGTGGTCCAGGCCCTGGCTGACCATGATGCAATCCCCCACGCGCCCCGCCCGCTCGATCGCTCCCTTCGCCGCGAGAGCGGTCGGATCGTCAAGTGTCGCGACCAGTACCTTGGTTCTCGGCTGCGACGCCAGGAATTTGCTGAGTAGCGCGTCTACGCGAACCGGGTTTCCGCTGGTATCGAGCCGAGTCATCGTCACGCCAGGAAGATTCTTATGCATTCCATCGATGATGCCTTGCACGCGCTGGGGCAAATAGGCTGCTGGATCAGCAAGGTCGCCGGCGATAACGGCGACTACGGTCTGGTCCGCCCAGGTCTGCTTCGCGAACTCCCCCAGCGCTTTGCCGGCGATCTGGCCGGCAAGCAAGTTGTCGGCGGCATAAAGCGGTGCGCCAGGTACTGGGTAATTCAGCGCAAGCACCGGAATGGCCGCAGCCTTAAGCTTGCGGGCGATCTCAGCATTTGCCTCAGCATCTGAGTTGTACTCAATAAAGAGGTCGACCTTGCGCCCGACCGCATCGGAGGCATTGGCTAGCGCCGCTTCGGGGTCGCTCGCATTGTCATAGTAGATCATATCCACCGGAAGGGTGCGCGAGGCGAGCTCGAAACTCCGCCGCACCTCCGCACCGCTGAACCCGAGGCCTTCGACGCGCGCCGACGGGTCGTCACTAAGGTTGGCGAATGCAATGCGGAAGCGTCGCTGGCTGGCATTTGCCAGCCCTATTGTCAGAGTCGCGAAAAAAGCCGCTAGCACCTGGCGGCGTCCCACTGGGGACGCCGCCAAATGACTAAGCCTCACGCCGAGTTTGTGCCGCCTTCTCGGCACTTACTGGATCGCCTCGATATTGACGAACGTACCGGTCGTTCCAACTGCCTTCGGCACCGTCATCGAAAGGAAGAAGGTTGCACGGTTGTTTTTTGCAGCCTCCGCGGCTATCAGGTCGGTCCGCACGTTCTCAACGATGTGAATGCCATTGTCCGTCAGCAGCAACGCGTGCACCGGAAATGCCTCGGCGGTGTCTTCGCTCGGAATCACCTCAACCGCCCAGGTATCGGCACCAACGAGGATGACCTTCTGATCGGCAAGCCACTGCGCGGCCGACTTGCTGAGCCCTGGCTCCGACTTGTTGTAGAGAGCATTCTGAGCCGGGAATTGGCTGAACAGGTCGCCCCAGCCGGTGTGCAGAAACACCGCGTCGCCCTCACGAAGAGTGACACCGTACGTCTTTAGCCCGGCCTGAATATCAGCCTCGGTAATCACGGTCCCGCCGTCGAGGCATGGCCCCTTACACGCAGAATTGGTCTTCAGCTTACCGGCGTCCTGGAACACTTTGACCAAGTCAACGATGACGCCGCGTGTCGCGAAGGTCTTGATGTGCTCAAGGCCAAGTTTCTTCAGGTAGTTCTGCGACACGAATTTGCCCATCGGGGTCTGGTTGTAATAGCAGTCCTTAATGCCGATATGGCCCATCCCGTCGATATGGGTACCGACATGGCTTTGGCTCAAATAGGTGTCTTCCATGTAACTGAGTTTGTTCTTGCCGTACTCGGCTCCCGGCGTCATCGCGAAGCTCGTCAGGATCGTTTTTGTGAACCGCGTACCAAACAAGGGTACGCCGTCGACAAGGTTATGGGCCATCGGCGTCACTGTGCCGGTCTGGATTTCCGCCGCTGCAGCCTTAGTGACAGCCGGCGTGATGCGGTTGGTAGCGCCTGTTTCGTCATCTGGGCCAAATGGCGAGGCTTTCACTAACGTCTTGCAGTCAGATTGAGCAAAGGCCGTGACCGAACAGAACGAAGCCGTTATCGACAAGGCCACAGCAGACATCATCCCGATAAGCTTCATTGGAATCCTCCCAGGATTATTCAGGCATACAACGCGTGTTTGTCGAATAATGATGCCAGTTTCCCCGGTGGTATTCAAACGATTTGGGGAATAACGCTTCAGGTCGAGAGCGCCTATTCCTGGCGCATCTGCCGTTGCGGTGCAGCAAAGCGAATTCGACAACTTTTCGAACGCCAAATCCCGACTT
>Ga0210406_10005841_pt1 | contig 12825 bp, 15 predicted proteins | sample IncBWC30MmetaG_FD_155454 | JGI IMG/M metagenome (GOLD analysis project Ga0210406, IMG submission 155454) | Forest soil microbial communities from Barre Woods Harvard Forest LTER site, Petersham, Massachusetts, United States - Inc-BW-C-30-M | ecosystem: Environmental > Terrestrial > Soil >...
GATCATCGCAATAGTGACACTGGCTTTGGGCATCGGCGCCTCCACCGCGATCTTCTCGGTTGTGGACGCCGTTCTGCTGCGCGCGCTTCCTTATCCGAATCCCCAGCAAATTGTGCGCGTGTGGGAACAGGCTCCTAACGGCCACCGAATGGACTTGGCGGACCCGAATTTCGACGATTTTCGTGCACAGAACAACACGTTAGCAAGTCTGGCGGGCTATGGCTTTGGACTGTCATCCATATCCGGCGGCACCGAGCCTGTCCGGGTCAACATCGCCGTAGTCTCCAGTGACTTCTTTAAGACCCTCGGCGTCGAGCCTTTTCTCGGCCGCGCTTTTGCCACGGACGAGCAACGCCTGCACGGTGCACCGGCAATGATCGTCAGCTATGGCTATTGGCGGAGATATCTCGGTGGTTCAGCGGATGTCTCCAAGTTCCACTTGGCCATGGAGGGAAGAGTCTATCCGGTTGTCGGAGTTATGCCGGCGGGATTCGATTTTCCGTCCGGCGTCGCCGCATGGATTCCCCGCGAACTCGACCCAGAGATTCCCAGCCGCACGGCGCATAATTGGCGAGGTCTCGGCCGCGTCCGCGATGGGGTCACCGTAGCGCAGGCGCGCGCGAATCTCAGCGGGATTGCTCACCGCATAAAAGATCAGTACGGAAAAGAAGTTGACCTCAGCGACGCTGCGGTAGTGCCTCTCGCCGACGCCATGGTCGGAGATGTGCGCACCGCTCTGCTCACCCTTCTGGGAGCGGTCGGCCTCTTGCTCCTGGTAGCATGCGCCAATGTCGCTGGCTTACTTATCGCGCGCACGTCCGCCCGCCGCAAAGAACTGGCTGTGCGTGCGGCGCTCGGGGCCGGCCGCGGCCGTCTCATTCAGCAGTTTCTCGCTGAGTCTTTTGCGCTTTCGTTCCTTGGCGGTGGACTGGGGATTTTGATTGCGACTTGGGCAGTCGAGGTGCTTCCCGCAATTCTTCCGACGAATCTGCCGCGGCAGCAGGGCGTCGCCATCAATACATCGGTTCTGTTGTTCGCATTGGCCGCAATTGTGGCTGTGGCCGTTTCGCTGGGGCTCTTTGCCGCTTGGCGCGCAGCTGCTGGAGATCTCTGGGGAGCATTGAGCGCCGGCTCTCGCAGTTATAGTGGTGGCGAATCCAGTCAGCGGCTTCGCGGCTTTTTGGTGATCGGCGAAATTGCCACCACGCTTGTGATCTTGGTGGGGGCAGGCCTTCTCGGCCGCAGCTTTTTGCGGCTCATCTCCACCAGTCCTGGATTTCGCCAGGAAAACATGATCACCATGGAGTTTTCGCCTGCAATCCCGCAAGGTCAATGGGGGACGGACCAGACAGCCATCGCGCGGCAAATCCATCAAATGGACGATATATTGGCCCGGCTTCGCACGATTCCAGGCGCCGAAACTGTGGGTCTGGCTGGAGCACTTCCGGCTGCGGCCGGCGACAATCTTGCTGACGGCGGATTTCTTATACTCAATGGCCAAAAGTCACCCGCCACTTTCGATGAATGGGGGCGCATGGCTCAAAACCCTTCTCAGACCGGACACGCGTTGTATTGCGTCGCAAGCGCAGAGTACTTCCGCACGCTGGGAATTCCGCTTATCCGCGGACGAATGTTCGGCGAACAGGATGACTTGAATTCGCCGCATGTTGCCATGATCAGTCAATCCTTGGCTCGCCAACAATGGCCCAATCAGGACCCCATCGGTCAAATGATTAACTTCGGCAATATGGATGGCATCTTGAAACCGCAAACTATCGTTGGCATCGTTGGCGATGTCCGCGCGCAAGGCCTCGACCGTCCGGCGAGTCCCATTATTTACGTTGATTACCGCCAGCGCGGATTGAATAGCAATTCATCGCCCACCATTCTTATGCGCACCGCCGCACCACCGGCAGAGATCGTTTCTGTCGCGCGCGGCATCTTCCACGATCTCGCTCCTGATGCCCCTGTCAAATTCTCCACTTTTGCGCAGGAGATGGGCGGCTGGCTCGCGGATCGCCGTTTTCTGCTTCTTCTTGTGGGACTATTCGCTGCCGCTGCTCTGGCTCTTGCTGCCGTCGGCATCTACGGAGTGGTCGCCTTTTCCGTTACGCGCCGCACCCAGGAGATCGGAATTCGTATGTCGCTGGGTGCCCAACGTGGCAACGTTCTGCGTTTGATCCTAGGCGAAGGTGCACGCATGGCGGCTTTCGGCGTGCTGATCGGCATTGGCGTCTCGCTGGCCATCACGCGCGTGACAGCTACTCTTCTTTTTGGCATTAGCGCGACCGATCCGTTGACATTTGTCGGCGTCGCCGCTCTGCTTTCTGTCGTCGCGCTTCTCGCATCGTACATTCCCGCGCGCCGTGCGATGCGTGTCGATCCGATCGTTGCCTTACGCTACGAATAGCAACCCGCGTGGCTGACGTTCCTCAGAAACCACCGCGAAGATCGCAGCAGCCTGGAGCGGCGAGGTCGAGACTTCAATGGAGAAGTCGAAACTGTGGCGCTGTCTGATCGTCCATAGATCGCGACTTGTGTGTTAGGGATCGATTCAGCCATCGTATCCCCCAATCCAGGTTGCTTTGGTCAGGAGCGCGCTCGCACTGAGTACTGCGCGCGTCGACGATGCGAGCCTGGATCCGGTCCGGCCCGCAAGGAAGGCGCGCTGGGCCGGGAATTCGCTTGTGGGGAGCAAGAGATGAGCTAGACGATTTGCCGTCATAGAATCGTCCTATATAATTGCGCGAAATGGCGACCAGATGTTGATTATCGGTGAACTGCAATCGCTGACGTTTGGACTCGGATGAAGTTGATCTCGAGTTCTCTTCGCGGATGCTAGTCGTGGGAACGCAATGTTTGTCGCGCGATTGGCTCGCCATTGAGAAAGATTGTTTCTATCGAGTCATACGCTGAAACATTCGTGAGCGGATTCTCTTTGAGCAAGAGCAAGTCAGCTCGCTTGCCGGCCTCGATGGACCCCAACTCGTGCGACAGCCCCAAGGCGGTCGCATTATCGAGTGTCGCGGCCCGCAGGATCAATGGCAACGGAGCACCTGCGTCGGCCCAGTCCTGTAATTCAAGACGCCCGTTGAGCCCCGGCGGATTGCCGAAGCCATCCACCCCGGGAGTGTCGCTCCCGAAAATGACAGGAACATGGTCCTGCAACATGAGTTTGAAAGTGGCTCGGGTTCTTTCAATGGCAGCGGTGAACAATGCCTCGAAACCGGGCGGTGGGGAGGCTTTCCGATATTCGTCAAGGAGCGCGGTGCGGGTCTTCACCCCTTCGGGCGACCGCAAGTAAGCTATCACTTCCGCCGGCAGTGCCATGGTGAGTCTGGGATCGTCGAGCAGGCTTGGATCGATCATCGCGCGCTCACCGGCAACTGTTTGCATCGTCGGCTGTACATGCGCGCCGGTGCGGGCCGCTGCGGCAATCACATTGCTCACGGCTGGAGGCGGTACGGAATTGCTGAAATCGCCAGGCCAAACCCAGAGACCGTGCGCGATGATGTCAGCACGAGCATCGAGCGCGGACTGCCAGCTGTCAACGCTGTTGGCATGAACCATAAGCACCAACTTGCGCGCTGTAGCAGCGGCCCGGATCTTTTGCAGTGTCTCGGTGTGCAAATAGCGCCAGTTGAATGTGCCGAATCCGGATTCCACGAACGCCTTCACGCAAATGGTTCCAGCGTCGGCCGCGCGTGAAACCGCGCGTTCGGCCGTATAGTCGCCAGGATCCATCGATTTGGGCCAATATTCTGCTTCTTTCGGTTCATAAACCAGGTTGGGATAGTTCGGCGATGAGGCCGCTGGTATCTTAAATGCCATATATCCGCCAGCGACCTTTATTCCTCCGCCACATGAGTAGAAGCGGGGGTGCAACGGCGTGCCTTCAAACCACACTTTATCGCTCGGCGTGAGGTCGAGATCAACGATGGATGTGAAGCCGAACGAAAGATAAGCCCGGGGAACCTGCGCGCGATACGCCGCCCAAAGCTCAGGATGAGCGTCGATCGCGTCGTCATCCAGTGCCGCCGAGTGACCCGCGTGCACGTGAGAATCGATGAGTCCTGGTATGACAAATCGGCCGCTCCCGTCTATTCGCCGTGCGTGCGGGCCGGCAACCAAATTCGTGCCGACTTCAGCGATCCGGCCATCGCGAATAACGACACCCGCATGCAACAAGGGAGTAACACGTTCAGGTGAGATCAGAGAGACATTTTCGATTACCGTGCCATCATCAACCAGACGCGCTGCTGGGGCTGCCGCAGATCTGGCATTTGATTGTAGAGCGATCCCGGCCGATTTTTTGGTCGTCTGAGCTCCGGCAAAAGTGGTAAACAAACCCATAACGGCCACTGCGGAGCACACCGTACGTCGAATTATCTGGATCATTATGCTGTCCTTTCAGATCTGCGGCAGATTTCTGCCCGATAGGGTTGCTGTGAACCCCACACCTAACCCTGAGCTTCCCGACGCAAAAGGCCGAGCTGGCAGCGGCGCAAACCAGAGCGTCGGCCACCAGGGCTAGGCTGTTGCCGAACAAGGCCAATACGGATCTCGACCCCATAACACGCATTGCGAGACCGGTACGCGAAAGTCAGTTGCGGATTCCGAACGATCGCCGGTAGAAATCCCGAAAGCGAGCCGGAGTCGATGCATCCGCCCAAGTAAAGCAGGACGAGGCCGTGGGACAGAGCACGATCTCGAACGCAATCTCTCAAGTGTCATCCTTTCGCAAAGCCGCTCTCCATTCCTTCCCGTATTACATCCGCCAAGAGGTTGGCAGTCGGCGAATCTTCCAATTTGAAGTCCCGCGGGTAGCGCCTTCACGCCGCTTGAGGAACATGAGCTCGAAGAGGCGTGGATTCTCACGGGCATGTTCGAGGTAGATGTCCGCCATCTTCGTAAGTCGCCTCTCAATGTCAACGGAGAAGCGCTTGGTCGCCAATCGGCGAGCCAATTCCTCGAAACAGTCGTTCGCTAAGGCGTTGAGGAAACCGGCCCGATCCGGATAGTGACGATAGACTGCCATTGGGGTGATCCCCACGGCCTCGGCAACCCGGCGCGTGGTTACAGCCTCCGCGCCTTCTCGATCCAACAGGCGCCGGGCTGCGGTGGCAATTTTTTGAGCAGTAAGAGTCGCTGGCATGTATACATCATATACTATGGAGGTATACGATGTATACTCTTTTCGGAATGTTGCAGCTGCTGGAGGAAGGCGCAAGTCAGACGGGAGAGGTTCTTGCGCACGGTGCGGCGGAGGCCGGAGAAGTGCGTATCGATGAGCTGCCGGACGGCGAGAGAAAGGTCCGTTTCTTGATTCATTTATATAAATGAAACACAACAATCTCAAAAAAAAGCCTACCGGCTGGGCCGCAGCAGCTCGTGGTTCAATTCACTGATCGCTTCCAATCCCTTTTTCAGACGCTGGTAGTTGCGCACCCACCTCTGAACCTGAACGCGCTGCTCGGGACGAATGCTGAACTGCCGCGTTCTTCCACCCGGGTAGGTTACCGTGAGCACCCAGACCGGATGTCCTCCTCCGGCCCGGCACTTCGGACAGCCTCGAGCATGGCGAATGGTTCGCCGCAGCAAAGTGCCGCGTGCAATCTGAGCGGGGTCCGGGAGCTGCTGGACGAGCCGATCGCGGGAATCGAGGATGTCCTTCTGTTTCATTCTATTGTATGAAACACCAGAGCGATCCTCGTGTCAAGATAATTTCTTTCCTCTGGCGGCGTACTCAAAAAGTGGGGGAGGGCAAGCTCGCGCGCGCGCGTTGACTGGACGTTTCTCTTTGAAGTATGCTTGCTCTCAGCTGTACACAAGTTTCTTCGAGCAGTGCATCATGAACAACTTCCACGGAAATTCAGCTCGAATACTCGCCTCACGAAAGGAGTGTTATGTGTTATGCCCAGAAAAATCGATCCGCTGAATAAAAAGCAGTACGGTTCGGTAACGGCAATGCTAACGGTGACCGACGTGAAAGCGGCAGCCGACTTTTATCAAAAGGCATTCGGCTTTGCCAAACGGGGGATCATGAATGGCCCAGACGGAAAAGCGATCCATGCCGAGCTGACACTCCGAGGCACGACATTAATGTTGGGTCCGGAAATGGCGCAAATGGGTTCCCGCGCCGCGAAAACAATCGGCGCCTCACCGACGACTTTGTACCTGCTGACGGAGAACACAGACAAGGTGGTTGCCAAGGCCGTAAAGCTCGGCGCTGCGCTCAAGGGACAAGTGATGGATATGTTTTGGGGCGACCGCTGTGGAACCGTTGTCGATCCCGAGGGATATACTTGGATGGTCGCTACCCACATTGCAGAACCCACACCTAAGGAAATGCAACGGAAGATGATGGAGCAAATAGCCAGCCAACAGACAGCCCGCGCTGCGAGTGCCTCCTGAGTGGCATAAAGCTCCGCAATCTTTCTTGTTCCAAACCGTTCCAGTCAGACTGGCGGGGGACCGGGCATAGACGCAATTTCAACAACAACCTCACCCACAAAAGCAAGGCAGCTGGATCTCTTGAACTCCCTGCGTTCGCTCTAGTCTAGTGTCGTGTCCCGGAAATAAGTCCGCATAGTTTCGCAAGAGCTTGTAGGGGAGGGGCTTGCCCCGCCTGAGTAGGTCGTGTGAATTGCTTGGCATTTCCGGGACACAATACTAGAGGCTGTCGAATAGGAAGGTCTGACACCATTTGTGTTTTTAAGAGCTAGCTCTGTGGATTCGCTGCCCGAGGGATTGCGGGTCTCCTTCTTATTGATGACTTACGTAACGATATTCGCTTCGCCCTTCGCAGACTGAAGAGGCACGCAAGTCGGCAGCCCAGCGCGATTCCGCGCGGGGGAGCACATAGGAGGTCGCTGAAGGATGACTCCCGAAGAAGCCAAACATCGGCAATTGACGATCGTTCGCGCCCAAGCCTACGCGGAACTATTCGGGCGCAAACCCGACGCCTTTTTCGCCTCCCACCAACTTAAGGGAGCAGCGGACGGCACGGACTTCATTGACGTGTTCGTCTACCCGATGGAGATGGAGGGCGTAGACGGCCCCATTTACGCCGCGGTCACCAATGGTATGTCGGACCAGCGGATGGCCGAGGGCGATGATCCTGGACAGCCGCGTCGCCGCGAGCTGATCCAGTACTTGCGGAAATGCACTCCTGGCTATGCCAAGCGGCTGCGCGACATGGCGTGGCTCCCCCTGCACGACGGATTCCTGCTCGACAGCCATCACAGTATCGCGTGGGACTGGCCCGCCGTCGAAGGCACGCCCTGGAAGAACGCTTTCTTCCTGTTGCCGCTAATTACCCCGCACGCCAAGTTTACGGTCGAGATTGAAGGAGAACCGATGTCATTCCTGTGGCACATCCCGATCTCCGACGAGGAGCGCGCGTTCAAGCAGCAACAAGGCTCCGGCGCGCTGCTGGATCGCATGCAAGAACTGCAGCTACCCTGGATCTTCGATGAGGCCAATCGTCCCTCACTCGTCGAGTAGGTAAGTGGCCCACGTGGCCGACGATACGGGAGTGCGTTCTGGCCAGAATATTCGTGCAGATTGTTCGTGGACGGGAATCTCCACTAGGTCGAAAGTTTGAGTTGGTGTGCGAATCGCCTGAATTTTGCTTCCTCGCGTATTGCGTCGTAACCGGGGAATACCATCGCAGATCCCAAGAACGGGTCCCGTTCCGTCCGCTGCGGCCGCGTCGCCATCGAGCTGAAGCAGCCCCCACATTCATCTCCCAGAGCCGCGTTTGCGGCCAGCGAAAGGCACTTGGACGAATACGCGAACTTATCGGGATTTGTAGCCTCTACTTCGGAAGGCGAACTGGGCGGGAGAGAACTTCACAAGCTGTTTGCGCGCGCTAAGGGATGGCCTTTAATCTTGGGACAAGATCACCACGGCCGTAGTCCACATCGGGAGACCGATCCCTGCGCACGCGATAACGTTGCGGATGCTGCCTTCTGGAATGAGAAGCGAGCCGAGTACGCTCACAATTATGGCCGTCCCCATAATGTAGTAGCGAGGCGCTCTCAATATCCACGCTAGCGGAAGAAAATGCAGTCCGATGATGACTCCGAGGAACTGCGGGATTAGCGCGTAGCGGCCAAAGTGAGCGAGTGCCGCCACCGCGCCGGCGCCCAGCACCCATTCCGCAGCCGTGTCGATCCAAAAGAGAGGCGCGATAGACGCCCAGCGCTCGCGGTCGGCGGCGGAATTCTTATAGCGGCGAGCTATTCGTACACGCGACGCCGCCCAGCCAACAAGTAAAATTGCCATTACGCCGACCAACACCAGCGCGGCGGTCCTTGCGATAGGGACGAACACCGCGGCCCAAGACATCCAGGCACTGCCGAACACGGCGCCAACCATTGCGCCTCGCGCGCGACCCTTCAATCTGGCCACGCTGGATACCAGGGGCGTGCCGATGGCGATTACTGTTCGAGTCATCCGTTCCTCCAACCCACACCTGGGCCCAAGTATCCGGTAACGCCCGCTAGATAAATATCGACGCATTTCCTTGCGCATCGAGATACATCGAAGGCAACGAGAAGATTAGAAATGCGGTGAGCCACCACGGAATAATGCAGGCCGCCAAAAAGCGGAAGCCAGCACGCCAGGCTGAAAACAGTGCTGCGATGAAGCAAATAAACAGACAGGCCAACCCTACTCTCAGGGGACAAGTCAGAGTCCAAAATCTCGCTTTCGCTCCATCCGGCTTCAAAAAATACCCATATGTGAGCCCCGAACGGGGGACGAACATTGTGAAAGCCTGCCTTTGCCACAACCAGACCAACAGAATGACTCCTATAGCAGCCAGAAAAAGCACAAGCATTCTGGTGCGGCGGAAGACGGCCCGATTGAGCCAACTAGCAGAGATGCCCAGAGCCACGCACCATCCCACCAAGACGATCGGCATGGTATCCCACCCGTATTTCCCACTAATGACCATCGTGACCCAAGTGGCGCAGAGCCCCATGATAAATGGCACGATGGTCGAAAGGGCGATTTGTCCCGTCGTAGGTTTTTCAGGGGTCATCGTTTTGGCTCGTTCTGCACAAATTAAGCCGGCCAACATTCGCCGTCGATGCGGGTTTGGTGCAAGTGTCCAAAGTTCAACAACAAGAATGAAAAATCAGCGGGCGTGAGAGGACTATCTTCATCGTGGACCCCCAGCCAGCCAGAGCACATGACCGACAACGTAGCGGCGATTAGCGGGGCTGCGAATAACGTTCGTTTCCGGCATGTTGGCTCCGTGCATTTCTGAGAGTCCGGTTGATGGCCGTTGCGAATCGAGTTTGCGTCCACTTGCGAAGCGCATCGCGGTCCTCCGGTTTGAGTTATGGACGAGCTTCGCGAACTATCGTCACCATGGTTCCAATCGCACGGATGAACAAACACAGTGATATTCCGCTGAATAGGTCTTCCACTGGCTCATTATAGATGGCTACACGGAATTGGTTTTGTCGAATTCTCACTCAACTCCTTCTGATCAACGCCGTTACCAGCGAAATCGATCCCACAAAGAGGCGCGGGGCGATGTCCGATGACGCCTGGCGAATTCAGGGAAGCAGTTCCCTGAAATAGCTATAGGAATCGCTTGTGCCAACTACCATCCAGCCGCCGGTAAATTTACGCGAAACCTGGAAGTAACGAACCGAACGGCCGTCCGGCGGAGAGCCTCCATCGACAATAACTTCGGCGCGAACGAGAGTCACTCGTGCACCCATCTCACCGCGCGCGGCAATCGAGGGGAACGCCACATCGCGCTGAACCATCGTCGGAACGGGTTCTACGGGCGAGCCTGCCCGAGCCTCCGCTACAAGCCGCGCTGCGTCCGCCCTACCCCGCCCTGAGTACTCGTTGAGCAGTTCCACGCGGACGGCATCTCGCATCTCGTCGTCGACGGAGCGGAGCCGCAGAAACATCTTAAAGCCCAGAAACCCAACCAGCGCCGCGATTGCGACGAGGGCGTGCCAACCCCGAAACTGGAAATTGTATTCGGCCATTCCAAGTCTCCCCTCAAGCGGTGAGCGCTTCTAAAGATATTCTCTCGCAGACTGATACAGAGCTCGGCACTGCGGCGCAGTCTGAGCGCCGAAAAGTCAACATGGCTATCGTGAAAATCATTGTTTTGCGCCAGGGCCGTGCTGAGGACCGCTCGAGCACTCGCTGATAACGCGTATTGGGACTTATCGCGGAATTTCTCCTAACGTGGCTATCGCCGCCCTAGCTGCTTCGGCAACCGTGCCGAGGCCATCGAAGTGAATCTTTTCATCATCATCGAGTAAAGCGCGAAGTTGCGGCAATGCTTCCTTCGACTTGAGTTTTTCAAGAGCATAGATAGCTAGAACTCGCATATCCGGACTGTTGTCCCCTAGCGTTTCAATCAAAGGAGGAATCGCTGATTTGTCGCCAATTTCTCCCAAGGACCAAGGAACAATCCAATTGACCTCCCAATCACGCGACAGAGCAGACCAGGTAGAAAGTTGCGTTTCGCGGACAAACAACCGCACAAAAAGCATGCACATTTTTCCACAGGCTGACCACTTACAGCACAGCCTCACCGTCTATAAAATAGGCGAGATTCTACTTCTTTTGGGAGGAGTTCCATGTTGTTCGCCACAGTGTCTCGCGGTAAAAATCGCGGAACCCGTCTGCTTCCGCATCGATTCAAAGACGACCGATACCACGTCCAGTTGGGAAAGAAAGGCCCATATATTCCGCTCAACGACCACCGCGATATCCCATCTTACCTTGCAAACGGCTATTCTCTTCATATGAGCGACAGAGCCGAGAGCCAAACGCCAAGTCTGATAAGGCCTGAGTCCATCCACGGATGGAAGGCGCAGTCTAAGGAGTTTTTCTTCTCCGCTCGCTGAACTTGGAGCTTCTCTTCAACGCTTTGTGTGCGCTCCGCCAGTTTTCCCGGGGCCGCTTGTTTCAATGTGTGGCCACCGTCTTAGTGTGCTTGATCTTGCCGAGGCACCGATAGCGAGTTACGTTGTCGCGAGTCCAACTGGCATGACGTCTTTTGTTCAACTTGGCGAGTGCCGTATAGTCGTCGCCAACATCCGAAGGGAGGATCTGGATCACATGCATTCCCTGCGAGATCTCTTGAAGGTGTCACAAGAAACTGGCGTCGCGATCGGCCATTTCAATATTTCTGACTTGGTTTTATTGAAAGCGGTATTTGCCGCTGCCCGGCAACTAAACGTACCGGTCTTGGTTGGTTTGTCGGAAGGCGAGCGTGAGTTCGTGGGAACTCGTCAGATTGCGGCTTTCGTCCGAAGTTTGCGCGAGGAATTCGGCTTCCCCATTTTTCTTAACGCGGATCATACGCACTCTCTCGCGAAAGGGGTGGAAGCAGCAAAGGCCGAATTTGACTCCATTGTCTTCGATTTGTCGGCCTTGCCCTTTGAAGAAAACGTACGCCAAACCAAGCACGCTGTGGAAGCGCTCAAAGCGATCAACCCTTCCATGCTCGTAGAGGGAGAAATCGGGGACATCGGAACCGGCTCGGAAATCCACGAATCATCTCCCGATCTAAAGAAGGGCCTTTCGACGCCAGAAGAAGCGAAGCAGTTTGTCGAGAGCACGGGGGTGGATATCCTGGCTCCCGCAGTAGGCAATATGCACGGCATGCTCCGAAGCATGGTGCAGGGAGAAACGAAGAAGCGCTTGGACCTTGCGAGAATCGCCGACATCAAGCGAGCGGCGGGAGTCTTTCTAACGCTCCATGGTGGGTCGGGAACCGATGACGAAGATTTGCGCAAAGCAATCGGAGCGGGAATCAACACGATCCACATCAATACCGAACTGCGGGTCGCGTGGAGACATGGTTTGGAACAAGGCTTGGCCAAGCAACCAGACGAAGTCGTTCCCTATAAGATTCTGCCGTCCGCCATGGATGCAGTAGAACGGGTAGTCGCCTCGCGGTTGAGGCTATTCAACGTTAAGCAGCTGTCTCACAGCGCTTAACGTCGGGACCTGAGACTCAAACGGAGCTTAAAATTGCCAAGCTTTACGGCATGCCGCCGGCTGAGGCAGGCAATAGCTGCGAGGGACGCACTGCGAGCGATAACGCCGCCAAAATGCTAGACTGCATCGGAACGGTCGGATAAATTCTAAGAGCGCATGCAACCGCACAATCCAATTGAGCATGTGGTGATCATCGTTAAGGAGAATCACACCTTCGACAATTACTTCGGTTCCTTCCCCGGTGCAAACGGTGCAAGCCTTCCGCCGGCGCAAGATCCACCCGCCGGCGGCGACCCGCCACACGATCACGCGGCATGGCTGCGGCGGGCGACGGGCGCGGTGAAGCTGCAATACAGCGAAAATGACATTCCTGCATATTTCTCATTCGCGAGACAATTTACGCTGTGCGACAACTACTTCACGGAAGTGGCCAGCCAATCCGAACCCAACCATCTAATGCTCATCGCAGCCGCCTCCCCGGTAATCGATAACGCGACCAAAAGCCGCACGTACCAGCCCCAGGAGCCTTTCAACCTTCAGACAGTGCCGAAGGCGTTGGAGAAGGCTAACCTTACATGGGCTACTTACGGAGACCCTAGCTTCAGTTATTTCGAGAAAATCGACGAGCTGAAAGGTAGCCCAAATATCCTGCCGTGGACTAGATTCGATACGGATGTCGCGGCGGGGAAACTGCCGAATGTGTCCTGGGTGTACGCGCCGGGCAGTCCAGTGGAGCTTTCCGAGCATCCCCCCTCCGGGAAAAACGCCGGGCAGCAGACCGTCAAGTTGGGAAGCCAATGGACCGCCGAGCGTGTCCACAACCTCGGTCAGAGT
>Ga0210406_10005842_pt1 | contig 12821 bp, 8 predicted proteins | sample IncBWC30MmetaG_FD_155454 | JGI IMG/M metagenome (GOLD analysis project Ga0210406, IMG submission 155454) | Forest soil microbial communities from Barre Woods Harvard Forest LTER site, Petersham, Massachusetts, United States - Inc-BW-C-30-M | ecosystem: Environmental > Terrestrial > Soil >...
GCCAGCGAGAGAGCTATTCCAAGCGTTAGTCCAACCGAGAGCAGCCAGAAAGACTCGCGCAGGATGAGAGCGATGATAGCGCCGCGACCGGCGCCAAGAGACATGCGAATGCCAATCTCATTCTGGCGCCGGGCGACCATGTATGAGATCACCCCGTATAAGCCAATCACGGCCAGGAGCACGGCGAGCACCCCGAAAAATCCAGATAACTTGGCCATCAAGCGATCACGCAGCAAACCTTCTTCGATCAGGGTGGGAAAGCTGAAGAAGCTTACGTCGAGGCCGGGATGCGCGGAGCTAGCAGCGTCTTTAACGGCTGACGTCAGCTCCGGAAGCGGCAAGCCCGAGCGAATCAAGATTTGCGAATCTTGGTCAGGACGTGGGCTCTCGAGAATGGGGAGATAGACGATTGGTAGCGACTCCTCTCGCAAGTCGCCGTACTTGGTATCCTTGACCAAGCCCACGATTTCAAACGGTCCGCTGATTTTACTCAACCGGCGCACCCGGAACATCGTGCCCACGGGGTTGCTGGTCTTGAAGATCTTGCGGGCCATGGTTTCATTGACGATGGCCACCGGCGGCGAACCCGCCACGTCGTGGTCATTGAAATCGCGGCCTGCCAGCAGGGGTGTTTGAAGCGTCTGGAAGAACCCGGAGCTGACGTGATTGAAAGCCGAAACGGGATTTTGCTCCGTGGGCGGGTCCGAGATTCCGGGCAGAATGTCATGAAACTCCTCGTTGCCGCTCAGCGGCACGGTTTCCGCGGTGGCCGCGTTCTCTACCCCCGGAATCGCTCGGACGCGGCTCAGGAGGTCGTGGCCAAAGCTGAGGCGACGCTCGTTGGAGAGCTTCAGCGAGCTGAAATCGATGTCGGTGACGAGAATGCCGGTTTGCCGGAAGCCGGTTTCGACGGCCGTCAGCTTGGCCAGGCTTCGTGCGAACAGCAAAGCGCCGACCAGAAGAGTGAGCGATAGCGCAATCTGCGAGACCACCAGGATGCGTCGAAAGCCGAAACGTCCGCGGCCCTCGGTCGTGCCGCGGCTGCCCTCTTTGAGTACAACGCCGGGAGACACACTGGTGGCGCGCACCGCGGGCGCCAATCCAAAAAAGACGCACGTGAGCACCGCAAGCACAGCCGTGAAACCAAACACCCGCCAGTCTGCACCAAGTTCGACAAAGAGCGGATCATGCTGCGTGCTCAGCGAGGCGACCAGTAACTGACTCAGGTTGTGCGCCAAAAGCGCTCCAAGAACTGCTCCGACTGCGGCGAGCAAGAGGCTTTCCGCGAGGAGTTGGCGGATTAATCTGCTGCGGCTGGCCCCGACAGCCATGCGCAAGCCCATCTCCTTTTCCCGTGCGCTGGCGCGTGCCAGCATGAGGTTGGCAAGATTTGCGGAGGCGATGAGCAGCACAAGCCCGGCGAGTGCGAGAAGCAGCCACAAAGGTTGCTCATAATCTTTGCGCAGATCCGAAACCCCGGAGTCGGCAGAAAAGGCTCCCAGCTTGTTGGCGAGGAAGTGATTGGTGTTCCCGGGGTTGTAATCAGCGGGCAGCGTCGCCTCAAAAAGCGCGGGAGAGATGGCCCGCAATTGCGCCGTCGCGCGTTCCAGGGTCCAGCCGGGTTTCCGTCGCCCCATGGAGGCCAGCCACCAGCCGGAGCGGACTTTCATCTGGCTGTCCTCACCCATAATCGCGGGCTCCGTGCAGAGTGGAACAGCGACGTCGAAATAGCGCCCAACTTCGACGCCATAAAAACCGGAGGGAGCAACGCCGATGATCTCAAACGGACGCCGGCTGAGGGTAAGCGCGCGGCCAATGACCGAGCGGTCGCCGCCAAATTCGTGCTGCCAAAAGGAATAGCTGATGACCGCTCCGCCCGTTGAGCAACCTGGGGTGTCGTCCGCGGAATTCAAAAAGCGGCCGAGTGCGGGTTCGAGGCCGAGCGTTTGAAAGAATTCGCCGCTGACCCACAGGCCTTGGACATTGTGAACTTCGCCGCTGGGCGCGATGTTGAACTGAGTGGGACTCCATGCGAAAAGATTTGAAAAAGCCTGCTGCTGGGCGTGAATCTCCAGCCACATGGGGTAGGTGAGATCGGAGTAGCGGCTCGTGAAGCCTCCGCTCGCGCCAGTACGTTTATCGATCGCGACCCTAGCGAGCTCTTGTGGATTTTTGACCGGCAGGGTGCGCAGGCGCACGGCATCGAGGAGTTGGAAGATGGCGGTGTTTGCGCCGATCCCGAGCGCCAGGGAGAGAATCGCTGCGCCGGCGAAGATGGGATTGAAGCGCAGGAGCCGGGCGCCAAAGCGGAGGTCGCTCCAAAGAGATTCGAGGTGCGTCTCCCAGCTTGTCGAGCGGACCTTTTCTTTCACCGCTTCCACTCCGCCCATTTCCAGGCGCGCCGCCCGGTGAGCGTTTTCGCGGGTCATCCCCGCGCACATTTTTTCCGCGGCGGATTTTTCCAGAAAATCGCGCAGCTCGTCGTCGAGTTCCTGCTCGGCTTGATGTTTGCGGACGAGACCGCGGAGGCCAGCGGAGAGATTTGTCCAGAGTCCCATGGTGTCCTCCTGCGAGCTACGAAGCGGTCTGCAGAATTCTTGCGATGGCGGCGACCTGCCGCTCCCACTCTTGGGTCTCGCTCCGCAGCTTTTGACGGCCGGCTTTTGTCAGTGAGTAGTATTTTGCGCGCCGATTATTTTCCGAGGTCCTCCATTCGCATTCGAGCAGGCCCGCGCGCCCCAGGCGGCGGAAGGCAGGGAACAGCGAGCCGGGATTCACTTCGAAGACGCCGCGGCTCAGTTGTTGAATTCTTTGCGAGATTCCCCATCCGTGAAGAGGTTCGAGAGCGAGAGTTCTGAGGATGAGCATGTCCAGGGTGCCTTGCACGAGGGTGGCGGAAGTGTCGGTCATTCGCGGTCCTGGGCCTCTCTATCTCTCGGGGGTCTAGAGGAGTATACGACGCTTCTCTCGATTGTCAAGAGAAGACGTTGCGGCAGTAGGAGCGTCGCTACCGGTTTCCGCGTTGATGGGGCGTTCCTGTCGGATTCATGGCTGGGGCAAAAGGGCGTGGCGTGTCCTTGGCTGGAGAAACCAACCTCCTCAAATTGATTCACGACGAGAGTTTCAGCACCCAAGAACCAGGCGGTGCTCCCAGGCCTTCGAATACGCCACTGTCTCATGACCAAGCCTCCGTTCCTTCTCGGGCGGCACCCATGATCGTCTTAGACTTGCGGTCAGTGCCTCCCCCACCGGCATTAGGGGACTTACCCGATGCGCTTTTAGGGGTTTTGCCGGCTGGACGAGGGCACTCCCAACCGCAAGCATCTCGCCGATGGGAGAGTCAGGCACGAGATCACTCGAAAGATCGAGGCTACCGGCGTAAGGTGTCGAGTGCTCTGACCCATAAATCCAGGACCAGAGGAATTGTTGAGTTCCTTCTGGTCTTCCTACGGATTCGGCCAAATCGATGCGAAGCATGTGACTTGCGTTTTTTGCCGGTGGTCTGTTCCACACAGACCCATGGCCACGCCGTCGGCGAGGACAACGAATGCCCAGGACCATCACCTACGCACTCCGCAAGAGGCATCCAATGGTGGCTACGCGCCGCATGCTGATATGGATTGATGGGTCGGATTTTCAGGGTAGCGGATGCTCTGAATGTGCATGGGTGTTCACTCCGTCGGGGCCACCCCGCGGCGACTCGCTCACGGAAATGATGGAGAAGTACGAGCGGCGGCGCGATAAAGAATTTGCCGCTCACGTTTGCGCCGAACACCCCCGAACGAAAAATGCCAATCTTTAAATCCAGCTACGCTGCTTCGCACCAGTTGAATGGGCGATGGCCGCCTGGCGCTTTCCCCGAGTAATCCGCCCAAGTTCGTTCGCACTGGTTTTAAAATGAATCTCCGTGTCCGAGGGAAGTTCGCACTGCATGGGCGTTCGCACTTCGCCGGCCGGTTGCGTAGATCAGAAACTGGCCCACTCATGGTTCGGCGGAACGCGTAATTTAGAAGTCTAGATTGGGGCCGGAATCAGTGGGAAGCAGCGGCGAGGCGGCGGGTGACGTAGTCCGCGACATAGGCGTCGAAGAGATCGTTGAGCTGGCGCGTGACGGGGCCGGGAGCGGTTGGAATCTTGTGGCCGCTGATTTCGCCGACGCCGATGAGATTACGATTCGTCGAAGAAATAAAAATTTCGTCTGCGGAGTAAAGATCTTCGGGGCGAAGGGCTTGCTCGATGACCGCGACGCCCGCTTCAGGAGCGATCTCGAAGAGGATACCGCGCGTGACACCTTCGAGGCAGCCGGAATTCAGAGGCGGCGTGAAAACCTTGCCGTTTTTCACGGCGAAAATATTGGCGGCGGTGCATTCGGCAACTTCGCCGCGCTCGTTGAGAAGGACGACTTCGTCGAAACCTTCTTTTTGCGCGTCGGCGACGGACCAAACATTTTGCAGCCACGATGTAGTCTTGACACCGGCAAGAGGCGAAGCCGCGTGGCGGCCCTGTTCGCGAAGAGCGAGTCGCACCGGCTCGTGATATTGCGGGAGCGGCGCGGTGTAAATAATGAGATCAACTTCGGGATGTTTTTCGTCGCTCTGCCAGAAGCCGACCTGGTTGTAGACCAGATAAATGCGCGCGCAGCCTTCGGTGACTTGATTGGCGCGGATGACTTCATGGAGATTGAGGCGGACTTTGGCCGAAGTGTACGGCATGGGAAGGTGGATGATGGCGGCGTCTTTTTCCAGGCGTCGCCAATGGCGCTCGTAAGCGAAGGCTTCGCCGTGGAAAATGCGCAGCGTAGTGAAGAGCCCCCATCCGCAGATCAGACCAGCCTGGCCGGGCGAAAGCCGGACTTTTTCGATAGGCAGCAAGCTTTCGTTATGAAAGACGTTGCGGTGAATCACTCGATCCTCGGAAGTCCAGTCTTAAGACTATTTTCCATTGTATCCGAAAACAAGGAGTCGAGCCGCGCCGAGAAGGATTTGTGCACAAGAACTTCAGTTCGTTCTCCGCGCATAATTCGGGGTGAGGTAGCGCGAAGCAATCGGGAGAAAGATCAGGATAGCAAACAGCGAGGGCGGACCGCAGCCTGCCCTCGCCGGAAAAAGGGTTGCCAGACGCCTAGAAGAGCAGCTTCAGAGCAAACTGGATCTGCCGGGCCGAACCGAAGTCTCCTGTCGGAAAGCGCGTGGCTTGGATCTGCCCGAACGCAGTGTTCGTAGCGTTCAGTATGGGATTGCCGAAGTTCGGATGGTTGAAGATGTCAAACATCTCGGTCCGGAACTGCAGATTAAATCTCTCGGTCAACTTGGTGTTTTTGGTCACCGAGAAATCGGTATTGAGGAAGCCCGGACCAACAATGGCGTCGCGGCCGAGATTGCCAGGACGACAAGAACCGGCAATCACCGGATACACAGTGCCGCCTGCTTTCGTGGGCACATCGCTGAACGTGCAGGGAATCGCAAGCGCAGCGCCTGCGGTCGCCGCGCAGTCAGGAATCGCCGGCTTGCCGCCTTGAAGGGTGCCGTTGAAGTGCTGGCAAAGGACCGCATTGGAGAAGTATTGGCTCGGATTTCCATTGCCGTTGACGTGCTGAAGCAGATCCGGCCGGACCGTCAGCGAGATGCCAGGTCCCGGACCAATCGCCAGGGTAGGATTGAGAGGATTGCCGCTTTGCACCTGGTTGACCAGGCCCAATTGCCACCCACTGACTAGTCGGTTGGCCTTGAACGGTAACTCGTAGAATCCGCTCAGAACAAATCGGTGACGCGCGTCAAACTCCGAGGGACCATAGTCGCCCCTCGGATTATAAGCGTTCTGAATGATGAGCGACTCATTGCTCGAGAGTGAGTTGTAGTCGAGCGATTTCGAGTAGGTGTAAGAGCCCAGGAACTCCAAGCCACGCGAGAGATGTTTGGTGACGGTGGCCCACAATGCATGGTAATTCGAATTGCTCCCACTGTTCACTTGGTTGATGTTGTTCAGCCCGCAAAGCGGAAACGGAGGCTGGCAGAACGTGGGGATCACGGCGCTTGTCAGCGGGAGTGTCGGGAATGGTTTTGTCGTCCCATAGAATCCATTGGTGACAAACGGCTGATTGATGTTCTGAGTAAGCTGAAGGTGCGTGGCTTTCAGACCTACGTACGCCACTTCGAGCCCGAGCGTGGACGTGATCTGTCGCTGAACGGTCAGGTTCCAGTCTTGGGCATACATGTTCTGGAAACTCGGATTGATGGCGGAGGGCCCAATGCTGATACTGCTGATCGACCCCGATGGATTCTCCAGAGTAATGGCGTTCGATGCGGAACTCGCGGAAACAGGCAGAGCGAATGGTGGATTGGAACTCAGCCCAGTAACGATATTCGTGGTGGGATCCTGAGTCATGATCGCATAGCCTGCGCGGACGGAGGTCTTGCCGTCCTTGAAGGGATCCCACGCAAAACCGATCCGTGGCTGGAAGTTCTTGTTGTTGGTCTGGTAGGGCTGCAATGCAGGAATCAGCGTGCCGGTTCTGGAATCGAAGTTCGTGAATTTACCAGCGGCCTCGGAGGGCGTCGAGTTCCAGGCGTAGCGTAAGCCAATATTGATCGTAAAATTAGATTTCCATTTGAAGCTGTCCTGGGCGAAGACGTCGTAGGACGGCTGCAGGATCTTGTCATTGCCGCTGCCCAGCTGATCCGTGACATTGTTCGCACCGTCGGCAAGGAAATTTGCCATCGAGGCGAAGGTGAAACTTCCAATGTTCTCCACAATGTTATTGTTATAGGCGCGCCGGATTTCGCCACCAAACGCGAAGGAGTGCCGCCCGCGCAGCCAGCTGAGCGTGTCATTCAATACCGCCGTAGTGTCGCCCCGGCCTTGAGGCTCTCCTAATGGGCCGCCAAAACCGAGGCCACCTCCAACGTTGAAAAAGGGCAGGCCTGATCCTACCGGAGACCCTGCTGGCAGATTGATTCCGAAGTCACCAGGGTTCAACAGTTGGTTCGGCAGAAACGTCAGATGGATGCGGTTGAACCCTAAGCGCACAGTGTTCGCAACCGACGGGCTAAAGGTATGGTCTTCGCTAACTGTCATGAGGTGCCGGAAGCCGTCGCGTGTGTCTCCATACCCGGGAAGGTTTGCGAGAATGGCTCCGCCCGCTGTTGGTTCCTGCCGATGGTCCTTCTGAATGACATAGTAGCCGTGTAGCCGATCTTTCGGCGAGATCTCGAAGTCAATGTCGGCGGTACCTTGGTTGAGGGCCACGTTAGCAAGCGTTCCGCCCGTGAACCCGTTGAACGTGTTCGGGTTGCTTGCGGTTCCGGTGCCAACAAGGTTGGCGGCAGGGATCAGCTTCAGGAGGTCCTTGACCGCAGTCGAAGTGACGGTTGCCCGGTCATTCACGCTGGGGACCGTGCTGGTAACTGTCAAGCTCTGATGCTGCTGGAGGCCTTCGTAGGCGAGGAAGAAGAAGAGCTTGTTCTTCAAAATCGGGCCGCCGAAGTCGGCACCAAAATCATTTCGCTTGAAGGGCGACTGCGGCACCGCATTGCCCTTGGAATCCACAGTGGAATTAAAGAAATTGCGGGCATCCAGGTCGTTGTTGCGGAAGAATTCGAACAGTTCACCGTGATAGCTATTTGTGCCGGAGCGAGTGGCCAGATTCACAATGGCCCCCGAATTTCTGCCGTATTCCGCGGGAAAGGCCGAGTTGTCAATCTTGTATTCCGCCAGCGTATCGATCGGAGGCTGAAAGGTGAGCTGGTTCTGGACGTTGTCGTTGAGGTTGATGCCGTTGACCAGCCAGTTGGTGGTATCTTCGCGCTGACCAGCGGTATTGATTCCGAAAGACCCTTGTCCGCGCAGAGGGGCAGACAGAAAGCCGTTCGCTGGAGGCGTCATGGTGCCCGGCGTTAGAAGACTGAGATCGGTAAAGTGCCGGCCGTTCAACGGGATTTCCTGCACCGTCTTGTCGTTGATGACCTGGCTCATGCTGTTCGTGGTGGTATCGATGATCGTGGCATCGGCAACGATTTCGATTCTTTCGGTCGCTTCGCCAACTTTCACCTGGACGTTTTCGGTGACGGAGGTTGCTACCTCTAGCTTGATGTTTGAGATAATCGCCGTCTGAAAACTGGGAACCGCAACTTCAAGACGATAAATGCCAATCGCCAAAGCGGGGAAAAGATAGGCACCGACACCGTCGGTCTGCGTGCCCGATACGATCCCGGTAGCCTGGTTTGTCGCGCGCACCCTGGCATTTGGAACCGGAGCGCCCGTGGGATCCGTGACGGTGCCGTTCAGCGATGCGCTGGACTGAGCCTGCGCGAGATCGCACAACCCGATTGAAAGCAAAAGCAGCGCCAGCCTCAGCCAAACGCTTCGAACCGGAAAGAAGCCCCCGAGTGCGCCTTCCATTTTTCTAGCCCTCCTCACGCGTTTTTGTAGCGAGCGATTCACTGGTGTTCTCGACGTTGGTTTGAGGTCCATCTCACCCTTGCCGTGAAAAGCAATTCCCCTGTGGCATCGGCTTGCCAGGCTCCTACGGATGAACTCTCGCTTTCCATCTAAAATTGCCTGCCGGTGCTTTGGCCTAACGCAATCCCGTGGCCAGACAGCAGCCTATCCATGCACGCAACAAAATGTTTTTTTTCAATACCTTAGAGCGAGGCAAGGTTTGCGGCGTCTGGGCAGGCAGGACTACGCATATGAAATTCAGAAGGTTACTATTGAACATCGTAGCCCCTATTGCGGATTTTACAAAATTTTGAAGAATGAGCGCCCGGGAACCGAGGCTATCAACCTTCCGCGGCAGGGTTCGCTGCGGCGCTAAGGCGCGCAGGCAGTCGGTACGATAAGTTCTTGGTTCTCGTAAATGCGGTGGGGGTTGCTGATGGACGGATTGGCGTCGGCCAGACAAGGCCACGCAGAAGCCCGCCCTAAGTTGGTCCTTGCCAGGGCCCACAGAGTATCGCCTTTGCGCACGCGGATGGTTGACGCGGCGCCCGTCCTGTCATGGCGCGCTGCGTTGGGGGTTGCGGCGACGGCGGAGGGAAGATTGAGTTGAGCACCGGCGCCGATTTGGTTGGGGTTGACAATGTTTGGATTGGCGGCCAGCAGTTCAGGCCAGCGTTGGCCGCGGCCGAGGTTTTCTTCGGCCAGCTTCCAGAGAGAATCGCCGGGCTGGATGCGCACGGTTTTCTGTAACACGGCTCTGGCGGGGCTAAGAGCGGACTGCGGTTTCGACGTGCGAACCGTCGGCGCGGGCGCGACAGGTTTGGCAAGAATATTTGACTGCGGAAGAGCGGACAGAACACGCGGGTGCATCGGTTGGATGAGAATACTCGGGGTCGCGGGGTGGGCGGAAATTTTGGGGAGCGCAGGGGCGGCCCCCACGCCATGAGTAGGGAGTGTCGGGCGAACATCTCTACTAAAGTCCAAATGAACATTCGGACGCACGATTGGGAGGATCTCTTCATGAACTTTGGGATGAACGCGAACTTGTGGACGAATGGGAACGGCGGAGAACGGATCGCGACGGAGAACATTTGACGGAGTTTTGGGACGGAGAACCGGTTGAGCAGGAGGGCGAATCGCGGGACGCCCGGGCAGAATCGGAAAAGCGAGAGCCGGAGTCGAAAACGGGAGATGGAACGCCCCCGACTGTTTCGGTTTCAGCGCTTGCCATTCTTTTTGTTTCTGAAGCTGGCGAGCGACGTCGCCGAGAGGAACTTGCAGAGTTTCGGAATTTGCATCGAGGCTTGCCGGCGGATTTTGCGTGGGCGCGGACGAGCAATTATTCTTCTGCGCGCATTCGTTTCGCATGGCTTCGATTTGTGCGCGGTCTTCGGGCGTCAGGATGTTCAGATGCTTGAGATCTTCTTCCGTGTAAACGTGCTTGGCGCGTCTCTGAAATTCTCGTTTGCGCGCGCGCTCTTGACGGGCGGCTTCGGCGACGCTTTGGTCTTGTTGGTCTTGGGCGCGCGAAATGGTTGCGCCGAGAGTTGCGAAGCATAAAAAAAGAAAGGCGGGTGCGGCGAAACGAGCGGGACGCGAGATTCTCCCCAAGCCTGGGCTTCGCGGCTGGAGGGACATGGGGCCGTTTAGGTCAGTCAGCAACATGGCAAACCGACTACGGGGGACTCCGCCGAGAAGAAGGGTAACTGGAAAAGGGCGGTACAGGAAGCATTTTCTCTTGCGGTTGCTTGGGTGCAAACCCCTGGAGAAGCGAGATTTTGAGGGCACGAAACGGGGTGTTTGGCGTACTATCTCTGCTCTTTGCAGGAGATCGAAAGGGTGGGGGGAATTGACGATGAACGAAGAAACGCAAGAGAAGCGCGGGGCGAAGCGACCCGCTCCGGCAAATGGGGAGGATGGCATAGGCGGGAAGCGGGCATCGGCGGCTAGAGGTCGACGGGGATTTTTGCAGGCGGGATTGCTGGGAGGAGTGGCGGCCGCGGCTGGTCCGGTATGGCACCCCGTTTTTGGAGCGTCGCCGAGGAGCGCAGCCGCGCCTGTGGCTGGGGCTGCTGATGTTCCCGCGTTTGAGTTGGATGAGATCACGATTGGCGAACTGCAAGACGGAATGACGTCCGGGAAGTACAGCGCCCGGGCGATTGCCGAGAAATATCTCGCGCGCATCGTGGCGGTTGACAAGAACGGACCGCGCGTCAACAGCGTCATCGAAACGAATCCGGACGCGCTGGAAATTGCGGAAGCTTTGGACAAGGAACGAAAAGAAAAGGGGCCGCGCGGGCCGTTGCACGGGATTCCTGTTTTGATCAAGGACAACATCGCGACTGCCGATCGCATGATGACGACGGCGGGATCGCTGGCTCTCGTCGGATCGAAGCCGCCGGGCGATGCGTTCGTCGCGCAGAAATTGCGCGAGGCGGGCGCGGTGATTTTGGGAAAAACGAATTTGAGCGAGTGGGCGAATATTCGCTCAAACCACTCGATCAGCGGATGGAGCGGGCGCGGCGGGCAGACGAAAAATCCTTATGCGCTGGACAGGAATCCGTGCGGATCGAGTTCCGGAACGGGCGCGGGCATTTCGGCGAATTTGGCGGCGGTGGGAATTGGAACGGAAACCGATGGATCGATCGTGTGCCCGTCTTCGGCAAATGGACTTGCGGGGATCAAGCCAACGGTAGGGCTGGTGAGCCGCAGCAGGATTATTCCGATTTCGCATTCGCAGGATACGGCTGGTCCGATGTGCAGGACGATGCGGGACGCGGCCATTTTGCTGGGAGTGTTGACGGGCGCGGATCCCGACGATAAGGCGACCGCGACGAGCAACGGGAAATCGTTCAGGGATTACACGCAGTTCTTGAACGCTGACGGGTTACGAGGAGCGCGCATCGGCGTATTGCGGAAAGCGTTTGGTTTTAATCCTGCCGTCGACAAATCGATGGAGGAAGCGCTTGATGCGATGAAAAAGCAAGGGGCGACCCTGGTGGACCCCGTGCAGATGGAGACTTCGGGCAAGTTCGGGGAGACGGAATTCCTCGGGTTCATGTATGAGCTGAAGGCGGATTTGGATGCATACCTCGCATGGCTTGGGCCGAACGCGCCGGTGAAAACGCTCAGAGAGATTATCGAGTTCAACGAAAAGAACGCCGCGAAAGAGATGCCCTTTTTCGGACAGGAGAATTTTCTGAAGGCCCAAGAGAAAGGGCCGCTCACGACGCCGGAATACGTGGAGGCCATCAAAAAGAACCATGAACTGGCGGGGAAAGAGGGAATTGACGCGACCATGGACAAGCACAAGCTCGATGCTATCGTCGCGCCGACGGGAGGGCCGGCGTGGCTGACGGACATCGTGAACGGCGACTCGTTCGGAGGAGGCAGTTCGGAATTTGCCGCAGCCGCCGGGTATCCGAACGTGAATGTGACAGCGGGATTTGTATTCGGCTTGCCGGTCGGAATTTCGTTTTTCGGCCGGGCTTGGAGCGAGCCGGTTTTGATCAGGCTGGCGTATGCCTTTGAACAGGCCACCAGACTCCGCAAGACTCCGCGATTCTTGCCGCATGTCGAAGCGTAAGAAAAACAAGTCGACAGTCGACCGTTGAAAGAACCTACCGATCTGGCGGGTCCCGCCACGGGCGCAGAAGGAAGAAAGTGGCGGGTGGCGAGCGAGGCGACGCGTCCCGCCGCTCTGGAGTGCGGTGCAGGCGCGTGAATCTGCGGGGCTAGTCGGGAATCGCGTTGACAGGAACAGGAAGGTACTTTAAGATTAGCGTTTGTCTCTAACGGGAAAGGTGTGGCTGAGCGCAATGAGGACGTATGTAGCCAAAGGAGAAGAAGCGGAGGCGCTGAAGGTCGGCGCAAGCTGGTTTGTGGTGGATGCCACGGACCAGGTTTTGGGGCGTCTGGCGACGAAGGTGGCGCGGATGCTGATCGGGAAGGATAAGCCGAGTTTTACGCCCTACTTGGATTCGGGGGATCACGTCGTGGTGATCAACGCGGACAAGGTTCGCATGACCGGGAACAAGGTCGAACAGAAGATCTATTACTCGCATAGCGGGTATCCGGGCGGGTTGAAGGCTGTGCCCGCGAAGCGCGTGCGCGAGACGAAGCCGGAATGGATGATTCGCGAGGCGGTTTTGGGGATGCTGCCTAAGAACAAGTTGCGGGCTCGGCGGGCGAAGAAACTGCGGGTTTACCGGGATGCGGCGGGTTTGGCGCGGCATGCTGGACAGAGGCCGCAGGCGGTCGGGGCTTAGAAGCAGTAGGGAGCACAGACCAAAGTCCGTGCCACTGCTGTGGCCGTAGCGAGCAGTAGAAGTGGCAAAAGGCACAGACGAAAGTCTGTGCCACTGGTTTCCGCACGTTGCTGTTCC
>Ga0210406_10005843_pt1 | contig 12820 bp, 8 predicted proteins | sample IncBWC30MmetaG_FD_155454 | JGI IMG/M metagenome (GOLD analysis project Ga0210406, IMG submission 155454) | Forest soil microbial communities from Barre Woods Harvard Forest LTER site, Petersham, Massachusetts, United States - Inc-BW-C-30-M | ecosystem: Environmental > Terrestrial > Soil >...
TAACTGGTCCGCCTTCCGCGCACAAATGCGCGACCGCCTGCGCAAGCAGAAAGGCTCGGCCGTTGACGCGGTCCGCCAGTTCTACCGCCAGCATGAATCGCGCGACATCGCCGAAATGCTCTCCCGCTACGTCTGGTTCGGCATCGTCTCGGGTCCCGCGCCGAAATTCCAGCCGGTTCTCCGCCGCGACGAACTTCCTCCCGACCTGCTGACCCTCGAAGGCTTCAGCGAAATTCTTTCCGCCTATTACACCGAGCAGAACATCGGCCAGCTCTGGCGCCAGGTCCAGCCCATCTACAACCAGGAAATCGAGCGCCTTCACGAACCCATCTCCCAAATCGTTCTCGTCGCCAGCACCTACCTCCGCGAGCTGAACAATCCCGGCCAACTCCGCACCTTCTCCATCATCGTCGAGCCGCTCGTCGGCCGCATCACCAACGTTCGCAATTTCGGCGACCATTACGCCATTATTCTCAGCGGCAGTGAAGACATCCCCACCGATGTCGTTCGTCACGCTTTCCTCCATTTCCTACTCGACCCTCTCCCCCTCATGTATCCCCACATCATCGCCGTGAAGCGCCCGATCTACGAAATTGCCGCCAAGGCGCCCAGGCTCCCCGCCGATCTTCGCGACGACTTCCCCTCCTGGTTCGCGGAATGCACAGTCCGCGCCGTGGAATTGAAGCTCAAGCGTATGTCCCCGAGCGAACGCGAAGTCGCCCTCAATACCAACGACGCCGATGGCTACGTGATGGTGCGCCCGATTTTCAAGGGCCTCACCGATTACGAAAAAAACGAACCCTCCATGCGCAATTATTTCCCGGAGATGGTGCGCAACATGGATGTGAAGGCGGAAGTCGCCCGCGCGGCCGCGCTCACTTTCGCCAAGGAGACTACCCCGGAACAGTCCGCGCAGCTCAACACGGAAGCCCTCAATCGCAGACGCCGCGCCACCTCCCCAACTTTGCCGGATGATTCCGCCACTATCGCGCAGCTCACGGATGGCGAGCGCCTTATCGCCGACCGCAACCCTCGCGCCGCGGAAGCCGCGTTCAAAAATGTCCTGGCCAAGTATCCCGACCAGATTCGCGCATGGTATGGACTTGGCCTCGTCGCGCTTCTGGATCACGATGGTCCGCGCGCCAAGGAAGTTTTCGGCCGCCTCACCGCCGGTGAACACGCCGCAACGCAGGACCCGATGGTGCTGGCATGGTCCCACGTTTATCTGGCAAGAGTTTTGGACGAAGAAGGCCACTTGGAGCAGTCAAAATCAGAGTATCAGGCAGCGCTCGCGGTGCAGGGAGCCCCAGCCAAGGCCCAACAAGCCGCCCAGAAAGAATTGGGTGACTTGAATCTTAGAAAATCCGCGGAACGCCCGTAAGCGGCCCTGATGCGGAGGAAGAAAGCGTTATGAAAAAGTCAGTTCAGTTTGCAACGTTGATTCTCGCGGCGGGGATTCTCCTCTCAGGTGCCCGTATTTCCGCTCAGGCCACCCAGCAGGCTCCCCCGACTTTGAATCCTGAAAAAAAACAGGACAAGCCCGCGGAAGTAACTCCTCTTACTCTCGACAACGCCCCGCCGCCGGTCAACGCCGAGGAGGACGCCGCCATGAAAGCCTTCCGCGCCGCCCCGATCACTGATATGGCCAAGAAGGACCAACTCGGCGAAGACTTCCTCCAAAAGTATCCGCAGAGCCGCTATCGCCCCGAAGTATACTCCATGCTGGTTCGCGGCTACCTCAGCCAGGGCCAGATTGAAAAAATGGAGAGTACCGGTGACAAGGAAATCGAGCTGAACCCCAACGACGCGCAGACTCTCGCCATCGTAGGCTCCACTCTCCCCCGCGTGATGAACGGCTCCACACCCGACCCGCAGAAACGCCTGGACAAGGCCGAGCAATATTCCAAGAAAGCTCTGGAGGTTTTGCCGACACTCGTGAAGCCCGCCGAACTAAGCGATGCCGAGTTCCTCAAAGCCAAAGACCAGACCGCCGCTCTCGCCTATAGCGGCCTGGGACTTGTAGCCTTCCGCCGCTCGAAATTTGCCGAAGCGATTCCAAATTTCGAACAGGCCGCCAAGCTCGACACCGTTGCCGATCCTGTGAATTATTACCTGCTGGGCATCTCGAACGAGAAAACCTCTCATTTCGAGGACGCTGTCAACGCTTTCACGAAGTGCGCTGCCGTCCCCGGCGGCTTGCAGGCCACATGCAAGACCGGAGCCGATGAAGCCAAAAAAATGGCCACCACGCAGTTGAGCGCGCCGAAGTAATTCCTCCGTGCCGCGGCACGGAGAACGAACGGAAACCATGTCCCGCGGTGATGATGACCGGTTGATGGAACGCCTCGGGTACGCCTTTCGCGACCCGCTCCTGCTGGACCGCGCCCTCACGCACAGTTCCGCCGTCCCGGAACTTCGCGCCGCTCGCGGCGAGGACATCGCCTTCAGCGCTTCCATTGTGCAGGACAACGAGCGGCTGGAATTCCTCGGCGACGCCGTGCTCGAACTCCTCACCAGCGAATACCTGCTGCTGAATTATCCCGAATGGACCGAAGGCCAGCTCTCGAAAAGTCGCGCCCGCATCGTGAACGCCCACTCCCTCGAAATTGCCGCGCGCGGATTGCACCTTGGCGAGCATCTCCGCCTCGGCCGCGGCGAGGAAAAAACCGGCGGCCGCGACAAACCGGCACTGCTCGCGGACGCGTTCGAAGCCATCGTCGCCGCCATGTATCTCGATGGCGGCCTCAGGCCGGCGCGCGACCTGCTCAAACGCACCGTCTTTGAACAGGCGTTGGAAGACGGCGATCGCATTTCGGAATCCGACCGCAAGAGCGCCCTGCAGGAATTTCTGCAGGCCAAGGGCGAGCAACCCGCCGAATATCGCCTCGCGGGGGAAACCGGCCCGGACCACCAGAAGACGTTTCGCGTGGAAGTCTGGGTAAAGGGCGAATTGATGTCCAGCGCGGAAGGCACCACCAAGAAAGAAGCGGAGCAGAAGGCCGCCCGCAGCGCGCTTGATAAACTATCGCAGACCGAAGCGAACCAAGGGGAAGAGGTTGGACCGAATGCCGGATGAATCGCTCGTTCACGAGCCAGTTACCGTCGCACCAGAACCTGTTCCGGCGCCGCGAGAAACGGAAACCGTCCACGAACACTACACGACCATTTCCGAATATCTCGAATCGCTCCTCGTGACCGTAATCCTCGCCCTCTTCGGCACAAGTTTCGTCGTTCAGGCCTTCAAGATCCCTTCTCCCTCGATGGAGAAGACCCTCCTCGTCGGCGATCATCTCCTCGTCAACAAATTCATTTTCGGCGGCCGCGGCCACTGGTACGAAAAGCTCCTGCCTTACCGCGACCTGCAGCGCGGCGACATCATCGTCTTCAAATATCCGTACCAGGATCATCCGCATTTCGTAAAACGGGTCATCGGCCTCCCCGGCGATCATTTGAAAATTGTCGATCAGCAAGTCTTCGTCAACGGCAAAGCCCTCGATGAACCCTATGTCGTCCACGATCCCGCCTCCGGCTACGATCCGTTGAACTACACCTTCCCTCCTCCCAGCAACCAACTGTTCATCCCGCCCGTGCAGATCGAGTGGGCCCATGAAATTCGCAAATATATTCAGGGCGACGAACTCGTCGTACCCCCTGGAAAATATTTCGCCATGGGCGATAACCGCGACCACAGCTCCGACAGCCGCTACTGGGGGTTCGTCGACCGTGAAGCCATCATGGGCCGCCCCTTCCTCATCTATTGGTCCGTCGACGCCAACAGCAACGATTACTCGGACTCCTCCTTCACCCAGCGCATCCTCGCCATCTTCGACACCCTCACCCATCTCCCCGCCCGTACCCGCTGGAACCGCATGCTCCACACCGTCCACTGACGCTTGCGATTTTCGGGCAGTGGGTCAGTTTCCGATTAGCACGATTAATCAGGACTTTGCGCTACCCGGTCCTAGCGTAGGGTTTGCAGCTCGAAATTTACCTCGGCGTGCTGTTTGTCGGGCGTGTCGATGAGAATGATTAGCGTGGAAGAATCGATCTGGTTAGATTTGAATTCCAGTCGCACTCGCTCTCCATTAGCAGGAAGGGTTGCGAGTTCGTCCACCCTCGGAACGTAGGGATTGCTCTCAGCAGACAAGGGAGTGATCTCTTTCTTATTCTGAATAACTTTGACTTTGATGGCGTTCAGCAGAGCATTTGGCTTGTAGCAGATGTCCAGATAAACGCGAAAAAACATTTGCTTGCCATAGAAGTGCTTCACGGCGTCCTGCGAGCTAAAATTTGGCGCGGTGCTCGCATAGTCGGCTACCTGAAGAAACGGAGTTTCGAGCCTAGCCTGCGAAGTGCAGATGGTTCCATCTTTGAGTTCAGGAATCCAATGTGCGTATCGGGCCAGGAACTCCGGTGTTAGGCTCCCCTGGCGCGTACCCAAAAAATAGGCATCCCGGATTGAGTTTTCCGAGGTTGGGGTATCGTCGTAGGCCTTGAGTGGAACCGCGAGAAACAGCGCTAGAAGAAGTGCAAGCCCGTGAAGCTGAGGGCGCGATGTGGCGCTACGAGTCATTGTTGCTCCAATTCACCGCAGCGATGGACGAGAGTGCTTGTGGACCGAATACTTACTGAAAATGAGTGGTCATGGCTAAGTGCCTGATTTACGCGTCGGCATTGTTTTGCAATCAAGTGGATCCCAATACCCAAGTTAACGGTAAGCCGACTCACCGGGGCTTGGCACCCAAGAGTGTCCACTCTAAGGCCGAGTTTCCGTCGTTATATATTCTGATTAAGTATAATACTCTTTACCTTTAGAGACAGCTATGAGACGATCTCTTGGTGCTACACTCCTTGGCCGCGTCAACCTTGCCAACGCTCTCAAAGTGCTTGTTGTAGTTCTTGGTTTTCTCTTCGCGCTGACATTGGGAGGTTTGACATGCGAGTAAGTGTGGTGCCCCGACAGTTCCTGGTCATCGCTGCGTCAGTTCTGTTGTTCTTAAGCGTCTGCTTCACCTTTCCATCCCAGGCGCAAGACAAGGTCGAATTGTTTGCCGGGTATTCTTACCTGCGGGGATCTGTACAGGTGGGGCAGGTCGGGCCTCTGGGCCCGGGCACGCCCTGCCCACCAAACTGCGGCAACCCGGCCACGGTCGCGCAGCATGCGAATCTGAATGGCTGGGAATTCTCTGGGCAATACAAGGTGTGGCCCTTCGTGGGAGTGGTAGCGGATTTCGACGGAAACTACGGGACACTGGACGGCGGGAAAACTCGCGTGCACACATTTGTGTTTGGCCCGCAAGTGTCACTACCTGCCAAAGTTTCGCCCTTTGCTCATGCGCTGTTCGGCGTAGCCAAAGAATCGCAGGATCCGACTACGAATCCTGCTTTCTCCAATCTGGGATCTGATACGTCATTCGCAACCGCGTTGGGAGCTGGGATCGACGTCAAGGCAGCACGATTCCTCTCGATTCGGCTCCTTCAGGTCGACTATTTAAGAACCCACTTGCACGGGACAACACAGAATCAGCCGAGAGTCTCCGCAGGCATCGTATTACATTTCTAGCAGCCACTTCTCTTGCTCATCAGAGATAGACGACGTTGATCAGCTTTGTTCTACACAGGGAACATCGGCCATCAGTGAATGCCTCATTAGCGCTAATCGGAAACTGACCCAATACCGATTTTCGATGGCCCTATTTTTTTCCCGTTACTTTTGAGAAACTTCAACGGCATGCCTCGCTTCCGCACTTACGGCAAATGGATCGGCGCGCTCGTGATTCTGCTCGTTCTCGCGCAACTGGCTCTGCCGTTTCTCCTCCGTACCCGCCGCATGCGCACTTACCTTCTCGCCCACCTTGAAAAATCCTTCGGCCGCCCCGTCGAAGCGCGCAGTTTTTCCATGGACATCCTCCCCTTCCCCCGCGTGGACGTCGACGGAGTCAGCATCGATGAAAATCCCTCCTTCGGCCACGAATACTTTCTTCGTGCGGACCGTCTCACCGCCAATGTGCGCTGGCTTGGCCTGTTGCGCGGCCACTTCGATTTCGGCACCATCTCGCTCTCGCGCCCCAGCCTGATTCTCGTTCGCAACGAGCAAGGCCGCTGGAATCTCGAAGGCTGGCTGCCCCCGGCCCCGTCAAAATCCTCGCCCGCAACAATTTCCTACGGTCCGCAGAGCCCCGCCGACTCCGGCAATCACCTGCAAAAAATCGAATTCGACGACGGGCGCATCAATTTCAAAACCGGCGACGAAAAGCGTCCGTTTGCCTTCACAGGCGTTTCCGGAAGCGTCGAGCAGATGGGCCCCGGCCGTTGGCAATTGCGTCTCGAAGCCCAACCCTGGCGCAGCGGCATCCCTCTCCAGTCCACCGGCACCTTGCAAGTTCGCGGCGAAGTCGCTGGCACTTCCGCCCGCCTGCAGCCCGCCGAAATCCAGGTGCACTGGGACAAAGTCTCGATCGCCGACCTCTTCCGCATGATCACCGGCAACGACTACGGCGTCCGCGGCGCGTTCGCTCTCGATGGCAACGCCAGTGTCGGGAAATCGGAACCCGGCGAACGGGTCCCTCCTGGCGCCTGGAAGTTTTCCATGCACGCCAGCGCCGCAAAAATCCATCGCTGGGATCTCACCGAACGCAGCGACAATCCCAACGTCAGTCTCAATCTGAAGGGTCTTTGGGACGTTGCCGTCGGCGAAGCCCACGCGGACACCCTGACCCTCGATCTTCCCCACTCCCATTTCGAAGGCGCGGCCCGGCTCAAGACCGCCGGAATGTCCGATTGGAATCTTCGTATCGAAGATTCCGGCATCCAGGCGCAGGATCTCCTAGCCTGGTACCGCGCATTTCAACCCGATGTGGCGGAAGCCCTCGACGCCAGGCAACTATTCAAAGCGAGTTTTGCTCTCCGCGGTTTCCCCTTGTCGTGGGAAGACGTGCAAATTTCCAGTGCTGCCGGCGAACTTCGCCTGCCAGGCTATGCAAAACCCCTACGCATCGGCACCGTATTCGGCGCGGCGCACAACAATTTCTTCGAACTGCTCCCCGTTCAACTCTCTCTCGATTCCCCCAGGAAAGAAGCTCTCGCAAAGCCCGAGAAAACTCCGCCAAAAACCACCATTCCCGCCACCGATCAGCTGGAGCTTCGCTTCCGCGATGATTTCATCGCCGGCAAAGGCTCCCTGCGCGTCACCGGAAAATTGGACGACGCGAGCGACTTCTTTAGAGCCGCAGCAGCCTTTGGCCAAACTCTAAATCGCGGCTGGGAGATTACCGGCGGCACTTCCGGAAATGTCACCCGCGAATGGGATCACGGCGTCGCCAACGGCCGCTGGAGCGGTTCCCTTACGTTCACCAAAGCAGAATTACAAGCCGCCGGTCTGAATCTTCCCTTGAAACTCGACGACGCCCGCATCGAATGGAAAAACGGCCGCCGCAACGCCACCATCGCGCGCGCCTCCGCTTTTGGCGCCACGTGGTCCGGCTCCGTCAGCGACGCGCCGGCCCTCGACGATTCCTCCGGAAACAACTGGAAGTTCCAACTCCATGCCGATCATCTCGACGCCACCGACCTCGACCTCTGGTTTGGCCCCCGCGCCCGGCCGAACTGGCTGCAGCGCCTCCTTCCTTCCCTGCTCGGAAAATCCGATTCGAGCGCCAAGCCCAGCGAACTCTTGCGCCGCGTAACCGCCGAGGGTGACCTCGAAGCCGATTCCCTCACCATCGAGAAAATAAAACTTGCTCATGCTCGCGCGCACGCCGCCTTTCACGATCTGCACCTCGAAGTCCGCGACGCCGAAGCCGAATGGGCCGGTGGCACCGCCCGCGGCAGCCTGAGTGGGGTGTTTTCCATTCCTCCTCAATATGAAATTTCCGCGGAGGTTGATCGCGCGAATCTCGCCGACCTTCCCTGGTCGACGCACTGGTCCGAGTATTGGAGCGGCACCGCGTCGGGAAAGCTGCACCTCACCACCTCCGGCGTTGGACGCGACGCCCTGGTTGCCCAACTTGCCGCCAGCGGGGATTTGCGTCTCAAGAACCTCGAACTTCGAGGCTGGGACGTCGGCGCCAGCATGGACACCGGCACTCTCCACACGGGCGCCTCCCACTGGGCCTCGGGCGAAGGTGAGTTCACCATTCATGACCGCGCCGTTCAGTTCGATAGCCTGGTCCTGGAAAACCCTCACAACAAAACACGGTTGGACGGTACCCTGGATTTTTCGCAGGACCTCAAGCTCACGTTCGCGCCCGCCGCGTCTGACAAGCGCGGCGTGAAATCCGTCGCGGCCGCGCCCCTCTTTCAATTGCGCGGCTCGCTGGAAAAACCCGTCGCCACCGTGGAAATCACCCCCGTGGCTCAAGCAAGAAAACAGCCATGACGCAGCTTTCCTCACTCAGAAGGATTACCTACAATTGACCGCGCTTATTCTTTGCCAACGGCCACTTTTTAGTTCGGCAGTACTCATTGCCGCAAAAATAATTCGTCCTTCCGGGGCACGACCCGGTTCCGCAGTCGGGGTCAAAACCGCGGTTGTGCTTACTGTGCTGCTTTTCGTTTGCGCTGTCAGCCTGCACAGCGATGCCCGCTCATCGCTGCTGCCGCAACTAAAACCCGGCCAATCATTTCTCTACGAAATCCACGGCCGCCTCAATCGCTCGGTGAAAACCCAAAGCAATGTCTCCAGCCTCTTCGGCCCCCAGCAGGTTCAGGGCGATCTCTCCAGCCAGATCCGCCTTTCCGTCCAAAAAGTGCTGGCGGGAAAACCGCATCCCACAGTCACCCTCCAAGTGGAACTCTTGCCTGCCGCTCCTCCAACAGGTAATGCGCCAGCCTCTGCAATCCAGAAGCTCACTTTCGATATCCTCGCCAACGGTCAACTCGGCAACCTGAAAGGACTCGACGACGTTCCTCCGGAGCAGCGCCTTCTCTGGCAATTCTGGGTCGCCCGCTTCGCATTCGGCTGGATCCTCCCGCCCAAGCGGCTAAAGCCCGGCGAAAAATGGAAATTCGAAGAACCTGAACTGAACGACTCCCTCATCGCCCGCCTCGTCTGGGAACGCGAAACCACCTACGCCCGCGACGACCAGTGTCCCGTCTTCCCCGCCGAAACCTGCGCCGTCTTCCTTACCCAATCCACTCTCAAACAAAAATCTTCCGCCAAAGATTCAACGCCCGAATCCTATCGCCTCCACGAACTAAAAACCCAGGGCACCGCCAAAGGTCACAACCAGGTAATCACCTACATCTCGCGAAAAACCGGCCTCGTCCTCCGCGCCAACGAAGACGTCCAGCAATCCATGAACGTAATCGTCATGAAATCCGACGGCAGCAACGGGGTTCGCTACACCATCGAAGCCACCAGCCATCTCGAAACGCTCTTCGTTCCCCAAGCGACCGGCGCAGCTGCTCCGTGAAAATGCTCTCCCGCGAAAATTTGCCACTCGCGGTATAATGAAAGTTTCCGCTGTGCCCGGAAAACCCGCAGGAGACCCCTACGATGAATTTCAAGCTGCGCAGCAACTACCAGCCCCGTGGCGACCAGCCCGCCGCCATCGACCAGCTCACCCGCGGCCTCGAAGCCGGAGACAAGCACCAGGTCCTCCTCGGCGTCACAGGCTCCGGAAAAACCTTCGCCATGGCCAAGGTGATCGAGCAGGCCAATCGCCCCGCGCTCGTCCTCGCGCACAACAAAACCCTCGCCGCGCAGCTCTATCACGAATTCAAAGGTTTCTTCCCCGAAAACGCGGTGGAATATTTCGTCAGCTATTACGATTTCTACCAGCCCGAAGCCTACGTCCCCGCCGCCGACATCTACATCGAAAAAGAAGCCACCATCAACGACGAACTCGACAAGCTCCGCATGAGCGCCACTCGCTCGCTCTTCGAACGCCAGGACGTCATCGTCGTCGCCAGCGTCTCCTGCATCTACGGCATCGGCTCGCCCGAAGCCTACTTCGGCATGCTCGTCATGCTCGAAAAGGGCCACCAGACCTCGCGCGAAGCCCTGTTGCGCCGTTTCGTGGACATCCAGTACGAACGCAGCGAGGACCTCCGTCGCGGCACTTTCCGCGTCCGCGGCGACATTCTCGAAATCTATCCAACCTACGAAGACAACGCCTATCGCATCGAAATGTGGGGCGATCAAATCGATAAAATCCGCCAGATTGATCCCCTCACCGGCGAAATCCGCGCCGGCCACGAAGACCTGACCCGCGTCCCGATTTACCCGAAAACGCACTACGTCATGCAGCCCGCTCAGCGTGATCGCGCCATCGTCAGCATCCAGGACGAACTCGACTGGTGGAAAAAGGAGTTAGAAAAGCAGGGAAAATTTGTCGAAGCCCAGCGCGTCGTCCAGCGCACCATGTTCGACATGGAAATGATGCGCACCATCGGGTATTGCCACGGCGTTGAAAATTATTCGCGCCACCTCAGCGGCCGCCTCCCCGGCGAAGCCCCGCCGACGCTGCTCGATTACGTCCCGCAGGACTACCTGCTCTTCGTTGACGAATCACACGCAACCGTTCCGCAGGTCCGCGGCATGTTCAACGGCGACCGCGCCCGCAAGCAAACGCTGGTCGATTACGGTTTCCGCATGCCGTCCGCGCTGGACAATCGGCCGCTCACCTTCGAAGAGTTCGAGCACCGCGTGAATCAGGCAATTTATGTTTCCGCAACGCCCGGCCCCTACGAACTCACCAAGTCCGGCGGCGTTTTCGTCGAACAGGTGATTCGCCCCACGGGCCTCGTCGATCCCGAAGTCGAAATTCGCCCGGTAAAAGGCCAAGTGGACGACTTACTGGAAGAAATCCGCATCCGCGCCGCAAAAAACGAGCGCGTGCTCGTCACCACGCTCACCAAGCGCATGTCGGAAGACCTCAGCGAATATTTCTCGGAAATCGGCGTGCGCTGCCGCTATCTCCACTCCGAAGTGGAAACGCTCGACCGCATCAAAATACTTCGCGATCTGCGCCGCGGCGAATTCGACGTCCTCATCGGTATCAACCTGCTCCGCGAAGGCCTCGACCTCCCGGAAGTTTCTCTCGTCGCCATTCTCGACGCCGACAAGGAAGGTTTTCTTCGCAGCACCACGTCACTGATCCAGACCATCGGCCGCTGCGCCCGCCACATCGAGGGCCGCGCCATTCTCTACGCCGACCGCCGTACCGACTCCATGAACCAGGCCATCGGCGAAACCAATCGCCGCCGCGCCAAGCAGGTCGCCTACAACAAGGAAAACAACATCACGCCCCAATCCATCATCAAGGGCGTGGACATGGAACTCGCCCACATCGTCGAAGCCGACTACGTCACCGTTCCGCTCGACACCGTCGGCCTCGATGCCGCCGTCTCCAACGTCAAATCCGAAGCCCAGCTGGCCGAACTCCTACAGCAACTCGAGTCCCAGATGCGCGAAGCCGCCAAAAAGTTCGAATTCGAAAAAGCCGCTCAACTCCGCGACCGGATCCGCTCCCTAAAACAACAGGATCTCGCCGGTCTCTTCGGCAAAGAAACCGCCGAAGGCGCAGCCGCGGTATCCTAACGTTGTTCTCTCGAAGATTTTGACCGAACTATGTAGCGCTGGCTTTTATGCCAGCGCTCTTCGCTTCCAAACGCGCAAATTCGCACCAAACTAAAATCCTCACACTATTCCCCGCCGCAACTCTTCCAGCTTGTAAAACGTCTCGCGCCAATAAATCCCGCCCTGCCGCAACGTAATCACGGTGGAGCGCAACAAAATATACGAGAACACCGTCGCTCCCAACGGCAACGTCAGGCAATACCACGGTGAAACCCGCATCACCGCGTCCCCGCCCAGGTGAAAGCCAAGCGCAATCAGCGCGGAAATCCCCGCCAACACCCGAATCCACCCGCCGCCAAAAGCCAGCCCAAAAAACGGCGCCACGTTAAACAGAAGCATGCTCACAACCTGCAGCGCCACCATCCCCACGCTGAACCCCGCCGCGGCAAAAAAATTCTTCTCCAGCCCGCGAATTAAATTCTCCAATCCCAAATGCCATTCCACGCTCACCGCATCCTGCGCAATTGCCACGCCCGAGCGAAACCCCGCCTGCTTCACCAGCTTCCCCAACTTCATATCGTCGATCACTTCCATCGCCAGCCGCCTGTGCGTCCCGCACGCCTCATAGGCGCTCCGCTTCAACATCTGAAACGCGCCTACGCCCACATACGCCCGCGAATTCGGATTACTCACCGCATGCAAATCCGCCGCCAGTTGAAATCCCATCCCAAAAAACGTAATCAGCACCGTATCCCAAAAGCCGCTCCGCTCCACGTCACCAAGCAGCGCTAGGTGATCCAGTCCTCGTTCTTGCGCAAGCGTGACCACTCGCCGCAAAGCGTCCGGCCGGAACTTTACATCCGCGTCGGTAAACACCAGCCATTCGCCACTGGAAGCCTCATAGGCTTTCTGCAGCGCGTGCGGCTTCCCCAGCCAACCCGCCGGCAGTTCACGCACATGCACCACGCGAAGCTGCGGATGGTTCGCCGCGAACTCATCCAGAATCCGCGCGGTCGCGTCGGTAGAACGATCATCAACGGCGACAATTTCAAGATTCGGATAATCCACCGCGACCAGCGTTGCCAGCGCACCCGGCAACTTCTCTTCTTCATCCCTCTCTGCAAACAACACGGAAATCCGCGGACAATCGGCATCCGCCGCCGGAGCGTAGTCTTTCAACCACGGCAAGCGCAGCGCGCCATACGCCACTTTCAGTCCATAAGTCATCCAGAAGAGTGCGACGAGTCCGAAGAGAGCAAGCCAGAAGAGATGCATGCGGATTGGAGTCGAATGCCAGCC
>Ga0210406_10005845_pt1 | contig 12819 bp, 5 predicted proteins | sample IncBWC30MmetaG_FD_155454 | JGI IMG/M metagenome (GOLD analysis project Ga0210406, IMG submission 155454) | Forest soil microbial communities from Barre Woods Harvard Forest LTER site, Petersham, Massachusetts, United States - Inc-BW-C-30-M | ecosystem: Environmental > Terrestrial > Soil >...
ACCGCCTCGCGGCGCCTTCGCCGGTCACGCTCGATCGCCGCGTGAATTGCATCGAGCAGATCCTGATCGTGAAACGGCTTGGTGAGGAACTCGACGGCGCCCGCCTTCATCGCCCGCACGCTCATCGGGATGTCCCCGTGGCCTGTAATGAAAATCACGGGCAGCGCCAGGCCCTCTTTCGCGAGCTCCTTGTGAAACGTCAATCCGCTCATTCCTGGCAATCGTACGTCTAGCACGAGACAACCCGGCCTGTCCGGCGGCTTGCTCTGCAGAAACTCTTGCGGCGCGGCGAACACGCGCACCTCAAGGCCCACCGTGCTCACGAGATCCTCGAGCGCCTCGCGCATCGATGGATCATCGTCGATGACGAAGACGACGGCTCGCTCCTCAACCATGATGAGACTCCCTCCGCGGATCGATCCGGGCGCGCGCACGCCCAGCCAGTCCGTCATTATACCAAGCTACCGCGCGTATCTATGTCGAGAGCTGTCGTACTCATGTGCTGCCTGTTGCTGACCCCAAGGCTGCGCCTTCGGCGGGCGAACGGCAAGCCAAGCGGCGGCTCACGGCAAGGTCACGGGATGGACGCATGGAAGGCTCTGCGGGCACGTTCACACCAGCGGTAAGATCGCATCGATGATGCGACCATCCCAGAGTGGACAGATCATCACGACATGGCCTCCCGAGGGCATTGAGGCTCGGTCGACGTCGTGCGGAAGCGGCGTCCGCACTAACGTGCCTACTGATGAAGGTTCATGCGCATCGTGCTGCGCCGTACCAGCAGTATTATCAATGCTGTCCTGATCCGTCATTGCAGCCTCCGAGATGTATTCTGTTTTGGCCACGAAGCAATAGCCAGCGGCAGAGACATTAACTCCTTGCGCTGCATATCCCTTGCAATCCCTCGGCGCCGCTTGCTCTCGCTTGCTCATTTGATTCAGGCCGGTCGTGCAATTTGTCAGGCAAAGAAATGCGGCTGCCTTCGCATGTCTAATCTTGCGGTGCTTCGCTCGCTCTTGCCCCTAGTTCGTTAGCGTGGGACCTCCTGCGGCAAGTGCGTAGAGACTTTCAATTACCATCTGTCAATCTAAGATCTGACTGGTAAGGTGCGATCACTATGCAACTCGCTGCAGCAACTATGGATGACTGGCGCGCATTGATGCCGGCGCGGTTGGCGCGTTCGACTTCGCCGTCTCCCGGAGACCGCTTGTGCGTTCGGCATTACAGCTTCGATAAAGATGCCCTCGTCAAGTTGCCGGCCATTTCGGAGCACGCAATTTGCGTGGTGGTCGGCCGAACTGCGGAATTCGCGATTGACGACGGCCATCGCTGGAAACGACGCATCTACCAGCCGGGCGAGGGGAGCCTCATCCCCGCGGGAACCGCCGTGTCGTTCCGTGTGATCGGCTCGGCCGCGGTCGCACATTTGTACCTCAGCGCCGAGTGGTTCGACGAAGTCGTGGCCGCAGGATTGGGTTTTGATCCCGGCTACATTCGGCTTTCGGGATCTACCCGAATTCGCGATCCGTTTCTGTGGATATTCATGTCGGCGCTCCTTCGTCGCCTGCGCGTAGGGCCGCGGCTGGACCGTGTAGTCCTGGACTCGGCAACACTGGGGCTAGCTTGTCACCTCCTTCGTGAGTATGCGCTGCAGGACAAGTTCTCCAGGGCGCTCACGTATGCGTGGGAGGATGCCGCGCGCGTGGGGGATTTTATTGACGAATTGATAGGGGTCGAATTGGGACTGCACGAGCTTGCCGAAAGCATCGGGCTGCCGGCGCGGAACCTGCTGAGGGACTTTGCAAGTGCGGACTCGTGCTGTCTACGCCATTGGCTTCAGCATTCACGGATTCGGCGGGTGCACGCTCTTCTGACAAACTCAACCGCGCGACTCGAAGAGGTAGCCCTCGCTGCGGGAATCGCGACACCAGATGCACTAGATGTTATTTCCTACTTTGCCGCCGGCTATCCAGCGGCCGAACTTCGAGATCTGTGCGACGTCCCATTGGCCGCGTAATCCGCAGACACTATCGGTGAGATCTACGGAACTCGCTTGGTGCTAGTCCCACCAGCCAGTGAAAGCTTCGCGAGAAATGACTCTGATCAGCGAACCCGAGCGACTGTGCAATGGCTGTTAGAGGCTGTTCTGTTTGCTTTAGTAGCTCCGCCGCCCTTTTAACTCGTTGTTGCAACAGGTACCGATGCGGTGGCATGCCCACGCTTTGCTTGAAGGCTCGAGCAAAGTGATACGTGGACAGTCCCGCATGAGCGGCGAGAGTCTCGAGCGCAAGATCTTCGCACAGACGGGAGTCGATATATTCCATGACGCGTCGAAGTGCCCCAGGAGCCAAACCCCCTCGCGGCGGTTGGATCGTAAAGCGCCGGCTCAGGTCTTCGAGCAAATCGATTCGTGGTTGCATGTGAAGTGTTGCTTCCAATTCGCCAACATGAAGTCGCGATGTCGTCACCGGACCTGAAACCAGAGCGAAGAAGCAGTCACCTCCACGCACTGTCGTTAGACGCACCGGATAGTCAGTGGGTACGCCTTTTCGAAGGAGTAAGCCTTTGCGTGAGAAGATCGCCCAGACGCTCACCCCGGCGTCTATAGATTGGGGGTCGACGCGGTACTCGGCTCGCGCATTGCGATCTGCACCCACCACGCGATGATCGCGGTCCACCGCCAACAACGATGCGGGTTGCTCGTCGTGCGGCGCGACGGCGATAATCCACTCCTTGCGGAATCGCTCGCGGAATAACCGCTCCTCGATCAGGCGAGCCGACGTCGTGACAAGGGGGAGTGTGAGTGCATGGGCCCGCGCCGAAATATCAGGGTCGATCGACGACACGTCAAGAACCGCGACCAGGCGCGCGTCAGAATCGAAGATAGGCGCGCCGGAACAGCTGAGCCCGATGTGTCTCGCCCGGAAGTGCTGAGTTTGATGCACCGTGATCGGGCGACACTCGGCGATGCAGGTGCCGATGCCATTGGTGCCTTCAATGTCCTCGGACCACACTCCACCCAGCCACACTCCCCAATGCCGAAACTCATCTGAACGTTGATCATTGCCCCGGTAGTCGATCGCGATCCCGTTCTGGTCACAGAGCAAAGTGACGTAGCCGGCTTGTCCGACCATTCTGTGCAGGCGATCGAGTTCTGTTTGAGCGGCCAAAACGACATTTTCGATAGGTTCGATGGAGCTGCGGAGGGAGCTCTCCGTGAGGATCCGTGGACTCTCGCGGCTATCCGGGCTGATATGGTGGGCTTGCGCACTGCGCTGCCATGAGCTCGAAACCGCTTCTACTTCGATGCTCGAGTATTCGCTTTGAGAGGATTCGCCGTGCACTACTGCAGCAACGGCTTCTACGTGATGCGCCGCAGACACGCTGCGGGCAACCTGCCAGTTCGCTGATGCAGTCTGTCCAGACGGTGCTGCCATACGGCTGTCATTTTTTGGACAACAAAGCAAATCATATCATCGGCCTGAGAGATATGCGTCGGCTTGAGAAATATGGGCGGGCATGGCGCGCTGCAGCGACGCTTCGAAGCTACCGCGCGTAACTACGGGGCCGGTTCGTTGACCGGCAACGAAAACAAGAACACTGTGCCATGAGGCGCGTTCGCGGCCGCCGAAAGGCGGCCGCCATGTGCTTCGACGATCGAGCGACTGATCGACAAGCCGATGCCAAGCCCCTCTGCCTTGGTCGTATAAAAGGGCTCAAACAGGTGAGGCGCATGCTCCGGGTCCAGTCCCGTCCCGGAGTCGCGCACTTCAACGGACACGGTATCCAGCCCATCGGAAGCTGACACTATCGTCAACTCGCGGTGCCGCTCTTTGATCCCGCTCATCGCCTCGATCGCATTGATGATCAGATTGAGCAGCACCTGCTGCAGTTGCACCCTGTCGCAGCGGACGAGCGGTAGACGGTGACCGAGCCGTGTTTCGACCAGGATTTCGCTTCGGCGCAGCTGGTATTGCGCAAGCGCTATCACTTCGAGAATCGCTTCATTGATGTCCAACCATTCCTTGCGCGGTGCCTGGCGCTTCATGAGTGCCCGAATGCGCCGGATGACTTCGGCCGCCCTCTTACCATCATTAGCGATGCGTTCCAGCGCCCGCCGGGCCTTGTCCATTTGGGGAGGCTTGGTCGCCAGCCAGCGTGAGCCGGCGGCTGCACTCGTGACAATGGCGCCGAGCGGCTGATTCACCTCATGCGCGATCGACGCGGTGAGCTCCCCCATTGTCATCACGCGCGTCATGTGCGCAAGCTCGGTCTGCGTGTTGCGCAGGGCTTCCTGAGCTTGCCGCCAATCGTGCACGTCGGTTGAGGTGCCAACGAATCTAAGTATGTTCCCCTCTGCGTCCCGTACCGGCACCGCACGATTCAGATGCCAGCGGTATGTCCCGTCGCGGGCGCGAAGAAACCGCGCTTCCATCGTAAAGCCCAGCCCGGAGCGTATGCCCTCCCAGTAGCTCCGGGATGCTCTCTCTCGGTCCTCAGGGTGAAAAGTCGCCATCCACGCTTCGGGGTGTGAATTGACGTATTCGGGTGTCTGGCCGGTGTATTCGTACCAAAGCTGATTCACGATGTCGGGAGTCCCGTCCGGCATCACCGACCAAGCCGCGACGGGAATGTTTTGCAGCATGCTAACCCGTAGTTGCAGCTCATCGACCGCCGCGGTGCGCCTCGACAATTCCCCGATCTGGCTGCCGACGTTCGCGAGCATGACGAGCAGGTCCCGGTCGGGCTGCGAAACGTCGCGACAGATGAAGCCCATGACGCCGAGGACGTCGCACCCGAGCAAGATCGGGAAGGCAATGGCCGCGCGCAACACCTGGCGTGCGGCGATGTCCACGCCGCGAAACGCCACGTCATGCCCTACATCGGGGATATACGCGGGCGCACGGGTTTCCCACACACGGCCGGGCAGTCCGCTTCCTGAGGGGAATGTGCTCTTCCGGGTGACAAATTCGAATTGCGCGGCCTCGACGGAAGACGTGCGCCACAACTCCGCGCAGCGGAGTACGCGCGCATTCGGATCGATGCGCCACACCGCACCGAGGTCCCATCCGAGGCATTCACACATCGCCTGAAGGATCTTTGGCGTCGCTTCCTCAACCGTCCCTGCGTCCGCCAGGATGCGCGTAACGCGGTATTGCGCGAGCAGGCGTTGCTCGGCGCGCTTGCGCTCGGTTACATCGACGACGGTTCCGACGTACTCGACCAGCGCCCCAGTATTGTCGAGAACCGGATGCCCGATCGTATGGATGTACTTGACCGTTCCATCGGCCATTATCTTCCTGGAATCCAGTGACATTTCGGCTCTGTCGCGGATTGCGATCTCAAAGGATTCCCTAGAACGGTCGCGATCTTCCGGGTGCGTGAGCCGAAGTTGTTCGTCGTAGGTTGGCGGGCTGTTCCGGCGAGCGCCCATTCCGTAGATACGGAACATTTCGTCGGACCAGTAAGTCACCTTCCCAGTGACGGGGTCGAAGGCCCAACTGCCCGTGTGTGTCAACCGCTGCGCTTCAGCGAGATACGCTTCGCTTTGCCGCCAAGCCTGGTCAGCGCGCTTGCGCGCCGTCAGGTCGAGCACGAAAGCAACACCTTGATTCTCTCCTTCGAAGCTCGCAGCACCGACTAGTACGGGCATGCGGCTGCCGTCCTTGCGGATGTAGTCCCATTCAAACGGTTGCAAGCTCCCGGTACGCTGGATCTCTACGGCGAGCTCTTGACGATCGCGGCCGAGCCATTGGGCAGCTGACAAATCGGTCCAGCGCAGGTGGCCCGAGACCAGATCCTCGCGCTCGTAACCCACCATACGGAGAAGCGCATCATTGGCCTCGAGAATGGTGCCATCGAGGTCCCAAATGAAGATCCCGACGATATTAGCGTCCACCAGCCGCCGAATCTTCGCCTCGCGTTGGGCAAGGTCGCGGTACAGGCGAGTATTCTCGATCGACATTGCGGCCTGCGACGCGAGCAATTTTAGCACCGCGACGCGGCGCGGCGCGAAGACATGGGGGGCGAGGTTGTTCTCGAGATAGAGGACCCCGATGAGTTTGCCGCGGTTCGAGAGCGGAAGGCAGAGAACAGAACGAGCGTGGCGGCCGCCGATATACGGATCCAATGAAAACGCATTCTGCGCCGAAGCGTCGTCGAGAATCACGCTCTCCTGAGTGCGCATGACGTAGTGGAGAATCGACTCCGGCAGCACAGCCGAGCTCACCCTCTCGTCAAGCACATGTACGACCACCGTATTGCCGCTGGTCGTTGCGTCAGCCGCGATCCGCTGCTCGGCGTCTCGGGAGAGAATCAACAGTCCTCGCTCGGCGCCTGCGTGCTCGATTGCCGTGCGCATGAGTGTGTCGAACAGTTTCTCGAGGACCATCTCACCCGAGACGGCTTGCGAAACCTTGATGACGGTCGCGAAGTCGAGGTGCTCGACCGGCGCAGCGATTGTGCCCGTCGGAAGTCGCTCTTGCTCGACGAGGTACGGATGCAACTCCTCGAGTTGACGCACCTTCCCGACGGCTCCCCAGCGCAGATAACCTTCGCGTGCGCGCCGCAGATACACGCGCGCAAACTCTTCGAAACCGCGCGCCGCGTAAAAGCGCGCGGCCAGTTCGTAAGCGAGCGCCTCATTGTGAACAAAGCAATTTGCGCGGGCCGAGCCGATCGCCTGCTCGTAGAGACGCTCAGCATCGAGCTCGCGGCCTTCGATCCGGGCGATCTCTGCGCCGACGAGCGCAACGCGGTTCTCGAAATTCTCAGGACCGTTCCGCGCCCAAATGTCGAGCTGGTTGTGGTGGGCTTTTAAGGCCTCGAAATGCCGCAGTTTTTGATCGGGAGGCGCGGAATCCCAGGATGCCGCGCGGGAAAGCGCGCCATAGAAGCAAAACTCTGCCGTCTCCCAACGTGAAGGGGATGTCCAAAGCAACCGTTGTGCCTTCGATGAGGCATCCATGGCCGCGGTATGGTCGCCCGCTAGATAGCGCGCTTGCAATTTCCGGATCCAGTACCAGCACTCGGCCATCGCCAGCACAGGATTACTGGATAAATGGTGTTCCATCCGAGGCTCATCCATATCCCCATCATCAAGGCAGCCGAATTTCGGGGTCAAGCCGCGGAGCGTCCGAATGAGCGCAAGCTGCGTCGTGACGATGTCAATGACAAGGCCGAAGCGTACTTTCCTTGGAAACGCGAGAGAATCCTCGGCTTCACGCTGCACCTCCGCAAGCTGTTCCCCCGACGCGAGAAGATTACCCACAAGGAGGCTACGGCTAGCCGCCCAGGTAAGGTCACCTATTTCGTTCGCGACATCAAAGGCGCGACGTATGAGATCGCGACCGGCCCGGACATGTCTCGTCCAGGGTATGATGATATTTCCGAAAACCGCATACACACGTGCACGGAAGCGCTTCAATCCACGCTGCTCGACCAGGTCATAGCCGAGCTGACCAAATCGCAATACTGTGCTGCTGTAGTTGCCGAACAGCGGACCCGCAATCATGGCGAGCCCCAGATAGGCAACGCACGAGCCGTCGCTGTTGCCGTGCTCGAGGCTGAGATTCACCATCCGGCAAATGATAAGGGGAGGAAGATTGTCGTCGCAGTAGTGTGCCGGTACGATAATTTCGTTCAGGACGTCCATGGTGTAGAGAACATTCGGGTCGGTCATCAACGGCAAGTCGAGGAGTTCTTCGACTTTTCGGCTTCCGAGCCGAGACCAGATCCGATCGTACTCCCTTACTACTTCCTCGCGAGTCGGGTGTATCGACCAATCGGTGCCGCCGTGCCGCAGGTATTCGAGAGCTACCTCGACACCGCGGTCGCTCTGACCCAAAATGGTGTAAAGCGTCACACGTAAACCTGTGACGAGCGCGATATCGCGAGCGCGTTTGGCACGATGCGCCAGCATCAAAAGCCGGTTCTCCGCCCCAGCCATGTCAGCGCTCAGCAATTCACACTCGGCCATATGAGATTCGATGGCGAAGATGAGTTCGTACTCCTCCGCCCAGCTCTCTTCAGCTAACAACGCCCGGCCGGCGCGGAGGTACGCAAGCGCCGAGATGTATGCCGTCGAGCTCTTGGCCCGCCTGCCCGCAATGAGATTCAATTCGGCGAGACGCTTACGCTCTGCGGCTGAGTTGATCAGGTGGGATCCCCGGTTCAGCTGATTGACGATCTCGAAGATCGCCTCCTCCCGCTTTTCCGGCGAAATGGATGCTGCCAGCAACCTTCCTATTCGCAGATGGGTCCCGGCGCGCATGTCTTCCGGAAGCAACGAATACGCTGCCTCCTGGACCCGGTCGTGGAGAAATTTATAGGACTGATCCGTGCGGAAGATGAGACCCGCGCGAATCGCTTCCCAAAGCTGGCCATGCAATTTCTCGCTCGACTGCTGAGAAGCCATCTCCAGCAGGGCGAACTCCGCACTGTTGCCCATGCATCCGAGCAGCTGCAATGCATGCTGCGTTTCGGCGGGCAGGCGGTTCAACTTGCCGACCATGAGGTTCACCACATTGTCGGTATAACCCTTGGCGCGAATGCGGTTCAGGTCCCAGGACCAGCGCCCTGCCGCGTAATCGAATGCGACTAAGCCCTCCTCGACCAGCGCAGAAATGAACTGAATGGCGAAAAAAGGATTGCCCGCCGTCTTCTCATGGATCAGTGCTGCCAGTCCGGTGGCACGTTCGGGTTCGCAGTGCAGGGAATCGGTGATCAATCCTGCGAGGTCCTCACGGGTGAGCGGCGCAAGAACGATCTCGTGCACGGGCGTCCCGGCTTTGCGGATCGCATCCAGCTTGGCTCTCAGCGGATGGAAGGAGTCAACTTCATTGTCCCGGTACGCGCCGATCAACATCAAGTGCCGCACATCGGATTGGGTTAGAAGATCCTCGATCCAATCGAGAGTAGCCGAGTCGAGCCATTGCAGATCGTCGAGGAACAAAGCAAGCGGATGTTCCGGGCTCGCGAACACTCCAATGAATCGCCGCAGGACGAGCTGGAACCGGCGTTGGGCATCCTGCAGTGGAAGCTCGGGAACGGGCGGCGGCTCTCCGATGATGAGTTGCAATTCAGGAACCAGGTTCACAATGAGCCTGCCGTTCGGACCCAGCGCATCACGAAGCGCATCGCGCCAGCTGCCGAGCTCCTCTTCGCTCCTGCTCAGGAGGGGGCGGATAAGGCTCTGAAAGGCCTGCGCGAGCGTTGAATACGGGATGTCGCGCTTGTACTGATCGAATTTGCCGGATGCAAACAGGCCGCGCGGCGGCACAAGTGATTTATGCAGCTCACGGACGACGGAGGACTTGCCGATCCCGGAGTATCCAGAAACAAGCACCAGCTCCGGCTTGCCCCCGGCTACAACGCGGTCGAAGGCCGCGAGCAAGGTATCGATCTCGGATTCCCGCCCGTACAGTCTCTCTGGAATGAGCAACCGATCTGGCGTGTCATGTTCGCCCAGCGGGAATCCGTCGATGCGATGCTGCGTTTCCCATTCAGCAAGACAGCGCCGAAGATCACTCTCGAGACCAGCCGCTGTCTGAAAGCGTTCCTCAGCTGTCTTGGCGAGCAGCTTCATGATGATCGCCGAAACCGCGCGCGGAACAGCGTTCACCTTCTCGCATGGCGGTGTCGGCTGTCTTGCGATATGACAATGCACCAATTCCATTGGATCTGTCACGGTGAATGGCAGAGACCCGGTAAGCATTTCGTAGAATGTGACGCCCAAACTGTACAGATCGCTGCGCGAATCGATCGAGCGGTTCATGCGCCCGGTCTGCTCGGGGGCCATGTAGGCGAGCGTCCCGGCCGCAAATTCGGGCGGCTGGGGCGATTGGCGCTGGCGCGGAAGGCGGGACGCCATACCCAGCCCCATCAACCACGCTTGGGTAAGGGTAGTATTCACCAAGATGTTGGCCGGCTTGATGTCCTTGTGCACGAGGCCACGACTGTGTACGTGGCCAAGAGCGGCGGCGACACGGATGGCGAGGCGCAGAAATTGCGCGATGTCCATCGCGCCATTGAGGAGCAGATCGAGCGGCGTCCCGAGCGGATCCTCGAGAATCAGCATCGGGAGGCCGTCGGTCCGCACCATCGAGAGGGGCCGGACCACATAGGCGGGATCCAGCTCGGATCGCAGGGCATATTCCTCCTGCAGGCTGCGCACAGTTGCGGGCGCGGGAGGATCCGCGACCGGCACCCGCACCAGAATGGAGGGTCGGCTCCCTTCCTCGCGAACTTTGCGCAAGCCGCGAAACAGCACCAGCTCGGCGTCCCTGTGCACTTCCTCCAGTGTGTACTGCGCTAAATCGAGCACGCCCTCCTCCGACGGTGGAGCGCGTTCACGAGAGTCGACGTCGAGAGCTGTCGTACCCATGTGCTGCCTGTTGCTGTCCCCGAGGCTGCGCCTTCGGCGGGCGAACGGCAAGCCAATTGCTTTGGCAAGCCGCACAGCCAAAGGTGCGCCGCGCAATCGACTCACGGGATGTCGCCCAGCCGCGTCCACCCTCCCCTGTTTTTGACGAGTGTAAATTTTACCATGAGCGCGCGGCAGTGTGGCTCAGAGCAGTCCCAGAGCGCCGGCCGTCGATACGGCGTGAGCGCGCGTCTGCACGGCGAGCTTGATGAAGATGCCTTTGACGTGGGACTTCACGGTCTCGGGGGCAATCTGCAGCTCTTGAGCGATGCGTTTGTTGGAAAGTCCGCAGCTCATCGAGCGCAGGACACTGTGTTCGCGAGGACTCAGCGACTCCGTGATGCGCGAGGCACGAGTCGGCAACGTGCGTGTACGCTGTTGAGCACGGTCCGCGAGAATGCTTTCGATGTAGGGTCTGAGCTCCGGAGGCAGGCGGCTGTCCTGCGGGGTGGCGTGGTGAAGGGACAACAGGAACTCGGCCACGTGCGCTCCGGCATCGACGAATGTCTGATACACCCCGGCGCGCGCGCCAATCTGAAGCGCTTGAACGAGCATCGCACGGCCTTCGGCTTGGTCTCCGCACCCGAGCAGAGCGTCGGCCAGTTGAACCGACAATTGCAGTGCCCAGTAGTTGTTTCGCTTGCCGCAGCTCGCCGCTTGAAGCTCCCGGAGAATCGTCGCTCCTCGGCACGCGTCCCCGGTAGCGACCAGTACCTGTGCACGTGCCAAGGCATGGCTGGCATGCAGCGTGTCGTCCGAGGAGAACCGATGATCGCGCGCGAGTGTCTCGATGCGCTCAGTACAGATCGCTGCGTCGTACGCGCGACCCTCCTTGATGAGAAGCTGAGTGCGCAGCATCAAGCTCTCCGCCATCATCCCCGTCCAGTTGCGCGCCGCCGCCAGGACCTCCGCCTCCTTCAGGATCAGGAAGGCGAACTCCGTGTCTCCTCGACGGGCGGCGAGACGAGCCAGAACCCTGTATCCGCGCAAGGCGCTCTCGTCGTCCCCCGACGTTCGGACCGTCGTAAGACTCTCCATGACCAGAGCGTCCAGACCAGCAGGCTGCCCTTCCTCGTAGAGCAGCTCCGCGAGCACAACGGCCGCTCGGGCTGTCACAGGTGATCGCTTCCCGAAACGACTCACGGCGCGTTCGTGCGCGCTCCTTGCGAGTCTCGTCGCAACGGCCAGTCGGAGCTGTTCGGCCTCCACGACCGCCTCGAACGTCATGCCGATGATCGTTGCAAGCCCGTGCGTGCCGCGATGAGTCGACACCGCGTGTTTGAGACGAGGCACCGCGTAGTATCGATCAAAGTCTCGCACTTTCCAGTAGCCGATGCGCAGCGCTGCCGCCAGCGCGGGGCTCTTTCCACCTGACCGGTGACGGCTTTCGAGTACGGCAATCGCCGCGCGCACCGTAGCGCCGTCCTGGCTCTTCAGCACAACCAGCAAGGCTCTCAGAACCTCGGCGAACTCCCGCGATCGGGGCACAAGCGGGGCATCGGCACGCGCGATCTCCTCGTCGAACTGCGCGACGGTCGCCAAGGCATCATCGATACGCAATTCGATGAGGCTCCGCCAAGCGCGCACCAGCAGAGTGCTTGGGGAAGTCCGGGCGCTTCGCGATTCCAGCGCGCTGAGCTCCGAGCGTGGTCTGGATTTCGGGTCCCCGGTCCGGCCGCTGACGTGTCTACCATGAAGCACGGTACGCCGCAAGCCAGAGTCCTGGCTCAGGGCGGTGGAATCGTGCTGCCGGACCACTGCGAGGGAAGATTGACGCACAGCTTGAATTGAGCCTCCCGAAGACATGGATCGTTCGTCAAGCAGGCAGCTCAAAGACGTTACCGCTTGGTTGGTTCGGAGAGAGAGTAGCGAGCGGCGGCTCACGGCAAGCTCACGGGAAGGAGGCAGGGGTCGTGTGGTTGCTATCGGCCATCTTTTGACTTCCCAAGGCGAGTCGACGCGGGTCAACGTTGCCCTGCATCGGTTCGAGTTGCACCTATCCAAAGTTAGGGGTTAGATAGGTCCGAATCACCACGACGGGAAGACAGACTCCAGCGTATGACCGGCGAAAGACACGTGCACCCGATAATCCAGGGCAAGCTGTTTCCCGCCACCGGGACGAGGAAGCCGTTGCCCCGGCCGAGGCTTGATTCGTCCAGCGACGTACTGGACGGCATCTTTCCCGTCGTTGTCGTGGCCGCACCTGCCGGATACGGCAAGTCCACTCTCATGGCTCGGTGGCACGCGCGGCTCCTCGAGCGCGGAGTTTCTTGCGCCTGGCTGTCCCTGGATGCAGACGACAATGACGCGGCTCGCTTCTTACGTCATTTGATCGCAGCACTACAGAAGGCCAGTGCGCACATCGGCAAGGACGTCGCGGAAGACCTCGCCGACTT